>Ga0208411_1000402_pt1 | contig 33919 bp, 24 predicted proteins | sample ETN01SmetaG_4_FD_185793 | JGI IMG/M metagenome (GOLD analysis project Ga0208411, IMG submission 185793) | Marine microbial and viral communities from oxygen minimum zone, Eastern Pacific Ocean - ETNP2014F12-01SV261 (SPAdes) (version 2) | ecosystem: Environmental > Aquatic > Marine > Oceanic ... | reverse complement strand
ACCGTTCGAGGCATGTGTGAAATATCCAACCGATTACGGAAAATCATTATAGAATTAAAAAACAAATCATTAGATAAAGTGATGGCATAAAAAACAGGAGAACATCATGGAAGAACTCATAAAGAAAAATGAAAAAAGTAGTCAAAGAATATCAAGAAGAGATTTTATAACCAAATCGTCTGCTGCCGCAGCCGCCTTTATGATTGTGCCGCGATATGTTTTGGGTGGACCCGGTTATACCGCTCCAAGCGATAAAATTAATATTGCAGCTATCGGAGTTGGCGGTAAAGGAAGATCAGACATTGCTGCCGTCGCTACGGAAAATATCGTATCCCTATGTGATGTGGATGAAGTAAAAATGTTTGATACAATAAAACGTGCCGGCGAATGGGCAGAAGAAAAAGGGTTGTCCGAAAATCCATTGACGAAAGTGCCGAGATACAAAGATTTTCGTGAAATGTTAGATAAACAAAAAGATATTGATGCAGTAACTGTCAGTACACCTGATCACTTCCATGCAGTCGCCGCCATCACGGCTATCAAACAGGGGAAACATGCATTTGTCCAGAAGCCACTTACCTATTCTGTAGATGAAGCTAAAAAATTAAGCGCTGCTGCAAAAAAAGCCGGTGTTGTCACTCAGATGGGAAACCAAGGCCATGCAGGCGAAGGAATTCGACTCATTGGCGAATGGCTTAAAGATGATGCTATCGGTGAAGTTCGGGAAGTGCATTGCTGGACAAATAGACCAATTTGGGATACAGGCATGAATCGTCCTGCAGAAATACCATCTGTTCCACCCACATTGGATTGGAATCAATGGATTGGGCCTGCGCCTTTCAGACCTTATCATCCTGACTATGCACCATGGAGTTGGAGAGCATGGTGCGACTTTGGGACTGGTGCGTTAGGTGATATGGGTGCTCATATTTTTGATATTCCCTATCACACATTAAAAATGGATCACCCCACATCTGTTTTTGCCAGTTCATCCAAATTTAATGGAGAATCTTGGCCGGTAGCATCCACCATATATTACGAATTCCCACAACGGGGCTCACTACCCCCTGTAAAATTGACTTGGTACGATGGCGGCATCATGCCGCCTCGACCTGAAGGGATCGAACCGGGAAGACGCATGGGCGATGGCGATGGCGGTATCATGTTCTATGGTGATAAAGGAATGATTATGTGCGGTTGCTATGGTAGAAACCCAAGATTGGTTCCGGAAACAAGTATGAAGGAATATCAACGTCCGCCAAAAACACTGTCCAGATCTCCGGGAATACATGAGGAATGGGTCCAGTGCATTAAGGAAAGCGAGCAAGCCTCATCAAATTTTGATTATGCCGCCAGATTAACCAGCACTATGTTGTTGGGAAATATTGCCATCCGCATGGCGCCGAAAAGTACCAAATTAGAATGGGATGGAATAGCAGGTAAATTCACCAATATGGATGAAGCCAATGATTATCTTGGCCGTGAATATCGCGACGGCTGGAATTTGTAATACTAAAAAAAGGGTATACGATGAATAATAAATATTTATTTGGTTTGATTGCAGCGATTGCAGTTGCGTTTGCTGCAAAAATGATGAATGCTCCATCTGGAAATGGTTGGATCTCATTGTTCAACGGGAAAGATCTAACAGGCTGGCGCGCCAGTGAAAGTGGAGATTTTCGTGTTGAAGATAGCGCCATTGTTGTGCGGGGGAAAAGGGCTCATTTATTTTCAGAAAAAGAATTCCAGAATTTTGAATTCAAATGTGAAATCATGACCCAATACGGCAGTAATTCCGGTCTATATTTTCATACCCAGTATGAAGAATCCTGGCCCAGTCGTGGGTATGAAGTCCAGGTGAATACGTCCCATGGAGATCCGGTGAAAAATGGCAGCCTTTGGGGTGTGGTGAGATCTTTTGACCCCATTGTCAAGGACAATGAATGGTTCACGCTGGAAGTCAAAGTGGATGGTAAACATGTGGTGACCAAAGTGAATGGGAAAGTTGTGGTGGATTATAATGAGTTAGAGGGTGTTACCGCTGGCCGGAGAATCGATAAAGGGTCCTTTGCGATCCAGGCTCATGATCCCAAAAGCGTTGTGCGTTACAGAAATATTATGGTTAAACCATTTAATTAGTCGGCAATGAATACATCTGAGGTATCTAATTTCAAGATTCTAAAATTGGATATAAATTGAACGAAAATGAGACAATTATGAATAAGAAAAAGGAAGACAAAATAACTCGAAGAGAATTTATGGGAAAAGCTGCTGCTACTGCTGCAGCATTTACCATTGTACCGCGCTACGTTTTGGGGGGGACCGAATACACTGCTCCAAGTGATAAACTGAATATTGCATGTGTGGGGATTGGCGGGAAAGGATATTCAGATGTGCATGGTGTAAGTTCTGAAAATATTTATGCACTGTGCGATGTTGATGATGTAAAAGCTGCAGAAACCTACAGGGATTTTCCTAAAGCAAAACGCTATACAGATTTCCGTAAAATGCTGGAAAAAGAAAAGGAAATTGATGCTGTTACTGTTACTACGCCAGATCACAATCATGCTGTGGTTGCCATTGCAGCCATGGATCTGGGGAAGCATGTTTATGTGCAAAAACCTTTAACCCATACTGTAGAAGAAGCAAGGAAACTGGCAGAAAAAGCCAAAGAATATAATTTGGTAACACAGATGGGAAACCAAGGGCATGCCGGTGAAGGCGGACGGTTGATCAATGAATGGATTTGGGATGGTGCCATTGGTGATGTTTATGAAGTCCATGTCTGGACGAACCGACCCATTTGGCCACAGGGAATTATCAGACCCGAGACGATACCATCTGTTCCGTCTTCCTTAGACTGGAATCAATGGCTGGGACCGGCAAAGTGGAGACCTTATCACCCCGCTTATGCTCCTTTTGTCTGGCGAGGGTGGCTGGATTTTGGTACAGGTGCCCTGGGTGATATGGGAGCCCATTTAATTGACCATCCTTACTGGGCATTAAAGATGGAATATCCCGATACTGTGCAGGCAAGCTCCAGTCCGATTAACGATGAAACCTATCCAAACGCATCCATAGTAACATATGAATTTCCAGCAAGAGATAAGATGCCGCCAGTAAAAATGATTTGGTACGATGGTGGATTAACACCACCCAGGCCCAAAGAGCTGGAACCGGGCCGGAAAATGGGCGATGGCGGGGGAGGAGTTTTGTTTGTGGGAACAAAGGGGAAAATGATGTGCAGTACATATGGGAATAATCCCCGTATCATTCCGGAAACAAAAATGAAAGAATACAAGAGACCTCCAAAATCCATACCAAGATCTTCTGGAATTAGGGAAGAATGGATTGAAGCCATAAAAGGCGGACCTGCAACCACATCCAATTTTGAATATGCATCAAAATTGACTGAAACTATGCTACTTGGATGTATCGCATTACGGGTCGCTGACAAACGAACCATTCTCGAATGGGACGGGAAAAAGGGACAGTTTACCAATTTGGATGAAGCCAATGCCTTCTTGCATAAAGAATACAGGGATGGCTGGACACTTTAAAGGATAATTGTGGTTCAAAATAAAAACTCCAAAGTAATAAACCGGCGACAATTTATTAAAACCAGTACAGCTGCAGGGGCCAGTCTCATTTTGGCGCCTCATGTACTTAAAGGTGCTAAATCCTTTGGCGTAGATGACATTAATGTGGCATTATTAGGTGCTGGTGCCCAAGGACAAGTACTCATGAATGCCTGCCTGAAAATCCCGGGAATTCGGTTCAAAGCTGTCTGCGATATCTGGAAAGAATATAACCAGAAGCGGGTTTATCGTTTGTTGGGGAAATATGGTCATAAGTTGAATGCCTATGAAGATTATAGGGAAATGCTGGCAAATGAAAAAGATCTTGACGCTGTTATTGTAGCAACGCCTGATTTCTGGCATGCAGAACATGCCACTGCCTGTCTCGAAGCGGGGCTGAATGTATATTGTGAAAAGGAAATGTCCAATACGCTTGAAGGAGCAAAGCAAATTGTTCGGGCCGCGAAAAAAAGCGGGAAACTATTACAGGTTGGGCATCAACGGCGAAGCAATCCGCGATACATCCACTGTTATGAAAAATTAATCAAGGAAGCAAAAATATTAGGACATATTACAACGATTAACGGTCAGTGGAATCGCGCGGTGCAGCCCGATTTGGGCTGGCCGGAAAAATATGCCATTCCCCAACCTAGATTAGAACAATATGGTTTTCAATCCATGGCACAATTCAGAAACTGGCGTTGGTATAAAGGGTTCGGCGGCGGACCCATCGTTGATTTGGGTTCACACCAAATTGATATATTCAGTTGGTTTTTGGATGCGGTTCCATTATCCGTAATGGCATCCGGCGGCACCGATTATTATGATTCTCAAACTCATGAATGGTATGATACAGTCATGGCCATGTTTGAATACGATACACCAAAGGGATTGGTTCGTGCTTTTTACCAAACTATTACAACCAACAGCAATATGGGATATTTCGAAAATTTTATGGGTGACCAGGGTACATTGCAAATATCAGAATCAGCCGGTCGTGCAGGTATTTACCGGGAACAATCAGCTCCTCTATGGGACAAATGGGTGGATAAAAGCTTCCTGAATGCCCCGGCAGAAGAAAAAATACCTAATGTCAACGAGGCGGTATTGGATGTACGGGAAACTGTTGCACCACCAAAGTATGAATTGCCGGTTACCTTCAACGACCCCTACCATAAACCTCATTTGGAAAATTTCTTTAATTCCATTCGGGGTAAGGATACATTGAATTGTCCGGCTGAAGTGGGCTATGAAACGGCTGTTGCTGTATTAAAAGTAAATGAAGCCGTTGAAAAAGCATCGCTTGTTAAATATGATAGAAATGAGTTTACACTGTAACTGATAAAATCAAATTCATTATATATAAAACCCAAGGCCTTCAAACAATTTAGATTTAGAATAGGAAATTTGTCTGAAAATTAATCCATTATTATTTAAACAAAAAATAAGTACCGAGTGTTTATTGGTAGTTCAAAAACAGAAGAAGAAAAAAGAAACATAAAATTCCATAACCTTGATATGATAACTTCAGTTGATTACTATGTAAAATCTAAAATGGCACCCAATTTTGTGGGGTATCGAATACGCTCCGAGACCGTTTTGTTGAGTGATTTTCAATTTCATGAATAAGAATTTTGTTTAAAATGGTGATGAACCAAAACAATACAATAAAACTATTTTTTATTGGACTTATTTTTCTATTACAGGGGGCCCTGTTTTCAGGAGAACAAAAATTAGGAGATTCCCCTGATGGTAGCCGTCATCCAGCGGTTCATAAAATAAAATTAATGGACCACGATAGTTCTATCATTCATCTGTACGAACAGCCGCTTTTACCCTTTTCTACAGAAATGACTTGTGGTGCCTGCCATAATTATCAATCAATTCGTTCCGGCTGGCATTTTAATGCTGGCAGTGCTGGGAATGATGGTCGTAATAGTCAACCGTGGATTTATTCCAATCCAAAAACATTGACTCAAATTCCGTTGAGTTATAGAAATTGGGACGGCACTTTCACACCGGAAGAAATTGGGATGTCCGTTTTTAAATTTACTCAATTATTCAATCGCCATCACCCCGGTGGAAGTGTGGGAGAGCAGGAAAAATTTTGGGATAAAAACAATATATTTCGTTGGAATGTGTCCGGGAAGGTGGAAGTGAACTGTTTGGTTTGCCATGATGTTGACCCGGCCAATGATCGCTCCCAATATGCAAGGCAACTTAAAAAACAAAATTTCCGTTGGGCTCCCGCCAGTACGGTATCCTTTGCTGATGTAAATGGTTCTGCGAAAGATATGCCGGATCATTATGATATTTATTATGGCTTAGCGCCGGATGAATCAAAATTCATTCCACCTGGCATTGATTATGATAAAAACATGTTCAATGAAAAAGATGAGGTCTTTTTTGATGTAACAAGAAATATCCCTAACGAAAATTGTTATTTTTGTCATTCATCTATGATAGTTGATAAAAAACGATCTGAATTCTGGCAGCATGGCGAAGATGTTCATTTAAAGCGTGGAATGAATTGTGTTGATTGCCACCGGAATGGATTGGACCACCAGATGGTACGGGGATATCCCAACGAATACAGAGATAGAAATTCACCAGAATTGTATGCTTTTTCCTGTGCGGGCTGCCATTTTCCCAACAAAAATGATCAAAATATTTCACATAATAATCATGGACAAATTCCACAACATAAAGGACTACCCCCGATCCATTTCGATAGACTTTCCTGCACGGCATGTCATTCGGGAGAAATACCCGAAAGTGAATCGTTTTTTACAAAGACGTCCATGGCCCATGCACTTGGAACCCATGGAATCAATAAAGCAGACAGTACGCTGCCGCATATTATAACACCCGCATTTCAAAAAGATGACAATGGGAAAATCAGTCCGGTTAATATGGTATGGCCCTCTTTTTGGGGCTGGAAAAATGATGGCAATATTTCTCCCATGAACCAAGACGGTTATGAATCGATAGTAAAAAATGTTTTATCAGAATTGCCATTAAATATAAATGGTTCATGGCCCGTTATCGAGGAAAATCAGATATCAGATATTTTAACATTATTTGCATCTCAAAAAAGTGAATCGACGCCCGTTTTTGTAAGTGGGGGAAAAGTGTATGTTCAAGATTCCAATGGACTAAGATCGTTGGATAATCCAATTGCTGATCCATACGCATGGCCTATTGCCCACAATGTTCGTCCTGCAACTATGGCATTGGGCAGTGGCGGATGTACAGATTGCCATAGTGTTGATTCACCATTTTATACCGGTATCATTACAGTTGATTCCCCCCTTAAAACCGATGATGCAATGATGGTTGATTTTCACAGTAAAAATTTGTTTGCGGCCCAAGTATTTTCAAATGCATTCATATTTAGACCCTGGCTTAAAGGGATTATTTATTTGTCGGTTGGCCTAATTCTTTCGATCTTAGCTTTATTTTTAATTAATGGGTTGGGAAAATGGATTGAATCAACCCAATTGGACGAGAATTAATTCATGTTCAGCTCTAGAATAAATATGATTAATACCTTATGGTTCATCAGTTTTATTGGAATGGCAATCACAGGATTTTTTCCCCTTATCTTGGGTAATACCACTTTGAATGGCTGGTGGATGATTCTGCATGTATCCATCGCACCATTATTTTCTATTTTGCTGGCGATCGGGGCATTGCATTGCGCAAAAAAAATGGGAATTGATTTTAAAGATGCACCTGAAAGTAAGTTGAGCAGAATCATTTTTTGGTTCTTTTTGTTTCTATTTATCCCAAATGCATTATCCATTCTATTCAGTATGAATACATGGTTTGTATCATCCACTCAATATGTGTTTTTAGAAGTGCATTTTTATTCAGCAATAGGTATGTTATTATTGGTCGTACTTCATTTTAATTTTTCAAGAAAGAACAAAGGATAATTAGGAATACACATATGAAACCCAGCTTTAGATATATAAAATATGTAGTAACAACACTCGTTTGGATAATAACCTTTCTTTTTTCTCAAGAATCAAAATTGGTTCCTATTAAACTTGAATTGCCAAAACCCATGTTTATCGGAACACCCCAAAACCTAAATGTGAAAAATCTTCAAAAACCACTGGGCAAACCCAGACCGGCGTTTCTGGCCCCGGTCGGCACCAAAAATATCGCACTGGGAAAACCAATTTACAGTTCCGATGATTTTCCTGTGATTGGAGAAATAGAAATGATTACCGATGGCGATAAAAATGCAGCTGAAGGTAGTTTTGTAGAATTGGGTCCATTCCTACAGGATGTGACGATTGATTTAGAGGAAAATTATAAAATATTTGCCATTGTTTTTTGGCATTACCATAAACAGGCTCGGGTGTATTTTGATGTTGTGGTTCAAACAGCGGATAATAAGGATATGACAAAAAATATTCATACAATTTTTAATAATGATATGGACAATTCGGCCGGATTTGGTGTAGGAAATGATATGCATTATGTGGAGACATCCGAAGGAAAACTCCTCGATGCCAAAGGTGTCACCGGGCGTTTTGTGAAACTTTACAGCCGGGGCAACACCAACAACGATTTGAATCATTATATTGAAGTAGCTGTATACGGCCTTCCTTTGAAATGATTTCCGATCGTTACGGAACGACCATTGTTCTGTCGATTTTCATTATAGCGGGTTTTTTTCGCTTCACAGATCTCTCCAGCCGGCCTATGCATGGCGATGAAGCCATCAATGCAGTCAAACTTTCCAGTGTAGTTGAAACAGGCCAATTTGATTATAAACCAACCCAGCATCATGGACCGCTTTTATATTTTACGGGCTACTTGTTTTCAGCTTTCCATGGTTTGGATGGCATTCAGGATTTCAGTGAAGAGTTTCTCCGGAGTGTTACTGGTTTTGTAGGCATCCTGCTTTTATGGATTGGGTTCACTTTTAAAAAATCACTTCAGAATAATGTATTATATCTTGCTTTTGGGTTGATGGCTATTTCACCATCGTTGGTTTTTTATAGTCGGTTTTTTATCCATGAGATTATTATCGTTTTCTTCAGTTTAGGAATGATCGCAAGCGGATATCAATATTTGAAAACTGAAAAGTCGTTGTGGCTTGCATTGACTGGAGTGGCACTGGGATGTATGATATCTACAAAGGAAACGTGGCCTCTATTTTTGATTGCTATGGGAAGTTCAGCCGCAATATTATACTTCCATAAAGGTGTAAAACGGCTTATTTCATTGAAACATGGTATAACAATTGCTGGGATTGCAGTGGCAACAACCTTCCTTTTTTATTCTGACTTCTTCCGGGATATAAATAACAGTACTGATGCCTTTCTGGCTTTCAAGCCATATCTGGAAAGAGTATCATCCGAAGGAATTCATAACCATCCCTGGTATTTTTACCTGAATATCATTTTCCCGCTTGGCCATTCCGGAAGTTGGCTGCATCTGGGAGAGGGTTTACTCTTCTTAGTTTTTATCTTCAATTTGCCGCTGATGCTTCGTTCTGAAAAACAACCTATAACTATACAGTTTTTGTTTTGGTATTCTTTGGTTCTATTATTTGTGTTTTCAGCAATTCCATACAAAACACCCTGGAACATTTTAGGTATCATGCCTGGAATGATTATTGTGTCTGCGAATACAATTGTCAATCAAGTCTATAAATTGAATCAAAAAATATTGGGAAACATATTTATTGTTTTATTGGGTGGTTTACTTATGTTGCAGTCCTATTCCTATAATTTCAAGAATGAAGCCAATCCAGAAAATCCATACATCTATGCTCATCCCACAAAGGATATTTTCACGATAGAAACTAAAATTCATGACATGGCTAATGTTTTAACTAATGAAATTGATTTTTCCGTTTTTGTCATGGCAACCGGGGATGACTATTGGCCCTTTCCGTGGTATTTACGGGATATGGATAATGTTGGCTATTGGAATCATGTTCCGCTAGATGTGGGATCAGCATCAGTTGTATTCGTTTCATCTGACTTAACAGATAATTTAGTCAAAACAATTTATGAAAAGGCCGAACCTGGAATGTCATCCTTGCTCATTCCATTGTTTGATGAAATGATGGAACTTCGTCCCGGCGTTGAAATTAGCGGGTACATCAAAAAGGACGTTTATGATTTATATGAGCGTTTAAGTTCACATGACGGATAAAATTGCTGTTCACGGAATTGATTCAAACTGGCTAGAGGAGCACGACATTCACCGGTTTTCCCATAAAGCCATGGCAACAGTTTTCGATATATTGATTTATCATGACAACTATTCTTATGCCCTTCAGGCCGCAACGGAATCTTTTGCGCAATTAGATTTACTGGAGCAGGATTTAAGCCGGTTTGTGGTAAACAGCGACATTTCCCGGATCAACCAGTTAAAGCCAGGAGAATCCACAGTAGTTGGAGTAGACTCTATGGAATGTTTAGTGATTTGTCAGAGGCTTCAAAGCGAAACTAATGGCGCATTTAATCCCACCGTTGGGAAAGTCATTGATCGTTGGAAAAATGAAACTGAATCGGTAATTAATATCAATGAAAATATTGGTAATCTGATTCTGGATTCAAAATCATATACAGTCACCTTAATTGATAATCCCATTTCCATTGATTTGGGTGGTATCGGCAAAGGATATGCCTTAGATAAACTCAAAGTGACATTTCAGGAATGGGGTATTGAAACCATATTAATCAATAGCGGGAGGAGTACCTTTTTAGCCGTGGAAGCTCCGAAAGACGAAACAGGTTGGCCATTAACAATTTCCCATCCATCTGATAATAGTGAATTAAAACGAATTTCCTTAAATAAGAGTGCAATTGCCGGTTCTGGGATAGAAAAAGGGAATCATATTGTTTCACCCTCAAATTATCAGCCGGTTCAAAACAGATTGGGTGCCTGGTCTGTGGCGAAAACAGGTGCGGAAGCAGATGCTCTTTCCACATCATTTATGATTATGAGCGAAAGGGAAATAATAGATTATATGAACCATCACCCGGATGTGGGTGGAATGGTTTTTGATGAAAAAGGAAGTATGAGGAAATTTGGTACTTTCGAATAATAACTGAATTAGATGGGAAATTTCAGTTTCCAACTATCTCGCAATACTTCCCATATCGTCGGAATAGAGGAAAGGCGGCTATCTCGATCGCAGGTCCATTCAATGGGCATTTCCTTCATAGAAATATACTTTTCCTTTGCAAGTCTTAATATTTCGATTTCGAATAAGAATCCATCAATCCGCCCTCTGCTGAATAAATCGCGAGCAATGATTCCATCATAAATCTTAAACCCGCACTGCGTATCGCTGAATCCCCAAATGGAAGGGAACAACAATTTAGTGACTATCCTGAAAAGAATAGAAACCAGGCGACGATACCAGACCAATTGTTTACGAATAATGCTTTCTGGTAGATGGCGTGAGCCAAGAATAATCTGGTGTTCATTATTCCGAATCATATCGATCCCTATGGTGATAAAATCTAATGCAACTGTTTTCCCACTATCTATGAACATGACAATATCACCTTTGGATTCAAGAATGCCTTTCCGAACTGCATGGCCTTTTCCATAATGATCATTTTCTTTTAATATAACTAAACGAACATTGTCCGTTAAGGATGTTTCATTTGCTATTTCAGACGTTCCATCCGTACTTCCATCATCCGATACAATTATTTCACCAGTGATGTTATTATTTGTTAAGTAATCGGAAAGGGAGGTGATATCTTCACTAATTTTTTCCGCTTCATTTAAAACGGGTATAATGATGGATAGATTCATTGATATTTCACATCAATGGGGTTTATTACTGATTACTGTGTTCAATCAGTTTGAAGATTTTACCATAATCGAAAAATGCCCTGTTCATCCGGCAGTCCGCCCAAATCCTTTTTTATACCACGCAGGGAAATGCATTATTAAATTGAAATATTAACCCTTATTTATATGCTATATCCCAGGATCCGTCAGCAATAGGGATTGCCATTCGATTTGTTCCCATTTTATAGTTATGTACGGTAAGCCATTTTGATTTTTTTGAATCTGTAACTTCAATGGATTCGAGGACTTTTTTATTTATTGTTACAGGGAAGTGATGAGTTAACTTTTCCAATTTTAATGGTAATTCTTCTGGATTGTATAGGTTTTTCATTTCCTCATATATCCATTTATCCACCCATAATTCCAACTCCCTTTTAAACATAGGGATTTGATCAATTCGTTTTTCTAATGCAGTCTTGGCCAGAAAATCATCTCGGATAAACCAGGCAATCTCTAAATTAAAATTTTCTTTCATAGCATTTTTATTACGATAGTCGTTTCGTAGTATTGAAAAATCAAACGAATTAACAAATTCTTTAACAGTTATTTCACCATTAATATAGGTTATAAGCGGTTTATTAAACTCATTTTCCACTATTGAATTAGATTGACTTTCTCTTAAATATTCGACAAATAATTTTGACTTTGCAGAATTATCATTTAGCCATGCCCAAACCACTTCAGATAGGATATTAAACGTTTCCGATTTTGTACGTACATCTTTTGGAGTCATAAGCGAAGAAACATATTCTGTTGTGGCTGCAGAAAGTTTATTCTGGAATAAGATCTTTTTAAAAGAGGCTGATTTTGAATGATATTCTGATTCTAAAACACCTGCTCTGCGAATATCTAATACTTGAAAAATCCAATATTTTTCACCAAAAAGAATTGGTAAAGAAACTTTATTAATAGGCAAGTCTCGGATTTTTTCCATTAGTTCAGGAGGTAGGTTAAGCCAGGACATATAACCTGTTTCAAATTGATCTGAAGTAAGATTGATATTAGAATTGTAGGAAATAATATTTTCAAGAAATAATTTAAATCCCACCTCATTAATATTTTTGTGTGCTCTATTTGCCATTTCCAAATTTTGTTCATTCCAATAACGTAGATTGAAATCCACTTTACTTTTATTGATGGCATCTTTTATTTCATTTTCAGAGATTAAGATTGAATTGTTTATTTCTTCTTGGATAAGATATTCAATTAATAAATCCTGAGTTAAATTTGCTTTTTTATTTTGGATACTTTTCTGCTTATGGATGTTTTTTTCATATCCATCTAATGATAGAAGTTTTTCATTGATCATGGCAGTAAGATAATTTCTTTTGGGATTCCCAACTGATTTTAAATGGGCAAATCCAAACTCATAATTGGCAAGAAATTCTTCAGATGTAATCACAGCTGGTCCAATTTTCGCAACGATATTATTCCCGATATTTGTTTCCGCTAAAGGACTGCCACATTTAAGAAAAATAAGACATGAGAGAAATAAGAAATAGATTTTATTATTCATATTATTTAAAATACCAGCCCTAAAGAAATCCGTGATGTATAACCCAAAATGCCCCAATCTGCATAAGCGTAATCAAAACGCATAACCCACCGCTTTTGTAATAACATGTCAATTCCTACACCCAGTGTTAATCCATTTTCTGCATTTTCTTCAAACAGGTTATTATAACCTGAACGAACAAAAAACATATCCTTGAATCCAAGCTCAACACCCAGATTAATACTTTCGGTTGTATTGGTAGGGTGCAAAACATCTGCTGTCGTTAGGAGGCTTCCAATCGAACCCAGTTTCTTTTTGTGTGAAATACCCGCTCTAAAAAGAATGGGCAATGGGTATGCATTTGTTTTGAATGTGCTGGGTATTCTATCTACATTTTCATTATCTTCATCAGGGTCAACTGTTGTATCTAGATCACGACCAATGAGTTGTAATTCTGTCCCAAAATTGCTGATGCTCATCCCTATTTGCAGTCCATCAAGTCTAGATTGATAAAAAATACCTATATCTACTGCCCCGGCATTACCTCGAGAATTCCAAATTCTTTCCTCAATGTATTTTAGAGACAGACCAAATGAGAATCGGTCAGTAAGGGCCTTGGCAAGGGTTAAAGCCAGTGAGTAATCCCCCGCTGAATACATTTCTCCCGTTCCTTCGGGCCTGTTTACTGTTCGGACAGGCTGATCATCGTAATTTAGTCCTACATAATTAAATCCTATTGTTGATCTATAAATAGATAATGGAATAACAACACCAACAAAGTCGTGGCTGGAATTGATAAACCACTGATTGTGCATGAACTCCACCTGAGTACCTTGCAACCAGACAATGTTGGCCGGATTGTAAGAGAGTGCAGCAGGACCATCTATTACAGATGTATAGGCACCACCCATACCCAAAGCTCTGGCGCTTACTCCAATTTCAAGAAAAGAAGCAGCTGTTGTACCTACGCCGGTTACTTTTGTTTCGAATTGCGCAGAAACAGGTCCTGCTGTAAAAATTAGCATAGAAATAATGATAACTGAATGTTTACTCATATTATAATTCAATTATTAATATATTACTTGATAACCGCAAAACGCCCTCTTTTAATTCCATATTCAGGTGCATCAACTACATAGAAATAAATTCCATGAGATATTTCCAAACCATCCTTTGTTCGCAAATCCCAGCTTTCTCTCGAATTATTTTCGGTTGTAAAATGATCCAGTTGACGAACCAATTTTCCTGAAGCAGTAAAAATAAATATTTTGCAATCTTGGGGTAAATTGACAAAATCAATCCGACGGTCTCCCCGGCCTTCTTCCTGATTGATGACTTTACGCTCTAACGGGTTTACTGAAACATAGGGGTCCGGAACTACATAAATATTATCCATTTCTTTTTTGGCAACATTAGCAGCTATATAATTCCCTGAGACTTCAATTTCAAAAACATCATTTCTGTCAAATGGCTTGTTGGTTGTGATGGAGTAGATATCTCCACTCTGGGGAAGAGTCCTTGATGCTGAATCAGCATTGTCTGGATAAGTGAACAACCATTGCCATAAAAAGATTTCATCTTCAATATTATTTACAATTTTGATTTGATCATTTTCTTTTAGATAAGGCCTGGTAGGGTCAGTTGGCCAGACAAGTGGAGTATAAATATAGTCAACCTGGAATTCTTCTTCAGAATTTGTTACATCCCAGATCTGAAAATTTGTAACAGTGGGTAACGAAATTACGGATGTATCTGCTCCCACTTCACTAACGCGAATTTCATAATCCCGCCTTATCTGTAGACCTCCGTAATCACCCGTTATATCTGTGGCTGTTAATGTAGAAGTCCCCTGTATCCAGTTAGCCTCTTTCATCCCAGTACCATCATTATGCAGAATAATGTGGATTCCTTCATAAATAAATTCTTCAGCCAAAGGGTTCGAATTCGGATCTGTCACTATACCCAGCAAACTATTTTCAGTGGTAGAATACAGTGACATTTGGGAAGTCTGCCCCGTAAAGTGAGTTGAATCATGCTGCTCAAAACTACCATCATCGTCAAATTGAAGACTGTATCTATAGCCATCCTTTATTTCATTTGGATTGTTGATTATTATTTCTATGGTCCCTGTCCCAATTCCGGAAACTTTTTGTATTTGAAAGTCTGGTATAACCCAACCAGCCGGTGTTTCTTCAGGAATAACAGCTACGGTATTTCTGTCGAAGGCAATTGCCCTTCCTAATGGATCAATTTGAATATTGGCACTGCATTCAGTGGGAGAAATATCACTCAAGTTCTGTAATTCTGAGAGGCTTGGATAAAAAGATGAATGATGGCCTCGATCAACAGCAACAACAGCATAGTAATATGTCCGGCCATTGGTTACACTGGAATCCACGTAATAATGTTTTAAGTCACTGTCAGTCCCCATATTGTATGAAACTCCCAAATCACTATCACTACCCATTTCACCACCAATGTTAACTGGATGAATTCCAGCTAAACCATTCTTAATGTCATAAATCGCTTCAGGTTTAAATAGCAAAGGATTACCAAATGCATCTGTAATTGTTTTGATTTCTGTAAACGTTGGGTCGGTACTTTTATATACGTAATACGCTTCGAAATCCTGGCCATAAATTGGGTCGCGGGATTTTTCTGCATTTTTATCCCAGGATAAAATTACTTTTTCATCATACCCGGCGGCTTTTACAATCGGAGTGCGAGGTGGTTTCGAAAAGCTGTAATCCATATCATAAATCATCTGCATGGTACGTTTATTTCGCAAAATATCATCCTGATCATTGCCAAACAGCAGTGCAATTGCATATCGATGTATCTTTTCATCCCCGGCGAATTCTACAAAACCGCTTCCATATGTCCAGGCGATATCCCGCTGGTATCCTGGTCGTATGGTATATGTTCCAGGCTGTATTTCTACATCCCAATATTGCTCATCATCGGCCATTGTGTTATCTACATCGCGTAAATACCAGGATGTTAGTCCAACCTGGTCAGATTCATCATTATCTGTAAATTCAAAATCGGGTTCCCCGATATCAGGGATACCATTAGCTTCTCCGATGTCAGGACCAGTATAATCATCATGATTAGGGCCCAATCCATCAGCCCCTAGATCGTCGTTCAATGGTTCAATATCTAATTCGCCGTTTTCATTAATATCTTCTCCGGGATCCAGTTCCAGATTGTAATTCAAATCCTCACTGTCCCAAACACCATTATTATTTTCATCCTCCCATGCTGACCAGTCCCCATCATCGTCGATACCATTATTCTGGCTTTCATCTATCAAACCATCCTCATCATTATCGATCCCATCGTTGGCTAAACCAGGACTTTCAAAGAAACCAAATCCAAAATAGCCGGTTGGTAATCCATTGTTAGCTATCCCGGTTCGATTCCAGGCATACGTAATGTCGGATAAGTTATCAAAATCTGCATCATCACCACTGAGGGATCCACCCATATCAGGATCTACATACATTCCAACAATACATTTATTCAGATCCTTGCCCTCGTTAGTAATATCATAAATCCCTATCAATATATCTTCCGCTAGCCTAGCACTCCATTGATACGTACGTACATCCACTTTTATTCCCAGCCCTCTTCGACCATCGGGAAAATCCAATGAATCGCCTTCTATAGGGTAGTATTCAAACTCATCATTTTCCCTATCATCCATTGCGTAAAATGATTCTTGATCTGCACGCATGTAGGCACCATATTCACCATTCCAGCGTCCAGCTCTTACACCGGGTCTTGCTTCACCAATTTCACGATCATCTCCCGGATAAGTTTGGGGAGGCCAATATTCCGGCCAGGTTTCCTTACGGTGACTAATGGCAAACCAGCCCACTTCATTTTGCATACTGATATCCAAAATGCCATTGCCATTGAAATCCTCAGCCATCTGCAAAAGACCATCCCCCTCGCCTGAATCGAGAGTATTGGGGATTCCGTCTGTACCTACATCTTCATTTATTCCATAAATTTCCGGAACTTCATATGCTTCAGGCTGATCCATATTGAAATATTTTGGCAAGGGCATAAAAGCATAGAAATGAGATAAATCGTTTGATGCTTCGGCAGAAGAACGTCGATAATTGTCTGAAATAATATGGATTGTATCTCCATGAGCATCTTCAACTTCTGCGGCAATAAAAAATACCGTTCCATGGATGTATGATATCTTTTTAGGACCCTTTGGCCAGGAAATAGTTGGACTGCCAGAGACATAATGGTGGGAAATAAGTCCGGAATTGGTAATTCCGCCCGTAATGAGATTTCCATCATGGATAGTATAACGTAAATATTTATCATGCCCCTCATCATCGGCAAATAACTTCCTATTTTTAAAATCCCGCATCTGACTTCGTGTGCCTTGCTGCTGATTTATTAGATAATCATATTTGTCTTTTTCCTGCGCGAAAGATGGAAAAAAGAATAATAGAATAATTGTTATACCAAAAAAATAGCCTTTTAAAAAATTATGATTATTATGTATCATATAAATACACTCAATTATCAGAACTTTATTTCTATTCCAATCTGGACTTTTCGAGGGGAAGAATAATAATCCGGTCTTACATTTACTTCTTCCATGGTAAAATGACCTTCCTGTTCAAGTCTCTCTTTATCCAGCGCCTCATTTTCCGGCAGTCTGGCTATTTGATCTGCTCTACCGGTGGACGAGTGGACGGATTCATGATTAAGATGGTCTAACAAATTGTCTGTTTTAAAAAATATCACCGAATTGAAGTTTAGAAATTTTAAGTGTTTTTTTGCTTGAATATCTGCACTCCAGCGAATGGGTTTACGCCCTAAATTTCTGTATTCCCGCTCGGCAATATCATACCGTTCAACAAATGACGGGCCATATGGTGTACCACTATTTAAAAAGGATATGAGACCCACACTCCAATCATTTGAACGGCCTATATTTACATACAGGTTGAGTGTGTGGCGCTGATCCCAGTTCAATGGCAGTACTTTCCGCTCAACAAATTCCACATCTTCTCCGCCAATTTGTGTTGCTGTTTGAATGAGAAATAATGACTGTGGATCAGAAGAACTCCCATTAGCATATGAGAAAGTGTAATTAAGTCCTCCGGTCACTAAATCATCGCCTTGACTCAGTAATCCAATTGAAATGCCTTTTGTATTTCCGTGGTCTCGGTTGATAAACCGGTTATATCCAACGGCATCGATGGTCGAAACACGTTCAATTCCTAGAAGGTTCCTAAAGTCCTTATAAAAGGCTGTAATGTCCATGGCAATGGAATTTGTAATCCCTTGCTGGATCCCGATTTCGTAGGCAACAGTTTTTTCCGCTTCCAAATTCGAGTTACCTAAAGTACGTCCTTCTAACTGGAGTTTGTTAAGGACATATAATGGTTCATTATACATATACTGAAACGCAGGCATTTGAAAGAAATGGCCGTAGGATGCATGAAATGCCCCCCGGTCAGAGATGGGGAAGGAGAGACCCAACCGAGGGCTGATTTGATATTTTGTGGATGCTTCCTTCAGGTTTTGGGGTGACCCAAGATTTTTTGCTTCCGTACGCAGTTTGATTGGATAAACTTCGTTAGGAAGAAATGCATCCAGTCGGATTCCAGCATTAATAATGATTTCTCCCAATTCTATTTTATCTTGAATGAAGAGAGCCGCTTCCTGCGGTTCAATTGTATAATCACGCCATAGGGTGTATTCCGAATCGGCAATAGCTACGTAACGAACTGTATCATAGATACTTTCCCAATCTTTCCAGTAGTCCGCTAAAGTGTCCCAATAAGCGTCAAACATATATTCATTACCGTCAAGGTCTGATTGATTGGGCCATTGGGAATTTTCCCAGATAGTTGTTTGTCGAACTCCGCGGGAATAGGTATTTACCCTATGTTGTTTAAATTCAAATCCTGCCTTAATAAAATTCAGTCGGTTGATTTGCCAATTGATATCACCTTTAACAAGGAACAAATCCCGGTATCCTTTTCCATCTTTACCGGTGTAAAAGGCATCCGTATTCCCCAGTGAAAACCCGCTGGCGCTGGCACCTATGGGTTGAATGCCAGAATCACCAGGGTAAAATGCAATTTTATTATCTTTACGGTAATAGGATTCACTATCATTATGTTGGTAGGAAAGGATGAGATTATAAAAGAAATCTTGTGCTGGGAAATGTTTGAAGGATATAATATGAGATCCAGACCAACTGTTACTGGTTGATGCTCCGTCAGGTTGGTACCGGCGCCAACTATCACCACCATAACTGTGAGAAGATGACCCAAAGAACTGGTAAATAAAGTTAACTTTTTCCGTTGGAAACCAAGATAACTTTGCGGTAAAGGAATTACTTTGGCCAGTTTGAAGTGGCCCCAGCGCCCCATCTCCTGTTTTCAGTGAATCGGGAATTAAAATACCCTGAGCAGCAGCATATTCTTCAGGATTGTGCTCCCGAAACCAGCGTTCATAGGCAGCAATCTTCCAACCATCCAGGGTATTATAGCGGCGCTCATACCATTCCTTACTCTCCCAGTTATTTCTTCTACCAGAAATAAAAAAACCTAGATTATTAATAAGAAATGGTCCTGATAAAGTAAATTGTTGATCACTTTCACTGAATGGGTTAAAATCATTTATACCGAGAAAAATTTCTGATTTGTTGCTGACCCAATCACCCATATATGTTTTAATCGTTCCGTGGATTTCACGTTCAATACGTTTGGTAACAATATTAATAATCCCTGATTGGGCTGAACCATATTCCGCATTGAAGGTCCCGCTAATCACTTCTAATTCTTCCACCATAGAATTTTCAACGGGAACATTATTGCCTCCACTTTGACTAAATGAATTTGTAACTGGAACACCATCAATGAGGTAAGCAACCTCCCGGGTACGGCCACCTCGAAAATGTAACCCCCCAGAATTGACCACACCGGGCTGTAGAGAAATAACTTCTGATATTTCTGTTACTGGCATCTGGTCAACAATTTCAGAAGTTAATTTGGTAGATGAATGAGTACGGTCTCTTTCGATTACCGGTCGTTCGGCTTTCACAATAACTTCATTCAAGGCAACAGTCTCTTCGATTAATTCCACATTTTGAGTTGTTGTGCGATCTACATGAACTTTTAGATATTTTATACGGTAAATTGCATATCCAATATAATGCACTTGCAATTCATAGGTACCGGGGGGAACATTAATTATGCTGTAATAACCTTCTTCATCAGTCGTTGCGCCTAGAACTGTCCCTGCCAGTATAACATTTGCGTTAGTGAGGCTCCCACCTGTAGCGGTATTTATGACTCTACCAGAAATTTTTCCCGTTGTTCCACCAAAAATCGGATAGGCACATACAATCAATACTAACAAAATATTATTGATAAGATTCTTTTTCATGCCTTGGTGCTCACAGATAAATATTAATTAATTCTATTCATATTCATAATTATCAATTTATTTTTCATCCTTTACGCAACGAAAGCCAACTTTATACCCTACGATTTTTGAATCAGGAGGCAGGTAATAACGGTGTGCACAACGAAAAAAGCTGCGATTATTAAACTCTGCACCACCACGAATCACTTTATATTTTTCACCATATGCGGGATTGGAAACATTATTTCCAGAATAGGGATTATACCAGCTGGATGTCCATTCCCATACATTTCCTGCCATGTCCAAACAACCGTATGGACTTGCCCCTGGTGACACCTTTCCCACCGGTGATGCATCATCCCAGGCGGTCATCGTAACATCCCAATAATTACCCCAGGGGAAAATCCGTCCATCAGTACCCCGGGCTGCTTTTTCCCACTCTTCTTCATTAGGCAAACGTTTGCCTGCCCATGTAGCATAGGCATCGGCTTGCTCCCAGGTGACCAAAGCAGGATTAATTTCTTTCCCTTCCGGAAAAGTAAAACTTGAATCAAAATTTTTGTACTCATCATTGGTCACTTCAAATTTGTCAATCCAAAAACCCGATAACAATACTTCGTGTTGAGGACTTTCATCTTTATCACCCATATCACTGCCCATAATAAATGCCCCTGCAGGAACGAATACCATTTTTTCATTTTTAATTTCAGGCTTATTTAATTTTCCATCTGCGGTGATAAATCCATGGTAGCGTCCAAACCAGTATGCCCAAAGAAACTTTCGCGGTGATGACTGCCAGTAAGCTAACAAGCGGACAGGGCCGGATGTTGATCTCATAAAGGTAACACGCTTATTCTTTGTTATTTCAAATTGATTCAGATCATTTAATGTGTTCTGATCGATGGATTGCGATCCAGGATATAAAGCTTGGCGAATAAAATCATATTCGGCATGATTTGCATCTTTTAATAAGATCCAGTGTCTTTCAAGGGAAGAACGGTAATGTTCTAGGATAATTGGATCATGCTCATATTTATGAAGCATTCGCAGTGCATCAATGGCAAGTCCGTCATCACTGCGATTAATTGCGTACTTTGGTGATACGACTTTTGCTAAAGCGGCCTCTTCATGGAATTTAAATTCATTAATCAGCTGATTATATTTAACAGCATATTTTTCCTGACGCGTGATATGGTGGGCAATTTTAAGATTGCTCAAAGACAATAAGGCATTCAATGATTCATGAGGAATGTTCGGACTGAGGTTGCCCCATAAAGTCATTTTCCCATCAACATCAATGATACGCATATCATTATTAAGAATCCGGCTCATCACTCGATCCACTGCTTTCATGATTTTATTTTTCTCCACATCATCTGCAATAAAATCATAGTAGTCGGTCAGCCCAATGATCCAACCGTTAAGCTGATCCACGCTCAAATCACCGAGCCAGCGATAGTCAGGCATAACGATTGACTGATGCCATTCATGGGGGAAGAAGAATGCTTCTTCATCAATGGTTGGGTTGATGCTGTGCTTAAACGCCCGTGCAATAACTCCGGGCGTACCAGTGACTTTTTCAAGTCTTAATAAAGCATGCATTGACTTTTGTGCATTCTGCTTAGCTAGATTATCACCGGTGGCTGCATAACGAAAACATTCAGCGGTTACGTATCGTCCTGTATTAAAACAGAAATCTTCCTGAGTTGATGCATCGAACTCTTTTGGACCTTCAACCACCTGAATAATTGTAGGTACAAGCTGGCCTTCCCGCATATGGTCGCGCTGGATGATTTTTTCAAAACGCAATGCTTTCTGAGTCAGGGATTCCTGAGCAGTGACTCTAGTAATAAAGGAAATAATTGCTAAAAGAAGAAAAAATGTGTTTTTCATATTATCACCTTATATATCGACTTTAATAAATACCCTATAATTATTCCAGCTTATAGAATTGTGCATGAAAAGGATTATAATTATTTGGCATTATTTATTTACGATATTCTTTGGTCACTTTTTTAACCACTTTCTAATTTCTTAATATTGCTAATTCGAATTCATTTTAGATGGAGCAGGTGATTGTTTTATTAATTGTATCGCTTCCTTTATATATATTTCCCCCGTTTTTTCACCAAGGCCGGTTTGAGTGACGTAATTATATATTTTGAAGCTATTCCAATCTACTTTTGATAAAATATATCCATAAGCATCATTGGTTAAACCGAATAAAATATTGTGTTTTCCATTCATGTTTCGTTTTAAAAAATACCCGATGTTTGGCATTGCTTCCCCCGGGATTGTCAAAATTTGAGCATTACCTATATTAATCAAATTGATGCGTGTTTGAACTCTTTTCTCATTGTAGATACCAGACAATACAGGCGATTGATTTATTATGGAAAGTATCATTTCTGATTCAATTGGTAATGAAACATCTCTCCACCCACAAAATATCCTGGGGTTGATCTGCTTCGGAGCATCCCGGATAATCCGAAGTGCCTCATCTGCAAGAAGGTGACCGATCCGTATACACTCATTCCAAGTCCGGATATCTTTTCCATCCGGTCCTCTGACATCTGCGGTAACCATACCTCCTTGTGCACTATTCATAAATATTCCTGTTCCACCTCCTTTCATTTCTAATCGATCATAGAGAGGGCCGATTAGATCAGGACTAAGGATATTTTGGCCATCTCCGAGGACCTCTGGATGAATTGCATAATTAACCAGCGTGGCTAATGGTACCCCTTCAGAGGTAATTGCTTGAATTATGTGACATCGTGGATCATAGAGTTCATCCGCATAGGAATTATATGCAATTTTTCCATGAGCTTCCCCGCTTGCGATTTTTAAAGACACAGGTTCTAATCGTTTTACAGCTTCCAAAATAGCCTGCGCCGTTTTAGTACAAACGAATTCCAAGTATTCAAGATCGGCAGAAGTGCCGCCATCCCCATCGGGAAAGCCGTAGCAATCTGGAGCACTGTGAGTATGTGTTGCTCCTATTAATATATTTTCTGGTGGTATTGATGAAACACCCTTACGAACCTTGTCTCCCAATGCACGGGGAAACCCAAGAAAATCTGTACTTACAATTGCTATTCGTGTAATGCTATCATCTAAAACAAATGCCCGTACTGTTAAATCACCCTTTTTATTATTTACAGGACGTGATGGTCCTACACCGCCGGACACAGGGAGTAATGGGTCAGGTGTAACAATTTTTACTGCCATACCTGCTCGAAATTCAGCATGTGCTGACACACATAAGAATAATAAAAAATAAAAGATAATATTGATGCGCGTCTTCATATAATTATACAAAATATGTAATTGGTAGCCACAACTACAAGACTTAATCAAGGAAGATAATTATCATTAATAAAAATAACGAATATTTGGGTAAAGGATTTCCCGGATTTTTCATCTGGAATATTTCTGTTATAAGCAATCGTTCTACCATCATGACTCCAAACCAATGCTGATGGTTTTGGTTTAGTAGGTGAGGTTATTTTTTTCCAGGATTTATCTTTTACATTAGTAATCACAATTGAATTGTTCCAAAGAAAACAAACGTGGGTACCGTCCGGGTGCCAGCGAACCCCTGATTGTACCGGATTGTCAAATGAAGTTAATTGCCTAGGGTTATCGCCTAGAGGAGACATAAGAAAAACCTGATCAATTCCATTTTTATCTTTGGCAAGATATGCGATTGTAGTTCCCCCTGGGTTAGAACGGACGATTCCGCTGCAGCCAGGGAAAGGGGAACTGGCGGTAAAAGTAAGACGGCGCTGAAGAGTGCCTTTAGGCGGCATGGGCATAATATCCTTGGTCCCAGACAGAGGTCCAAAAGGACCGGGATTAGTCAGATCAGCAGGAATATCCACAATGAATAGTTCTTTTACATTTTTTCTACCAGTGGAAAGAACTGTGCCTAGAAATGCGCGACTCAACTGCATCGTTCCATCCGGCTTTTTATAACCATATTTCCCAACCCAACTATCATCTGCGGCGTGGCTGATCTCATCCGAACCGGGACCGGGTTCAGATGTTACACGTACGACTAAAGCAGACGTACCGGCACCGGAAAAATTTTCCCTGTCATTTTCTCCACGGATAGAAACCGGGTGATTTAGTTTTGTGACGCCGATGGTTCGCAAATTATATTTCTTTCCCTTATCTGCCATGACGGCATCATTATATGTAAATCCAATCCATTGACCGTCTCCGCTGAATTCATGACGATGCGTACCACCTCGTAATGCACCTGAAGTAAATGGAATAAGGACATCTCTTGCATCAGTTACAATAGGATGTGTCGGATTATCTTCATCTACCAGCATTCCAAATCGTCTCCATCTTTCGTATGGTTTATCTCTGGAATGATTTAGTAATCCGTGTATAAAAATAATTTTATTTTCTATCGGGTGATAACTAACAGCTCCTGCCCCTGGCCCGGTTTCGCTTGCACCAGGTGCGCTGTAAATTGTGACTATTTCTTTTGTACTAATATTGACTTTTTCAATGGTTTTTCCCGTGCGAATACCACCATTATTGGTGCGGGTATCATATACCAGCCACATATTATCCGGGGAAAAATTATCATTGTTATCCAGACTATGATTATAAGGAGAAAAAGTAATTTGAGTTTCACTGAACGGATAATTGGTTTGCATACATCCGTTTAATAAAAAACCTAATATAATGGGAATAAAAATATACACCTTTTCTCCATTCGCATTTAATTTGAGTGGTAATAATAAAATAAACACCAATGGATAACCAACAATTTCGAGGCATTATTCCACCCATGGTTACCCCACTAAAAGAGTGGGATACATTAGATCAGGATGGAATGGTGCGCCTGATAGACCATATTTTGTCTGGAGGCGTTCACGGACTTTTTCTATTGGGGACAACGGGGGAAGCACCCAGCTTGAGTCACCGTTTGAGAAAAGAGATTGTCCAAAGGGCATTGGACCAGATAAAAGAAAGAATACCAGTTTTGGTCGGAATCACAGATACATCTTTTGATGAATCAATTAATTTAGCGGAATACGCCGCAGAAAAAGGAGCCAGTGCAGTGGTATTGGCTCCTCCATATTATTTTCCAGCGGGTCAACTGGAATTACTGGAATACCTTGAACATTTGGTTCCTCGACTTCCATTACCATTATTCTTGTACAATATGCCTACTCATACTAAGTTATTTTTTGAACCTGAAACAGTAAAAGCTGCATCCGAAATTCCGGGTGTCATTGGATTAAAAGATAGTTCTGCCAATATGGTTTATTTCCATCAGCTGCAACAGATATTTAAGGATCATAATGATTTCAGGCTATTTATTGGACCTGAAGAATTATTGGGTGAAACTTTAGTACTGGGTGGGCATGGGGGAGTATGCGGCGGTGGAAACCTCATCCCCGAATTATATGTAGAATTGTATGAAAAATCCATTGAAGGCGACTTCAAGAAAATGGGAATACTGCACGAGAGGATTATGCAGATTAGTACAACAATCTATTCAGTCGGCAAATATAAATCGAGTTATCTTAAAGGATTAAAATGCTCCCTGGCGCTTATGGGCATCTGTGATGATTTTATGGCAGAACCATTTCACAGATTCAGAGTATCGGAAAGAAATGTGATTCGCCAGTATTTAATAGATCTTGGTTTATCTCCGGTCAATTAATCGCCAGAAATCGATCCAGGTCTACTTTTTTTGGCAGAGATGGTTCTGCCCCTAATTTTGTAACGGCCAACGCACCGGCTGCGTTTCCTATTTTTACAGCTTCTTCGATTGTTGATCCATTTGCCAGGGATGCCGCCAGTGCGCCACAAAATGCATCGCCCGCAGCGGTAGTATCCACAACATCAACTTGATTGGCCGGAAAAAAAGATTCAACATTTGCTGTTAAAAGTAAGGATCCTCGGCTGCCCAGCGTAAGGATAACTGTTTCAACACCTTTATCCATAAATATACGGGCTGCTTCTTTTGCCTCTTTTTCCGTGGTCGCTGAGATGCCTGATAGAATTTCTGTTTCACTTTCATTGGGTGTTAAAATATCTACCAGGTTTAGTAAGGTATCTGGTATTTCTCTGGCCGGTGCAGGGTTCAAGATCACAATTGTGCTATTTTCTTTGGCAATTTCTGCAGCTCGCTGTGAAGCTTCAATAGGCACTTCCAATTGCAGCAGCAGTATGTCTGAATTGGCGATGGCTTCATAGCTTTGGTTTATATTTTCTGCTGTAAGAGCTGTATTGGCTCTGGGAATAATAACAATACTATTATCACCAGAGGCATCGATCAAAGGCATGCCTACACCGGTTCCATTCTTTTTATCTTGAATTACAAAATCAGTATTAATCTTTTCATCTGAAAATTTATCTAAAAATTGATTGCCAAACAGATCGTTCCCAAGCCTGCCTACCATACAGACCAATGTATTCAGGCGTGAAGCTGCAATGGCCTGGTTGGCTCCTTTTCCGCCGATAAACATTCCAAATGAATCTCCGATGATCGTTTCGCCAGTCTTTGGGCGGCGCGGTGCCCTGGCTACCAGATCAAACATGAAACTTCCAACGACGGTGACCCTACCCATCATTCATTATTTAATAGTTGCCCCAAACTTCCATCGGGATGGAATACATGGAAATTGTCTAGAGTAAATCCTTTCTGCTCAGAAACAACAGATGCCAGAGCATCACCCAATGCGATCATGGCCATCGTTGATGCAGTGGGAGCGACTTGCAAATGATCAGCCTCCTGTTTAACACCAATATTGATATGGACTGTACTTTTTTGAGATAAAAGCGATGCATCATCTCCGGATATGCCAATAACAGCAACATTCTTTTGGCGGCAATAATCGACTGCCTTGAGGACTTCAGTTGTTTTTCCACTAAAGGATAGCGCAATGAGAGAATCGTTTCTTGCAATCATTCCTAAATCACCGTGAAACGCCTCACCAGCATGAATAAAAAAAGATGGGGTTCCCAAACTGGAAAATGTTGCTGCACATTTTTTTGCAACATGCCCGGATTTTCCTAGTCCAAGAAATACGATTTTACCTTTTGTTGCAGCAATCAGTTTACAGGCACGTGCAAATGAACTCCCTAAATTATCTTTCAAGTTGTTTAAAGATTGAATTTCATTTTCGATAACAATTTTACCCGATTCAATTATATCCATTATTTACCTTGCTGTTAAATGATCTAAAACTATGATGGCTAAAGTTTAATGAAATATAGTGTCTATTTAAAATGTTCATCAAAAAGATTAAAGATAAAATAAAATAACAGAATAATTGAAAATTCATTTTGTATCTTCCAAGAATAATAATCAAAATGATTGGTAAGGAAGAAATTCAGCATTAGGAGTTGCAGGACTAACCTAATGCTGAATGACTTTTTGCCTAATTTGTGTATAACATTTGAAGAAGAACAATTCATTTGTTTAACTTAGAGATGTGCAGTCTTACTACTATTAGGATTAAAACCACCAGCTTTAGATAACATATGTACTCCGACAGTAGTTTTAAACCATATATCAATGCTGGTTTTATACACAATCATATTTAAGGTATATATTAAAATATAATTGATAAGTCTGCCCATATAATGGGAGTAACAGGACGGTAAAGTAGCCCGGGCTAAAAATAGATGTAATTAGCATTAGGTTAATAAAGATATAAATAATTATAGCGTAATGAGTGAAAAGTACCTTAATTAGGTAACTAGCATGGAAAGTGACAAAACAGGATGAATTAAAAACAATTAAAACATAATAATCAGGTTGAACGGATTGTAAATTATATAAATATTAAAAATATGATATGAGTTTGAAGATTTATTATAGGGGTATAATTGTAATTACAACAATAATTTTACAATATTGAAAAGTCATTAAATAGATAAGTATTCGTACATAAATATTATTTGTAATTAGAGTAGATATATTTTTGAATAAATATATGATTGTAAATAATATAAATAATTATACTACTGATGACATAATAGATAATTACAGAGTGAATTACAATTATACAAATAGTACAATCACAGTATATTAACTTAAAAATATATAAGAATTATTTAAAATTATATTCTGTATTTGTTTATAACAATATTGATACATTTACAAACTAATATTATTATTTACAATAGACAGTAATAAATACGGACCATTTCAAAGATATTTCTAAATTACCAGATAATATATTCATAAAAAAAATATTTAATTGGACAATTATGATAAAAGATGATATAGAAAATCACTTATTATCTAAAATTACGGTATGATTAGAGTATTTAAATATTCTCGTTTATATATTTGTGACCTATATATATACACTGCCCATAATAAAATTATAAACTACCTGAAAACGTTCGATTCAATCGATATATAATATAGTATTCTTAGTTGTAAACGCATTATTACTCACAGTATATAAATATAAATATATGCGCAAAATGATTGCCCGGGCGTGATATTATATGTTTTTGAATTTCAATGTGATAATTGTATCATAATGCAAGTGAATAATATAGAAATAATATTAATACTCATAGGAACGGTATAACTCTGTGAGAATGAAACGAGTTAATATATTTTGATCATAACTGATTGTAATAATAACCATACAATTGTTATATAAACACCAATAGACCAATATTAAATAATTATTTTGATAAAAATTTCCCTGTGTATTATAAATCCTATTAATACGCATTAATTGATTATGCGTATTTAATATTAAACGATGGTTAAAATGTTCATTAATAAAATGTATTGTAAATATTTATATATCCTTTAAAAAACTCGAATACGACGGAGAAAACCATTTATTAAAATAAAATACTGTAGATTTTATACAATTTAAATTTTATATCAATATATTTCAAAAATTAATTAAAATAATCATTGAATATCCCAAATAAATATATTTGTAAAATCAATACAATCTATATATAAAAAAAAATATTACATGCCATAATAACTTTAATATCTATATAAATGTAAAATAATAAACCATATATATCGACGAGAAATAATTTTTAAACATTATATATACTTTTATATATTGTAAAAATACAATCTAATAATAACATCAAAAAATACAATGTTTAAAAACCCAAACAATGCTTGTAATACATGGTAAGAATAGGATAAATTCGCGAAATTACTTTCAACCGAGGTAATCTGCATGCGGAGTCAAATAGAACAATGGCTGTAAAGCCATACATGGGAATACCAGTTTTTATACTGGCTCAAACCCCTTTCACATACCAAAATAAATAGGATGAGTCAGAAACAAAAACAGGTATTAAAATTAAATGACCCAAAGGTCATTAAGGCCATTCAGAAGCCTTTTGCAAGGCAGATCATTGAATGTTTCTATAAGACTCCACTAACTGCTTCTGAGGTTGCAGAAGCGGTATCATTTCCAAAGGATAAAATATATTATCATATAAAAAAACTGCTTGCCATTGAAATCCTTTATATTGCTGAATCAGAAAAAGTAAAAGGAATAGAACAAAATAAATACCTGCCAGTAGCAGAACAGATATTGTTCGATGATCAGGTGATCGGCTCAATCGCCCATCCCAAGGATGAGGTTATACCTTCTGAAAAACTGGAAGAAGAAAAAGGGGAAATAGAAACAGCACCTGAAGAAACCTATGAAACAAAGTCTGATATTGATCAAGAACAAACAGTAAATCCGCTGCTGGAAAATTTATTAAAAAAGCGGTCTATGAAACCTATCTCGGGTTCCACAACGCCTGAAATAAAAGAATCAAAAGATAAAACAGTTTTGGCTAAAGAAACTGTTGAAAAACCAGGATTCAAAAGAACTATAGAAGATCGGCGCAGGAGCAGTGACCGCCGGGACGTAGATGACCGTCGTGATAAACAAGACAGGCGAATAAAACAAATAATGGACTATAAAGGCGAAGATAGAAGAGAAAATAATCGGCGAAGTGGAATAGAAAAAAGGAGTAGATCATTCAGGCGCGAAGCAAGCGACAGACGTCTATTAAAAGAAGATTATCAGCCTGATCCGGTTGCTCTTAAGACACAGGACCTTCCTGGAAAAGATTCGAAACAATCATTATTGGTAAACAATGCCAAACTGCACTTAAACGGTGTTACTCATGCCATGACATTCGTTCATACTGGCCATAATGTAACCTTCATGGAGACTGACCTTGGAATAGAAGATTTTCAAATCAGGCAAGTTATAAACTATCGTCTGCCTATCATCCATGGGGATGATGAGATCAAGACGTTGCCCGATCTGATTGCAAATGTCTATGAACAATTTGTCGATAAAGGGAAACGAAAAAATATTTACCTGGCTATCCATTCTGGAGGGTATCAGTATGAAATGACCTATGTAAATACGGAAGACAATAAAAAAAGCGATTTTAAGGATTTCTTGTTATATACTTTGGCCAAGTCCTATGCCTTGGATACTGAGAAGAGTATGGTGGGGTATGAATTCAATGATAAAAGGGAAAATAACGCAGTTGTATGTTATTCACCCTACAGGGAAAATATTGAACAAGATTATACAATGCTGACCGATATCGGACTGCAGCCGCGATACAATACCTCAATCCCAAAAATACTGCACAATATTTATAATTATTATAAACCGCAGGGTGGCAGCGGTCATGCGCTCCTTATATATATGGGCCAGGTGAAAACACATCTAGTACTGGTCCAGGGGTACCAACTGGTTGAATCGCGGGATTTTTCCATTGGTCTGGATCATTTTATGGATCCATTGTGCAAAATGGTTCTGGAGGTGGATGGGACAGAAGATGAAATTCGCAATATGGCACTGGATTTCCTTGATCGTTATGGTGTTGCCTTGCCTGAGACCAAACCCAGTGAACTGGATATTTTTCCATGGGATGAAGCACAGGCAACTTTAATCCGCCTGGGAGATCGGCTGCAGAATGAACTGAAAAGTTCAAGAAAATATTTTAGCAATGTCCGGGAAACCATGGAGCAAAAGATGATGGTAGTTAAAGAGATCTATCTGGGCGGACCGGGAAGTCATATAAAAAACGTGGACAAGCTGGTGAGTATAGCTCTGGAATCACCGATCAAAAAACTGGATATTTTGAATACAGCATCCGTGAAGAAGGTTGGTGATTCCAAAACAGATCTGCTGACGCAGATCAAGGAACGAAACATAAACCGTAAAAAGAAAAAAGCGGAGGATGTTTTAGATGAAGTACGAAATAAGATCATGGGGCATAAAAAAGCCATTGAGACCGCCACAAGTCCGGAAAGTGTCAAATACCGGCTGGCCCGATTGGAGATTGATAAAAATTCCAAAATCAAATCTATTGAGGAAGCCACTGAAAAGCTGATCAAAACTGCCACTGATTTCAAAGAATTAAAGGATGACTATACCGGAACCCAGCAGACCCTGGCCGCTGACCTAGAAACAGTAACAGGTCAACTGGACAACCTGAGTGAAGATCTGCTGGAAAAATACCAGGAGCACGAATATCTGGTTAAACAAATATCCAGAATGGAATTTGAATCAGATCAGTTCCAGAAGAAACGGAAAGAAGCCCGGCAGGAATCTAAAGGGGATTATGCTATACAGCTGAAGAAATCGGCCAATACCCGCGTATCCCTGGCAGAACGTAAAAATGAGATTGAACAAAAGGTGGCAGATCAGCAGGCGAAAATACTCGAAGGACAGGAAACTCTCCATGACATGTCCATGAAAATGGAAACAGGACACGATGAGATTGCGGTCATGGAATATCTGCTGGATACCGTACAGAATACATCCAATGCACTGCGCAAATCTTTTTTAACACACCTGAAATCCCTGGACACACTGCAGCAACCAGACCTGAATGAACTGGAGCAGGCCGGGTATCTATTGACTCTCAATACGAAACGCCTTAACAGCATCCGGAAGACATTTTCTAAACTGGTTTCAGGGGAAAGCGAACCGGATCCGGGTCAGTACCTGGATGGGGAGAATGGGTTTGAAACACGGAAGAAACTGGTCACAGTACTGGATGTGATCCTGGAGACCCCCGGGAACCTAGACCAGATTAAAAAAATAACCGCTGACCTGATTCAGATCAATGAAGAACAACAAGTTATAATGAAAAGAAGGGATAAGCTCCAGACGCGGATCAAGGCGAAAACACGGAGCAGGGATAAGGAAGAACGTAAACTGTACATCCTGAAAAAAGATATTGATCTTCATAACCGTGAGCTGAAAGAAGAGGAAAATCAGCGCCGCAAAATTCTAGACGCAGTAGATCATATTCAGGAAGCTATGGGTCAGATCGAACCTCTAACCACAAAAAATGAGGTAAAAAAAGACCTGCAGCAGCAGAGACAGAAAACCCGTAAAGAATTGAACACCCTGCAAAACCAGCTGCTGCGGATAAACAGCGCCATCGTAATGCGCAAACAAAAAATTAAAGATCTGAAGGCACGCCGCTCTGAACAAAAGAAAGCCCACGAATCAAAAATAAAAAAATTGAACCGTCAAAACCGGCAGTTAACCCGTAAGGAAGAAAAGCTAAAAAAGTCGATCTCTGAATATTCCCAAAAGGAAAAAGAGATTAATAGGAAGATCAAGGAAGCGATGAAAGTTTATGGCCAACTTGAAAAGCAGTTAACAGAAAGATCCAGGGAGTATAAAAATTTACAGGCGCAGGAAAAGGCATTGGTCCGGGAAGCACAGAAAGGGCGGAAGAAACTACAGACAACACTGAACCGTAAAATAAAGCAGTTGGAAAAAGAGCAGGATAAAAAAACTGCTGCCGCTGATAAAAAAAGGCAGCTGAAAGTGAATGCTTTTATAAAAATACTGACAGCACTAACGAAAAAAGAAAAATCGATCCAGAATCTGCTGGTTGGCAGTACTTCGGAAATGCAGAAGATGCTCAGCGACCGTGATAGGGTTAAAGCGGTCCTGGCGGCGAAGAAGAAGAAAATAATGCCGCAGATCTCAGAGTGGCAAAAGCAGGTCAAAGGTTGGAACCGCGATCTGAAGCGCTTTTATACACTCCAGCAGAAATTTGATGCCCTGGAAGAGGAGCACAGTGAATGGGAAGAACTACTGGAAGAAGAAACTGAAAAAACAGTAGAGCAGGTTAAAGTCCTGGAAGGTCATATTTCACATAAAAAATCAGATTCGTATCTGCTGCTGGTACAAGAAGGTTTGATCCGCTTTAATAACGAGGCCGACGCCGTGTTGGCAGCCCAGGAATTGGCAGAGGAAAGTATTGCCCTGGATCAGGAGGAAATAAGAGTGGTGAAGCAGGCTCTTGAACGCTTGAAAAAACGATACCAGACATTCATAAAGCGCTATCGAACCAGCCGTAAAAAGATCCTGATTGAATTCAAGCCTTATCGAGGCCGGGAAAAAACAATCCGGAGCAGGATTGATAGTGCCCACCGGAAGATTACTGCCGCGGACCAAGTCATCCAAGTTCGGCAGGATAAGCTCGATCAGATAAACCACCAGCTGGCCAAGACGGAAGTAGATTTTTTAAAGTTACAGGAAAAAGCAAAACAAAAGCTTATTGATATTCAGCTGCAGATCGA
>Ga0208411_1000401_pt1 | contig 33938 bp, 19 predicted proteins | sample ETN01SmetaG_4_FD_185793 | JGI IMG/M metagenome (GOLD analysis project Ga0208411, IMG submission 185793) | Marine microbial and viral communities from oxygen minimum zone, Eastern Pacific Ocean - ETNP2014F12-01SV261 (SPAdes) (version 2) | ecosystem: Environmental > Aquatic > Marine > Oceanic ... | reverse complement strand
AGCTAGCCATCGAGGAAAACCTTCGCTGGTATTCAAGGTTAAAGGGTATCTCATTTGTTGCACTAAGATATTTTAATGCAGCGGGATATGACTCAAAAAATCGAGTAACTGTACCAGAACAAAATCCTCAAAATTTACTACCCATTGTTATGGAAGTCTCTACAGGGAAAAGAGATAAAATAGAGATCTTTGGGGATGACTATAATACCGCTGATGGTACATGCCTTCGGGATTATATTCATGTATCTGACCTTGCCACGGCCCACACAAAATCAATTCAGTTTTTACAACAGGAGGAGAAAGACCTTACAGTGAATTTAGGGACAGGGTATGGTCACACCGTGTTAGACGTTATTCGAGAAGCAAAAATAATAACCCAACATCCCATACCATATGAGTTTGTGGAACGACGAGCGGGAGATCCTGAGAAATTGATAGCCTCATTTGAGATGGCAGATGATATTCTCAAATGGAGTCCGATTCAATCTGATCTAAATCAAATTTTGCAGACGATGTGGGAGGTCCTGCACCCGAACACAACTAAATCTGAACTAATTCAATAGAATACTATGGATAAAAACAGACTTCAAAAACAATATGGAATCATAGGTCATTCTGAAATGATCCAGCAGGTTTTGGATCTCGTTTTGCAGGTCGGTCCGGTGGACATTTCTGTTCTCATAACGGGTGAATCTGGAACCGGAAAAGAATTGATTGCTAAAGCTATCCATGGGACCAGCCGGAGAGCTCAAAACGAAATGGTAACGGTTAACTGTGGGGCCATTCCCGAGGGAATTATTGAGAGCGAACTCTTTGGCCATAAAAAAGGTGCATATACGGGAGCAGGTGCAGACAGGAAAGGATATTTTGAAACAGCAAATAAAGGGACAATCTTTCTTGACGAGATCGGTGAGATGCCTATGGACACCCAGGTAAAAGTCTTGAGAGTATTAGAGAGCGGTGAATTCATGCGTGTCGGGGACTCTAAGACATTATACACAGATGTCCGAGTCATTGCAGCAACAAATAAAAGATTAGAAGAATTGGTTCGTAAAGAGCACTTCCGTAACGATCTATTTTATCGTTTAAAAACAGTAACCATTGATGTCCCACTCTTGAGAGAGAGAATAGAGGATTTATCGGTCCTTATAGAACGGTTTGCTCTGCAATTTTCTAGAGAAAACGATATCCTATACCGTGGTTTTATGCCGGAAGCGGTTCGTAGGTTGAAACAGCATGATTGGCCCGGAAATATCAGGGAATTGAAACACTTTGTTGAAAGTATCCTCGTTTTGGAAAAAGGAGAACGTATTACCACGGAGATGGTGGATAAACATCTAGGGATCTCTTTGCAGGGCACATCTGCAAATACCCAACTTCCGATTCCTGTTAACCAGTCACCGGAATCTGCAGAACGAGAATTGATTTTAAGGCAGTTATTCCTGCTTCGTCAGGACGTTGAATCTATCAAACAACTGATGAGTGGTGGTCTCATACCAATAAATTCCAGCGCTGAGATAGAACACTTTCCAAGAAGGGAGAGGGCCATTGATCTACCGGGGGAAATTGAGCAACATAATCCCCACAGTATCAAAGGAGAGGCCATTGGCGATACCAATCTCCAGAATCTTGAAAAGGAATTGATCGTTCGAACCCTGAAGTTTCACAATAATAATCGTAGGGCAGCCGCTAAAACACTGGGAATGAGCGAGCGAACCTTGTACCGCAAGATCAACGAATATGGAATTGCCCCCAAAATTAAACGAGGTAATAATTAGTTTGGTTAACAGAGATTTCATGTATGATGAATAAAACATATATTGTTTGTCTGATATTCCTATCAATGTTGTCTGTTGATTGCGGTTATTATTCGTTGGCCGGCTCTATACCACCACACATTCGCAGTATCTCCATACCACTTTTGGATAATTTAACAGCAGAGTTTGGCATATCGGAGGGGATCACCGATAATCTTCTTGAAAAGTTCACCGATGAAAATATATTGCGTGTGGTGGATGTTGAAAATTCAGACTCTATTTTAAGGGGCTCCATTGTTCAAGCGGAAGATGTGCCATATACCTATTCAAAAGATGAGGTTGTCGGGGAATATCGGTTTACAGTTGCAATTGATATTGAGTGGATCGATGTTTCTAATGATGAGGTTCTATTAGATAAAAGGTACAAAGGGTGGGGTGCCTATGGAATTGGTGGAGACATCAGTTCAGATGAGATTGACAATGACGGTGATGGGTTAATAGATGATGAGGATACGGATGAGATTGGGGATGCCCGGACGTTTGCAACAAAAATTGCTGTGGATAAGATCGCACAGGATATTTTAAATGACATTTTAACTACATGGTAACACAAAAATGAAATCAACACAGGTAACAATATCAAATCTTAATAAACATATTGAACGATCCGTTACACTTAATGGATGGGTTTACAACAAAAGAACCAGCGGAAAGATCTGGTTTCTCCTTCTTAGGGATGGCACAGGGTTAGCGCAGTGCGTTGTCGTAAAATCAGAGGTTGCCCCTGAAATTTTTGAATTAAAAAATACGGTCACACAGGAAACGTCTGTCTCCGTAACAGGGATCGTACGTAAAGATGATCGCTCTGTGGGAGGATTTGAAATTGGTGTTGAATCCATAGAGATACATCAAATTGCTGCCGAGTATCCCATTTCTCCAAAGGAACACGGAACTGATTTTCTAATGAACAACAGGCATTTATGGATGAGAAGTAGTAAACAGCATGCCATCCTGATAATACGTCACCATGTTATTAAGGCTTGCCGTGAATTTTTTGACAAAAATGGATTTATTTTGGTTGACTCTCCAATTTTGACGGCCAACGCGGCCGAAGGTACAACCAGTTTATTTGAGGTAGATTATTTTAATAGGTCAGCCTATTTAACTCAAAGCGGACAGCTGTATGGCGAGGCAGGGGCCATGGCCTTTGGAAAAATTTATTGTTTTGGTCCCACCTTCAGAGCCGAAAAATCCAAGACCAGGCGTCACCTGACTGAGTTTTGGATGGTGGAACCGGAAATTGCCTATTGCGATCTAGATGAAGATATGACGTGGGCGGAGAAATTTGTAGAACATATTGTGACCCACTGCCTTGAACATTGCCAAACAGAGTTGGATATTTTGGAGAGAGATATCTCCAGGCTTGAAAAGATAAAGACACCATTTCCAAGAATTACCTATGACGAAGCGGCAGCACTGTTAAAGAAAAAGGGGGTCGACTTCACATACGGCTCTGATTTTGGAGGAACCGATGAAACAGTTATATCCGAAGAGTTTGACAGTCCCGTTATGATCCACCGCTGGCCGGCAGAAATAAAGGCATTCTATATGAAGAGGGATGAGGAAAACCCTGACCTTGCGCTGGGTGTTGATATGTTAGCTCCGGAAGGTTATGGTGAGATCATAGGGGGAGGGCAGAGAGAGGATGATCACGATATTCTTGTCAGTAAAATTAAGGAGCACGGACTGCCAATGGATGTCTTTGGCTGGTACTTAGACCTCAGAAAATATGGTTCCGTTCCCCACGCAGGTTTTGGACTGGGAATTGAGAGGACCGTTGCCTGGATATGCGGGATACGTCACATCCGACAGACCATTCCATTTCCCAGGACATTATCACGGCTTGAGCCATGAACCATTTCCGTGGGAAGGTCTCTGTTTTTGGAGGTAGGGAGGTCTTACCTGAGGACTATAAGGATACCGTAAAAATCGGCAGGCGTTTGGCGGAGGAAAACTATCTTGTATTTTGCGGGGGAGGTGTCGGGGTCATGGAAGCAATAGCAAAAGGTGTCAAAGAGGGAGGGGGAACCTGTATTGGTATCTTGAAAGGTAGCAACAGAGATGAGGCAAATGATTATCTTGCACTTTCAATACCAACTGGAATTGGAGTTGGACGAAATGTGATTCTTGCCTATAACTGTGATGCAGCCATAGCCATTGGAGGTAAGTACGGAACCCTCAGCGAGATCGCCTATACACTTTCCATGGATAAAAAGGTGGTGGGATACAGAACGTGGGACATTGAAAATGTAGATACGGCCAGTTCACCGGATGAAGTTCTTGATAAGATCAACATGTGTATACCGAAATGAACAACCAAAATAAGTGCGTTACCTTTAGAGTAATAGGAAAAGTGCAGGGCGTCTGGTTTCGCGCCTATGCTCGTGATAATGCCCTCTCATTGAATATAGACGGATGGGTAAAAAATGATCCCGATGGATCGGTATTTGGTGAGGCTTTGGGAAGTGAAACAAATATAGAACAGTTCACTCATATTTTGAGAGAGGGCTCCCCCAGCTCAAGGGTTGAGGATGTCCTTATTGAAGATAGCCCTGACAAAGCTCAGCTCCCAGAATTTGAAATTCGTTTTTAATATCATGGTATGATATTCTTATGAAAATTGCAGTTTGTCAGGTCAACCCCATTGTAGGTGATTTTTCATATAATGTAAATAAAGTTCAGACATTTTATGAGAGGGCGATACAGTCCGGCGCCGAACTGGTTATTTTTCCTGAAATGGTTGTGTGCGGGTATCCCCCTCAGGACCTGATCTGGGAGAACAGATTTGTTTCTGCCTCAGAGAGCTCCATTCAAACCATAGCATCCTTTTCCAAAATACCGCTCATCGCTGGTTTCATACGAAAAGAGAAAAATGACACATATAATAGTGCAGCCCTGTGCGCCAACGGAAAAATTTCATTTGTCTATGATAAAATACTTTTACCTACCTATGATGTGTTTGATGAGGACAGGTATTTTACTCCGGGAAATAGTATTGGACTCACTGAGGTGGAGATCGGAGGTCGACCTAAGAAGATCGGGCTTCAGATATGTGAGGACCTGTGGGACATGGACTATGAATTGAAAGTGACCAACGAACTTGCGCAAGGGGGGGCAGAGATGATCATCAATATTTCCGCATCTCCGTTTCACGATGAGCAGCCGAAAATTCGAAAGACATTAATCGAGGAAAAAGTTCGTGAGACCAAAACCCATTTTATTTACTGTAATTTAATTGGCGCTCAGGATGAACTTATTTTTGACGGAAATTCAGTTGTGTATAACGGTAAAGGTGATGCTATCGCTTTAGGCCAGCCCTTTTCTGAGGATATGCTCATTGTGGATATGGACTCAACAAACATTATCTCTGAACAGGTTTTCAGAAGGGAGGAGACCCTCTACTCTGCTCTTTGCCTTGGGGTAAAGGATTATTTTGATAAAACAGGCCACAAAAAGGCGGTCATGGGGCTCAGCGGTGGGATCGATTCTTCTCTCACGGCCTGCATTGCGGTTGATGCCCTGGGAAAGGAAAATGTGTGGGGCATTACCATGCCCTCAGAGTTCTCCAGTGAACACAGTGTAACGGATTCAGAAAAATTGGCACAAAACCTGGGAATATCTCTGAAGTCTTTACCCATAGAAGAGTTAGTAAATAATACCACTCGATCACTAAAACCAATATTTAAGGATGCACCTCCGAGCGTAGCAGAAGAAAACATACAGGCACGGATCCGGGGGCTTTTGCTCATGGCCATATCAAATAAATATGGGTGGCTGGTTTTGGCAACCGGCAACAAGACCGAGCTTGCACTGGGATATTGTACGCTGTATGGCGACATGAACGGAGGGCTGGCTGTGATATCCGATCTATCAAAACAGGATGTCTATGCTATCTCTAAATGGGTGAATGAGTCTGCCGGATGTGACCGGATACCCGAAGACTGTATCACAAAGCCGCCCTCTGCGGAGCTGGCGCCTCACCAGAGAGACCCCTTTGACTATGACGTTGTCAGTCCCATTGTGGATTCCATAGTGCAGAACAGGCTCAGCATCGATGAACTGCTCCAGAGAGGACTGAAAAAAACACTGGTGATGGACCTCGCCGAACGGATCAGGATCAATGAATATAAAAGGCGGCAGGCCGCACCAGGGTTAAGGGTTACATCCAAAGCTTTTGGGATTGGCAGGAGATACCCTATTATAAATCATTATAAAAAATAATTCAATAAAAAATCACTCCATCCTGTTCCACTGATCAGCCCTTAGATCATATATCACTATAGGTATAGCCAAATAGAAACAGTGGAACTATTTTCCTGTTTTCTATGAAAATTTCCTATATCTCTCTGATTTATGCTTAATTATCTTTATTGATAATATATCGTAAATATTAATATTATTATATTTACATTGACTTTTGATTTCTATAGTATGTATTATTCGAATTGGCATAAATGTTGTAAAAATATGGTCGAAAATAAGATTATAACTAATGGGCGCACTGATAATAATGATTTATAAACAATGGTGTTAAACTTTGCAGAATTCTATTGTTTTTTATTGATTCATCTTCAATAATATTAAAGGTTATGGAAAATTATACATTATTAGTTTTTATCAAAAAACGAAATGATTAATAAAAACTTTATAATTTTTAATAAAATTTACTAAAGACAAGGAATGTTACTGCCGATAAATAAACTGACCACAGAGATTTCGGCGGGAAAACCGTCGAATTTAGGTATGTCAGAAGAAAACACAAAAAATCGGAGGAAAAAATGAATATAAAAGGTCAACTTAAAAAACTTTTCACTGTTTTAACTATGAGCGGTTTAGTATTTGGTGCAACAGCTACACCTTCTCCAACGGATCTTCCTATAGGAGCAGCTGTTAATGTGTCCGGAGTAGATCATAATTATGTGCAGTCCATTAAGTTTGTTTTCCAGAATAATGGACCTGGAGCATGGGCAAATGGTGAAGACGTAGTTATAAATTTACCGAGCAATATTGGTGTTGCTGACGTAGATGGAGATGGAGCATATACTGACGGTATTTCTATTATCGCTTCTTCTGCTGGTCACGCTATAACCCCGGCGGTAGCTGCAGCCACTGCTAATTCTATTACAATTGATATGGGAGCAGGAGCAAATATTGTCAATGCAGATAATATGACGGTTGTTTTTCCAATTACTACATCCTCAAGTGCCGCTAATGGCTCGACACAAAATTATTCCATAATTTATGGACAGGGTAACGAAGAAGTTGGTGGTGAAAATGCAAACCCAGCCGTTACTTTTCGTTCTTCTCTTTCTGTTGTTACATCAGGATTTAATGCAAACTATGCTTGGAACGCACAGGTATCAACCGTAACTATTGCTGGTACTGTAGAGTCCGATGATAAATTTACTGCAACAATCAATGGGACAGAGACTGCAGCTGCCACTGGTGCTAATGCTAACGCTGTTGCTGCCGCACTGGAATTACTTATCGAAGCTCTACCTGGTGTAAGTTCTGCCGCAGTTGGAGCTGTGATAACAGTTACAGGTGACGTTGCCGGAACCGCTTTTACTCTTGCGGTTGCTACTGTTGAGGCTAATGATGACGACGCTGACGCACAGACGATAGCGGCTCTTACAACGACATCCCCTTATGATGAAACCGATGAGCTTGGTTATAAGCATCCGGTCGCTGGTGCCACAAGTTTGCTTGCCTCAAATTTACCCGATCTTGTGGTAGAGCCTAATGATTTGGCTACTGATCTTTATGTAAATGGTGATGATGCACAGTTTGAAGGTATCACCTATAATGCTGTAAACTTTGATGATCATCTTTATGAAATATGGGCATCCAAAACAAAAAACCTGACACAGGTAAATGCTACAAATGGATTTAAGCTATTAGCTGCTCATGATATAGACAATACTTTTCCAGCTTCTAATGGGTATGAGGGTGCTGCATTCCCTACCGTTCAGCTCAAACTTGATGCTGATGCATATAATAATACTACCAATGGAGCAGGTGCTGATACAAAAGTGGATTTTGAAGAGGATGTTTGGTTTTTTTACGTGACCAGCAATTTAACCGCTGACTGGGTCTTACAGGGCGGTGCTGCTGTCACAGTTAAGCACCATCCTGTTTTCGTTGCTGAGGGTGGCGCTAATGTGCTTGTCGTAAATCACACATCTGCAGGTCTTGATTACGATGGTGATAATGATTATGAAGGTGGTGGGCACGATAACGTAGCGAACATGTTCATTGATTCAGATATTGGCAGTAAAAATATCATTGGTAGATCAGGTGTTGTTCCTGCTGGTGCTGATGGATCAGGAACAGCCCAAATAAACAGCGTGAAATTTTACATGAACACACAGGATGTTGATGATGCATCCACCACTGATGTATGGATCTCAACAACGGATGGCATGGGAGAGGCAAATCTGACTATTTCAGGATCTGCACCCAGCGAGACCGTTACCCTGGCAAATGCAACCAAGGTGTCATCTTCTTCAGTTGCAGAGGGTCAGAATGGAAATACTACTTTCACAATGACCAACAGCACAGCAGAGGGAAATTATTATGTCTATTTTGTTACCAATGATGGAAAGAACCAAAATGTCTATCAGGCACAAACTGATGGCCCTGTTGATAAATTTCTTAAAGTGTCACATTATCCATACTTTGAGTTTTCTCAGGTGCAGTCAGGTGATGCTTATGCTCACAATACAGCTGAGCTGACTTCTTTCCCCATATCCTGGGCAGCAGACAATGTGAACGGAGATTTTGACCAGGATGATAACGCAACCATCACCCTTTATGCCTGTACAGGTAACTATGCTGCTGTAATTAACGCCACACATAATACTGCTGATTTAGCAAGCTGCTTGCAGATCGCTGGGAGTATTGCAGAGGATACGGACACCCAGGCAGGAAATACATACGACTGGAACGTGAGAAATGGTAAGTCACAGGTTTCAACTGTAACAGCGGCCAACGCCATAGAGGTTGGTGATATATTCAGTGTAACATTAAATGGGTCAACTGTGTCTTTCACAGCCACTCTCACGACCGTTGCAAATGTTGCTTCCGGATTAGAGCCACTTGTTCATGCTCTTGCCGGGGTAACTGCAACCTCAAATGCTGGTGTTGTGACTATAATAGCTGATGTCCCAGGCACAGCGTTTACACTTTCCTCAGCCACTACTGAGGCAGGTGGCGGTGCTTCTGATGCACAGACCTTAGTGTCTGCTACCACAACCGCATCCGGTGCTGTTATTCCTGCGGCAACTTACGAGATAGTTGCTAAGATTGATGACGGTGGCGGACATGTGTTCTACCAACAGCTGAAATCCAATCAAGCCATGACAAACGCTGGTCAAGATGATCGCAGTGTTGTGGTCTCGCATTCTGATTATTTTTTCCCGATAAATCCGTCTGCAGGTACACCTGTGTCACTGAACCACTCTGACACATATGAATTTCGCTGGGAAGCGTTTGACCAGGATGCTACTGCAAGCAACTGCAAAATCGCTATTTTTCTTTCAACGGTTTCCGGTATAACATCACACTATGCAGCTCTTGACGCTGCAAATGCAGCCACAGCTTTTGCTGTAACAAGTGCCGATGGAGAAAATCATACCGAGACTGTGTTAGCTTCAGCTGGTAAATATTTATTTGATATAGATAAAATATCAAAACAAATGGCCGGTGGTGGTGCAGTACCTAATGGCACCTATTATGTGTACTATTATTTCTCAGTCGATGGGACTTTCAGCAACAATGAATTTCCATACCAGGCGGACGGTACATTGGCAATAGCTACTACTGATGCTGGTGCCTATTCGGATCATAAAGGATTTGAGATCCTACCAAACACACCGGTTGTGAACAAGGGAGATGTGATTGATTTCACGGTGTATGCAAATGATGGTGATCAGACAGCCGAAATTATATCATTTGGAATTACCTTTGACAACACAAAGTTATCAGCATCAGATATGATAACTGCAGATGACGGTGTCGACAATGACAATGACAGATCGATTGATGAGGATAATGCAGAAGATTCAGGCACTCAGCCATTTCAGACACACGCCGCAGCTTCACAAAGTTGGGTATTTTCGGCAGTACCAGCAGATGGAGCCACCCTTAGTTTGATAAGTGAAGGAGTAACAAAGGTATATGAATCTGATCAAACTGGCAACGGTGTTGGTGTTGGAAGTGTTGATCTGGGTGGAGCTGATGCTAATGTCACTGCTTTTAATGTCTCACTAAAAGCTGCTATTGATGGTGCTAGTGGACACAATGCTGGTACCGTAGACTCAAAGCTTAAGGTTAGAATTAATGCAGGTGCAATCACTATTACACAAGCTTTGTCAGGTGTAATAGGTAATACAGCTATTGCGCGCAACGCCGGTATGAATACTGCAATAGCTGACCCTGATCCTACTGCATTTACAGGTGGTTTTGGATGGAACGGAATCCAGCTCACAAATACTATATCTACAGATGGAACAACTGATGAGATCAAGTTTGTACAGTGGGAAGACGGTGGTACAGCGTTGACCGGTGATGCAGCAACAGGAGGGTTAGCGATCGCTAAGTTTAAGCTCACAGCTCTTGCGCACAATGCAACCGCAAGTATGGAGTCTCACGCTGTTACTTTTCAGACATCCGGATTGAGCGCCACAAAGATCGTTGCAAACAACAATGCAGATGTCTCTCCTATTGTTTCTGGTGATTTAAGAGGATCCAGCGTAAAGTTGGTATCCCGTGGATCACTGTCCGGAAATATTGATATTGAGGGCAGAACAGACGCAGCTCAGACAGTAACCATAACCCTCTCTAGCACTGGTAGCTATACAGAAATTTCTGATGCTACATATAATGCTACACAGGGCGATGTCATAACCCTTGGTACTGGCGGGAGCTATACTCTGTCTCAGATTCCTGCGGGAAGGTATAAAGTACGCATATCCAAAGATGGGTGGGTCGATCAGGTTGTGGACAATGTAAAGATAGTTGATTTTAGTACAACATATCTACACTTTACTGGCGGAGACTTGCTTTACGGTGGTGATGTGGTTGGATATATCAATGCTTCTGGAGCTGCCGTGCCCGATAACAGTATTGTTGTGGCAGACGCGAGCGCTATTGCCAATAGCTATTTTGGATTGGCTGCAGACGCAAGCGCGGGAGCCGGTTATTCTGATGTAGATGGTGATGGAACAGTGTATGTTGCTGACCTGAACTACTCTACAAAAAATGCAGGGGCCTCCAAAGTAGGTGAAGGTTTACTCTATAAACCCGTTGAGACCGATAACAATGAATCTTTGATCGCCCTGAACAAGGTTGAAACAAGTAGTGACCGTGTTGTCTATACGGTATCTGGTTCAAGGATCGGTGCTCTTCGCGCATATGCAATAGAGATGGATATAACCGATGACTGGGCTCTGGTATCCAGAGAAGATCACTTGAAGGTCAACGGTCAGGCCATAGAGTTTGATAAGTCCAACGGTCACGCAGTAACTCTTGTGAGTGCTCTGATCGGAGATGGATCTGCTCTCACGCCGAACCAGGACCTTGTGACCATAGTGTTACAGCCACTGGTGAACGATCCGGTTGAACCTGTCATAACTGAGGCAACGCTCATTGACGATCAGAACAGATCTGCCAAAGCAGTTATCAGTAATAACGGTCTCGTTATGCCAAACGAATTTATTCTGAACCAGAACTTCCCGAATCCGTTTAACCCTGTAACAAACATTGCGTTTGCAATACCTCAGGATGGAATGGTAAAACTTACGGTCTTTGACCTGATGGGTAGAGAAGTTCGTGAACTGGTTTCTTCCAGACTTTCTGGTGGTAACTATTCAGCCAACTGGAACGCTACGAACACATTCGGAAGCAAGGTCAGTTCAGGCCTATACTTCTACAGTTTAACCGTGGACAATAAGATGATTGCCACACAAAAAATGATTTTGATGAAATAAGTTGACATACAAAATCCTTGGTTAGATAGAAGCCTCTGGGAAACCAGAGGCTTCTTCTTTTATATAACAAAATAGAATTAATTTAATTGCATCACAGTGTCAAAAAAATTTATTAAAACACTCATTCCTGTCTGGTTTTTTATTTCATTTGCAGTTTCAGCTCCTGCAGAGTGCTTGCTTGAGACTGTTAATGACGATTCCATGTTCACAGTTGGAGATACGGTCAATCTTCGAATTCGATTAAATACCGTTACCGACACGCTTATTGCCTATAGTTTTTTCCTTACCTTCGATTCCGATGTGTTTGAACCCCTGTTCACCGAAGACGGTATCCCGTTCACACCCTTTGATTTTGGGCAGGGTTGGTCCCACATCATGAATCAGGCAAACTGTATTTGGTCTGATACCTTAGAGATTTGTGATGAATACGGCATATCTGAAAATGGTATACCAGGATTTCAATTGGACTATGTGCGTCTTGGCTCAAACAGTTCAGCTATAGTTGGTGAAGGCCTTATAGCTTTCTTTTCGCTTTTGGTGAGAGATATTCCCAGTAACGAAGATCAATCCACCGATATTGTATTTGACTATGGATCAAATAACAGGGACTCATATTATATCATAAAGGACGATTCGACTTTTGTTGAAAATCAATTTGCTCCCATGACACCCATGACCATATTTGTTGAAGGATACTCTATCTTTCCTGCTATTCCAGATACATTAGTTTTGCCGGGTGATACGCTAATGATCGATCTGGACGATTATTTCCAAAGCAATGAATATTTGTCTGAGAATGCTATTTGGACAGTAGAGATCACGGACACAACGCTCAATGAATATGATATGGAATTTCAGGCAGAGCTAGCCATTGACAGTGAGACCAATGTACTATCTCTTGTAACCAGTGAAAATGACCACGCACTGTTAATGATCGAAATTTCCTTATATGTTGAAGGACATAATTTAATTTCAATGCAAAACTGGGAGGTGGAGATAAATCACCCTCTGAGGTTTGTTGAAGAACTTATGCCTATTCATATCCGTGAAGATGACACTCTTTATGTTCCCACAGATTCGTTATTTATGGATGAAGATGATACGGGACTGGAAATAACGCTGTGGGACACAACAATAACTTCCCAAATAGATGAAAGCCTGACTCCTGTCTATCTATCTTATCTTAACAATGATACGGTGATGTTCTTTTCGGAACCTGATTGGAATGGGCTGTCAAATAACCGTCTCTTTGTCAGGGAATCATTGGGAAGGACAATCGAAACTGTGTTAACAATCGTTGTTGATAATGTTAATGATCCCCCGGTCATTGATTTTTCTGGTATAAGCGGTGACCCTGCTCTTGGAGATACGCTTATTCTTTACCATAATACGGCTGATACGGTTGATCTGATGGCATTTATTACAGATATTGATGATAATATTTTTTCATGGACAATCGACGAAAATGAGTGGGTGGTAACGCTATTAGTAAACGATATGTTAAGGCTCTTTGCGCCAGTGGGTGCCCTGGTCAATACTCAATTGATCGTTCATCTTGATGACGGTGACACAACTGTCTCATCTCTGATCAATATTAACATTCGCTCTGTTCCACCAGAGATACTTTTGTCTGAGCCCTTTATGGTCCATGCAGATACTTTATTTTCACTTAGCTTGGATTCTGCTGCTATTTTTGATGAGGACACACCTTTTTCATCATTGGTTTGGGATTTTTTACTTCTTACACCGGAAAGAATGCCGGACAATCATGTTGTATTTACCTATGACCAGGGATCCCAATATCTTACAATAGACTCCGACCATTCGGAGAATTCTGAGGGCATCATCGTTATTACTGTCAGTGAAGATTTTAACTTCGGACATGTGGTGACCAGGGAACTTCCCATGATTTATTTTGCATCGGACGCGCCCCAGATATTGTCCCCGGCTACAATTTTCATTTTTCCCGATACTCTCATTGCAGCTTTTGGCCTGGACACACTTGTTTTTGACTACAATGATCCCCCAGACTCCATTGCCTGGGCCCTGGAGGGTGGTGACGATCTGGAAAGTGTTTATATAGATTCGCTCTATAATATTCTATACATTCAGACCGGTACCAACTTTTTTGGTGAAGACACGCTCACCCTGACAGCAACGAATACCCAGGACCTGGAAGACACTGAAGAAATTGTTGTGAAGGTTATTCCTTATGAGCCCTATCCACAGATCAGCTCTTTGCCGAATAAAGATGTATATTGGTATTCTGAATCCGCTTTTTTATTTGATCTGGATGATTATATTTTCGATAGTTCAACTCCGATACAAAATATCGAGTGGTCAGCGATCTATAATGCCGATTCAATTGGTATTGATATAGATTCACTTGACCACAGGGTGTACATTACCAGCTCAGAAATGACAGGCCCTGTCTCGATAATTTTCACCGCGATAAATACTATAAATTATTCATCATCGGACACTATCACTGTAATGATTGAAGAGGATGAATATCCCGAGTGGGAGCACCTTTTACACATTGAAATGTCTAAATATTTACCACAAATTGACCTAAGTTATCGACTCTCAGACAGGTGTGAGGATGATCTGACAAGCTCTGGAAGTTTGATATTTGGAGTAGAGACAGACACCACAATCTTAAAAATCGTTATAGATTCACTCACAAAGGTTACCCTGGAGCTTCAGAATACGTCGTTATATGTAGATACCACAACAACCTTTACCTTTTTTGCAGAGGATGAACATTATAATGTTTCGCCCTCCAACACGCTCACTGTATCAGTAATAAATGGGTTCCCGCCGCAATGGTCAAGTACTCCTGTAATAAGCTTTGGTAACGATACAACGTATATGAGTGAGTGCCTTGAAGAGTGGTGTGATGATCCTGACACTCCTGATTCATTATTGAGCTTCACCGTTGAGAGCACAAGTCCGGAGATAGAGGCTGAGATCGTTGGCACGGACTCCTGTATTCTTTCGCTTGTACCTTTATCTGAAATACAGGGTACCTATTTTATCATCCTTAGAGTAAATGATGAGCAAGGAAATATGACATCTAGAGTATTTTATGTTTCTGTTACTGATCAGCTCTCTCCAGAAACAAGTCTATCCTATTTCATCATGCCGGGATTAAACAGACGGTTGCACTTTATTCTCACCTCAGATGGGTCCGTTTCAGATATTTCGAATTCTTTCTTTTTAGATGATTCATTAATAGAGGGCTTATTTTTTTCTCTTATAGACCAAAAGCCTGAGCTTCAGGTTTGGAGTGCGCCCTATAGTTTTACGGCCTCCGGTGCATATAAGCTCATTGTCGACCTAACAGACGACTCTGATAATATGGCAGTTGATTCTCTGTCTCTTTCAGTCTCCCTTCCCAGCCATGAAGGAGGGAAGCTCATTAGCTCTTCAGCTAAATTGCTATTGCAATATCCTCACGCAGAGTATTCGGAAAACCAAATTTTTATTCTAAATGAAAGGCCTTACACAGGTGAACCCTTTATCGATACAGAATTAACATTATATTCCATTGAATCTAATTTCTCTGCTGATATTGCTTTTGTTGCGACGTTCACAGGGGAAACGGATGGAAGCAATTATTATTCCTTTTACACGCTGTCGCAGGGGCAAGACATACCCATACCCACCTTTATAGATAATGATGGCAAATTTCAGGCATCAGTCGCCTTAAACAGCCATTTTTATTTTGGACAGTCCTTAAAACCAGCCCAGAATGTTGTTCTCCCGCAGAATTTCATGTATTGCTATCCCAATCCGTTCAATTCAGTTATACGTATTATGTTTTTTATGCCAATGGTGGATGCGGTGCAGGTTTCGGTTTATAATATTTTAGGTGAGCGTGTGTTTAGCTCTGATCATAGAGCTGCACCGGGTCTAATTACACTAAGCTGGGATGGCAGAGATAAAAACGGGCAAAATTTGCCTACGGGACTTTATTTTTACCATTTATCTGCAGGGAATAAACAGATGACGACTAAAATAACAATCTTGAAATGATTAAAATGAAATTAAATGAAAATATATTAAATAATTCAAAATGGTATATATTTCCATTTTTTTTGTTGCTCTTAGCCTGCCCAACTGAAGATAACCCTCCTGAGCCTTTACCACCTGGACCGGAAGATTATATCCAAGAAGGTTGGGCCGACCTCTCTGCAGGATCTCATGAGGATGCCTTAGACAATTTTGATGTGGCACTTACAGTTGATCCTGAGAACATAGAGGCGACCATGGGAAAGGCATGGAGCCTATTATTTTTAGATGGTGGGAACACCCTCGATTTAATGAAATACCTGTTTGAAAAAGGAGTGAGTGACTCCACATGGTCAGCAGATGCCTACTGTGGTCTGTCAATTGTTGCCTTTTCACAAGGAAACTATACAACTGCAATTACATATGCAGATATCTTACTATCTGCTGACCCAATTTATGTGTTTGAATATTTTAGCGAGATTGACTTTCATGATATTCTGCTTGTGAAAACACAGGCCCAATTTTTATCCCAGAATTATATGGATGCATACACGACACTTTCCTCAATAAGTGATGACAGCCTTGATCCTGCTAATGTAGAGAGCTGGGAAATAAACGGGATATCTTATCCCTCCTTTGAGTCTGCCCTGGCTGCCCTGATAGCCTCAGTTACAACAGAGTATGATTCCGGAGGCTTTATTTCTTATCCCTGAAAGGATTACATTGGAAAAAATTTCCTTCGTTCCATAATTATATTCCTTTTTTGGTAGAACTATAAAATCAATTTATTTTAAAAAATATAATGTATATCTTAATATGCATATAGTATATCCATTTTACTTAAAGTAATATATAATATATAATCTTTTTGGTATAACAGTTGTTATTATTTAGTTAGAAATATGATTATTTATTTATATCGATGGATTTTATCCGGCATTTCATTAGTTATGCTGGCATTTCTGTTTACAGGATGTAGCAAGACGAATAATGTTCCAACATTGGTAGTTTCAATTGAAGATAGCACCCCACTTCCTGGTTCTAGTCAAACATTAACCGCTACTGTTAGTGATCAGGATACAGCAGATATTGTTTCGGTTACATGGGATATTAGCCAAGGAAATCCTTATGCAGCGACCGGTCTAACTATTGAATACACCGCTCCGGGATTTGAAACTGTTGACACCATAAGGGTAGAAGCAAATGATCAGAATGGCGGGATCGTAACAGAAACCATAACCATGTTTGTGACGAACGGTTCCCCACAGATTGAATCATATACGGTAAACCAGACCGCAGTACTCTTGGGAAACGAGGTTACACTGACAGTCACAGCATCAGATCCTGAGTCACTGCCACTAACGTATCATTTTTCTTCTTCAGGAAATGTTGGTGAATTTGTGAACCATGAGCCCGAAGATTCGATCGCAATTTGGGAGGCACCCTTTAACCCCGATTTAGCTGAAGAATATGATTTGTATGTTACCGTATCTGATTCTTTAGGAAAATCAACTTCAGACACATTATCGGTCATTGTCTATTCGGAGCACGGAACCATGTGGGTGGTAGACAGCGGGCTTAAATCAGTGCGAAAGTATAATGAGGATGGTAATTATATTTTGAGCGCTGAAGAATCGTTTGACTATCCCGTGTCTATTGCCAACAATCATCCGGACTGGTTTGGATGTTGGGTTGCAGATAACGGATTAGAAAAAATAGTTGAAATTGATGAAGATGGTTCCACAATTCAGACATATGACAATCTTTCAAACATCACCGATATTGATTACCATGAAAATACCGGAACTATTTGCGCATTGAGTCGGGCAAACAAGACCCTCACACTGATAATTGGAACAGAAGTAAAAACCATATACGGGTTTCAATCTCCTAATTCAATCGCTGTAAATCAGATCTCGGATGAGGTTCTGGTATCGGACTACGGACACCAGCAAATTATTGCAATTGATCTATTGCCGGAGGATGGAGTCTATCCTGATACAGTTTCATCGGAACACTATCTTGATCAATTAAACGGAGTCTTAAACGGACCTGTAGCAATAGCTATTACAAATTATACAAACCAAACAGATGGTGTGATGATATTGGTTGCAGACTACCTTATGGATAGGATCGAGCGGGTAAAATATACCTTTGGCTATAACTATGAGTCCCCAATTACAGGTATAACTAAACCTGTTGCACTTGCCACAACTGCCAACTATACATGGTATATTGAGGATGATGGTGCGGTCGGATATTTTGATACATATAACGCATCTTCACCTAATATTATCGCACTTGACGAACTAATAAATACAAAACCCAGAGTGATCACCGGTGATTATTTAAAAGATGCAGTATGGATCGGTGATAACACGACAAATAATATAATAAAAGCTCGCTATCTAAATGGTAATATTGTTACTGAGGCCAGTATAACAGTAATAAATTTTGTGGAAGATATAGTCGTCAATCGTTGAAATCGCAATGTATTTATTAACACGCTGTCACCTATAGAAAACCAGTAATAAAAACTATATTTGAATGATTGAACTAGGCGTTAGTTACTGGTTTCCCATAAATATCATTTTTCCTCATACCTTCAAAAAGAATACATAAATTCAATTGATTGGAGAAATCCTTTTTTGAGGATTTTCATAATCAAACACTATTCTGATGTAATACAATATGTGTGGATAAAAATTATATTAAAAGTTTTGAATTAATATGAAAATAAGATTCACCCAACTCAAATCAAGAATATTACCTATATTCATTTTGGCTGTTCTTTTTTCACAGTCTCCCAATAATAGTTTTGAGGTTTTCATGTATTTCACCGATGATGAAATTCCTTTTGGACCTAATCCATCCCAGGTTACCATTTTTGGCTCTAACGATAATCTTGATGGATGGGTGCATACCAATGGAAAATCCTTTAGATTTAGTGATAAAAATTGTCCTGTATTTTCCGGTCCAATGACTCTAACTCCTGGAAGTGATATCCATTGGGGTGCGTGCAAACCGGAGGATTTTACAGATACTCTTGGTGTTTCGTTTATAGATACGATTCCCCCTATCAGTTACACCCTTCAAAACTATGTTGATCATTTTAAGGAAAATGCTTCAGTTATCCTGAATAATGATAAAATGATAGGGCGCGATGAGATGAGTGACACATTGATAATGACAGAAATAATATTTATGGAAACCGGAGGGTTTTATGCTACCGAATGGTGGTATCTCATTCCACCGGTGATGAGTCCTTTGGAAGGTTCAGCCTTTTATTATGATTCAACCTCCAATGGGCAGACTGTACAGGAAATGTCATTGCGCCTTGTTACGTTCGATATGAATGAGGGGAAATGGATCGACGCATATGACTATGTCAATAACTATAACAAAGCACTAGCGCTGATCGTGAATATATATGACATAGATGGTAACGATCGATCTCCTGAAATGAAAAAATTCCATAAAGGAGACAAGGTGTATATTGAATCTTTCACAAACGATAAAATGCTATCGTTTGTTATGGCCGCTGATATAATTGAAACTCCTTCAGAATACATGATGCTCATGGATTCTGTAAAATACAATTATGTATCAAATTCGGGGTTTTTTGATAATGAACTTGTTGAACTATATCAAATGGAAAATACAGGTGAATTAAATCCTAATGTACAATTCAACGCATTTCAATTTTTCCATAATCACCCAGATAAAGAATCTTATAAATGTCAGGTAGACGGTTTTCATCATTTTGATTATCGTTACTGGACGTGTTTGGACAAGTACGATTCCGATAGCTGTATTGAAACAAATACCGGGAAATCTTTTGTGATCTCACCCCCAACCTACCATCCCTATTCAGATCCGGAGATAATTTATATAAAAGGAGGTCAGGTGTTAGTTCATGGTGTTGTAAAGGGTCAGTATACAATTGTTACGGATGACTCTATCACATATAATAGGCACGATGACAGTTCATTTGCTGATCAGGTTTGGGGAAATATATGGCTCACCGATGATGTAGTTTATGCTGATTCTGAACCAAATGGAGCGGTTGTGCACCCTGATTCCGGTGGAACAGACAATATCCTTCGGCTTATATCAGGTGGAAACATCATTATTGGAAATACGAAGGAAAACGGGGCTCGTAATTCTCAATATGGCAGAGATATTATCATAAACGGAGCATTAATGTCTCTTCACGGGGGATTTTTAACACAATACTGGCAGAATTCAGTGTCAGATAAGAGATGTTCTGACTGCAGCCTTCCAAACCAAAAAGGTGATTGGAAATCTTCGCTTGGCGATGGACGAGGTGGTTTCCGAAATCAACCCTTTTTAAACATTGTGAAACCTGTGTACACAGGCTCAAATGATTTACGAGGGAAAATCCATCTTTGGGGCTCTATTGCTCAGAAAAAAAGAGGATATGTGAAACGAAGTACTCCCGGTCCATATAACTCATCCTCTGGAATAGGATATGATAAGGACTATCACTATGATCATAATTTTTTAAAGAAAACCGGGTCAATTGAAATTGACAGTGACAAAACAGTTCATGTTGATTTTGAATGGATGTCTTTAAAGGGTGAAACGCCATTTGAACTAAATTTTGTTCCTGAGGGAAATTACAGAATTTCTTTATCCAGTCCAGGATATCTTTCATTTAAAGATACAGTCAATATTGAGTGGGGAAAACAAAAAAAGGTATTTGCTTCATTGAAAAAAATTCAGACCATTGAAGATAAGATTGGATATTTATCACTAAGAAGAAATCTTTGGGGACTGTTTAGCGGGGCATTTTTGGGTTATGGGAGTTATTTAAAAATAAGCGCAAATATTCAGTTTGATGAATATCTTTCAGCAGGTATGAACTCGGGTGATCTTCACAAGATAATTGGTACAAAAGACAGTATGAATAAATATGCTTTTGGTCTCGGTGCAGCGTGTATGCTTCCGGCGGTGTACTATGGATCAAAAGTGAATGATTTAAATGAGCTATTAGAAAATAAAGAACCAAAAAAATGAGAAACCCCAAGTTTTTATTTTCATTATATATAGTTTTATTGGCTGGTTTAATTTTTTACTCATGTGAAAGTGAGAGATACTGGTCTAATCCTCATGACCCGAACACAGACCTATTGCCTGAGGAGTGGCGTCCAAAAAATTTGATCTTTCTGAAAAATTCATCGTACGAACTGATTCTCCATTGGGAATATGAACGGGAAAATATCGGTGGATTTAGACTGGAAAGAAAAATCAACACTGGGAACTGGGAAATCGAGAAAGATTTAATTGATAAAGAATTGAGACACTTGAGCGTCCTCTTTGAAACGTCTGTTGATTCCATGGACATTGATTTTCGAATGGCGGCATATGCGGGACCAAACCAATCTGCCTACGATACCACTATCATCAGTGAGGATGCCGTTACAATAATATCTGTTGATTATGATATAGAATCAATGAACGTTTCTTGGGAGAAATATCAACTTGATGATTTTGATTATTATCAAATTCTTTATTCTGAAGAAATAAATGGCACAAAAACTATTGTAGATACAATATTACAGATTGACTCAACTTCATTTTCATTAGATGTATTTAGTCCATTGCAGGAGAACTGGTTTTGGTCAAGAATCGTGACTAAAACAGGACAGGGATTTCTTGGAGAGGGTAGGACAAACAATATTAAAACAGCACCCAATCCTTTGGATATAGTCAGTGTTGATTATGATTTGGATGAGATGATAATCTTTTGGGAAGATTCTCAAAATAGTTCAGGGAAAATTATTGGGAAATCCCCTTTGAGTAAGCGCAATAATTATATCAGTGATTTTGAATCGTATGAATTGCTTCACTCATTATCAGAAACAGGTGAAAAAACTGTGGTTGCGGTTGTTGAGGATGAAAATCAAACATCATACCAGGTATCTGAGTTTGACCCGACACATGCAAATTGGTATTGGTTAAGAGTAAATGATTATTGGGGCTTGAGCTCCACTGGCAATGGTATGACACACGATATTGATGAACCTCCTACCGCGGTAAATATAATATCAATTGAATACGATATTTCGCCTTTACAAATGACAATTTTATGGGAGCCCTCCCAGGATTTGGATTTTACATCCTATAAAATACAATATTCAGATACTGAAACTGACGTAAGAACCGATTTGTATACTCTATTAGAGATCAATACAAACTCGTTTGAAATACAGGAATTTGATCCAACCGTTGAAAGATGGTATTGGCTGATAACCACAGACCATTGGGGACAATCCACAGACAGTGATGGGTACATGGTTTATGATGAACCTCCATCTCAAGGGATGCTCTATCCAATAATCTATGAGAACGGTTCACTCTTTATAAGTTGGGAACAGAATTTTGATGAGGACTTCTCATATTACAGGTTATTGGAGTCAGGGTCAAGTTACATGGATAATCCAGATTCTATATATGTCACAGACAACAGGAGTGACACCACTTTTACAGTGTCAGGCATAGACACTCTTAATAATCGATATTATCAACTAATTTATGAAGATATATGGGGATCTCAAACACCGACCGATATAGAGGCAGGTGTTACATATACACATTTTTTTAAAACATTTGGAGGCGAAGATGAAGATGTAGGTTATTCAGTTCAACAAACATCCGATGGTGGTTATATCGTTGCTGGATATACAAATTCTTATGGCAGTGGAAGCTATGATGTATTGTTATTAAAAACAGACTCTGATGGTAATAAACTATGGAGGCAAACCTTCGGAGAGGGGTATGATGACAGAGGATATTCTATACAACAAACATCCGATGGTGGTTTTGTTATTGCAGGCTATACATATTCTTTTGACAGCGATAGCTATGATATGTGGTTGTTGAAAACCAATATTGTTGGTGATACTCAGTGGACCAAAACCTATGGAGGCACTGGGACTGATAAAGGCTATTCTGTACAACAAACATCCGATGGTGGTTTCATCATCACGGGCTATACGAAAACTGACTCTAAAGGATTCGATATATTTTTAGTGAAAACGGATTCTAATGGTAATCAAGAATGGACCAAAACCTATGGAGGCACTGGGACTGATAAAGGCTATTCTGTACAACAAACATCCGATGGTGGTTTTATTATATCAGGAGTTACTACCGCCGAATATGGTTTTGATATAATGGTGGTCAAAACTGATCCAACTGGAGAGGAAGAGTGGAACCAAGTTTTTGGGAATATTTTGCATGATATGGGATTAAGTGTTGACCAAACTATTGATGGTGGTTTTGTCGTTGTAGGATATACAGAAATATTTGGAAGTGGAGATGAAGATGTATTGTTGTTGAAATTAAATTCTGATGGTAGTCCAGACTGGGAAAAAACTTTTGGAGGGAATGGAATTGATCATGGATATTCTGTTCAGCAGACCAATGATGATGGATTCATGATTATTGGATTTACGGAATCATTTGGTGCTGGGAACAAGGATGTTTGGCTTATTAAAACATATGCTGATGGTAGTCCAGACTGGGAAAAAACTTTTGGAGGGAATGGAATTGATCATGGATATTCTGTTCAGCAGACCAATGATGATGGATTTATCATAACGGGGTATACCAAATCAGAAGATGGTAATGTTGATATATTACTAATTAAAGACCATCATCTTGGAGTTACTCAATTTGATTATTAACCATTCTAAATAATCAATAATAAACCGGTTACGGTTTTAGGGACAAAACTGTAATTTTCATCATGGAATCTATGAATATTAGGAATTTTTGCATTATTGCCCACATTGACCACGGAAAATCTACTCTGGCAGACCGCCTGCTAGAGGAGACCAAAACCATTTCCAAAAAGGATATGAAAGCCCAGGTATTAGATAGTATGGATTTAGAGAGGGAAAGAGGAATCACTATAAAAAGTCATCCGATTACATTGCAATATTTTCATAGTGACGGTGTCAAGTATACATTGAACTTAATTGACACCCCAGGTCACGTGGATTTTTCTTATGAAGTTTCACGCAGTTTGGCTGCATGTGAGGGTGCACTACTTCTTGTGGATGCGTCTCAGGGAGTAGAGGCCCAGACCGTCAGCAATACATATCTTGCACTGGAAAATAATCTGGCGATCATTCCCGTTATAAATAAGGTCGACCTACCAAACGCCCAAATAGAGGAAGTGAACCAGCAGATCCAGGAGTTGATCGGCTGTGATAGAGATGAAATTATTTCCATCAGCGCTAAAACAGGAGAGGGAATAGATAGAATATTTAACGCTATCATTGAGCGAATCCAACCTCCTGAAAACAATATTGATAATCCAACCCGTGCATTGATTTTTGATTCTGTTTACGATAACTATAGGGGTGCAATTCCCTATGTCCGTGTATTTGACGGCAATATAAAACCAGGTATGACCGCATCTTTTTTTTCACATGGTTTTACCTATGAAATAACTGAGGTGGGATATTTTGTACTAAAACAGGTCCCCCAACCGGAGTTGAGAGCAGGGGAAGTGGGATATGTCCTTGCCAATATTAGGGATATTGGCCACATTGAAGCAGGTGAAACCCTCACCGTAAAACAAAAATTATCAGATACACCTTTACCAGGTTATAAAAAAATGAAACCTATGGTATACTCGGGCCTGTATCCAGCCGATACAGAGGACTATGATCAGCTAAGAAAAGCCCTGGAAAAACTACGATTGAATGACGCATCTTTTACGTTTGAACCTGAGACAAGCGAGGCCCTGGGATTTGGATTCAGGTGTGGATATCTTGGGCTGCTCCATATGGAGATCATCCAGGAAAGGCTTGAACGTGAGTTTGAACTATCTCTGGTGACCACATCCCCCAATGTTCGCTATAAATTAAAGCTGAAGAGCGGAGAAAATATTGAAGTGGAATCACCCGCAAATATGCCATCACAGGGAGAAATAGATGTTATCTATGAACCGTTTGTTGCTGCTGAGATACTTACACCAAAGGACTATATTGGTGGTATAATGACCCTGTGCCAAAAAAAACGAGGTATATATAAGACCACCCAATATCTATCATCGGGGAAGGCCCAACTACTCTATGAGCTTCCGCTAGGTGAGATTATCTTTGATTTTTATGATAAGCTTAAATCGATCTCCCGCGGTTACGCATCTTTTGATTATCAGCCACTGGAGTTCAGAGAGGGAGCACTAAAAAAGTTGGAGATACTGCTTCACGGAGAACCTGTAGATGCGCTCTCCACTATTTGCCATGGTGATGATGCCTATCACCGTGGGGTTGCCCTTTGCAGTAAGCTAAAGGAATTAATTCCTAGACAACTATTTGAGGTCGCAATTCAGGCATCCTTGGGGAACAAAATTATTGCACGTTCAACAGTAAGGGCTATAAAGAAAAATGTAACCGCCAAATGTTATGGGGGCGATATCACCAGAAAAAGAAAATTATGGGAGCGTCAGAAGGAGGGGAAAAAACGAATGAAATTAGTGGGGAAGGTCGAAGTTCCACAGGATGCATTGTTAGCCGTCTTACAGCTTGATAAGAATTAAGTCCAGCTCATATTGGTTGGAATCCAGGAAGCCGATTTATAGCTTTATCCTTTCTCTCCCACTTATTTTTTTATACGAGGCAGGCATTTTCTTAATCAGTTCGGACGATCTGCCAGTGCTACGAAATGGGGCAGATGTTTTGATCCGTAATCTTTTAGAATCAATGGGACTGCTGGGTATTTATTCTACAGGAATCGTGCTTTTTATTGGATTTTTTCTTGTTTTATTTCTGCAGAGAAAAACACTGATGGGAACGACATTTAATAAAGAATTCCTTCCTCTTATGATATTAGAGAGTCTTTTGTGGGGATTGTTTCTCTATATTTCAATGGGAGTACTCCGTCAAAGTGTTTTTGCTAACCCCTCCGGGAAGATATGGTTTGGACAGATCGTTATGTCTCTAGGGGCAGGGATATATGAAGAGATATTGTTTAGACTCTTACTCGTAACTATTATTTCAATAGTTCTTAAACTAATTTTCAATTGGAAAGAACCTATATGCCAATTTTATTCCATTCTTATTGCTGCCTGTTTGTTTTCATTGTTTCATTTTGTTGGTGTGTATGCGGACACCCCCGATATTTCTCTTTTTTTAATACGTTTCTTCGGAGGATGTTTTTTAGGGTCCCTTTTTCTATTGCGGGGTTTTGGAATTACCGCCTACACTCACTGCTTATATGATTTCATTGTTGTGGTGAACCTCACAATCTGAACCATAATAAATTTTGGTTAAAACTGTCAATTACTCTTTCAGCTACAATTAACTTCAGCGTAACTTTTTGCTTTGCAATACAATAAAAATGGTCACTTATTTCTTATGTGTAATTCTTTTTAGTTTATCCGTTACAGGTAATTTTATCAATTCTCTGGCAATTATCTTTTTTCCTGAATTTCATTATTCAGATATTTTGGTGCAGAAGGACAATATTTTATTCAACATATGGAAGGAAACGTAATTCAATGTGGCCTGTAATATATGATTTTGGTACATTCTCCGTTTTTGGAAGAGAGATACATCTGGCAATATATTCTTATGGATTTATGCTTGTGGTGGCATTTTACACTTGCTTTTTTTTACTTCAAAAAGAGTTCAAGAGGATAGGGAAAGATATTCAATTAGCTTCCGATATCGTTTTTTTTGCTGCGCTAGGGGGAATAGTTGGATCAAAAATCTATTATCTCATTGAAAATTTTGGCAGGGTGTTGGATGATCCGAGCGGAATGATCTTCAGTGGTTCAGGGCTGGTATTTTTAGGTGGATTAATGGGGGGAACTCTTGGGGTGACCTGGGTTATTCATAAACATAATTTAAATTGGTTAAAAATGAGTGACATCGTGGCACCACTGTTGATTCTCGGTTATGGAATCGGGAGAGTAGGATGTTTTTTTGTTGGAGATGACTATGGTATCCCTACCCAACTGCCCTGGGGAATAATTTTTGAAAATGGTTTACCACCTACAACCTATCATTCGTTCCAATTCAATTATCCTTGGATAAGCTTGGATGGATATGACCCAGGTCCACTTTCGGTTTACCCCACCCAGTTAATGGAAACAGCTATAGCATTTTGTATATTTGGTTATCTATGGTCGCGAAGAGAAAAAATAAGTTTCGATGGACAGTTATTTTTTATTTACTTGATCTTAGCAGGTTTGGAGCGGTTTTTTATTGAGTTTATTCGGACAAACATTAAATATGTTGCTGGACTTACTGGATCTCAGGTCATCTCAATCTTTATGATTTGTATCGGGGTGTACTTTTTACGATTCAATAGACAGGTTAATGAACCAGAACCGTCTGGTTAATTTAGTTTTTCTCTTTTTCATTTTTGCCTCTGAAATAAAGGGTGAGAATCTTCCATTTATATATGAATATCTTCCCTATCCTTCGGAATTTATAGAAACAGATTTCCGTCCGGATAATCTCCAGATTGGAATAGACGGAAGAGAGTATATGATGGATACTCAATCAAAAATAATATGTGTTAAAGAAGGCAAGGATATAAGATGGGGTGGCGGATTTGGATTTGAAGACAATGAATTCATCACACCAGTTTCTTTGGCATACTCTAATTTATCATTATTTGTTCTTGACCAATCTCAATCTAAGCTCACTGAGTTTGATTCTAATCTAAATCTGGTCAGATCTTTTGTGTTGGATATTAATTATCCTGAACTCATTTTGTTTAACCACTTAAATGAAACCATTATCTTTTCCAATTCGGAGCACGCTCTTTTCAGATATAGATTTGATTTTAGAGCTGAGGAAACTGTGATTGATATAAATCAATATCCACAGATATCTGGGGATATTGTGAACATCTATATTAGTAAAAATGGAGCCATCGGACTATTGACCGCCAATCCAGATGTTGTTTTTCTTTTTAATTTATCCGGACGATATAGTAGGTCAGTTATACCACTCATTGATGACCCCAAGTGGTTGTTCACAGTAAGCGGAAGGTGGATTGTTTTTAATGGGTCTGGTTCATACTATTTTCTTGACCCTTCAGAAGATATACACAGTGTGCCTATTCATAACATACATTTTATGATAGAAAAAAACAGTATACTCTATGCATTGTCCTCTGAAGGGTATTACAAACTATACTTGAAGGAATAATCATAAAATTTGGAGACTGTGCCTGATAATCACAGCGCCGGTTTTACTATTGTACTGAGCTTGGCTGTATTTTTTAGCTTTAGCTCGGCAAAAAATACCGATTTAATGGTGGATACATTGATTATTTCTCATCCAGACCAAGTTGTAAACATGGATCACCCTTTTATAATCGATACGACATTTTTCCTGTTTCATAAGAGTACACTTATTGATTCATTTCTTTTAGATCCCATTTCAGGGAAATTGATTGTAACAAAACCATTTAAATATCCTGCAATATTGGTTGCAACCTATCAGGTGCTTCGTGATACCATTCCATTGCAGGTTGGTCCAATATTTTATTCCTTTCCCCACATTGATACATTGACCATAAAAGAGAGAAAGGATAGGGTGCTATCCACAAAAACTCATAAGTCAGAGATTAAGACCTCTCCTGTACTAACAACAGGTACCTTTTATCGAAATGTTAATGTAAGCCCTTTGAGCGGAACAAATTTTTCAGGGGGAATACGATTATCATTGAATGGAAAATTATCAGATGATATAACAATTTCAGGAGTATTAACAGACCAAAGCATGCCATTTCAATCAGAAGGCTCTACTCAAACCCTCAGTGAAATTGATAAGATATATATACACATAGAACACCCACAATTTTCTGTAACTGGTGGAGACATATCTTTTAATAAAAGCTATGGTAAATATTTGAATATAAGTAGAAATATGATTGGTATAAACAATAGCTTTAAAGTAAATAAGTGGAGCGGTGACTTTACCATTGGAGGGGCAAAAGGAATATATCATTCTGTCCTGTTTTTTGGCACTGATGGAAATCAGGGACCTTATTTTTTAACATCTAAATTAGGAGATCGAAACATTGTAATCATTGCCGGGTCAGAATCTGTGTGGATTGATGGTGAAAAATTAACCAGGGGAAGTAGCAATGATTATACCATTGATTATAACAGTGCCGAAATAAGCTTCTCACCAAAGAATCTGATTCATTTTGATTCTGAGATCTACATAGAATACGAGTACTCTGATTTTAATTATGACAGCGACTTTCTTGGGGGTGTATTGCGATTTGATAAAAGTGGTAAAAAAAATATGTCCCTCTCGTGGATACAGGAAAAAGACAAGTTTACCAATGAGAGTGTTAGGTTAAATGATGCGGAGAAAGATTCCCTCAACGCTATCGGTGATGAAGAATTTATTTTATCTACTGCCACAGCAGATAGCTCCGGTGATTATATAGTTCAAGATACCATATTTGTTTACATGCCAGGAACAAGTAATATCGATAAATATTCGGTTCGATTTTATTATGATGAAAATGGAAATTATCTGAGAAGGGTCTCGCCCGATGGCACGCTTTTCTATGAGTTCATTCCGGATAATATCAAATCCACGTGGGACGATTATTACAGTCCCATAAGAAAAATTTCCAAACCAGCTAAAAAGAATTATTACCATTTTCAAGGGAATTATCCTGTTTCAGATAAGGGATACACCAAAGTTGAGTTAGCCCTATCACAGACAGATCTAAATACCGAATCTCACATTGATGACAGAGATAATATAGGGTTAGCATATAATTTTGGGTTGGGATGGAAAAAGATTACAGTTTTCTCGGGAATAAGTTTAGATATTGATTCTAAATATTGGCGAAAAGAGACACAGTTCAGCTCCATAGAAAATGACCGTGATGCCAGTTTTTATACAAAATGGAATATCACAGACCTGCCAAAAGGTTTTGAAGAAATGACTGAAGGTAAATTAACTCTCAACCTCAATAAAGATGGAATTTTTAGAACAACCATGGCAGAGTATAAAAATCCGTATACCGTGAAACAGCAATTATTTAGTGAGAGTGAATTTTCATTTAAATATATTCCTGAGGTAAAATCAGAGCTGAATTTAGTCAGTTCACCGACAGAGAAGTTTTATAATTCAGACAATCAATTGGTTTTGCTATCTGGAAATTTCCATCCTTTTGTAGAGTTAGCTTTGGAAGGTCTAAAAGAGAAATATTCATTTAAACATATTAAGGGGGGGATTGCCTGGGATACAAAAAATCGGAAAATAAAATTTAGCTACGGAAGTAGAGATGACTTTATAAACAAGGAAGGGTCCAATATTGTGAGCCAAACGGGTGAGCTAAAGATCGAACAATCGAACTATTCTGGATGGAACGGAAAATTGCACTTGATCAGACGAAGCGTAGTTTCCTATGCAGAAAACCCAGATTTGGAATATATTTTGGGTGATCTAAGGATGAGCTATGGACAGAGGTCAGGCTCAATTAACTGGGAAGGATTTTTCAGATTGGAAGAATCGTTAACGGAAACAAAAACTGTTGTCTATGATTCTGTAGGTACAGGATTGGGACAGTATCGATATGATCCTGAATATGATGCCTACTTCTCAGATCTAAACGGAGAGTTTATAGCCTTCACAGTTCCCACAGGTATTCGAACACCGTCTACACATTTTTCCAGTAGCCAAACATGGAATTTTAGATTCCCCAAAAACAGACTCCCTATGTTTCGCTATGGTAAAATCAGAATTAATTCACGAATAAATTTTCAAGGTAAAGGTTTTGGTATTGATAAGTTTATTGATCTTAACATGGATGACTCATTGACCCAATTGGCAAAGGTGTCCCTGAAAAGTGAGTATATATTCAGGCCGTTGTGGCGTGGGAACAAAGGAAATATATGGTATATTTTTCAGAAAAATTTAAGTGGTATCGATCCACGGGGCTCACGCACTCAACAGGAAAATAAGTTAGGAGTAGAGTGGCAAAAAGCAATAAATGGGCGGGTTCAATATGAAAACTTGTCTACCATTGGGCAGGCAGAAGTAATCTCACAGTATAATACCGGTGATAATCGAATGCTCTGGTCAGTTTGGACTGAGAACGGTATAAGCACTGCAATAGGTAATACCCATAATTTTCGAATTTTATCAACTGTCGGCAGAGCAAACGGTGAGCACAAGGAAATATTTTATACATCTGAGGCTATTGGTCTGAAGACGAACAGCACCATTTTTTTTGGTAAAAAAAACAGAGGTGAATTTTCAATGGAGTGGACACAGATATCTGTCTCTGATCCATCCATCAGCATACCTCCGGAGGCATTTCATGGTTTGTCAGAGGGCACTTCATTTACTTGCAGTGGACAGGGCAGATTTTCTCTTGGAGAGAATGTTTACCTGCAATTAGATGTCAGATTTGTGAATAATAAACGATATAACAATTTGATCAATGTAAATGCAGAAATTCGTTCCCATTTTTAAATTATCTCAAATCATCATATTTGTTGGTGTGATTTTTTCCCAAGATTATCTTGTGAAGACCTCGGACGAGTTCGAAGTGGAATTAGATTCGTCTTTAACCATAACTCCTTACCTAGAATCTCTTTTAAGTTCAAGGCATTCATGGGGAGATCTGTATAAATTGACGGGATTTAAGCAGGGAAATCCGACAAAAATTAGCTATGACCTATTTCATGAAAAAATGTTTATTGACTCGCTCTTGATATTATCTCATGAAAATGTGCATTACAGGACCCTTAATCGTTTTTTCAGACCTCTTAGAAAAGTGCAATCTCTCAAGGAGTTAAATACTTCCGTTCATCAACTTCAAAGGAGTAATTATTTTATTGGATCTGGAACGAATGTGATAATTGCTCGTTATTCTGAGAGAAAATTATTAGCTATGGTTGACCCGGAGCTGCACTTTGAAAACCATTTTAGCGGCATTTTAGGCATGTCAAATGAAAAGAGTACGATGGCCCTGAGCGGAGATATACAGTTTCATTTTGAGAATCTCTGGAAAACTGCAGGAATAATTGATATTCGATTAAAACGCTGGAAAGCGGAATCAGAGAAATTATTCTTATCTCTGGAGGAACCTTTTATATTTCATCTGCCCTTCGGAGCTAAGTTAGAATACTACTATGAAGTGCACGAAGGAATGTACATCAAAACTCAATCATCTTTAGGCATTTTGTCATATGGGCAGATCTTTGGGAAGTGGGAATTTACTGGAGTGAATACACATATAGAACCCACTGAGGATGGACTTGAAAAGGGATTAAATATTTTAAAGGAACATTCCTTAAGGGTATCACATTTAATCGGTGTGCAAACACGGGAATGGCATCCAAAGCGGGGATTGAATATGAATACAAAAATGTCGCTGGGGAGACTTTCTGTAAGAGATAAATCGTACGCTACAGGGGAGTTAGACCATCAAGCTGTTCTGGTACACTCACTCACAATAAAATCTGGAATAAAACATATAATTAATTTTATGGGAAGATGGAGCAGCAGAGATTCACTGGAATCAAGTCAATTGATACGCTTTGGTGGGAACGACAATCTGCGCGGGTACAGAGAAAATCAATTTTTCAGTGAGTGGGTTGTTATACCATCCATAGAGGTGTTTCACTACGTTACAGACAAGTCTATATTATCTATTTTTATAGAAGGGGCAGTACAAGAAAATTACAGACCTTTTCCCTGGAACTATGGATTCAGTTTGGACCAGGATAATTCAACCAACCATATTACCATCAGTTTTGCTTGGGGAAGAGGTCAATCATTTTCCCAAGGTAAAATCAATATAAATATTGTTAATATTTTATGATATATTTTCATATTTATCAACAAATCACTGTCTTTTTGTATTTAACTATGAGAAAAAGATATTAAAATACCTACTTTACAAATGTTAATTAATTTAACCAAATAGGATTCATGGGCCAGTTTAAATATTATGCTATTATTATTCTTTTTCTATTTTATTCCTGTGATATATATAGGGACTCCATTGGTGCAGATAATGAGCTTATGGTTTTAGCATCTGATAAACATAAGGAATCAGCAGTTTCATTCCTTGAAAAGATTTTTAATGATACAATATTTACTCCGCAGCCCGAACCTGTTTATAAAATAAAATTTGCTAAACCAGAAAAATTTTCCAAACTGAAACGGCAATCCAATCTTGTGATTTTATCTTTAGGAAATGACATACGGACTGGTGGAACAAAACTAACAAGGAACCTTTTAGGTAAAAAAAAGTTTTTGGAGACCCTATCAGGTGATAACCATATTATTCTATCTGAAAATCAATTTGCGAAAAACCAACTGTTCATGATAATAAGTGCTCTAGATGAACAATTAATGATGGAATCATTAGATGGCCAAGAAAATTGGATTAAATCATTATTTGAAGAGAAATATGACCGACGTCAGAAGAGTTATTTATTTCGTGATGCAAGACAAAATGACTTTGAAAATAAATTAATGGAAAATTATGGCTGGAACATTAAAATTCCATGGGGCTGGGAAAAAATAAATGAAGCCCCTGATTCGAATCTTGTGTGGTTGGGAAAGGAATTTCCCTACCAATGGTTTTGCGTTTCATGGAAAGAAAAAACAAATACCCTTGATTCTTCATCCGTTGTGGAAAAAGTGTTTGAATTTCCACTTGAGATATTCAAAACCATTCAATTTGACAATTATATGTTTAGACTTTTAAGAGGCGATGGTAGATCATGGTATGATTGGAAAGCAACCGGTATTTGGGAATCTATAGATGAACCAAAGGGGGGACCATTTTCACTGTTTTTCAAGTTTGATGAATTAAATCAGCGGGTTTTTATAATAAACACATTAATTCACTATCCCGGAGAAAATAAAAGCAATTATATGAGACAGATGGAATTAATGTCTTCCACAATTAGATTTGAGAAAATAAATTGAAAAGAATATTAGTTACAGGTGCGTCAGGACAGTTAGGAAGGGCTTTCATACGAAAAACAATTGGGAAATATATTGTGCTTGGGACCGGAAGAAAATATTTTGACTTCTGTCCCTTTAAAAAAGGAGATATTACTGATCGAAATTTT
>Ga0208411_1000400_pt1 | contig 33977 bp, 36 predicted proteins | sample ETN01SmetaG_4_FD_185793 | JGI IMG/M metagenome (GOLD analysis project Ga0208411, IMG submission 185793) | Marine microbial and viral communities from oxygen minimum zone, Eastern Pacific Ocean - ETNP2014F12-01SV261 (SPAdes) (version 2) | ecosystem: Environmental > Aquatic > Marine > Oceanic ... | reverse complement strand
AAGAGACCGGGCAAGCGTCTGGTTTCGAGGGATGGGCGCAGCTCCCTGGGGTCCACGAAATCGTACTCGATGGCATATCCCGGCTGTACCATGCGCACCGCCTCGAGGCCGGGAATGGTGTGCAACAGAAGCTCCTGCGTTTCCTCGGGAAGGGAGGTGGAAATACCGTTGGGATAGACCGTGTGGTCATCGAGCCCCTCGGGTTCGAGAAAAATCCTGTGCCCGGTTTTCTCGGCGAAGCGCACCACCTTGTCTTCGATTGAGGGGCAATATCGTGGTCCGCTGCTTTCGATCCGGCCCGAATAGAGGGGCGATTTATGGAGGCTGTGGCGAATCACCTCATGGGTCTGTTCCGTGGTGGTGGTGACATGGCACGGAAGCTGCGGCGTGGTGATGACGCGGGTCATGGTGGAGAAGGGGCGCGGCGGATCGTCGCCCTCCTGGACCTGAAGCTCCCGCCACCGGATGGTGCGGCCATCGAGCCGTGGTGGGGTGCCTGTCTTGAATCGGCCGAGTTGAAACCCGGCCTGTTCGAGCCGCCTGGAAAGGCCATAAGCCGGCACGTCGCCATGGCGCCCGGCCGAGATCTGTTTGTCGCCTATATGAATCATGCCACGTAGGAAGGTGCCAGTGGTCAGCACCACAGCGGCCCCGGACAAGACCGATTCGTCTTCCAGAATGACGCCGGTGACACGGGAGGGGGGGGCGGCGGCGTCTTCGACCCGGAGATCTTCCACCGAGCCCTGGCGAAGATGAAGACCGGGCTGGGCGGCAAGCAGGTCCGCCATGGCTCGGCGATAGAGCTTTCTATCGGCCTGGGCTCTGGGTCCCTGTACCGCGGGCCCCTTGCTGCGGTTGAGAATGCGGAACTGGATTCCGGCGCAGTCGATGGCCCGTCCCATAAGTCCGTCAAGGGCGTCCACTTCCTTTACCAAATGCCCTTTGCCGAGTCCGCCGATGGAGGGGTTGCAGGACATTTCACCAATAGTGTCCAGGCGCTGGGTCACGAGAACCGTCCGCGCGCCCATGCGGGCCGCCGCCGCCGCCGCCTCGCAGCCGGCATGGCCGCCGCCCACTACAATCACGTCAAAATCTGTCTCCGCAGTAGTCATGAAGAAGCGCTTTCAGAAAAACAGGCGGCTGGGACTATTGTTTCACGTGAAATACCTCCGCGGGGGTCTGTTCCTGTTGGGTTGTGGCACATGGGGGTCTATTTGCCGATGCAGAAGTCACTGAAAATCACGTCCAGAAGGTCTTCCACATCCACGGAGCCGGTAATCCGCCCGAGATACCGCGTGGCCAGACGCAGGTCTTCGGCCACTAGCTCTATGGCCACGGTATGTCCCTCAACAGCGGACGTTGCTGGCTGCTTATAATTATCCCCAGCCACCAGAACGTTATTTTTTTCCACCGCCCCCGCACCCAGGGCCGTGAGAGCGCGGGTCAGGGCAGCGTGACATTCCTGCAGCGCATCACGGTGGCGGTGCCGGGTGACGCTTGGCGTTTCCGCCGAAAGCTGGGAAAACCATGCCTGGAACCGGCTTTCAAGACATTCGAGGAGTTGGCGAAGGCCGGCGCCGGTTTTCACGCTCACGGACAGGCTTTCCGGGATTTCTTGGTTTTGTTGTTTCAGCCGGGATTCAAAATCGGGAAAATCGGGAAGCAAATCGGCTTTGTTCATAAGAAGCAGCGTTTCCCCTTCGCAGAAACGCAGGGCTTCGCTGCAATGCTTCAGTGCCACATCTGGGGACACCACCAACAGTTTGAGGTCGGCTCGGCTGGCTTTTTCGGTGGCGCGGCGCACACCTTCGTTTTCCACCTCGTTATCGGTGGGGCGCAGACCCGCCGTATCCACCAGGGTCACCGGATATCCGCCGAGGTCCAGGTGGACCTCGATGGCGTCCCGGGTGGTGCCGGCGGTAGCCGCCACGATGGCCGCGTCTTTTTGCGCAAGGGCGTTGAGCAGGCTCGACTTCCCCACATTGGGGGGGCCTAGAATGGCGACGCAAATCCCCTCGCGCAAGCGCTCCCCGCCACGGTTATCATCTAGATGTTGTATGATCTCATGCTGGACACACAAAATATCCTCGAACTTCCCAGCTGTCAGACCAAAGGGTACGTCTTCATCGGAAAAATCTATCCCGGCCTCCATGTGGGCCAGGGCCGAAACCAGCCGGGCGCGCCAGGAATCGTATTGTTTGCCCAGCGCCCCTTCCATCTGGCCCAGGGCCTGGGCGCGCTGGACCTCGGTCTCGGCGGCCACGAGATCGGCGATTCCTTCTGCCGAAGTCAGGTCTAACTTTCCGTTTTCGAAAGCGCGGCGGGTAAACTCGCCGGGCTCGGCCAAGCGTATCCGCGGCTGGCGGGAGAGCGTCTCCAGAACCCGCGTGATCACGGCGCGGCCGCCATGAAGATGGAGCTCCGCCATGTCCTCGCCGGTGAAGCTTCCGGGTGCGGGAAACCAGAGCACCAGACCACGGTCGATTTCCTCTCCCGTGGCGGGATCGCACAGGCGCCGCAGGCTGGCCTGGCGGGAAGGGGGCAGGGCGCCCCGGAGAAGAGCGGACACCACCTGCCCTGTCTGGTCCCCGGACAGGCGGATCACGGCGATGGCGGACTGTCCCAGGCCGCTACACGGTGCATATATGGTTTGGGTCGTCATCTCAGAAAGGTCTTTCTACAGCGCCGGGGCCGATTTGGCCAACATAGGGCGGCAAGGTTTCCATATGAACAAGCATATAGAGGTGTTCCCTGAAATTAAAAACTTGAGACATTCCGCCCCTTGTCCAAACTAACAAAGGGGCCGGAGCGGCCCCGCCCAATATGGTGTTGAGCGTTTATGGGAAAAGGGGCGGGCGACCGGAGCTCCATCGAGTGCGCGGAAAGAAAATGGAAGGTGGAAAAGCCTCGGTTTATGTGTGTAGCCTCTCGGGCTGCCCGCCCCCGGGTGCCGACGCCGAGAAACTGAAAACTTGTCTCGAGGAAATACCGTCATAAACCCGATTGTTCTTGAGTTGCCGCTGGGAACGCTCGCCATCGAGGAGCAGGACGGTTTCATTGCCGCCGTGACCTGGTATTCCAGGGGGGCCAAACAGCCCACTGACGCCTTTTTCAGTCCGTTACTGAAAAGCGCGGCACGACAAATAGAAGAGTATTCCCAGGGAAGGCGCCGCATGTTTGATCTTCCCCTCAAGCCCCGGGGAACCGAATTCCAGGAATCCGTATGGCGGGTCATCACCAAGATTCCCTTTGGTAAAACCCGGAGCTATGGCTCTCTCGCCCAGGAGCTAGGAACGGCGGCGCGCGCGGTGGGAGCGGCGGCGGGGAAAAACCCTCTCCCAATTTTCATTCCCTGTCACCGGGTGGTCGGAAAGCAGGGCGCGCTGGGTGGTTTTAGCGGCGGTGATGGCGTCGCTACCAAGCGGCAATTGTTGCGCCTGGAGGGCCATGCGGCGTTTTAAGGAGCGTTCCCATACACGGAACCGGGGGCCGATGACGGCGCCTCAGATCAGTTGTTCATGGATTCGAAGAAATCGCTGTTGGTTTTGGTTTCCTTCAGCTTGCTGACAAGGAAATCCATGGCGTCGGTGGTGCCCATGGGCATGAGAATCCGGCGCAACACCCACATTTTCGCCAGCACATCTTTATCCACAAGCAGTTCTTCCTTACGGGTGCCCGATTTGGTGATGTCGATAGCGGGGAAGCTGCGTTTGTCGGCGAGTTTGCGGTCGAGGATGATTTCTGAATTGCCAGTTCCCTTGAATTCCTCGAAAATTACTTCATCCATCCGCGATCCAGTATCGATCAGCGCTGTGCCGATAATGGTCATGGAGCCGCCTTCCTCGATGTTGCGCGCCGCGCCGAAGAAGCGTTTCGGCCGTTGCAGAGCATTGGAATCAACGCCGCCGGTGAGCACCTTGCCCGAACTCGGCACCACGGTGTTATAGGCCCGCGCCAGACGGGTGATGGAATCGAGAAGAATCACCACGTCGCGTTTGTGTTCCACCAGCCGCTTGGCTCTCGAGATCACCATATCGGCTACTTGTACATGGCGTGATGCTGGTTCGTCGAAGGTGGAGCTGATGACCTCCCCTCGAACCGAGCGCTTCATGTCGGTAACTTCCTCAGGCCTCTCGTCGATGAGGAGTACGATCAGGTAGGCCTCGGGATGGTTGGCGGTGATAGCGTGGGCAATGTTCTGCAACATCATGGTCTTGCCCACGCGCGGCGGCGATACGATAAGCGCACGCTGGCCTTTACCCATGGGCGTAATCAAATCGAGGATGCGCGCGGTGTAGTCCTTGATCGTAGGGTCGTCCATCTCCATCTTCAGGTGTTCTTCGGGATAGAGCGGGGTCAGGTTATCGAAGTTAATGCGGTGTTTGACCTTTTCCGGCTCCTCAAAATTGATCTTGTTGACCTTAAGAAGCGCGAAATAACGCTCGCTGTTCTTGGGTGCACGAATCTCTCCTTCCACCGTATCGCCGGTGCGCAGCCCGAAGCGCTTGATCTGATTGGGGGAGACATAAATATCGCCGGGGCCAGGAAGATAATTGGCCTCCGGAGAGCGCAGAAAGCCGAACCCGTCCTGAAGCGTTTCGAGAACGCCGTCACCGTATATGGACGTATCTTTTTCCGCGAGCGTTTTGAGGATGGCGAACATCATGTCCTGCTTGCGCAGGTTGCTCGCGTTTTCTATTTCAAGCTCCTCGGCAAAAGCGAGAAGCTCCCCGGGGGGTCTGGTCTTGAGTTCCTGAAGATGCATGGGTCCGATTTTAAAAAGTGGAGGGCAGGGAAAAGGATTGGGGGCGGCAAAGAACCGCGGCAAAGGAGGAATGATTGCAAACTGGGGGCCGGAAACGGCCAAAGACGAAAAGGCTTGCGAGAGAAGCCTGAAGAAAAGGGGCGGTGGAAATGTTGGACGGAAATGTCCGGTAGAAGTCTCTGTGATTTACCCGACCGGGGGAATCAAGTCAAATAAAGATTCCCCGACCCTATGGTTCAGGGCGTCCTCAAAATGGTTTCACTACCACCATAATGACGATAGCGACCATCAACAGGGCGGGAACCTCGTTGGCGATTCGGTAAAAACGCGCCGGGCGCCGGTTGGCGTCGGCCTCGAATCCCCTGCGCCAGCGCGCCAGAAGTCCATGAAACAGAAACAGCCCCCCCACGAACACCAGTTTCAGGTAAATCCATGTGGCGCTCCAGTCCACTACGTCGGGCGTATATAGCAAAAAAATCCCAGTGAGAAGAGAAACCACCATGGCTGGAGTCATAATGGCTTTCAGCAACCGCCGCTCCATGGTTTTGAGCATTTCCGAGGCCCCGGAGCCGGGCTCGGCCCCGCAATGATAGACATAGAGCCGGGGGAGGTAGAGAAGTGCCGCCATCCAGGAGATAACCGCTATGATATGCAGGGCTCTGGTCCACGGGTAGGCTTCGCTTAAAAACGCCGTCATAATTTCAGTCTCCCCCCTATAGCGGGCAATGGATAAACCCCTGTGGGCACAGCCTCGGGCCCTCGCAGGAACAAATCGTACCGTCCGACCCGGCGGCTTTGACCGTCAGTTCTTTCAGGGCTCCCATGAAAGGTTCGGAGGTGGCGAGGGCGGGAAGGCGCACATAAATTTCCACGCCCTGTTTCTCGGCAAGGCGGCGGTATTCAACATCCAGCTCCACTAGGGTTTCCGAATGTTCCGAAACGAAGGCGACAGGAAGAACAATGACGGGAGCCTTGTCCTCTCCCGCGCGGGCGATTTCTTCCGTGGTTGAGGGACCGATCCATTCCATGGGTCCGACCCGGCTTTGATAACACACGACGCTGTCGAAGGGCGGCGTGTCCGGCGCGCCCTTCAGTTCCCCCACGATGGCCGCGGCTGTCTGTTCTACCTGCCACTGATAAGGGTCACCGCTGGCGACGGTGCGTTTGGGTAGGCCGTGGGCGGAAAACAGGACCCGCGGCCTGGGTTCCCGGTTTCCACCATTTTCGAGGTCACACAGGGCCTCCTTTATGCGCGCGGCCTGTGCCGCAACCATCCCCGAAACCGCGGGATAGCAACAGACGGCCACAGTGGGTGCGTGGAGGCCGGCTTTGCGCGCGGCGCGCGCCCAGTCCTTGCGGGATGATCCGGTGGTTGTCTTCGAAAACTGCGGATAAAGGGGAAGAAGAACGATCCGGTCGGGGTCGAAACCTCGGATCTGTTGTGCGGCCTCGTCACTTCGCGGACCCCAGTAGCGCATGGAAATGAAAACCCTGTAGTCGCCGTCTTCCCCACTCAACAGGCGAGTCAGCGTCTCCGCCTGGGCTTTGGTGTTGACCAAGAGCGGCGAGCCGCCCCCCAGATGGACATAGATTTTCCGCGCCGCGGGCGCCCGCAGAAACGATATGAGGCCGGCCAGAAGGAACCTGGCCGGCCAGGGCACGCCCAGAATATCGGGGTCGTTGAAAAGATTGGAGAGAAAGGGCCGGACCGCAGCAAGATTGTCCGGGCCCCCAAGATTAAAGAGCACCACCGCAATTTTTTTCTGGGCCACTCTTCACCCGCCCCCCTCGGAAAATAGATTATCTATGGCGACTCGGGAACGAATGAATGCGGCCAGCTCAGCAACGTGTTCCGGGGGAGTCGCGGGTAAAACGCCATGACCAAGGTTAAAAATAAAAGGCGCCCCGCCAAGGGCCGAAAGGATGTCGCCTAAGGCATCCCTCATGGCCCCCCCCCCGGCAACGAGCAAATGCGGGTCGAGGTTCCCCTGCGCCACGCAAAGCGGCTGGATTTCCCGCGCCACCCAGGAAACCTGGACGGTTTGGTCGAGGCTTACGGCGTCTACGCCGGTTTCCTTCACATAATCCACATAGAGCGGGCCGGCCTGTCTGGGAAAGCCGATAACCGGGACATGGGGATATGTTTCATGGAGGCGGCGAATGATTTCTTTTGTGGGTTTTATAACCCATTGTCGGAACTGTCTCTCATCGAGAATTCCGGCCCAGCTGTCGAAAATCTGCAACACTTCCGCTCCGCGTTTAATCTGTTCCCCCAAATAATGGACCGACGCCTCCACAAGAAGACTCAATAAGTCCTGGAATTCTTCGGAGCGGGTCAGGGTAAAAGATTTTATATTCGCGAAATCCTGGCTGCTTTTCCCTTCGATCATATAGGTCGCCACTGTCCAGGGGGCACCGCAAAAGCCAATGAGGGCGGTATTTTTATCCAGTTTCTCTGCGACCCGAGCAACGGTCTCGTAGACTGGTTCGAGACATTGATGGAAAGCGTTGAGATTAAATTCTCCGGGTTTGGAAACACCGGAAAAATCATCCAGTACCGGTCCTTCGCCTTCCTGGAAATCAACACCCTGGCCTAAGGCGTGAGGAACTACGAGAATATCTGAAAACAGAATAGCCGCGTCCATATTGTAACGTTTTATAGGTTGTAATGTAACCTCGACGGCGCGATTTGGTGAAAAACATAAATCGAGAAATCCTTCTCCCTCACTTCGTATTTCCTGATATTCGGGAAGATACCGTCCAGCTTGGCGCATGAGCCAAAACGGAGGAGGATTAAGGGGTTTCCCCTGAAAAACTTGGAGTATAGGTTTACTGGAAAGAGAGGAGGTAAATCGTTTGTTTTGTTTTGTGATCATGGGGTCCGTTCTATACCGAGCACTACAAACAATAAATATATAAATATAATAGATGTAGTAGTGGATCCCTATGGAAACTGGGGATTATGGCTTATCCACAAGAGATGGGGAATGGTATCGGTAATTTAAAAAAACGAGCTGACTATAGGTATTAAATTTCCTTTTATGGTAAGAATTGTTGCTGTGGGTTATATTCGAAAAACCTTAAACATATGAATCACGAGGAAAAGAATTAGAGCTGGATGGGATATTCAGAATATTATTGGAATTCAATATTATGTTTTCCAGATGGAGATAACACAGGTAGAAAATTTGGCATATGAGGATAGTTTTGGCTCAATTACATTTTTAGTCCGTTTTTCCACCATTTTCACAGGTTATTAATAGACGTCGTTTTTCATGGAGACGCTGCACCTCCACCTTATATCTGACGCCACAGGCGAAACTATAGGCAATCTTACCCGGGCCTGTCTGGCTCAGTTTCCTGATGTGGAACCGAATGAACACCCTTGGAATCTGGTGCGCACGGAGAAGGATATAAATAAGGTCATAAAGGGAATCGAGAAAAATCCCGGCATGGTGCTCTATACGCTAGTCAACAGAAAATTTCAGAATCGTCTCGAAAAGTCATGTCTAAGCCTTGGTGTTCCTTGTGTCTCGGCTCTCGACCCTATTTTTGCCGCCATGAGCAAGTTTTTCGGTCTGAAGAGTCAGGAAAAACCCGGACACCAGCATGTTATGGATGCGGAATATTTTCATCGACTCGAGGCCATGAACTATGTCCTGACCCATGACGACGGACAATCGGTTGCTGATCTCGATAAGGCCGACGTGATCCTTGTGGGGGTTTCCCGCACCTCGAAAACACCAACCTGTCTCTATCTCGCAAATCGAGGAATCAGCGCCGCCAATATTCCCCTGGTTCCGGATTACCCCCTGCCGCCGGAACTTCTCAAGGTCAAAAAACCCCTGATCATCGGGCTGACTAAAAATCCCAAAAATCTGGTCCAGGTGAGGAAAAACCGGCTTAATGTCCTTAATCAGGATCACGAAACCGACTATGCCGATATAGAAACGGTACAGGAAGAAGTCCGTGATGCGCGCCGGATTTTTACCCGCAATCATTGGCCGGTCATTGACGGAACCCGGAAATCCATCGAGGAAATAGCAGCTATCGTCCTTCAGTTCTACGCCCGACACAAGGAGGGCGTTTCCTAGGAATGGCGGTTTTGCGCCCGGTGATTCTGGCTTCTTCCAGCGAGACAAGACGGAAAATACTTAGCGATGCCGGCCTCGCGTTCGAGGCGGCTGGCGTCACGCTGGACGAAAAAAGGCTCAAGGAAAAACTGACCGCCAAAGGGGTTACCGGGGACGCTTTCGCCCTGGCCTTGGCTAGGGCGAAAGCAACAGATATCGCGGAAAAACACGGCGATTTCCTTGTGATCGGAGCCGACCAGATACTGGAATGCGGGGGCAAAAGATTTGATAAACCGCAAAGCTGGACCCAAGCCCGTCGCCAGCTCGAGGGGCTTAGCGGAAAGACTCACAGCCTGACCAGCGTGGTCTGTGTCCTGTGTGGAGAGAAGACGGTCTGGACTTACAGCGACCACGCCCACCTGACCATGCGCTCCTTGAGCGGGGATTTTATGGATTCCTATCTGAAAGAACTGGGAGAAAAAAAACTGCGCAGAGCCGGGCTTTATCAGCTTGAGGGGCTGGGAAGTCAGCTTTTCCTCTCGGTGGAGGGAGATTTTTTCACCATACTGGGCCTGCCTCTTTTTCCCCTTTTGGAGTTCCTGCGTTCACAGGGAATCATAAAGACATGACACCATCGAAAAAAACCATTCGCACCGGGGTTATGGGGTGGCCCGTGGCCCATTCGCGGTCGCCCCTGCTGCATGGGTATTGGCTGAAACAGCACGCAATCAACGGTGAATATACGGCCCTGGCCGTCCCCCCTGGGGATTTCACCAAGACGTTTTCTCAATTGCCGGAACAGGGTTTTTCCGGGGTCAATATTACCGTTCCCCATAAACAGGCCGCCCTTGAAGCCATCACATTGGCTGGCGGTGCCGTGACGGAAATGGCGCGACACATCGGCGCCGTCAATGCTGTGGTTTTTCATGCCAACGGTCCCGTGGAAGGAGACAATACGGACGCCTTTGGATTCATGGAAAACCTCAGGGAAAAAGCGCCACAGTGGAAGGGCGACAACCCCGTTGCTGTGCTGGGAGCCGGCGGCGCGGCGCGGGCTGTCTGCGCCGGTCTTGCCGGAGCCGGCGTCAAGGAAATACGGATCGTCAACCGCACCGAAGAAAAAGCCCAGAATCTGGCACGGATGTTTGGCCCCTCCATAATCCCCGTTTCATGGGAGGACCGGGAAACCTCCCTGGCGGACGTCTCGCTGCTGGTCAACGGCACCCCTCTGGGGATGGCCGGCTCTCCGCTGCTGGACCTGGCCCTGGCCCGCTTGCCCGCGGCCGCCGTGGTCTATGACATTGTCTATGCGCCGCTGGAAACACCCCTGCTTGGTGCGGCGAAGGCACGCGGGAATCCGGTAGTGGACGGTTTGGGAATGCTTATTCATCAGGCTCGGCCCACCTTCGAGGCATGGTTTGGGGTCCTGCCCGAAGCCACCTCCGAGTTGCGCGAAATGCTGGAAGCCGACCTCCGCAAAGGAGAAACCACATGATCGTCGCCGGGCTTACCGGGTCCATAGGCATGGGAAAATCCACGGCCGCGGCCGTGTTGCGCCACCTTGGCTGTCCCGTGCATGAGGCCGACAGGGCCGTTCATCATTTGATGGAAAAAGGAGGCAAGGCGGTTCCCCTTGTAAAGAAGGCCTTTGCCGAAGCCGTTCCCAGGCTCATCAAACATGGCGGCGTCGACCGCACGGCCCTGGGCGATTTTGTCTTTGGCAACGAGGGCGCCCTGGACCGGCTTGAAACGATCCTTCATCCGCTGGTGCGTGAAAGCGAAGAAGCCCATCTTTTTCGCATGGCCATACGCCGGGAAAAACTCGTCTTTCTCGATATTCCCCTTCTCTTTGAAACGGGCGCAGAGGAACGTCTTGACGCCACGATCCTGGTTTCGGCGCCACCCTTTGTCCAGGCCTCGCGGGTTCTTCGCCGGCCCGGCATGACCCGAGAACGGCTGGCGGCAGTGTTATCCCGCCAGATGCCGGATGCCGAAAAGAAACGCCAAGCCGACTTCGTGATCGAGACCGGCTTGGGCCGCGGATGGACCTTGCGCCAACTTAAGCGAACGATCAGACTGATCCTCTGGGAATTCGGGAATCTTTAGAGCGGATCAGGGCTGATAGGAGCAATTTGATGAAAACGAATCGGTTCATTCGGATGGGCGCGGTACACAGCGCGACGCAAGCCCCCCCTCCCCCTGCGGCGGCAGCTTGGCCTTGGCAGCCTAAGTGGCCGCCTCGGCGGAGTGGGTCACCGCTGCTGCGGAGGACGAGGCGGGCAAGCGCCGCAACGCTTCTGAGGGGTCGATCCGCTCCACCTTCGGCCGGGTTCTTTTGTCCCGGTCAAATGGCCCCTATCAGCCCTGAACCGCTCTAACCCATGCGTGAAATCGTTCTCGATATCGAAACTACAGGGCTCGACCCCGTTAATGGCGACCGCGTGGTTGAAGTCGGTTGTATCGAGCTCATCAACCACCTTTCCACGGGTGAGGAATTTCACGTTTATATAAACCCCGAACGCGATATGCCGTCGCAGGCCTATGAGATTCACGGCCTGTCGGGGGAATTCCTCTCCGGCCATCCCGTTTTCAGCGCGGTGGCGGAGGATTTCCTGACTTTTATCGGGAGCGATCCCCTGATTATTCACAACGCCGCCTTCGACATTGGGTTTCTCAATACCGAACTGACGGCCTGCGAACGGCCGGAAATTCCCGAAGGCCGCGCCATTGATACATTGGCTCTCGCGCGCAGCAAGTTCCCGGGTGCGCCGGCAAATCTGGACGCTCTGTGCCGCCGCTTCGGAATTGATCTCAGCGCCCGTGAAAAACATGGCGCCCTTCTCGATTCCCATCTTCTGGCCGAGGTCTATCTGGAGCTCATCGGCGGCCGCCAGCATGGCCTGGGCCTTGGTGGCGGCGAGGCGGCAGTTGCCAGGGGGAAAGAACACGCGCCTTTTGCCGGAGGCGAGGAAGAGTCCAGCGCGCGCCCTTCTTCGGCAAGACCGCCACGCCCCCATGCCCCCAGCACGGAAGAGCTGGCGGCCCATAAGGAAATGCTCGCACTTTTGGAAAACCCTCTTTGGAGTCAATAGAGAGGAATCGAACAAAGGCGATTCCTGCTTCTGGGCCTCACCTCTAGACCTAGGAAAACCGAAAAAATCTAAGCGTTACCGGCCACTGGCTGGGCGGCGGCCTTGTTCCGCCGGTAGAGATCCGCAAAATCAAGAGGATTAAGCATAAGCGGCGGGAACCCAGCGTCACGAGCGGCGTGGCCAATAATGGCCCGGATGAAGGGAAAAAGAAGGCGCGGACATTCAATCATAAGAACCGGCTCGAGGGAGTCTTCGGGCACGCCCTCAATGGTAAAAAGACCGGCATAAGTCAAATCGGAAATAAAGGCGATGCCGTCTGCGGTCTCGGCCTTGATAACGATAATGACAGAGACTTCGTAACTGTTTTCCTTGAAGTCAGCCATGGATTCGGCATTTACCTTCAGGTCCACGTCGATTTCGGGAGATAATTTTTGTTTGATCAGCACTGTCGGAGAATTGGGACACTCGAAAGACAAATCCTTCAAATACTGGGCGTGAATGGTGATGGGAAGACTTTTCAGTTCCTGGTTGGTGCCTTCAACGGATATTTTCCCATCTCCCCCGCCATTTGTCGGGTCTTTGGCTTTGGCTTTTTTGTTTGTCATGGAAAACACTCCCGGCTGGGGGACAAGAATCGGACCGCCGCGCCAGCCACGTCCTGATTGTAAAAAATTCTCCGTGGCTAGCATGGAACGCCGCTCCTGACAACCGGGCTAAAGGCCGCAGAGAGCTATAGAAAAGGGAATCCGGAAAGCACGAGCCCTGTAAATCGGGCAAAGAATCAAGAAAATGACGATGTTCCATTATCGTCGGGCGCCTCTCCCTTTTCTTCTCCCCCGTTGTCCCGTTCGGGATCTTTCGGCAAGGAAGGGGAACCTGGGTCAGATTCGTTCTTATTCGGGGTCAGAAGCTCGAACTCTCCTTCGATAATATCACCCTCCGCTCCGCTCCGCTGCCGGGCCGGGACATCTTCTTCAAAAGAATTGGAAGAAGATGTTTCCCCGTGGACGAAAACAACACCCGATGAAACAAGGTGATTGAAAATGGAGCGCCTTAGAAGGTCCCGCAGACCGGGCAAAAAAAGCAAGAGGCCCAAACTATCGGTAAAAAATCCCGGCACGATCAAAAACACGGCCGCGGCAAAAAGACAGACCGCGTTGAAAAGCTCCACCTCGGGATATTCCTGCCGGGCGAGGCTTTTCTGCAACCGCCGAAAGGCGGTAAATCCCAGAAAGCGCAACAGCAAGACGCCGCTCAGTGTGGTCAGGATTACAAGCCCTATGGTCATCCCCAGGCCCAGAATGTCGCCGACCAGGATAAAAAGAGTGATCTCCACCAGCGGCAGAGCCAGAAAAGCGATCAGAATTAAAATGGCCATGCTTGCTCTTTCTTTGCCAACGGCTTATCTAGGAAGGAAGAGCTCGTATATGCTTTCAGGGAACATCCAAACCGACGGCACTGCAACGCTGTTGTGGGCGCAGTTGCCGATTCATAGGCCAACAGCCCGGGGAATAGGCACCCCCTGAAAACTCGATAACATCCCAAGGAACAACAGCTGTCGGAAAGACATGATTATGGGCGACGGCTTTCCATTTGACATTCTTTTTCTGGGCTTGGTGGCGGCATTCCTGATCTTGCAGCTGCGCAGGGTCCTGGGACGACGTACCGGGCACGAAAAACCACCCCCCGACATCTTTAGTCGTAACACGGTCGACGAAGAGGAAAAAGAAGGCAACGTCATTCAACTGCCGGAAGGTGACTACGAACCCATCAACGATGTGGAGCCTTCCGCGGATGACGCAGCCAAGGAAGACCCCCCCCGGCGAACGGACGACGAAGAGGCAATCGCCGGACTGAAGGAAATCCAAGCCGCCAATAAAAACTTCGATGCTGATGATTTTCTCCAGGGCGCATCCGCCGCCTTCGAAATGATTATCGAGACCTTTGCCGCCGGCGACAAATCCACCCTGCGCCCCCTTCTTAGCGATGATGTTTACGATGATTTCACCTCAGCCATAAAGGCCCGGGAAGACTCCGGGGAAATTCTGGAAAACTCCCTGGTTGGTCTGAAGAAGGTGGAGATTCTGGAGGCCGGTCTGGACGGGCGCATTGCCACCCTGACCGTCAAGTTCGTATCCGAGCAGATAAGCGTTACCTGCGACGCGAAAGGTGAGGTTATCGACGGGGATCCGGAGCATATCGTCCAGATGATTGATATCTGGACGTTTTCACGCAATCTCCGTTCCCGCGATCCCAACTGGACCTTAGTGGAAACACGCAGTCAGAATTGATGCCATGCGGGCTTTATCTGGTGTTCTCACCGTCTTTCTGTCCCTGGTCTTGACGGCATGTCCGCCTTCTGAACCCCCTCCCGACCGCCTCACCCTCGATGCGATAGAATTTTCCCGGCTTCCGGGTTGGGGTGAGGATTCCCTTTGGGCGGCGATCCCCGCCTTCCTGCGTTCCTGCGCTACTCTACAGTCACGTGAAGACACGGCTCCCTTTTACCGTAACCAGCCCCCCGCGGGAGAAGGCATCGTTTCCTTTGGTTCCGTCGCCGACTGGAAGCCACCCTGCAAAGCGGCGGGGGAGATTGCGAAGGGGGACGACGAGGCCGCGCGCGCGTTTTTCGAACGCTGGTTCCAATCTTATCTGGCCGCCAATAACGAAGAAGATGAAGGGCTCTTTACCGGATATTACGAAGCGGAGCTGCGTGGTTCGCGGCGGCCCTCCGAACGCTACCGGGTGCCGCTCTATCGTCGCCCCAATGACCTCATCACCGTAAATCTTGGGCTGTTCCGGGATGATCTGCGGGGACGCCGCCTCGCCGGACGTATCCGCAACCGCCAGCTCGTTCCCTTTGAATCCCGCCTCGAGATTAACCAGGGCGCGCTTGAGGATAAGAATCTGGAACTGTTGTGGGTGGATGACCCGGCGGACGCGTTCTTTCTTCATGTGCAGGGATCGGGCCGGATCATTCTCGACGACGGTAGCGTGATGCGGGTGGGGTATGACGGGCAGAACGGCCATTCTTATGTTTCCATAGGGCGCAAGCTCATCGATTACGGCGAAATGGAAATTGAGCAGGTGTCCATGCAGAGCATCCGCACCTGGCTCGAGGCCCACCCCGAAAGGGCGAAAAAACTTCTGGAAACCAATCCGTCCTTTATCTTCTTCCGCGAGATACCCGTCTCCGACCCCCAAACTGGTCCGCCAGGCGCGCAAGGGGCGCCGCTGACGCCAGGACGCTCTCTTGCCGTGGACCGCGCCTTTATGGCGCTGGGGGTTCCCATCTGGCTTGATACCACCGAACCGACGGCGGAGACGACGGGGCCTTCCGATTCGGAGCCGCCCCTGCGGCGTCTGGTGGTGGCTCAGGATACCGGCGGCGCCATACAGGGGCCGGTGCGCGGTGATTTTTTCTGGGGCTTCGGCGGGGATGCTGAGGAAAAGGCAGGGCACATGAAACAACCAGGGCGCTACTACCTTCTGTTGCCGAAAACCATCCATCCCAATCCCACCGAAACAAAAAACCAATGACGGGATCCTCCGGCAAACGCCCCGTTTCTGGGAAAGAGCGGCAACTCTGGGAAACCGTCACCGACGATGTGAAGCCTCTGTCCGAGAACAAGGAGTCCGGGAGCAGAAAGTCCACACAGGAAAATCCCCAGACCAAATCTGAATCCAAATCCAAACCGTCGTCCGCACCGAAGACCCCCCCCTTGCGGCCTTCCCCCCCGCCTTTCCCCTTGGCGCCGGATGTGGGGAGGCGGGGAACCGGCGAAATGGCGGGGGTGGACCGCCGCCTTGCTGCCCGGCTGCGGCGTGGGCAACTTCCCCTCGAGGGCGAGCTAGACCTGCACGGATTCAAACAGCCACAAGCGCGCCGCGCTTTGGACGCCTTCATCGAAGACGCCGTCCATGACGGCAGGCGGTGCCTTCTGGTGGTTACCGGCAAGGGGGAACGAGCAGGTGTGGAGGAAGGCTGGCGCGGCTCAGGCGTGCTGCGCGAGGCGGTGCCGGGTTGGCTCAACGATCCCGCCAACCGCGACCAAATTCTGGCCTTTTGTCACGCTCAACCCCGCCACGGTGGCGACGGCGCATTTTATGTGTTGCTGAAACGCAAACGCTGAGGCGAGAGGCCTTCGTGGGTCAGAATAGTCCGGGGTGGTGTGCACCTTCGTGGAAGAAGGAATTAGGCAAGCAAATAAAGATAGACTTATCGATCTGGATGATTAACGCGTAATCTGCCAAAGCAAACACCGCCTAGCCCGGCAAAACCACCCTAAAGGATGAACTTGCTGAGGTCGGCATCCTTCACCAGTTCGCCCACCTGTTCACGCACGTATTCTGGCGTGATCTTGAATTCGCTTCCCGACTTGTCGGACGCCGTGAAGCTGATCTCTTCGAGCAGCTTTTCCAGCACTGTATGGAGGCGGCGGGCGCCGATATTCTCCACATGCTCGTTGATCTGGGCGGCTAGGGAAGCAATCTCGTCAATTGCCTTTTTGGTGAAACTCAGGGCCACTTCCTCGGTGGCGAGAAGGGCCTCGTACTGGCGCACGAGACTGTTCTCGGGCTCGGTGAGGATGCGCACGAAATCATCCCGGGACAGCGCCTCGAGTTCGACCCGGATCGGCAGCCGCCCCTGCATTTCGGGTAGAAGGTCGGCGGGCTTGGTGAGGTGAAAGGCGCCCGAGGCGATAAAAAGAACATGGTCAGTTTCCACTGCACCGTGCTTGGTGGCCACGGTGGTGCCCTCGATCAGGGGCAACAGGTCGCGCTGGACCCCTTCGCGGCTGACATCGACGCCGCCGCGTTCGGGCTGTGCGCAGATCTTGTCGATCTCGTCGAGAAAGACGATCCCGTTCTGTTCCACGCTTGTAATGGCGTCCCTGACCACTCGGTCCTGGTCGAGAAGTTTCTCGCTTTCTTCCTCTATCAGCACCTCGTAGGAATCGGCCACCTTCATGCGCCGGGGTTTCGAGCCGGCGCTCAGGGCCTTGCCGAAAATATCGCCGAGATTGATCATGCCCATCTGCGCCCCCGGCGCGTTGGGAATTTCGAAAGTGGGGAAGGCGGAGCCCTCGCTGATCTCGATTTCGATTTCCTTGTCGTCAAGCTCATCATTGCGCAGCATGCGGCGGAATTTGTCACGGGCGGCGTCCCCAGCGCCCTCACCCACAAGGGCCTCGATAACCCGCTCTTCGGCCGCCAGTTCCGCCTGGGCGTGAACGTCTTTTTGCATACGTTTGCGGATCATGGCGATAGCAACCTCCACCAGGTCACGGATGATCTGTTCCACGTCACGGCCCACATAGCCCACCTCGGTGAACTTGGTGGCCTCTACCTTGATGAAGGGCGCTTCGGCAAGCCGCGATAAACGGCGTGAGATTTCGGTCTTGCCGACGCCGGTGGGGCCGATCATCAGGATATTCTTGGGCAGCACTTCCTCGCGCAGGTCTTCGGGAATTTGCTGGCGCCGCCAGCGGTTACGTAAAGCAATGGCGACGGCACGTTTGGCCTTGTCTTGGCCGACAATGAAACGATCGAGCTCGGAGACGATTTCTCTGGGGGAAAAAGCGTGCATAAAGTTCTTAGAGTTTTTCGACGGTGAAATTGGTGTTGGTGTGGATACAGATGGCGGCGGCGATCTCTATCGCCTGAAGGGCAATAGCCTCGGCGTCCAGGCCCTTGACGCCGACCAGGGCCCGGGCCGCGGCCAGCGCGTAAGCGCCGCCTGAACCGATGCCGATAAGCCCGTCCTCGGGTTCCAGCACGTCGCCGGTTCCCGTCAGAACCAAGGAAACGTCGGCGTCGGCCACCGCCATCATGGCCTCGAGGCGGCGCAGATAACGGTCGGTGCGCCAATCCTTGGCGAGTTCTACACAAGCCCGGGTGAGCTGGCCCGGATACTGTTCCAGCTTGGCTTCCAGGCGCTCGAACAGGGTAAAGGCGTCGGCGGTGGCGCCGGCAAATCCGGCAATCACCTTGCCGTTGCTCAAAGAACGGGTCTTGCGGGCATTGGCCTTAAGCACGGTGTCACCGAACGTCACCTGACCGTCGGCGACAATAACCACGGACTTGCCTTTGCGCACGGAAATCACCGTGGTGCCGTGAAGCGGCGCCGTGGCGGCCGGGGACATGGGCGGCGAAGAAGCGGGAGACATATTTCCTCCGTGGAAAGGGACGGAATGATAGAGCGTAATGATACTGGCGAAAACAAGGCTTTCGCTAGGAGGCGCAAGAAGATATCAGAGGATGTATCTTTTTCCACCCCCGCTTCAAGGGAGCGCCGGGAAAATCATTGTTTGTCACGCAAGGCCCACGGTCGGCAAGTCTAATTTCTGGCGCTGTATGTCCGATTCTGTTAGGTATGAGGCCTTGATTATATACCGCGAGAAAGCGATTCTATGCGTCAGGTAACCGTGAAACGAAAGACCAAGGAAACCGATATTTCGGTGACCGTTAACCTTGATGGCTCCGGGGTGTCGGATATTTCCACCGGCATCGGTTTTCTCGACCATATGCTGGACCAGCTCGCTCGTCACAGCCTCATGGACATCACCGTAAAGGCCAAGGGCGATCTGCATATCGATTTTCATCACACCACCGAAGATACAGGGATAGCCCTCGGCGAAGCCGTTTCCCAGGCCCTCGGCGACCGTACCGGTATCCGCCGCTACGGCTCGACGCTGTCCCCCATGGACGAGACCCTGACTCGGGTGGTGGTGGACGCGTCCAACCGCCCCTTTCTGGTGTGGAGGGTGAGCTTTCCTACGCCCAAGGTTGGTGACATGGACACCGAACTGTTCAAGGAATGGTTCCAAGCCTTTGTCCAGAATGCCGGGATTACCCTGCACGTGGAAAATCTCTATGGCGTCAACAGCCATCACATTGTGGAATCCAGCTTCAAGGGCCTTGCGCGGGCCCTGCGCACGGCCACGGAAATAGACCCCCGCCGTGGCGGAGAGGTCCCGTCCACCAAGGGCGCCTTGTAACGCCTGTCACGCGTCTCGCGTCGAAGATTCGCCAGCCGGGGGAGACCAAGCTAGGGATCACGGCCCATGCAGATATATACGGTTCACACCAAATCCCGGTTGCCTTCCTTTGTTTTGGAAAAGGAAGAAATAGAAAGAACCGTGTTCGTGAAGGAAGGATTCTGCTGGGTGGCGGTGCTGTTCACGGTTCTGTGGGCCTGTTGGCATCGCATGTGGCGTCACGGGGCGATCCTGCTTGTGGCGGCGCTGGTTCTGCACCTTGTTTTCGAGGGCATGGACGTGGTCGCGCCATTACGGAACCTGGTGATATTGGGCGCGCTGTTGATCGTTGGGTTCGAAGGCAACAACTGGCGCCGCGAGGAACTGGAAAAACAGGAATACGCCCTGAGTGCGGTGGTGGCGGCAGAGAACATGGATGCAGCCATGTTCCGCTATCTCGAGAGTGTTAAGCCGGACATTCCGGACAACGGCCGGCCGGCCACGGCATGACCCCTGTTTTTTCATGACCCCCGCTTTGGCATGAGCATCGTTCTTATCGATTACGGCTCCGGCAATCTGCAGTCCGCGGCCAAGGCCTTCGAGCGGGCCGTGGCCGAGACCGGGATGACGTCGCCCGTGGAGGTGACAGGAGACGCCGCCGCACTTTCCAAGGCCAGCCATGTTGTGCTGCCAGGGGTCGGCGCTTTCGGCGACTGCCGCGCCGGTCTCGATGCCCTGCCTGGCATGGCGGAGGCCTTGGAAAATGAAGTCAGGGTAAAGGGCAAGCCGTTTTTGGGTATTTGCGTTGGCATGCAACTGATGGCCCAGCGCGGGTTGGAACACGGCACCCACGACGGCCTGGGATGGATTCTAGGCGAGGTACACGCCCTGGAACCCAATGACAAGACGCTGAAAATACCCCACATGGGCTGGAATCAGCTGGACATTACCCAGCCCCATCCGGTTCTCGACGGGATCAGGTCCGGCACCCATTTCTATTTCGTGCACGGCTATGGGATGGTTTGCGCGGAAAAGGAGCACATTCTGGCCACTGCCGACTATGGCGGGCCGGTCACGGCCATGGTGGCCCATGACAATCTGGTGGGCACCCAGTTCCATCCGGAAAAAAGTCAACAAGTGGGCTTGGCTCTGATCGCTAATTTCCTGCGCTGGCAACCCCAAGATTAGGCTTTGGGGAAAACTGATTCGGTGACGAAATGATTCTCTTTCCGGCCATAGATTTGAAAGAGGGTGTTTGTGTCCGCCTCTATAAGGGCGACATGGACAAGGCCACGGTTTTCAATGAAGACCCGGCGGCCCAGGTCCGTGATTTCACCGCCTGCGGCTGCCATTGGCTGCATGTGGTGGATTTGGACGGCGCCTTTGCTGGCCGTCCCGTGAATGCCGATGCGGTGGCGGCGATCTCCGTGGCGGCGGCGGCGGCGGGCGTTCCGGTACAGCTGGGCGGTGGCATCCGTGATCTCGGCACGGTGGCTTTCTGGCTTGAACGCGGGGTGGCACGGGTGATTCTCGGCACCGCGGCGCTCACCGATCCCGACATGGTGAAACAGGCCTGCGCCAAACATCCCGGACGCATCGCCGTGGGAATCGACGCTCGCGACGGCCTCGTAGCAGTGGAAGGCTGGGCCGAAACCAGCGACGTGGTGGTGCAAGAGTTGGCGCGCAGGTTCGAGGACTGTGGCGTGGTGGCAATCATCTATACCGATATCGACCGCGACGGCGCACTTGCCGGGCCTAATGTGAAGGCCACGGCGGCTCTGGCGCGGGGGACGTCCATTCCCGTGATCGCCAGCGGCGGCGTGTCCTCTATGGATGACCTGCTGGCCCTGAAGGAACAGGAAGAATCAGGAATCGTGGGGGTGATTACCGGCCGCGCCCTTTATGATGGCGGCCTTGACCTAAAACAAGCGCTGGCCTTGATGGAGGGATAGGCCATGCTGAAGACCCGCATTATTCCCTGTCTCGACGTGGATCACGGCCGCGTGGTCAAGGGCGTCAATTTCGTGGATCTGGTGGACGCTGGCGATCCCGTAGAACAGGCACGTTTTTACGATAGCGAAGGTGCCGACGAGCTGACCTTCCTCGACATCACGGCCAGTCACGAAGAACGGGACATCTTCTATGATGTGGTTTCCCATACGGCGAAGGCTTGTTTCATGCCGCTTACCGTGGGCGGTGGCGTGCGCGGCACCGACGACATCCGCAAACTGTTGCTGGCCGGGGCCGATAAGGTGTCCATCAACACAGCTGCCGTGGACAACTCCGATTTTGTGCGCGAAGCGGCGGCCAAATTCGGCAGCCAATGCATTGTGGTTGCCGTGGATGCTAAGTCGGTGAAAGAAGGGCGCTGGGAGATTTTCACCCATGGTGGACGCACCCCCACGGGAATAGAAGCCGTCTCGTGGGCACGCCGCATGACCGAATGCGGTGCCGGCGAGATTCTGCTCACCTCCATGGACCGCGACGGCACCAAACAGGGGTTTGATCTAGCCCTGACCCGCGCCGTGGCCGATGCGGTGCCGGTGCCGGTGATCGCCAGCGGCGGCGTGGGCACCCTCGATCATTTGTCCGAAGGCGTGACCCAAGGCCATGCCAGTGCCGTGCTGGCGGCCTCCATCTTCCATTTCGGTATTTTCTCCATCGCCCAGGCCAAGGCGCATATGCAGGACCAGGGCGTGGCCATGCGTCTTGAAAAGACCTGACTTTCCTCCGATGATACGCCAGCAATACCTGTTCGTCCGCGGGACGGTTTCCGCGGGGGGCTGAGAAAACCGGGAGACCGCCATGGCTAAAACTCCACAAGCCCCGCAAGATGGAGCCGTTCTCGACCGTCTATTTTCCGTGGTGGAAAGCCGCCGTGACGGCGATCCAGGGCAGTCCTATACGGCCCGGCTGCTTTCCGAGGGTCGCGGCAAGATCTGTTCTAAGCTGGGCGAAGAGGCCATGGAGACCGCCGTTGCGGCGCTCGATGAAACCCCCGGCAATGTGGTTCGGGAAAGCGCCGATCTTCTCTACCACCTTCTAGTGTTGTGGGCCGAGACCGGGGTGGCACCGGCGCAGGTTTGGGAGGAGCTGGCCCGCCGCGAGGGGGTTTCCGGAATCGAAGAGAAAGCCTCGCGAGACAGCTGAGTTTACCTCCAGGGGCCGCCCCCAGGAAACTGCTCCCGAAGAATCCCCCCGAGTAACGACCGCCTGAATAATGAGAGACAAGCCATGGTTTATGATCCAGACAATATTTTCGCCAAAATCCTGCGTGGGGAAATTCCCTGCGACAAGGTTTACGAAGACGATCACGTGCTGGCCTTCAACGATATCAACCCCCTGGCCCCCACCCATGTATTGGTGGTCCCCAAGGGCGCCTACATTTCTATGAACGATTTCACGCAAAACGCCTCCGACACAGCCATATCCACCTTGTTTCGCGCGGTGGGCCAAATCGCCCGGGATCTGGGACTTGGCGATGGGGGCTACCGGATTCTCGCCAATATCGGGGATGACGGCGGCCAGGAAGTGCCCCATCTTCATATTCATATCTTCGGCGGCCGCCCCCTGGGGCCCATGCTTTTGAGATAAGTCTGAGTTTGAGAAGTTTCCCGAATTTTCAAATTGGGAAAAACCGGCTTTTTGAGCCTGTTTCCCCTGTTGGAACTATGCCATAGGACCCATAGTTCTGGCCCTCCCTCCCGGAAATTCCGAAAATCCACCAAATTTTTAGGGTGATTGCGATTGTATATGGCCCCCGGACGGAAAGCCACAGGATGCAGGCGTTGTTTTTTTAACAGCCCTTTCTCATAGTTGTGAATCCAGGTGTGAAACGGCAGTATGCTGTGCAGGGGGGAAGGAATTATTGAGGGTGTCGGATAACGTGGCTTCTGTTGTGCAAGCGCGTGCGTCCCATCAGGGCGGGCAGGCTAATCATATGGTGATCGCCTGTCTCGGTGGCGAGAGGACGGTTTTGGAAGAAAGACCGGCACCAGTGCCGGGCGCCGGGGAGCTTCTGCTGCGCCTGCGGGTGGTGGGGTTTTGCGGCACCGACCTGTTCAAGCTGGACTCCAGCGCCGCCGAAGCCGGCACCGTGCTTGGCCATGAGCTGGTGGGTGAGGTTATTGTGCTTGGCGGCGGTGTCACCGGATTTGCCGAGGGCGACCGGGTGGCCGTTCCTCACCACGTTCCATGTGGGACATGCCATCTGTGCCGTTGCGGCAATGAAACCATGTGCGAGATGTTCCGCGAAAACCTTCTCGAACCAGGCGCTTTCGCCGACACCATTCTGGTCAAATCGCGGGCCACGGAATTTGCCGCACGCCATCTTCCCGATCACGTCTCGGACGAAGCGGCGGTATTCATGGAGCCCGCCGCCTGTGTGCTGCGTGGCGTCCACCGCGCCGGCATGGATGCAAACGACGCGGCGGTGGTGCTAGGAGCGGGAAGCATGGGACTTCTCCATTTGCTGGTGCTGCGGGCGGTGCTTCCGGGTTGTTCTGTGATCGTCGTGGACCCTGTTGCCGAGAGGCGCACCCTGGCGGAAAAGCTAGGTGCCAGGAACACGGTCATGCCCGGGAATGCGTCCCTTGAGGCGGTCCGGGCCGCCACCGGCGGGCTCGGCGCTGATGCCGTATTCGACACGGTGGGCGGAAATGAAGCCCTGAAGGCGGCGCTTGGACTCACCCGCCAGGGCGGCACCGTGGTGCTGTTCGCCCATGCTCCCGATGGCGGGAAGGCTGGGTTCGATCTCAACGACCTATTCAAATACGAGCAGCGGATCGTCGGCACCTATTCGGGTGCGGTGAGGGAACAGGCGGAAATCTTCGAACTCATCGGCAAGGGCGACCTCGATCCCTCGCCTCTGGTGACCCATAAGATGCCGCTAGACGATTTCGAACAGGGGGTCGCGCTGGTGCGCAATCACCAGGCTCTGAAGGTCCTGTTTACGCCCTCGCGGGCCAGTTCGGAGACATAATGGACGCTCAGGAAACAATGCGTGGCGCGATGTTGCTGGGGCCGGAACGGATTGAAATCCGCGAAGTTCCCGTCAGCCGGCCGGGGCCGGGCGAAATTCTCCTCAGCGTGGAAGCGGCCACCACCTGCGGCACCGACGTCAAGGTCTACCGGCGCGGCGGCCACCCCCGCATGCTTCAGGTGCCGACCCTGTTCGGCCACGAAATGGCGGGCCGCGTCGCCGCCGTTGGTGATGGTGTCACCGCGTTCTCCATCGAGGATACCGTGGTGGTGGTCAATTCCGCCCCCTGCGGGGTTTGTGGTCCGTGCCAGGAGGAGAGGGAAAACCTGTGCGAGGACCTTCAGTATATCAACGGCGCCTACGCGGAGTTCCTGCTCGTCCCGGAACGCTTCGTCCAGCGCAACACCCACCTTATTCCCGAGGGCCTTTCCTTCGAAAAGGCGGCCCTGACGGAACCCCTGGGCTGCGTGATTCACGGCATCAATGCCTGCGGCTTTTCCGGCCCTATCTTTTCCTGCGACCTTCCCCGTTACGGCAAGTCCGGCGAGATGGAGATCATGGTGTTCGGCGCCGGTCCCATCGGCTTGCTGTTCGTGGCGGTGCTGGCCATGGAGGGGCACCGGGTCTTGCTTGCCGATCCCAGCCCCGACCGTCTCGCCGTAGGCAAGAAGCTGGGCGCGGCGGAAGCCTTCGAAAGCGGACGTGCGGGCAGCCAGGCGGAAATGGTGCGCGCCAGAACACAAGGCGGTAAGGGCGCGGCCGTGGCCATCGACACCTCCGGGGTTCCAGAGGTGTGGCTGGACGCCATCGCTTGCGCGAGGCCTGGCGGCACGGTCAATCTTTTCGGGGGCTGCGCGCCGGGCACCACCATTCCCCTCGACACCCATCTTCTCCATTACAGCGAACTCACCATCAAGGGGACCTATCACCACCGGCCGGAAACCATCAAAAGCGCGCTCGATCTTCTGGCCGATCCCGGCTTCAAGGCCGAGCTTCTGTTTTCCGGCGAACGGCCCATCGAGGGCGTGGAAGACGCACTGCGGAGTATGATGAGCAAGGAATCACTCAAAGTGGTAATCAAGAAGGAACTTAGGCCAAGCTAACGGTGGCGGCCCCAAACGTCACGGCCGCCACGCCATCACAAGCCCCATGCCGGGGTCAGCCCTGGGTTTGCGCTTCCTATGCCGTCGGCAACCTGTCCACGATGACGTTGTAGAGCCAAGCGAATATGGTCCCCGCGATAAGCCCATCAATGACGCCCCAGACGAGGCCGATCACGCTGCCCACGGGACTGATCTCGTAGCCGATATAGATGCGCGCCAGAAAGGTGGGTTCTCCCGTGGTCCCGCTTGTGGCGATGACCCACCATGTGCCGAGGAAAAGTCCGACCCCCCACCACACGGCGAAAGCTAGGGCGAACGCGCGAACGTTGAGTTTCATTTCGTAACCTCCTCTCACTTTGAGCTTTGACAATCGGTCGATCGCTCTCCTGATGTTCCCTTACGTTTCTTAATATATCTCCCCTTGGGTGCGCTCCCGACCCGTGATTCGAGGCTGTTTTCAGGCTGTCAGGCGCGGGCCTGGCGCCCCTACCGCGTCTCTTTGTGGCGTTTTTCGATGGCGTCCCATATGCGGGCCTCTAGGGTGTCGCCGCCGGTAAGTCCGTCGAAGCGGTTGATTTCCTGCAATCCCGTGGGCGAGGTGACGTTGATTTCGGTGAGGTAGTCGCCGATGACGTCGATTCCAGCGAAGATCAGCCCCCTTTTTTTCAGCGCCGGGCCGATGCGGGCACAGATTTGGCGTTCACGCGCCGTCAGCTCGGCGCGTTCGGCGCTGGCCCCGGCGTGAAGGTTGGCGCGCGCCTCGCCGGCAGCGGGCACGCGGATAAGGCCTCCGGCCGCCTCCCCGTCGATGAGGATGATGCGTTTGTCGCCCTTGCGTATCTGCGGAAGATAACGTTGGACGATGATGGGCTCGCGGCTCTTCGTGATGAACATCTCGATCAGGGCCGAGAGGTTCTCGTCATCGGGGCCGAGATGAAAGACTCCGCCGCCACCGCTGCCGAACAAGGGCTTGACGATAATGTCTTTGTGCTCGGCGCGGAAGGCAGCGATTTCGTCGCCGTCGGCGGAAATCAGGGTCGGTGGCATGAGGTTGCCGAAATGGGAGACAAACAGTTTCTCCGGGGCGTTGCGCACCTCCACGGGATCATTGACCACAAGGGTGGCGGGGTGGATGTGCTCAAGCATGTGGGTGGCTGTGATATAGGCCATGTCGAAGGGCGGATCCTGGCGCATGAGGATAACATCGAATTGCGCAAGGTCGCGGATTTCGGAATCGCCTAGCATGGCGTGGTTTCCCTTCTCGCGGCGCAGGGCTAGCGTTCGTGTATGGGCGCGAATCCGCACGTCACCGTCGTTGCCGGTAAAGCTCATATGACGGGGCAGGTAATGATACAGCTCATGGCCCCGGCGCAGGGCTTCCAGCCCGAGGACGAAGCTGCTGTCGGCATCGATATCGATGGACTCCACCGGATCCATCTGAAGGGCGACGGTCAAGGTCATACCTTGCTCCGCCACAGAGACGGAACCCCGCGTAGCGGGAGAGGCGGAATCAGACAGCCCGTCCTAAGTGCCAGGAAGACGCTCGGCCTTGATGCGCACATGGCTCACCACTTTCCTTACATAGTCGATGTTGCGGGCGTAGCGGATGACCCGGTCGATCTCCGCCTCGCTCTGGGCGACGCCCATAAGATAGACCACCTTGTTGACGGTCTCGATACTGTAATTGATGGCGAGGATTTCGGAATCGAAAGTGATCTTGGAACGCAGCTGGGCGGTAATCCAGACGTCACGGGAGTAATCGAGGACCCCGCCCTCATCCGTGACCTGGATTTCATCAATCACCTGGCGTACGCCTTCCACCTGCCAGGCCAGCCGTACCGCGTCGAGCCGGTTCTGCGGGCTGTTGATGGTGCCGGTCAACAGGACTCGGCCTTCATGCACGTCGACCCCCACCTCAAGAAAAATATGGGGATCGGTATCGAGCCACAGCCTCCAGATTTTTGCATGGATGGCGGAATCATCGATGGCGACGCCAAGCCCCCGTTCCTGGGAGGCGGCTACGCCCGCGGTGGCACCGGCTCCCGCCGCCGTGGCACAGGCCGAAAGAAGGGAAGGAAGGGCCAGCAGAAAGAAAAGGGTGAGAAGACGTTTCATGTCCCGGAATGAATATCGGATTTCAGAGGCAAAGCCCAGCCTTCGCTATGACCAGCCTTTGCGCCAGGCATCCGTGATATGGCGTGGCGGGCGCGGGGGCGATACCAGTATCACGTCGAAGCGTATGTTGAGATTCCCCAATTCGGGGCGGCAGGCGAGGAAAGCGCTCACCGCCCGGGTGATGCGCCGGCGTTGGTGGGGAGTGATGGAGTCCGCCGCCATGGCGAAATCTCGCCGCGCCGTAGCGGGAGGAGGTTCCGTCATTGGCCACCGGGATCATCCACGCTGGGCTTGCGGCCCTTAAGGGCCAGCGCCAGGTCATAGACCTTGCGGTGGGAAACACCGGTGATACGGGATACGGCATCGACGGCGTCGCGCAGGCTGTGTTCCTCCAGGGCCAGTTCCAGCAATTCCCGCGCCCGATTGTCCCGCTCCAGGCCGTCATCGGGTTGCGGCGGGGCCACCACCACCACCACCTCTCCCCTGGGCGGGCCGTCGCGGCCATAGGCGTCCGCCAGTTCCATCAGCGAGCCGCGCCGTACCTCCTCGTGGAGTTTGGTGATCTCGCGGGCAACGGCGGCCTGTCTTGGCCCCAGCACGGCGGCCATGTCTTCAAGGGAGACCGCCAGCCGTCTCGGGGATTCATAGAAAATCAGGCTCGCTCCGGTCTTTCTGAGGCCTTCGAGAAAGGTCCGCCGCGCCACCGCCTTGGCCGGCGGGAATCCAGCGAAGAGAAAACGGTCGCTGGGCAGACCGGAAAGCACAAGCGCCGCCAGCGAGGCGGAAGCGCCGGGGGCCACCGTCACCGGGAACCCTTCGTCGAGACAGGCCCGCACCAGCGCGAAGCCGGGATCGGAAATCAGCGGCATGCCCGCATCAGTGATAAGGGCGATGGCCTCACCCCGGCGCAGGCGCTCCAGAATACGGGGCCGCATACGGGCCGCGTTATGTTCATGATAGGACAGGGTGGGGGTGGCGATACCGTGCAAGGTCAGCAGCTTGCGCGAAACCCGGGTATCCTCGCAGGCGATCACATTCGCCTGGCGCAGTGCATCAAGCGCCCGCAGCGTGATATCGGCGGCGTTGCCGATGGGGGTTGCCACCAGGGTCAGGCCGGGGGAAATTTCCGAAGACAGCACTGGTTTACTTCGCGGCGCGCTGTCAGTAGGCTTTGCCCTCCCGGTCTGTTCCCGGGTTTGGGTTCCTTTGCCTTTTGGAGATGGTTTTCGCGTTGCGGACACTGCGCTTGCCTCGCCTTCCTTTCACTATCCGGCCCTTTTCCTCAAGGGCTCCGTGGCGGATTCCGGGCCGCACTTACAGGGTGTTGGCGCTGGTGGCGTGTTTCTTCGCCATGACCGCCTGCGAAGGGGGAACACTACCGGACCTTCTTGAAAGCCCGCAAGAAGAGACAATGTCCTCGACGGGAAAGATGCCGTTGCCGCCACGCCTGCCCGAATCCCACACGGCGCAGGACGTCCCCTTGCAAGACGAAAAAGTTTTTGAAGAAGTCTATGAAGAGGACATGGAAGAGCCGCCGCCCCCGGTTCCTTCCGCCGCGCTGGGGGGGGCTGAATCCGAGCCCTTGTCTCCGTCCCTTGAGGAGGTTCACCTTATTCCGCCGCCCGGTGCCCATGATCTGATTCGCGTCGCCATTCTGCTGCCCCTGTCGGGTCCCCATGCGGCTCTAGGAAATGCCATGCTGCACGGCGCGGAGATGGCGCTTTTCGATCTCGCAGAAAAGAATTTCTCGCTGCTTCCCCTTGACACCACCGGTACGCCCGCGGGCGCCCGCCGCGCCGCCGCCCGGGCCTTGAGCAACGGAGCGGAGCTGATCCTGGGGCCGCTCTATTCCGCCTCCGTGGCCGCCGTGGCGTCAAAAGCGCGGGAAAAGGGCGTGCCCGTGGTGGCTTTTTCCACCGACCGCTCGGTGGCCGGTAACGGAGTGTTCCTTCTGGGCTTTCTGCCCCGTGACGAAATCGAGCGCGCGGTGGCCTTCGCCCGCTCCCGCGGCCTGTTGCGCTTCGCCGCCCTTGTGCCCGATACGGCCTATGGCCGCCGCGCCGCCACGGCCTTGCGCGAGGCGGTGGCGCGGCATGGCGGGCAGGTGGTGAAAGTGGCCAGCTTTCCCCCCGGCTCCCCCGATATCTCGGCGGTGGTGCGCCACTTCGCCGACTATGATCAACGCCGTGCCAGCCTGGAGGAACAAAGGGAGGCTCTGGAAAAACGAGACGATGAGGTGTCACGCCAGGCCCTGAAACGGCTGGAAAAGCTAGATACCCTCGGTGAGCTTCCCTTTGACGCGGTTCTGCTGCCTGCCGGTGGCGACCGGCTGCGCACCATTGCCCCACTGCTGCCCTTCTTCGATATCGATATGCCTAAAGTACGCCTTCTCGGCACTACCCAGTGGGACAATGCCTCTTTAGGCACGGAACCGGCTCTGGTGGGGGGCTGGTTTGCCGCGTCGCCGCCCCGAGCCAGGGCCGATTTCTCAAAGAAATTCAAGGATATATACGGCCGCTATCCGCCGCGCCTGGCAACCATGGCCTATGATGCGGCGGCCCTGGCGGCGGTCCTGGCGCGTGCTCCCGGCGGCGGCGATTTTTCTCATTCGGCCCTGACCGCGGCCAATGGGTTCGCCGGACTCGATGGAATCTTCCGCTTCAAATCCAATGGCGTGGCAGAACGAGGCCTGGCAGTCCTGGAAATGCGTCGCAACCATTTCCGGGTTATATCCCCGGCGCCGGAGTTCTTCGAATAGGCCTCCGGTAAAGAAGAGCAAAGAGGTGGCGCCGCTCTAGCCCAGAAGCGCCGCCAGCACCCCATCCAGTCGCTGCCGGCCCTGCGCCGTGGCCCGCAGCCCGGCCTCGTCGAGTTCTAAAAAACCCCTGGAAATTAAGGGGTTCAGCCGCTCCAGGTCGAGCGCCTCCGGCAGCGTTTGCCCAGTGATTTCATGGAACAGGGCGCGCTCGACCCCTGCGCTCAGACGCAGCCCCATCAACAGCATTTCCGTAACAACCTGGTCCCTGTCAAGGGGCGTCTCTTCGCAGGTGCCGTGGCCGGTTTTCTCCACTGCCGCCAGCCAGGTCCCGGGATCCGGGATCCGGTGCAGGGCAGTTTTGGCACGGTTCCAGAACGATTTCTTATGAAGAGTCATACCGGAAGGAATACCCACAAGATTTTCAGCCGTTGATCCGCGGGCCAGGGTCAGGCGGCCATGGGCACCGGGGCCGATTCCGGCATAATCTTCATAGCGCCAATAGGTGAGATTATGTCGGCTTTCCGCACCTTTGCTTGCATGGCTTGAGATTTCATAGGCATACATTCCTGCCTTTTCCATGACCTCCTGAGTGGTCTCGTAGAGGGCCGCGGCACTGGAGTCATTGGTTGGGGCCAGACCCCCGGCCCTGGCCCGGGCGGCGAAGGGCGTGTCCGGGGCGATGGTGAGCTGGTAGAGAGAGAAGTGATCGCCGCCCAGGGCCAGCGCCTGGCCCAGCTCGGCACGCCAGGCGGTAAGGGTCTGTCCGGGCCGGGCATAGATGAGATCGAAGCTAGTGCGGGGAAACGTCCGCTGCGCCAGGGCCAGCGCCGCCAGCGCCTGGGCCCTGTCGTGGTTGCGCCCGAGGAAGGCCAAAGCCTTGTTATCCAAGGCTTGCACGCCCAGTGACAGACGGTTTACCCCGGCAGCACGGAACTCGGCGAAGCGTCCGGCCTCCACCGAGGTGGGGTTGGCCTCGAGGGTGATTTCTATATCCTGTGACAGGGAAAAATGATCCCCGGCGCGTTCGATCAGTGCCGCCACGCTGACCGCCTCCATGAGCGAAGGGGTGCCACCACCGAAAAAGATACTGGTGAGGGGACGTTTTTCTCCCTCCCCGCCGATCCGCGCCGCCATGTAGTCCAACTCGCGCAACAGGGCGCGGCGCCAGCGCGGGTGATCGGTCCCGGATGCCTCGTGGCTGTTGAAATCGCAATAGGGACATTTAGAAAGACAGAAGGGCCAGTGGATATAGAGGCCAAATCCGGGGTCGCCCGCCGCCATCGCTCCGGCACCCTCCCCGGGACGGTTTTTTCCGCCCGGAGTATCCGTTTCGTTTTCGCAATGAGCCTGGTGTGGAAGCATTTCAGCCCTCTCCGAAGCACGCCGCTACCAGCTTGGCGAAGGCGTCCGCGCGGTGGCTGATGGCGTGTTTCGTCTCAGGAGCTATTTCGCCGAAAGTGATGTCATAGCCGTCGGGCACGAAGACGGGATCATAGCCGAATCCTTTATGGCCGCGCGGCGGAAACACCAGGGTTCCCGCCACCGTGCCTTCGAAAACCACTGTTTCCGGGGACGTTTCGGACGCCGCCCACTCTTCGCCCCCTTTTGTGGGCCAGGCCAGGGCCAGGGCGCAGACAAACCGCGCATGGCTGTCTGGGATTCCCTCCAGCTCTTGTTCCAGACGCGCCATGGCGGCGGTGAAATCCCGTTCCTCGCCAGCCCAGCGGGCGGAATGAATGCCGGGCCTGCCATCCAGCGCCTCCACGGCGAGACCGGAATCGTCGGCCAGGGCGGGCAGACCGCAGGCCAGCATCGCGGCATGGGCCTTGAGGACCGCATTTTCGGCGAAGGTAGTCCCGGTTTCCTCGGGTTTGGTGAGGCCGAACTCGGTGGCCGGGGTGACTTCCACGCTAAAAGGGGCAAGCAGGTCAACGATTTCCCGCACCTTGCCCGGGTTGTGACTGGCGATGACCAGCCGTTTCTCGGCAAAACGCCGCGTCATCCGGGACGCCGCCGCACGGGTCTATTCAAGCCCCAGCGCCTGGCGCTGTAGGCGGAACAATTCGTCCGCGCCCCTGCCGGCCAGATCCAGCATGACGGTGAGGTCGTCGCGTGAGAAGGGCTTGGTTTCCGCCGTACACTGAATCTCGATCAGCTTACCGTCGCTGGCGAGGATGAAATTGGCGTCAGTCTCGGCCGCGCTGTCCTCGGCATAGTCGAGGTCGAGGACGCAGTTTCCCCCGAAGATGCCGCAGGAAACGGCGGCCACCTCTCCGGTCAGGGGAATCTCCTTAATCAGCCCGGTTTTAGTCACGTTCTCGAAGGCCTGATAGAGCGCCACGTAAGCGCCGGTGATGGCGGCGGTGCGGGTGCCGCCGTCGGCCTGCAACACATCGCAGTCTATGCGCACCTGAATCTCGCCCATGGCGTTGAGGTTAGTAACGGCACGCAGGCTGCGGCCGATAAGGCGTTGGATTTCCTGGGTGCGGCCGGTCTGTCTGCCGCGCACCGCCTCGCGGTCGGTGCGGCTGTCGGTGGACCGTGGCAGCATGCCGTATTCCGCCGTCACCCAGCCCCTGCCGGAATTGCGCATCCATGGCGGCACGGAATCCTCGACACTGGCGGTGCACAGCACATGGGTGTCGCCGAAGTGAGTCAGGCAGGAACCTTCGGCATATTTGCCGATGCCGATTTCAAGGGAAACCGAACGCATTTCATCAGTGGCTCGGCCGGAGGGGCGCATGGGGGTTCCTTACATCGGGGGCAGGCGGGCATGACATCTGGAAATGCTCCGGAAATGCCAAAGAGGGGACGCTAGCGTGCCGATGCCGCGCCGTCCAGCCCGCTATGGGGAATTTCCTTCGTTTGCGCACCATGAACGTGTGGTGACAGGCCGCGCCGTTGACGCCCCGGCGTTCACTCATTACATATCCCTTTCAGGGGCGTGCACCGCGCCCTATCATGGCGGTTAAAATCATAGTTTTCCGATCTTTTTTGCCCAAGCCGGCCCACAGGCGAAGCTAACGGACAGGCTGGCTGGCAAGCGAATAGGCAGGCAAACAGACGAGCGGACGGGGACAACAGTGAAAAAAATCAGCGACAGCGAACAGGTGCCGGTGAGCGAGCTCAATGAGCGTTCCCGTGAGATATTCCGTCTCATCGTCAGCAACTATGTACGCACCGGCGATCCGGTGGGATCAAGGATACTGGCGAAACAGATGGAAGGCGCCCTGTCCCCGGCTTCCATCCGCAATGTCATGGCCGATCTTCAAGATGTGGGCCTGCTTTACGCCCCCCATACCTCTTCCGGGCGGCTGCCCACGGAAGCGGGGCTGCGTCTTTTCGTGGACGGGCTGCTGGAACTGGGGCCGCTGACGAAGGAAGACCGCGCCCGGATCGAAAGCAGCTGTCACGCCTCGGGCCGCAGTTCCACGGAGATTTTTGAGGAGGCCACGGAAATGCTCTCGGGCCTGTCCCATTGCGCCAGCCTGGTTCTGGCGCCAAAAACGGAACGCCCGCTGAAACACGTAGAATTCGTTCACTTGGGCGGCACCCGCGCCCTTGTGATCATGGTGGCGGATAACAGCCTGGTGGAAAACCGCATCATCGAAATTCCCCCGGGTATGATGCCATCGACCCTGATCGAGGCAGGGAATTATCTCAATGCCCGGCTTGTGGGGCGCACGCTCAACGAGGCGCGCGGCGAAATTATCGAGGAAATCCGGGAACACAAGACCCAGCTCGACGATCTCTCTGCCCGTGTGGTGGGGGCCGGGGTCGCCACCCTGGGCAACGCGGCGGGGGAACCCCACCTTATCGTCCGTGGCCAGTCGAAGTTGTTGGAGGACGTCACCGTCATCGAGGATTTGGAGCACATCCGCGCCCTTCTTGAGACGCTGGAAACCCGCGAAAGCCTGACCGGCCTGCTGCAGGCGGCCGAAGACGCCGAAGGCGTGCAGATATTTATTGGCTCCGAGAACAGCCTCTTCAGCCTGTCGGGCTGTTCCATGATCGTGAAACCCTTTGACAACGATAAACAACAGATTGTCGGCGCCATCGGCGTCGTTGGCCCGACACGGATCAATTACGCACGAATCATTCCCATGGTGG
>Ga0208411_1000386_pt1 | contig 34301 bp, 33 predicted proteins | sample ETN01SmetaG_4_FD_185793 | JGI IMG/M metagenome (GOLD analysis project Ga0208411, IMG submission 185793) | Marine microbial and viral communities from oxygen minimum zone, Eastern Pacific Ocean - ETNP2014F12-01SV261 (SPAdes) (version 2) | ecosystem: Environmental > Aquatic > Marine > Oceanic ... | reverse complement strand
TAGAAAGCTCTTCATTAATTGCGCAACTTATTTTTGCCTCGATGGTCTCAGAAAATATTAGATGGGCATGTGACTGGAGATCAACACCGGTTGTATCTAACTGGCCTGTTGCAGAAAGATTTTTTGGGTCTGCAAAAAATAAGCCCTGTAAATGACCCGCTATCAGTTTGGCCATTGTGAGCGGATAACACCCAATATCTAATATTGCCCCTCCTCCCAAGTTAGGGTTTCTTAGTCTATGCTCTGCCGATACATCTGCCTTAAACCCAAAAGAGGCTTCAATCAAAACTTTTTCTTTAGCGTCTAAAATAAAATTTAAGTTATCTAGAATATTTTTTGTCTGCGGATGGGTTCTATACATAAATGCTTCCATTAAAAAAACATTTGATAAATTGGCTAAATCCAAAAGAATCATGCTCTCATAGGCATTCATGGTGAATGGTTTTTCACAAAGGACATGCTTGCCACTTTTGATGGCTTCTAACGTATAAAAAAAATGTTCGCTATGAGGAGTTGCAATATATACAGCGTCTATTTCCGTTGAGGATATGAAATCAATAAAATTATGATGAGAATCTATGTGAAACTTATCAGCAAAACTGCTTGTTTTATTTGGATTTCTTCCAAATACACTAATTAATCTAGAGTTTTCTGCGGTCTTGATAGATTGAGCAAATGCTGTGGCTATAGAACCCGGGCCAACTACCCCCCAGTTAATTTCATCCATTGGTTGGCTTCCTTTCCTCAATTTCATTGATTAATTTTTGATGAAAGCTTTTGTCGATAGGGTAAAAAGAAACCAACACAAAACTAATAAAAATGCCTGCCAAAGGTATCCAAGTCATAATAAATTTTAATTCTGATAAGGTTTGTTCAGACTGAACCTCATTAGGTTCAAAACCAATTTGAGTTAGTGCCATGCCAAGCAAAACTGCTGCAAATGCTATCGCGCCTTTTTGAGCAAAAGTCATAAACCCATATAAAGAAGATTCTGTTCGAACTCCTGTTTTCCATTCCCCATATTCAATCGTATCTGGGAGCATTGACCAGAATAATATTCCTGTTGCACCGTTACCAATTCCTATAAACCCTAGTACAAGCAGCAACTCATTGAGAGAGGTGATTGGATAAAAATAAAAAACCAAGAACCCAATTATCAACAATGCCATTGCAGCCATCCAAGAGTTTCTTTTGCCTATCTTCAATGCAGCATATGCCCAAAAAGGGATAACTAAGAGAGCTACGCCACTGCTTACTCCTAAAATTAATCCCTGATATTCATGGAGATCAAGAGAGTACTTAACAAAATAGATTAAATTGTTATTGAACATAATAGAGGTAGAGCCAAGAATTAAAATTGATCCAAAGACAATCCAGAATGGATAATTCTTTGCAACTGATCTTGATACTTTCGAAAAACTTGGTAATTGTGCTGGAGTAAAATTGAATCCTCTTTCTTCAACAAACCGGACCGTAATGCTCAAAACAAGAACAGCTGTAAGGCCGCAAACCATGCCCAAGAAAATGAATCCCAGCGATTCATTGCTACCACCAAACCATAGCACTATTGGAAAACCTAGCGCTGAAACAGAGAGAGTGCCAAAAGAGGCTCCAATCATTCGCGCAGTTGTAAGTTTAGTTCTCTCGTCACTGTCATCAGTAATCCTAGCTGTGAGAGAGGAGTATGGAACGCTTACAATTGTGAAACATGTTCTGTGGAATAAATTTACAGTCAATAAAAAAATAAAGAGTCTGATCCCTTCAAATGGAGGAACCCATAATAGCAATACAAAAGAAAAAGCTAATGGGATTGCACCATAAAAAATATAAGGGCGATAACTCCCCATTTTTGTTCTAGTTCTTTCGGCAAGATACCCCATAAATGGGTCAGTGATTGCATCCCAGGCTATTCCTAGAGCATAAATCCATCCTGCAAGCAAAGGGGTAATGCCAACTACATCAGTATAAAAATAGAGAAGATATAAACCCACTCCACTCCAATACAAACAAATTGCATAATCACCTATACCGTAAGCTGCTCTAACTTTATTTGATATTGTGTCTGTGCTCATAAATCTTCAATGACTATAGCAGTCTTGTGATCGGTTGGTAATATTTCAAGAGTGCATTAGTATAAAAATATACTGAAAGAAAAATATTTGAAAATTTATGAATGTAAATGAGCAATATACAGAGGGTTTTTCTGAAAATAACGGAGTAAAAATATTTTATCGCGACTATGGTCCTGTAGATGGAGATCCCATTCTCATGGTGCATGGTTTAGGGGCTCAACTAGTGCACTGGCCTCCTCATCTAATTACTTTTTTGCAAGCGCATAATTTCAGGCCTATCACGTATGATAATAGAGATGTTGGTTTGTCTTCGAGATTTTTAGGAACCCCATCTTTTGCTCTGGATTATATAAAGTACTTTTTAAGGTTGCCTATTAAATCGGAATATACCATTGACGACATGGCCAATGATGGTGTCAAGCTGCTTGAAACATTAAACATTAAGCAAGCGCATGTTTTGGGTACTTCAATGGGTGGGATGATTGCCCAAATCATAAGTGCTCAATATCCTCAAAAAGTTAAATCATTCACTTTGATTGCCTCTACCGCTTCTACACCCAGCCTAATCAACGCCCCATCAAAAGCAGTTAGAGACCTTATGTTGGAAAGATCTAAAAATCCCAATGCCTCAATTGAGGAAGTAATTAAAAGAGAGATTAAGTTTGTCTCCCTTATTGGCATGGAGGGCCGAGTTGTAGATACTCCAGAATTTAGAGAAGAAACAATTAAAAACTTAGACCGCGCCCAAGATGGCTCTGGATATGCCAGGCAACTATTATCAATCCTAGCATCAAAAGATAGATTAAAAAAAATACAGAAGATTAAAGCGCCGACTTTAATTATTCACGGTAGACAAGACCCAATGATTCGACTGAAGAATGCATATAAAATGCATAAATTAATACCACACAGCAAACTAAAAATTATTGACGACATGAGGCATTTAATTGAGCCAGAGATCCTCCTGCAGTTTGAGGTGGACCTGTTAGATCACTTGCAGCTTGCCTCTTAATTAAGTTTGAATATTTGAAAGCTCTTCTTTGCTTATTAGTAACATTTCTCCAATCTGCATAAAGAGAGAATTTTCATATTGATCAACATTATCATCAGATAAAATTACATCCCAGATATTTGATAGAATTTCTATCTTCATTCTTTTGGTGCAATTGCTATTAATAATATTGATAAAAGGGTTGAAAGACTCTTTGTGGCTTGTCCAATCTTTTAGCTCTTCAAATGCTTCAGTAAAATTACCATTTGGGTATAAGTCTAAATAGAAATTTTTAATCTCATCTATTTCATTTTCATCTATTTTTCCATCCATTCTTGCAATTTCAATCATTAAACATAGAACAGCGGATACATGTGGGGGCATATCCTCGGCGCTTCCTGAAATATCAGAAAATAATTTTTTCTTGAAAAGAGATAGCATATTTAGAGATAAGTATTTTAAAAAATAACTATAGCAAGCTTTTTATAAATTTAGCTAGAGATTAAGTTATGAAAGTGTTTCTCAATCCACCTCAAAAGATAATTAATTTACAGGAAGTGAATCTCCTTTTAAGACCGTGCCAAGAATTTTAATATTCTTTATCTCGTTACTATTGATTATTAAAGGATTTCTATTAAGAACAGTAAAGTTTGCATATTTGCCTATTTCTATTGATCCATACATTTTCTCTAATCTCAAAACATATGCTGCATTAATTGTTACAGCCCTTAATGCTTCAATTTTACTAATTCTTTGATTGGGCCCAGCAACTTTGCCAGCAAAATTATCCCTATTCACGGCTGCGTGCATCAACATCAATGGAGATGCTGGTGCCATAGGCATATCAGAATGAAGTGCCACTTTAATGCCCTCTTTTATTGCATCACCCAATCTAACCATTTCCTGAGAGCGCTCATAGCCAACTCCTTTTCTGCTATATAAATCTGAAAGAGCTGTTACATAGTATGGATTTGCACTAACCACCACACCCAGTTCTTTCATCTTCTCTAATTGATCTTTTGCTGAATATCCAAAGTGAACGACAGTCGTTCGATGATCGGCTCTTGGATTGTCATCTAGATTCTTCTTTAAAGTTGCAAGCAATCTATCTAAACCTGCATCTCCATTCTGATGTATGTGGATTTGATATCCATCGTCCCAAAAAATCTTAAAAAGATTTTCAAAAGTATCTAGGCTCATAAGCCAGGAACCCTGATGATTATCAAGATAACCATCCCGCATAACCATATTTTGAGAATACATAGCACCATCAGCAAATAACTTAATATGCTTAGATAAATAATTTAATTTGCCTGCGCCCCAGCTTGTTTGTTCTTTTGCAGCATCCAAGACTTCATTTAATTTAAACTGCTCGGATAAATTTAATGCGCTTGGAAAAAAATATGATTCAAAGGGTGAGTCCAAATTTCCAAAAATAAGATTCTTTGCTATTTGAAGATCTTTGTTATACATCGAGCCTGGATTCCCTATGACGGTAATGCCATTACTATGCAAATAGTCCTTGGTTTTTTGTAGGCCTTGCATTAATGCTGGCGGCGTAGCCAATACCTGCATCAATTTAGGCAACACAATAATTGCTCCTCGCTCGGAGAAGTGCCCATCATCAAAATTAGCTAAACGCTCGTCCACTTCTAGATCACTAAATGCATTCTTATTGATTCCCAATAACTTCATCGCCGGAGTATTTAAAATAAATTCGTGAAACGATCTATGGATAATAATAATTGGCCTGATTGAAGAAATTTTATCTAAATCATATTTAGTTAATTTTCCATGGAAATAGTGATGAAATCCCCAAGAAATTAATGGTTGATTTGCAGGATGATTATTTTCAATTTCATATAAATTAGATAGATAACTTGCTCTATCTCGAACACCCTTAGAAGTTTTTGAAGGCAGGTGCCAATCCTCAATAGCTAAAATCTCAGAATTCATTGTTACTGCAGCTAAAAATGGGTGAATATGATGCTCAATAAAGCCTGGAACTATGGTTGCATTTTTATAATTAGACACTAAATCTGCATCTGGATAAGTTGAAGTCAACTCTTCTTTTGAACCAACATTTATAATTTTTGATCCTTGAGTTGCAACAGCCTCGACCGAATCATTGTTTGAATTAAGGGTAATAATATCTTTCGCAATGAAAATTTTTATTTCATCTGCAGAAATGATTGTCGATGCAAGAATAAAAGCTGCGAGGAAAAAAAACTTAGAAACAGCTTTTATAAAAAATATCATAAGAAAGTTATTAATCCCAAATTCGCATTAATCCTTCTTGCGCAGTTGATGCAATTAATTTTCCTGCTTTTGTATAAATTGATCCACGAGAAAACCCTCTAGCATTTTGTGATATCGGGCTATGCATATGATGCAAAACCCAATTATTAAAATTAACTTTTCCATGAAACCACATAACATGATCTAAACTCGCGCTTTGGAATTTCTTTGACATAAAATTTACTTCATGGGGATTCACTGCTGCGCCAAGCAAACCCATATCAGAAACATACAATAGCAATGCTTGATGAATCCTTTCATCGGATGGTAGTTTTCCTGTTGGCTTCATCCAAGTGCTCCTGTAAGGAGGAAGTTTTTGCGCTCTCAGCAAATCAACAGGTTCAACCTGCCTTGTTTCAATCTCCCTCTCTCTAAGCCACATTGGTAGATAATCTTTGGGTATTTTTGATTTCAAATCTTTTCGTAATTCTAGATCACTTTTTAACCCCTCTGGTCCCTGGATTTTTGGCATTTTAATTTGATGCTTCAAGCCTTTTTCTCTTTTTTGAAATGAGATAGAGCAACTAAAAATTGCTTCTCCATTTTGTATCGCATTGACCCTTCTGGTGGTAAAGCTTTTGCCATCCCTAATCCGGTCTACTTCAAATATTATATTTTGTTTGAAATCACCAGGTCTAAGAAAATAAGAATGGAAGGAATGCACCATTCTTCCCTTCTCTACTGTTTGGTAGCCTGCAATTAAGCATTGAGCCATAATTTGACCACCAAAAATTCTTTGGAAACCGACGCTTTGTCCAGTCCAAGAATACAAATCTCTGTCTATTCTGGTTAAGTTAAATAAATCGAGAGTATTTTTTAAGGCTTTGCTCATGAATGTATGGGTATATTAAATTAAAATTTATCTTACATTGATTCAATTAAAACTAGAACTTTATCCTCTCAAAAGTTAGCATAGACATCCTAGAAATAAAAAATTATTTTAAATGATAGATTCTGAAAGAATAAGCCTTCCAGAGAGGCCTGATCAAAAGTTCAATGTAAAAAAAACTTTTGGGATTGACTCTGATCTTGAGGTCCATGGCTTTAAAGAAAAAACGCAATGGGTTCCAGAAATAGATGAAACTTATATCTTTGATAAAGATACCACCTTGGCAATCTTGGCAGGGTTTGAACATGATCGCAGAGTAATGATCCAGGGATATCATGGAACTGGTAAATCTACACATATTGAGCAAGTTGCTGCAAGACTCAATTGGCCATGCGTAAGAATAAATCTTGATAGCCACATTAGTAGAATTGATTTACTCGGCAAAGATGCAATTGTATTAAAAGACGAAAAGCAAATCACCGAATTTAAAGAAGGTATCCTACCTTGGTCAATTCAGAATCCTGTTGCGATAGTTTTTGATGAATATGATGCGGGCAGGCCTGATGTTATGTTTGTTATTCAAAGGATACTCGAGGTAGATGGAAAATTAACCTTACTTGATCAAAACCAAGTTATAAAACCGCATAATAGCTTCAGACTTTTTGCTACGACTAATACGGTTGGCATGGGTGATGTAACGGGTCTTTATCATGGAACTCAACAAATCAATCAGGGTCAGATGGATCGATGGCACATACTTTCAACGCTCAATTATTTAGAGCGCTCTCATGAGTTAGATGTTGTCACTGGAAAAGTACCTCAGCTGAAATCTGCAAAAGATAAAGCGCTAATTAAAAGCATGATTCAGCTTGCAGATTTAACCAGACAAGGTTTTATTAACGAGGATATCTCAACACTTATGTCGCCAAGGACAGTGATAACTTGGGCGCAAAATTATATTATTTTCAAGGATATTAAGCACTCATTCAGATTAACGTTTCTTAATAAATGCGATGAGGCAGAGAGGCCAATTGTGGCAGAGTATTTTCAAAGATGTTTTGGGGAAGATCTTTTAGAAAGTTATAATCCCGAATCATAGTTGATGAGTTGGATTAAGAATCGAGAAGAATTTAAGCAAGCTGCTCTCTCCACTGCTAGGGCAGTATCTAAAATTCAAAATTTAGAAACCACTTCTCAGACCTCCAGCCGTCCACCCTCTTCATCACAAATTTCCTTGCATTACCCACCACGATCATCCTCACAAATTGATGCGTGGAGAGGCGAGGGAGATTTTCAAGCATTTTGGCACGCTTTCCATAAAGAACACGCATCTTTAAAAATGCCAAAGATTGCTAGAGATTTTTTTACTGAACTTGAACTCTCAAGAGTTGAGATGATTGGGTGTGAAAGATTTCCTGGTGCCAAAATTAATTTAAATGCTTATCTCAATACCCAAGCAAAAAAGGGAATTGATAATAAAGTTCCGCCATTGAATCCATTGGCTGCAAATCTTTGGTTAAAACAACTTAACGGTGAGAGCTTGCATGAGGATAGCAAGAATATTGTAAATGCTTTTCTCTCCTCTATCCCCATTAACATTGATGATGTGGGTAAACAATTAATTAAAGCCCAAAACTCTCAAGAAGATTTTCAATCTATTGCCATGGGTCTCATGAAGGATTTGGATTTAATGCATGAGCAAGAAATAAAAGGAGATCAAGAGTCCTTTGAAGATGAGCCAACACCAGAAAATCCTCAAGATTCTGCTGAACAGCAGCAGGAGACAGAGGAAGATTTGCAAGAACAAACAATTGATTCTATGGCAGAAGGTGAGGCTGACAAAGAAACTGAGATGCTTGAAGAAACTCAGGCGCCAATTGATTCAATGTCCATTGATGAAGAAATAGATTTGACAAGAAATTTCAATGAAGAGCTGGATCAAACTTCCTATGGGGACTATAAAATTTTTACCACTCAATTTGATGAGGTAATAAATGCTATTGAATTAGCAACTCCTGATGAGTCACAAAGATTAAGATTACAATTAGATCAGCTCATTGCCCCCCATCAAACAACGATCGGAAAATTGGCTAATAGATTACAGAGACTACTGCAGGCTCAACAAAATAGAAGTTGGAACTATAATCTTGAAGAAGGCTTATTAGATACAGCTCAGTTACATAGAGTTATTACTCGGCCAGGAGACCCATTGAGTTTTAAGCAAGAAAGCGAAAGCAAGTTCAAAGATACTGTCGTCTCATTATTAATAGATAGCTCAGGCTCTATGCGCGGTAGGTCTATGACTTTAGCAGCAATTTGTGGAGATATTATTGGAAGCACTTTAGAAAGATGTTATGTAAAAACAGAATTGTTGGGATTTACTACGAAACATTGGAAAGGAGGTGATTCAAGAAAAGCTTGGGTGAATCAAGGAAGCTCTTTAAATCCAGGCCGTTTAAATGATTTACGGCATATTATTTTTAAATCAGCAGATGAAAATTTTAGAAAGGCAAGAAAAAGTTTTGGAATAATGTTACGAGAGGGATTATTAAAAGAGAATGTAGATGGAGAAGCTCTAGCCTGGGCACATCAACGATTAAATAAACGTAAAGAGGAAAGAAAGATATTGATAGTTATTTCAGATGGAGCTCCCGTAGACGACAGCACCCTATCAACAAATCATAGTAATTTTTTAGACGATCACTTACGTCAAATTATTAATACAATTCAAACTCAAAGTAATGTAGAGCTTCTTGCAATTGGTATTGGACACGATGTAACTAAATATTATGACAAATCAATCACCATCAATAGAGCTGAAGAATTGGCAGAGGCATTGCTTGATAAGCTAACCGAACTTTTCAATGATTAAAAAAAAGCTTATAATTGATAATGTTTACAGTGTAAACATATAGTTTTTAACAAGGAAAAAAATGAAAATTACCAGAACTGACGGGCCTCCAGAAGACCTCCTATATTTTGACAATGAGCTAAATCTTACTCCAGAACAAGTTGAGAATGTTGCTGAGATTTTTAATACGCCCTTAACAGGCGCATACAACTGGGACTACACAGTTGTAGATAATAGAATTAAAAAACTATACGAGCTTGGAAAGGAATTAAATTGGAATGGCTCGATAGATCTAAATTGGGACTATACTCATCCAGAAGATGAGCTTCTTACCGAGGCTGATGAAGACCTTCCCCATGAAACTCTTGAAGCTTATGAGGCGCTATCAGATAAAGAAAAAATAGAGTTTGATAGGCATGATAATGCTGAACTTTTAAGTCAATTTCTCCATGGCGAACAAGGAGCTCTTCTTGTTGCCTCTCAACTTACATCATGTGCCCCAACTTATAATGCAAAGTTATATGCAGCATCACAAACTTTTGATGAGGCTAGACATGTAGAAGTTTTCAATCGTTACTTACAAGAAAAAATAGGTATACATTACCCAATAGAACCAAACCTAAAAGCACTATTAGATAAAATCCTTACTGATGAAAGGTGGGACCTTAAATTCATTGGCATGCAAATTGTCATAGAAGGCCTAGCACTTGCTGCCTTCCAAATGTTAAAGAGTCTCTCTAAAGACCCCCTTTTAACTCAGCTTCTTCATTATGTAATCCGCGATGAGGCGAGGCATGTTACCTTTGGAATTAATTACCTAGAAGAGTTTATAAAAACTTTAACTCCAGAAGAGATTGAAGATAGGGCTGAATTTGCTTATGAAGCATGTGTTATTTCTAGAGAAAGACTCATTAACACGAAAGCAATGCAAAAATACTTAAAAATGTCTGAAGATGATGCAAGAGAATTTGTGCTCTCCACTTCTGCTAATGCAGCATTTAGAAATTTCTTGTTTTCAAGAATTATGCCAAACCTTTCAAGGATAGGTTTATTGACTGATAAAGTCAGGCCAAAATTTGAAGCATTAGGATTGCTCGAATATGAGAATGCTCCAGATGATTTTGAATGTGATTGGAATGAACTCAAAAAACCTTTAGAAAAATTTGGCGAGATTCCTGAGGCTATCTAAGCTTACCTTTATTGCACCACTGTTTCTTAGTGGTACTCTTTTTTCTGCTGTGCATATTATTCAGCCATCTGAAAATGCCTATGAGGATATTCAAGAAGCTCTGATCTTAGCCGAACCTGGTGACGTCATTAGGCTGACAGCAGGAATATTTTATCTTCAAGACTCTCTATCTCTAGATGTTGAGGAAGTTCAAATTGAGGGAGAGGGAATGGACCAGACCATTCTTAACTTTGCTGATCAGCAAAGTGGAGCTCAGGGGCTTAGTGTTACCTCAGATAATGTAACCCTTCAAGATTTCTCTATACAAAATGCCAAAGGTGATGCGATTAAGGTAAAGGGCGTTACTAATATAAAATTTTTAAGAGTTAAAACAGAATGGACAAATGGGCCCAGCGCGAAAAATGGAGCCTATGGTCTATACCCTGTTGAGTCAACAAATGTGCTGATTGATGGTTGTGTTGCAATAGGCGCATCAGATGCAGGGATCTACGTAGGGCAATCACAAAACATCATTGTTAGAAATAGCAGAGCTGAATTTAATGTCGCTGGTATTGAAATTGAAAACTCATACTATGCAGATGTTTATAACAATATTGCTACTAATAATACCGGTGGCATATTAGTTTTTGACCTACCGGGACTACCTCAACAAGGGGGGCATCACGTGAGAGTATTTAGCAATCGCTCTATCGGAAATAATACTGATAATTTTGCTCCAGAAGGAAATATAGTAGGCGAAGTTCCAAGAGGTACCGGCATTATTATTCAGGCAAATTCCGATGTAGAAATTTTTAATAATGAAATTGGTGATAATGACACGGTTAATATTGCAGTAGTAACATACGGAAATGAAACCGATGATAAGACTTACTACCCTCATCCAAAATCAATTCAAATACACGGAAATAAGTTTGGCCCAACTGGCTATAACCCCGATACAAGCAAAGGAGAATTGGCACAAATTCTCTTCGAGCTTTCGGACGGCAATATGCCTGATATTTTTTGGGATGGTTTGCTACCGCTGTCACAAATTCTTTTAGGGCAACCAGAAAATGAAAAAATGATCATTAGCAATAATGGAGATGCAACATTGTTAGCAATTAAACCTATTGGTTACATGGTTCCTTTCTTGGACTCTGCAATACTAGATATTAATGAATTTGATGGAGAAATCTCGCCTCTAGCAAAAGTAGAGTTTGATGAAAATTTTTAAACAATCTTTTTTATCATTTTTTTTCATAGTCTGTTTTTCATCTCAAGCAGAAAGCGCTATTGAGGTAGATTTAAAAAATTTCTCTAAAGCGCCAAAATTCTTATCTGAATTTGGTTTCTTTGAAGATATGAAAAATCAGCTTCCAGCTGAAAGTGTGCACCCCTACTCTCTTGTTAATCCCTTATTTTCTGACCAAACAGATAAGCTTCGTTTTGTATATGTTCCCGAGGGAGAAAGATTAGGCTATGTAAAAAATAAAGTTTTTATTTTTCCAGTTGGATCTACCCTAATTAAAACCTTTGCCTACCTTAATAAAAATGGTTCATTAGATCAGCAATTGCTTGAAACTCGACTTCTAATTAATACTCAATCTGGTTGGAAAGCTATTAGTTATGTTTGGAATGAAGACCAAACAGATGCTAAAAGAGCTATAGCTGGAGCAACTATTCCAACAAGCTTCATCAATTCCGAAGGAAAAATAATTAATGTGCGCTATCGAGCTCCAAATCAAAATCAATGCAAAGAATGTCATCAATTAAATAAGGTTATGACGCCTATTGGTCCTAAAGCAAGAAACATGGATAAGCTAGTAAATTATCATTCAGGGGAAATGAATCAATTACTTTATTGGGCGGCATTAGGCTGGATTGATCAAAAGCTTGATTCAACTCCAATATCTAGCTATACCGATGTCAACGCATCTTTAGATGGTCGAGCAAGAGCATACCTTGATATTAATTGTGGACATTGTCATATTCCGGGAGGCTCTGCTGATACCACAGGATTGTATTTACATTTAATTGAAGAAGATCAAGAGCAACTTGGAATATATAAAAAACCAGTGGCAGCAGGTCGGGCAAGTGGAAATTTAAAATACTCTATAGTACCAGGTCGTTCAGATGAATCGATTATGCTTTTTAGAATGAGATCATTGGACCCAGGAATTATGATGCCTGAATCAGGCCGAGCCCTAGCAGACGAGGTTGGGATTAAGCTGATAGAAGATTGGATAGACAAACTATAGTCTTTAAATTTGTCTACAAGCCCATAAGTAATTCATAATAACTTTTTATTACTGGAGAAAGTACATGTCTAAACACTCTGCATTAAATACCTTTGGAAGATCTGGAAATCCGGCCTTCACAAAAAATTTTGAAAATACTGAAGCTTTTTCTCAATCTGAGCGAATGACGCTTGATGGAGCTGTAAACAAAACAGCCATCTTGCTAGCATTATGTTTTGCAGGGGCCTTTGCAGGCTGGAATGTTCCAGCCTTGGCAATGCCTGGTTTGATAATAGGAACAATTCTTGCTTTTGTAACAATTTTTAGAAATCCAGCTAAAGCAGGATCTACTGCCCCATTTTATGCAGTTTTTGAAGGCATGGCTCTTGGAGGAATTACAGTCTTTGCAGAAATGCAATATCCTGGAATTGGAATTCAAGCTATTGGACTAACATTTGGAATTCTTGCCTCTTTATTATTTTGTTATAAAAGTGGAATTATTAAGCCTACAGAAAATTTTAGATTAATGGTCTTTTCCGCAACAATGGGCATCTTCCTCCTTTACTTAGTTAGCTTTATCATGTCTTTCTTTGGCTCAGGTATAGGATTTATTCATTCTAATGGGCTTTTTGGTATTGGCTTTTCTTTATTTGTTGTGGGCATAGCATCACTCAATCTTGTTTTAGATTTTGATTTTATTGAAGAAGGCGCTGAGAGAGGCCTGCCAAAATATATGGAATGGTATGGGGCTTTCTCACTCATGGTTACTTTAGTTTGGTTATATATAGAAATATTACGTCTGCTTATGAAGCTTAGAAGTAGGTAAAATGAATGCTATTTTCTTCAGCCTCCTTGCTGTCTTTTCGCTCTTTATTTTTATGAATCTGGGTAAAATTAAGGCCTCAAAAAAACAAATGGATCGAGATGATCGCATCAAATGGGGCAGAAATCGCAAACCAAATGTTCAACAGAACAGAGATGGCTCAAAAATTATTGAAGGTCAAGCTGAGGAAGTAGATGATCAGTCTAATAAATAAGTTCTTTTTTGCTTTAGCCATAGTTGCATTTAGTAATTTCTCCCTTGCACAAGTTGATCAATCCAAAGGGTCATTTGAAGATAAATTTAGACAGCTGGATGAGGTCTTCCCTTCTCCAGATTTAAATAGGCCTGCAACGGGAGAGCCTGGACCAACTTATTGGCAACAAAGGGCTGACTATAAAATAAAAATCAGACTTGATGAGATGGCACGAAGTGTTAAAGGCTCAGAAGTTATAACATACACAAATAATTCACCCCTAAAATTAAATTATGTTTGGTTGCAATTAGACCAAAATATTTTTGATAAAGACTCAATTAATAATCTCACTCGTCCTTGGTGGGGAGGTAATAAAAGCGTAGATTTCTCAACATTGCGAAGACAAAATTTTATGGATGGCTTTGATGGGGGCTTTCAAGAGCTCTCTATCAAGGTTAATGGTAAAGATGCTCAAATAAATTTGGTTGGCACACATGCGCGAGTAAATCTTGATGAGCCATTAAAGACCGGCGAATCAACGGAGCTAGAAATTGAATGGGCATACGCTTTAGTAGAAGAGAATGCAGTTAGAGCTAGAAATGGATATGAATCTTTTGAAGATGGGAATGACATCTTTTTATTGGCTCAATGGTATCCAAGAATAACTGTTTTTAGTGATTATGAGGGCTGGCATAACAAAGAGTTTATAGGCAATGGTGAATTTACTTTGGAATTTGGAGATTTTGAGGTTGATATTACTGTTCCAGCTGATCATATAGTCGCGGCAACTGGCACTCTGCAAAATCAAGATGATGTGCTTAATAGCATTCAAAAACGAAGGATCAAAAAAGCAAAAAAATCATCTAAACCTATTTTCATCGTTACTCCTGACGAGGCTTATGATAATGAGTTAGAAAAAAGCTCAGGCTACAAGACCTGGACTTTTAAAGCGGAGAATGTTCGAGACTTTGCATGGGCTAGCTCAAGAAAATTTATTTGGGATGCTGCTGGCTTTAAACAAGACTCAGCTGAAAATCCCTTAGTTATGGCGATGTCCTTCTATCCAAATGAAGGTGAGCCTTTGTGGTCAAAATATTCCACTGAAGCTGTAATGCATACAATGCAAGTCTATTCAAAATATTCATTTGACTACCCCTATCCAACCGCCCAAAGTGTGAACGGTCCAGTTGGCGGCATGGAATACCCAATGATCACTTTTAATGGCCCACGGACTGAACTAGAGGATGATGGGTCAAGAACATATTCCAGAAGCGAAAAAGAGTTTCTAATTGGGGTAGTGATTCACGAGATTGGGCATATATATTTTCCAATGATTGTTAATTCAGATGAGAGACAGTGGACTTGGATGGATGAGGGCCTGAATACATTTTTACAGTATCTGGCTGAACAGGAATGGGATATTAACTACCGCTCTGATAGAGGTGAGCCAAGATGGATCACAGACTTCATGTCTAGCGGCAATCAAGTTCCTATAATGACTAACTCAGAATCATTATTACAATTTGGAAATAATGCATACGCAAAGCCTGCTACAGCTCTTGTTGTTCTTCGTGAGACGATACTAGGAAGAGAGTTATTTGATCAAGCTTTCAGGGAATATTCTGAACGTTGGAAATTTAAAAGACCAACTCCATATGATTTCTTTAGAACCATGGAAGAAGCATCTGGTGTTGATCTAGATTGGTTCTGGAGGGGTTGGTTTTATAGTACTGATCATGTCGATATCGCCCTAGAGAATATACACATCGCATCTTTAGATACACTCAACCCCCAAATTGATTTAGCGAAAGATCGCATAGATTTTCAAAAGGAACCAGAAATTCTTCATGATAATAGAAATGAGGCGTCTGGAATTAAAACAAGAGTAAAGTCTAGACCCGAGTTATTGGATATTTATGACGAATATGATGAGTTCACTCCCTCAGATAGAGAGATGAGAGATTATGAAGAAATTCTGGATGATCTGTATGACAAAAACGATAGTGACCCTGAATGGAAGAAAAAAGCTTTAGTTGAAGCTCTTGCAAAAGAAGAAGATTATTATATTTTTGAATTTACTAATAAGGGTGGATTGATTATGCCAATTCCAATTGAGCTCACATATGAAAATGGTCAGAAGGAACTTATAAGAATTCCTGTAGAAATTTGGAGAAAAAATCCCAATAAAACTCGCTGGTTAAAACGCTCTAAAGTAAAAATTACTCAGGCAGTCATAGACCCTTACTGGGAAATTGGTGACACTGAAATTGAGAATAATTATTATCCAACCCGACTCATTCCTGCAAGATTAAAACCACGCGCATCTAGAAGCAATCCAAAGAATTTAATGCAAGATCTGTTAAAGAGAAATAAGAAAATTACATCTCATAAGTAAATAGAATGAATGTCGCAATAGATTTTGGGATTTCTAATACTGATGTAGCTGTTTTAGACAACAGTGAGGTTTCTTTCTATAGTGTCCCCTCTGAATCTACTAAAATAGATAGTGACAGCATCCAAGACATATTAAAAAGGCATGATATCGACATTTCAAATGTAAAGATAATTGGTGTTACTGGTGGAAAATCATCCGATCTAGACGATTTAATAGATGGGATAAAAATTGTTAAAGTGAATGAGATTGATGCAATTGGCTTGGGAGCCAAGAAACTATACGGCATTGAAGATGAATCCTCCCTGGTGATAAGCGCTGGTACGGGAACAGCTTGCGTGCATGTTCAAGGAAATGACTTTAATCATTTGGGGGGTATTGCAGTAGGAGGTGGCATGCTAGAAGGCCTTGGTTCTTTACTATTTAAAAACTCAAATGGGTTTGAAATTAACGAGTTTGCAAACCAGGGATCTAGAGCTGAGCTAGATTTATTGATCGGAGATGTAGTAAATAAAATAGGTAATCTCTCTCCTGAGATAACAGCTGTTAATTTTGGTCAAGCAAAGAATTCATCAGCGGATACCATGGAAAATACTGCGGCAGCATTATGCAATATGGTAGGAGAAGTTATTGGAACGATTGCCTATCTAAATGCATTATTAGTAGGATCTGAAAAAGTATGTTTCATAGGAAGAACCTCCTATCTTTCAGAAGTCATTAATGGCATTAATGAAAGGCTAGATCTAGCTGGTGTAAAAGGACAATATAATGACAACCGTGAATATGGAAACGTCATTGGAGTTGTTGAGCTGATTAAGAACCAGCAATAAATTTTTTAAAACCTAGAGTAATTTTAAAATCTCAGAAACGCATGAATGCAAATCTTTAGTATTGCTTACTGTGCAATGAGAATACTCTTTATACAAGCCCTGTCTTTCTAAAAATGCATCTTCAATAGATTGGGTTGGAGATTTTGCAAAACCTCTGTTAAGAAAACTTGGTACTCTCTCTAGAATTTGATCAAAGGGAACCTCTAAGAAAATTACTTTTGAGTTTTGCTGAATATGTTGCATTGCTTCATCGCTATAAACTGCACTTCCGCCAGTAGATAAGATGGTTTTATTAAAGTGAATATTTTTAAGAACTAAATTCTCAATTTCTCTAAGTTTAATATGCCCTTCATCATCCAGAATATTTTGTAAGCTTTTTCCATATTGATCTTCAATCAGAACGTCACTATCAATTAATCTAAAATCAAGTGACTTAGCCAGCTCTTTGCCGACAGATGACTTGCCAGCTCCAGCCATCCCTATTAGTGAAATTGAATTTTTCATTTTTCGTGCTGTACTATAAACCTTTCTGGGTTATATTTTATAAAAATATCAAACAAAATTACATTTCAATGAAAAATAAATTTTTACTCCTCTTGCTAATGGCACCGTCGCTCTATGGGGGAACAAAACTTATAGTGCTTGGTTCAGGGACACCCAACCCAGATCCTAATAGAGCTGGATCAGCCTACGCGGTAGTCGTAAATGAAACTCCATATTTAATTGATTTTGGGCCAGGCATTATTCGAAGAGCTGCTACTCTCTCCCCGCCTTGGGGTGGAAAAATTGAGGCTATGACAGTTAAAAATTTTGAACATGCCTTCTTAACTCACATCCATTCGGATCATTCAGCGGGCTTAGCTGATCTATTGCTTACACCGTGGGTCATGGGAAGAGATGCAAAATTAAACCTATATGGCCCTATTGGATTAAAGCAAATGGCCACCTCTACCCTTAAAGCCTTTGAGGATGATATAAATTATCGTATCAACGGGACTCAACCATCGAATAATGCAGGCTATAAATTTGATTTTCATCTGCTTACTGAGGGGCTTATTTATAAAGATAAAAATATTGCTGTGGAAGCCTTTAAAGTGCCTCATGGGGGCTTTGATGATGCGTATGGATTTAGATTTACCTCTCAGGATAAGGTCATAGTATTCTCTGGTGACACTGGCCCCTCTAAAACATTAGAGAAATTTGCTACCGGAGCAGATATATTGGTTCATGAGGTTTATTCTAATGCCGGATTCTTAAACAAAACAAAAGACTGGCAAAAATATCACCAAGGACATCACACCTCTACCTTCGAAGTTGGTGAGATAGCTTCTAGAGCAAAACCAAAACTATTGCTTCTCTCTCATATACTTTTTTGGGGATCTACAAAAGATGAAATTCTTGAGGAAACAAAATCAACCTATACTGGTCAGATAAAGATTGCGGAAGATTTGATGATTATTGAGTAATGGTGGAGCTACGCGGGATCGAACCGCGGACCCCCTGCTTGCAAAGCAGGTGCTCTCCCAGCTGAGCTATAGCCCCACACGAGGGAACAATTGTACAAGATATCTTTTTCAGTGCAACAAGCTATTTCTATAAAAAATTCATGCCTCGCAAGGGATTGATAATGCCCAAAACTTGAAATATATTAAAACTTAGGAGTAGAAATATTTTCAAACCTGGGAGTTGGGGAAAGAAAATTACCATGTTTTCTCATCATCAACCCCTCTTGAGATTGGCTTCCTCAAAGGAGGCTACCTTAAACCCTGTGTTCGTCTTAGGGAACATGCTTGAAGGGTTCAGGGAGTAAAGCTACCACAACTTTTTTACGATAGCCTCCAGTGAGAAATTAGTTAAAACTTATAGCTAAACCCTACTTTAAATGTTTGTGGTTTTTGTGATCTAGCGCCGCTTTTTGGAGCTCTTGCTGCTATATCTTCATTATCTGCAACATTTTCCAATACTCCATAGACATCTAGATTCTCATTAACCCTCTTACGTAGAGTTAAATCAACGTAGCCATAGGCTTCTATATTTTCATATGCGCCGCAAGCAGCAGAAGAGCAAGAACTTCCATGATCGGCTATTCGCATGTATCCACTCCATCCGCTATCTGTAACGAATCCAGCATTGAGCGCTAGAACTGAACTTGGGATGTAAGGAACATCATCTCCTGAGGCCACAGTTCCAAAATAGTCACTATCAAAGCTATTATTAAAAGTAGCATCGGTTGAAGTGAATGTCATAACTATTGGATAATTTACTCCATTATTGCCCTCAATCACCCATGATGAGCTAATTTCTAAGCCAGAAACATCAACTTCGCCGCCACTAAATGTATCACCTGGATCACAATCACCGCCGCTAGAATTATTACAAGTTCCAACGAGATTTGCATAATCACTTGCAAAATACATTATCTCAACCTCGTTCGTGCCATTGTTATATCTAAAGCCTAATTCCATATTATCTGCTTCTTCAGCATCACCATTAAATACAGGTGACATGCCCTGATGAAAGCCAGCTACGAGTTTTAGATTTTCGTTGACATCATAAGTGGCACCAAAACCAGTTGTTGAATAATCTCCGCTTGATTTCTTGTTATTGTATTTAGCGTCTTTGATTGTTCTAGTCGGCTTGGCATCTTTCCATCTGTTTTCAACTTTGTCATAGTCCTCTGATCTATAACCTATGGTGACTGCTAGTTTATCCATGGTAATAGTATCCTGAATAAAGTATGAAGTAGCATCAGTCTCTCTTAACCTGTTATTACTTCCTGTCCACCCAGTACTACAAGGTGATAATAAAGAGTTCTTTCCAGATGCACTTTGATCAAAGCATTCATAATTCTGAAGTCTGCTTTCAGAATCTTCCATATCTCTATACCCAAAGGTTAAATCGTGATTACCAATGTTTGTAGAAATCTGAAATTGAAATCCTTCGTTAGTATAAAACCTATTATTGTGCTTAAGTTTTACTTCAACAGCTCTTGTGCCATCTAGGATTCCTTGTGCGTCTGCATTACCTGCATTTGCAGCCTCAATAACATTGTTGATTCCATTGCTTATTCCATAAGCTTTTTTGTTATTTGCTTTATCAACTTTAAACCAGTCTCTGTGATAATCATTGCTCCATGAAGTTGCAATAACATTTACATTACCAAATGATCCTTTATAAGTAATTGACTGCTGATCGCCATCATTATTCATTTGATCGTATTGAGTCATTCCATAGCGCGCTCTTGGGTTTTTATTGAAACTAGACTGAGATAAACCTACATAGGTTTGGTCAGAAGTTTCATCTAAATCTAGCACCTTTAAAGTAACTTCATGGTTGCCTGATGTATACCTTAATTTTGCTAATATGTCAGACTTATCAAAACCTGTATCTCCGCCAACATTTGCAATAGAATCAAACCCATCGGTTTGGTGCTGATGAATTTCAACCATACCTCCGAATGTTCCATTATCGCCGCCGGCTACTAAATGACTTCTCATCATTCCATTGGCACCAAATTCCTGAACAGCCTTGCCACCCCCATCAGGAATAGGTGTGCTAATAAGATTTAACGCTCCTCCAATAGTGCTTGGGCCTTGAGTGATAGCTGATGGTCCCTTGAGAAGTTCAACTGAATTAATTCTTCCAGATGTCGGAAAGTAATAAGCAGAGGCAGATGTATATGGTGCTGGAGCAACCAATACACCATCTTCCATTATAGTAATCTTTGAGGATCTATCAAAGCTCGTTCCTCTAATAGAAATATTTGGTCTTAGGCCATATCCATCCTCTGTTCTGAAAAATACTCCCGGAACAGCAGATAATATCTTATGTATATCTGTATCCATTGTCTTCTGCAGATCATCATTAGAGATTACTGTGCCTGAACCTGCAATTTTTCTTTTATCAGCTTTTGAACCAATGATGGTGACAGATTCAATTGTTTCAAAATCATATTCAATAGCAAATGCTGGAACAAAGAATAAGATTGTTAACAATCCCATGATTATAAAATTAATTTTTGTATGAGTATTTGGCCAATTTTCCATTTGTGTCTCCTTAAATGCATGCCCAAGAAGACAATACGCCTAAATGAGAATAGTAATGATAATCATTCTCATTTAGGAATGCAATACTTTATTTAGTTATTTCCTTTAATGGCAAAATACAGCCCAAGAGCAAACAAAAAGATCTGCTCGCCCATAAATAATTTCGAAGTAATAAACCAATCAGCATGAACTAAATAGAATGCTCCTGTCATGATAACCACAACTGCTCCGCCACCCAGTCGGGTTATTAAATGGCCTGCTCCGCCAAGAAAACCACCTAAAATAATTCCAGCTCCAGCGCCAACCTCTCCAATAGCTACTAGGCTTGCAACAATCTCTGGAGCAGCTATTCCCATGCTTTCAAACCAAGTAACCATTTTTTCTGGGGGCAAAGGAAATTTTCCTATGCCGTGAAGAATAAAAGAAACTCCTAATACTAATCTTAAAATCCATGGTGCCAATCCCTCAAATGGTCTAGCAACACTATCTAAATAATTTGAAAAGCTCATCCAACCTCCGTTTTTATCTATTGTAGCTGATGTCTTATTAAGAATTGCAATATTTCAATCTACCCCTATATTTATAGTCATAGGAGAAAAATATGTTTAATCCATTAAAAATGGCAGGAGATATGAAGGGCATGGAAAAAATGCTGAAACCTGCACTAGAAAAATTTATGCAAGAATCCGGTTTTGTTAAAGAATCCGAGCTAAAAAAACTTGAAAAAAGAGTTGCAGACTTAGAAGCAAAATTAAAAATTTAGTTAGTTCTTATCATAATAGAACAAACGCTCTATATCTTCTTCGCTTGTGGACTCACCATATTGAATTTCAATGATATGGCAAACATCATTGCTGGGATTAATTAACTGATGCCACTCCCCTTGCTTCACATGAAAAACTTCTTCAGCAGAAAGCTCCGTTTCTTTAATATTACCTGGGTCATCTTGACTATGTTTAACCAAGCAGGATCCCTTGCTAACAAACCATATTTCATTTCGTTTTTGATGCCGTTGAAATGACATGCCCTTTCCTGATTCTATAATGAGTTCTTTTAATTTGATTCGATGATCCGTAAATAGATTATAGAATTTACCCCAAACCCTTTCTTCGCTATGAAATTGCCACTCTTTTAGAATGCTGCTTGAAGAATTAATTTTATTATCTCCTCCAACTCCAAATTTGAAAGTTATACCCTCAACACTCATTTCAGGGATATTTTCCGCTTTTCGATCGCCCCCATTACAAAAGATAATTTCGTCTTTAGGATACATTGTTTTTATTTTTTCAAGGGCAAGGCAACAGCTTCCCTGCTTGTCATCATCAAAATCAATAACTTCATCAACAATTTCTAAATTTGAAATAATTATCTCTCTTTCATGAAAGGGCATAAAAAACTTTCCCTTTTTTTTAACAAGCCACTCATCGCTGTTTAATGCAACAATCAAATAATCGCCAAGACTCTTCGCAGAACGAAAATATTCTATATGCCCAGAATGAATTGGATCAAAACCGCCACTGACAACTATTCTCTTAATTTTGCATATCCTCCAAACGGAAGATTATACAAGTTACTACTTAAAATTTCTTGAAGTCAAAATTAACTTAAAAACTATATTTTTATTAGTGGGTTAAAAGTTACCCTATCAGGAATCTGATCTGCTCCAGGAACTTTTCTAGCAATAAGAAAAGGTTTTAATGCTTCAATAGCCTTGGGCTCATCATAATGACCAATGCTTGGGTGAAGATGATGGATAAAATGAAGCTGCATAGAGTGATTAATAAACCTTGGCATCCAATGCGACCAAAATCGAGTATCTTTATATCTACCGGTTGAAGTCCCTAGATGGGGATAGTAAGCAAAAAATACTGTTGTATAAACCGTTCCTATCTTTGCGGGCAGCCACCATAATAATAAGGTTTCTAATGGAAAGATAATAACCAGAACTAAGAGGGTAAATCTATACAAAAGCGCGATTGGAATTGCTTTTTCAAAAGAATTTACAAAAGCCTTGTCGGTTGAAAAAACCTCAAGATACTTTTCATAGTCTACTGATGAGCCATCTAAACCATTTTTAATAACTTTGAGCACAGAACTGGCATGCGCATTAAGATAGTCAGGGTCTTTTTCTGGATCATTGGTATACGCATGATGTTTCATGTGGGTCACTCTCAAAAGATGATAGGGATATATAAGAGTAATAAGAGTTATATGACCAACAAACCCATCGAGCCATCTGAGTTTGGGGTTGCCTCTAGAATAATTGCCATGTTGAGCTTCATGAGAGGGCAGATAAGCAAAACATGCGCATAGAATTGCGATTAAAAATCCTACCCATAAATCTACAATGCCATTCAGTACCAGTGGCCATAGTGAAAGCCAAATAGCTGCTTGCCCCAAACCAATTAGAATCATTTCCCACTGAAATCTTTGAGAAAAGCTTTTAGCAATTGCTTTTTCTTTCTCAAATGAAAACTCTGCAGCAATCTCTGGTGATTCTCTCATAGCCAAACCCCCCTAATTTTTGCAACAAGTCCAATCAAGGCTCCTGCCCCAAAAGCAAATACTAAAATATAGGGTGAATCACCAACCAAATTAAATTTTTGTAGGACTGCATTGATGACACTCCCCAAAAAAATCAAGCCAAACCAGACTTTTTTCCAGTTCGAAATGTGATCAAAAATTTTTTCTATTATCATTTATATATAGGTATTATGAACCTAAAAATGATATTTTGTCATTTTTTTTATGATCCTTCTCGCTGAATCTCATGAAGTTTGATGTCAAATGTCAGAACAGAGTTAGGCGGTATTGTGGGCCTGCCCTCTTCTCCATATGCTAGATCAGGATGAATAAAAACTCTCCAAAAATCGCCTTCTTGCATAAGAGAAATTATTTTTTGACATCCAGGAATTAATTTTGAAAGTTCAATGGTTAGGGGCTCACCAATATCAATAGAGCTCCAAAACACAGATCCATCCAATAACGTTCCATGAAAATCTGCTGTGATAATATCTGAGAGTTTTGGTCTGGTTGTGTTGCTCTGAGATGATTCTAAAATTTTGTATTGAAGACCCGGCTCAAGTTCAACAACTTCAGGGTTTAATAAATTTTGCTCAAGGAAGGATTCGCTTTGTTGCAAATTCATGTCTATGTTTGATTGCTGGCTGCATGCAGACATAGAAATTATTAAAGATAAAAAGATAAATATATTTTTCATCCATAAATTATGCCAAAAATTTACTTTAAATATCTTTATGTTCCAAGTTCCTTAAAATCTTAGACAGAGAAATACTCCAAATCTTCTCTAGATAGTCAATAAATTCAATCCATGGATTTAATACATCCAGACGAAAAAATTTGTTATTAACTTTGTATCCAATTGAAAGTTCGTTTATTTGACTTTGATTTAATTTAAAACTTCTTACCAAAGACGCAATATCAAAACAGGGATGATTCAAACCAGAGTATTCCCAATCTATAAAATAATATTTTTTATTCCAGAGTATATTTTTTTGGTGTAAATCATTGTGAGACAGGACTCTTTTAGCTCCATCTTGTTCTAATTTGTTGAATAGGGCCAAGGCTTTATCAAAGAGTATTTTTTCAGATGAATTATCTAGCAAACTTCTATATAAAATCATTGAATTAGAAAATATATCAACAGTGTTCTCAGGAATTGGAAGGCTATGAAGAGAAGAAAGAGAGGCTCCTAAATCACGCAAAGAATGAAGGTTTGATTTGTTTTCAGCTGGGCTGGGTTCTACCCCAGAAATAAACTTCCAAATAAGGATGCCTGTATCAATATCATAATAAAGAACCTCAGGTGAGAGGCCTAAATGATTGATGGCTTTGAGTATGTTTATTTCATTTTGTCTATCAACGCTTAATTCATGAGCTGCTGGAAGATCAAACCTTATGACCGCCTTAACATCATTGAAAATACACGAATAAATTTTTGTGATTGGGCTTGATGATAGCTCACGCTTCAGAATACAGTTTTCTGGAACAGATTTATTTATTTCAATTACTGACTGCATTATTCTCTTTGAGGGTTTTACTCCACAAACGATATCCAAAGATAATGATGACTATGTAAATACAAAATAAAAACGCTGTCAGCCAGAGATCTCTTGAGATAAATAATAAGATTGAAATTGAATCAATTACTAACCAATAAATCCAATTTTCAAGTAATTTTTTTGCGACCATATAAGTTGCTACTACAGCACCCCAGGTAACCAAAGCATCCATAAATGGAAGAGCAGCATCAGTAAAGTTTCTAAGCAAAGTTCCTGATAAGAATGAAAGGATTAGTATGATAGAAAGTGCAATAAAATGCTGTGATTGACTCCAAGTATTTACCTCAAAGTTGACATTATTTTTTGGTGCCTTCTGCCATTGAGACCAGCCATAAAGCCCCATAAAGACATAAAAAATCTGCAAATATGCCTCCATATACAAGCCTGCAGAGCGCATGATAAAAAAATAAAGAATGGAGCTAATAATTCCGCAGATCCAACACAAAATATTTTGTTTGACCGCTAAGACAAGGTATAAGATTGCAAGAAAAACTGCTGTTATCTCAATCCAATTCAGAAGAATATAATTAAAAATCATATCTCGCTGTTAGGCCTATATGCCTTGGGTCGCCATGTCGCTCATATAATGTGTCTTTGAAATCAGGGGCTTCATTTCCAAAATAAAATCCTCGAACTGAGTAATATTCATCAAAAATATTTCGAGCCCAAATGGAGTATGTCCAGTGTCCAATTAAGTAGTCATAATTTATATTCGTTAATGAATATGACTTTGATTGATTGTCGTGAGAATCAGAATAATAAAAGCTACTTTTGCCAACTAGATCTATCGATAAAGACGCTCTATCTGTTATAGACCAATTAATTCCTAACGAATAGCTTTTTTCAGGTGCATGCGCTTGTGCCCTGCCCTCCAGATCAGGCCTAGATGCCCAATTATTAATCTCAGTTTTTAGCAGGCCAAATCTTGAAAAGAAATCAAGAGACTCTGTTAGCTGCATATCAATATTAAGTTCCAGTCCTTTATTTGTTCCTTCGGCCGCATTCTGAGTTAAAAATGAAAAGGTGTTTGGATCAGTCGGATCCACTTGAGTAGATATAAGGACTTGCTGGTCATCTCTATCTGAATAAAAAATTACAGCTGCAATATTCATCATCTCATTGAAGAGTTGCGAGTTAAATCCGACTTCGTAATTAGTTAAAAATTCAGGATCAAAATATAAGTTACTATTTTTGGAATCTGGTGCCAGACCAAGATTAAGATTAAATCCTCCCTGGTTAAAGCCTCTTGCAACACTCAAAAATATATTAGAACTATCACTTAGGCTTTTATTAAGAGAAATTTTCCCGCCCGGCATTTGATCTGAAGGATTAAATGATTCTCCAAATGAATCTGAATATTGTGATTTAAAATTTTCCCATCTAACTCCAACTGAAAGTTTTATAGATTCATCTAAAAGGTAATCTAAGCTTCCAAAGATTGAGAAACTATCAGAAGAAAATTTGCTAGCAAATATAGATTTGCTGAAATAAGGGCCGAAGGGATCAGCTGGGTCACCATATACCCCATCATCTTTCTTTAAATTATCCTCAGTAACATCAAAGTAACTAATACCGAGAACCCATTCAGCCTTTTGATTTAAATCAAAATTAGCTATGTCTGAAACCAATCTAAATTCCTGGCCAATGGTTTTTCTATTTCTTATGGTTTCTGAAAAATAGTTGTAAATATATGGAGCATGAGACAGCGGGTTACCCCAATCTGCATCGTAACTGATTACAACATCTGAATCAGTCATGCTGCTTAAACTTTGAAACTCTTTTCCATCAAGCTTGTGGTAGATTTTTATTCCATATGTATTTGTCTTTTGAGAATCCATTCCAGGTCTATCTGCAAGGGTGTTTAAGCTTCCATCAATTGTCCATATATCTGCTGGATCATTTAGGTCTATTTGTGTAATAAGAAATTTAAGTATGGTTTTATCAGAGATATCCCAATCCATTTTTAGACGATAGGTGCTTTCGTCTTTTTTAGATGTATTTGATTTACCTGAATAAAAGTTCTTTCTAAATCCATCTGAATAATCTTTTCTCAAGGTCAGCCTATACGAAAGATTTTCAGTGAAGGCGGTTGGGCCTCCAAAAGCAATCCCAGCATTTAAGGTGCCGAAGGTTCCTGAAGTAATCTCACTGATTCCCTCAAATTTTTTAGTTGGCTCTTTTGTTTTTACATAAATTAAGCCAGCCAGCGCATTAGAACCAATTCTTGAGCCTTGAGGGCCTCTGTGGACTTCAATTTGTTCTACATCAAAAGTTGTTGCTATGCCGCCTTGACCAGAATAATCAATATCATCTATTAAAAATCCTACCGCGGAATTTGGAGTTCTCTCATATCCGGATCTTTCACCAATTCCTCTAATTTGAAAATGTCTAGCTCTAGAGTCACTTGCAGCAAAATTAAGATTTGGAACTAAATATGAAAGATTTTCAAAATGTTTTACGGGTTGAGACTCGAGAATTCTTTTATTGAGAATAACAATACTAGAGCTTTCCTGAAGCGCTTTAGCTTCTCGCCAATTACCCTTTACAATTATTTCTTCAATATCTTCAGATAACAAATCAATGCTTATAAGAATAAAGAGAAGTGAAAAAAAAATACTTTTATTGGTGTGCATGCAATTCCTCCGCCATTATTGTATGGATCAGGTTCAAAGGGTTTCAAAGTTGATCTCAGGCTATTTAGCCACCCCTTTGCAGTTACTCTTATATTAATAAAGTTAAGTAAAAAAAGATATGTCTAACTATGCAAATACAAAAGTAATTTTTTAATCGCTATTTAGATTTGTTTGATATGTTTCGGTAAGTGCCATAACTGACAACAAGGTTAGCAACGAGGCAAAAGATATATAAACAGATACCCAAAAAATCCCATAGTTATTCCAGAGGAAAGCGGCAATTGTTGGGGCAAATGCTCCTCCCAGGATTGCGCCAAACTGGTACCCAAGGGTTGCGCCTGAATATCTCACCTCTGTTGAGAACAACTCAGTGAAAAATGCTGCTTGAGGTCCATACATCATGCCTACAAATATTAAGCCCATGGTAATAGCCAAAACTATTAACCAAAAATTACCAGTATCTACAAGCGGAAATATTGCAAAAGCCCATAAGCCAGTGAATATTGCCCCAGCCATAAATATACCCTTTCTTCCATGTCTGTCAGAGTATGAAGAAAATATAAACTGACACGGAACCATAATTGCTGATGCAATTAATACTGCGGCTAACATGTCATCTCTAGATATTTCTGCGCTTGATACGCCATATGCTAGAAGGAAAGCTATTAAAATATAAAACGTTACTTGAATTGAAAGAAAGGCCCCCGCAGCTAATGCTATTCGGTTTGGATACTTTTTAATTGCCTCCAATATAGGAGATCGTTTGATCTCTTTACTACTATCTCCACGGTCCTCTCTCATTGCCTGCAACTCTTTAAAGGCTTTTGTATCCTCCAGATTTAACTGAATATACATACTAATGCCAATCAAAATAGCACTTGCAAGAAATGGAATTCGCCATCCCCAAGAATAAAAAGATTCTTCTGAAACACTTGAGCTTGTAATGATGAATGCCAAATTAGCCAGAATCACGCCAACTGGTGCGCCGGCTTGGGCAAAAGCTCCGTAATATCCTCTTTTGTCTGATGGAGCACTTTCAGTAACCAGCAACATGGCTCCTCCCCATTGACCACCAATTGCTAACCCTTGAGCAAATCTTAAGGAGGTAAGTAAAATTGGTGCGGTAACTCCAATCATTGCATAAGTTGGTAAAAGCCCAATCAATGTAGAGGAGACACCCATCAAAATTAATGCTATGACTAAAGTTTTTTTCCGACCAACTCTATCACCATAATGGCCAAAAATAATCCCGCCGATTGGCCTTGCGATAAAGCCTGCTGCAAAAGTTAATAAAGATAAAATTAAAGCGGTTGAAGGGGTTGCTTCGCCAAAAAAGGCTGTTGGGAATATTAGCGCAGCTGCTGCTCCATAAAGAAAAAAGTCATACCATTCTATACTGGTTCCAGCTAATGCGGTCAGAGCGACCTTTTGCATGTTTGATTGTGAATTATCTTTATTTTCCATTCAAACAAAGTATTACAAATGCTGCTGAAAGTAAAAGTTTTATCTATGAGTGGTGGGTCTGGGTGGACTCGAACCACCGACCTCACCCTTATCAGGGGTGCGCTCTAACCAAGCTGAGCTACAGACCCAATAAATTGGGAAAAGCGATTATAAACCAAACAATGATCTGGGGAAACTAACTAATGAATTAATCCAGTTTGCCTTCATCTCTTAGTTTTTGACGAATTTTTGTAGCACTTATTTCAGTTACTGAGCTATCAAATACTTCTTCTTCAAATGTATATCCAACTCCTCGGCCATAAGTAATATTAACAATGTTAGGCACCAACATAATTTCATACTCTTGCCCTCTTTTGAAGCCATCTTTTAAAAGCCATGCTTCGATATTTTTACAAACTTGATCCCAATCAAAAGGATTATCATCTTGTCCATCTCCACCAGATGATCCCTGAACATCTCTAACCTGTATTGCCACCTGACCAGTTTTTGCAATGCATCTTTTAAACAAGGCTTGGTGACCATCATGCCAAGGTTGCCATCTTCCCAACATCTGCACTGTTGGTTTTTTCCAATCAAACATTTTTTAAAATCTCCTTGGCCACATCATCATGATTGTGCTCATTCCACTCTGTAATATGGAAATCGACCTTTTCGGGGTCTTGAAAAAGCTTATTAGTATCTTCGTATCTTCCTTCTTTGATCGTATCCATCCAAATCACAATGTCAGCATCAAAATTCTCTCGCGTTTCTTTGGTGGGGCATACAAAATCACAAACAACATATCTGCCATGCGATTTTTCGAAATCTGCAAAAGCCTTCATTCTCATGGACTGTCTTTTTCTTCCTTCATCTGAAAAATCCCAATCATTGGACATCTTCCTTACTTGATCGGCGTTGTACCATGCAGCGTTCAGCAATGGCACCAATCTCTGAGTTAGGTAAGTTTTACCGCTACCTGGTAGTCCCATTACTAATATTTTCATATTTTTTTATGTCCCCAATTGTGGTTTATTTTTAACAGACTCATATAGACTAAAAAATAAATAAAACAGAGGCATTAATGTTGCATATTTTACAGTGGTTGATGCTATTAAAAACCATAACGATCCATCAGTTCCTATGATGGCTCCAAAAAACCCAAAACTAAGCTGAATGCTCATAAAAATTGTAGTAAGAGCAAATAGTTTTGTTGCAACTTCTTCTGTAAGATTCCAGGAGTCTCCAAGAGAATCCATCACACCCTTATTTTCAAACATTATAAATAATGGAAATAATCCAAGGCGACCATACAAATAAAAGCCTGGCAGAATTAACATCAAAAATCCCAGCCCATATGCAATGGAATGCAAAATATTGGACCAAAGGAGTGGAAAAAACTTTTTTAAACCCGCAAAAAGCGCTTGATATGGGCTCAGCAACCCATTATTGGATAGAGAACGAAAGGCTGCCATGCAACCGCCACTTAAAGCTACTGAGAGAATGAGAGAGGCAAACACCAAAAGAAATACTTGGGCAGATATTTCACCAATTGCCTCTAGAGCTGCTGTGTCTGAGCTTGATTGAATATCTAAGGAGGCTATTAGGCTAGCCAAGGCAATTTCAAGCGTCATAACTGGAAGACATAAAACAAACAAGTACCCAATGTTACTGAGACAAAAACTAATAGAGGATAAAAACTGTTGCATATTTATATACTTAAATTCGAAATTATATTATTAAAACTAGAGGGTTATTTTTTTAAATTTTCTTTTTCCTACTTGATATATAGCCGAAGTGCCGGCAGGAATGATATATTTTGTATCTGTAATTTTTTCTTCATCAATTCTTACAGCTCCCTGCTTAATCATTCTTATTGCTTCAGATGTGCTACTGGTCATCCCGCAATCTTTTAAAAGATTGGCTAATGGAATGGAGCTCTCTGATAGGGTCAAAGACACTTCTTCTATATCATCTGGCATATTCTTTTTCTGGAACTGGTTTATAAAATTTTCTTCTGCAAGATTGGCTGATTGATCATCATGAAAACGGGCAATGAGTTCTTTGGCTAGTTCTATTTTAATATCTCTAGGATTTTTTCCTTTAGCTTGTTCAGCCTTAAGCTCATTGATCTCATCAGTAGATTTGAAACTTAACAAATCAAACCATCTCCACATAAGTTCATCGGAGATAGACATAATTTTTCCAAACATCTCACTTGGAGACTCGTCGATACCTACATAATTATCTAAAGATTTAGACATTTTGTTTTTTCCATCTAATCCTTCAAGAATAGGAACAGTAATAACTGCTTGGGGCTCTTGACCATAAGCTCTTTGAAGCTCTCTTCCAACTAGAAGATTAAATTTCTGATCTGTGCCGCCAAGCTCTATATCTGCTCCAAGTGCTATCGAATCATTTGCTTGAATCAATGGATACAAGAATTCGTGAAGCGCAATTGTCTGATTTGACTTGTATCTTTTATTGAAGTCATCACGCTCAAGCATTCTTGCTAAATTATATTGAGATGCTAGCTTTATTATTCCTTCTGCACCAAGCTTCTTGCTCCACTCAGAATTAAATCTAACATCTGTTAATTTTGGATCCAAAATCTTAAAAACTTGTTCTTTATATGACTTTGCATTTTTTTTAATCTCAGCTTCATCTAAGGCTGGTCTCGTTTTATTTTTTCCAGAAGGATCCCCTATCATTCCGGTAAAATCACCTATTAAAAATATTATCTGATGGCCCAATTGTTGGAAGTGTCTTAATTTGTTAATAAGCACTGTGTGGCCCAAATGCAAATCTGGTGCAGTGGGATCAAAACCAGCCTTCACAATGAGCTGTTTTTTTGATTTGAGTTTTGCTATTAGCTCATCCTCACCAATGAGCTCATCAATGCCTCGTTTGATTAAATTAAGATTTTCTTTCATGAGTAATCATTTATTATAGTATTTAATCGAAAAAATGTTTGAAATCATATGACAGAGCCGTCGAAAACTAAATTTGTATTTAAACCAATTATTAGAGGAATGGCTATTGCTGATAGTGAACAGCTATTTCCAGTCGGAAAAGTATACTGTGTAGGTAAAAATTATGCTGATCATGCAAAAGAAATGGGCAGCAAGATAGACAAAGATCAGCCATTTTTTTTTAGCAAGCCTCCTCAAGCTATTACCCAATTAACAACCATTCCCTTTCCAACTAGAACAGATAATCTACATCATGAAGTTGAGCTTGTTGTTTTTTTAGGATCAGAATGCTCAAACATAAGCCCATCAGATGCAAATCAGCATATTTTTGGATATGCAGTTGGAGTAGATCTAACCAAAAGAGATATTCAAACTGTTGCAAAAAAAGCTGGAAAGCCATGGGACTTGAGCAAAGGATTCGATAATTCTGCGCCAATTTCAAAGATACAAAAAAGCGAGGGACTTCTTATAGACCAAGGGACAATATCTCTCAAAGTAAATGGGCAAATTAAACAATCTAGCAATCTGTCAAACATGGCTTGGAAGGTTGATGAATTGATCAGTTGGTTATCAAAGTTCATCACACTTAAGCCTGGGGATATTATTTTTACTGGAACTCCTTCAGGAGTTAGTAAGCTTAATCCTAATGATAAGATTGAAGCAGAGATACAAAATGTTGGGACGCTTTCATTTGAGCTAATTAAATAAATCTAGAGACTGTGAGCACATATAAACCCAGCACCAAAACACTCCCTTTTGTTTTATTGGCAATATTTGGAATCTTTTTTATTTATGATGCTGGCTTGGAGCAAAAAGAAGTCTCAACAGAGATTGTTTCAGAGACTCTATCATTGCAAACTGAAAATACTCCCAGCATTCAAACTAAAAAGATTCATATTGTTCAAGAGGGCGAAAACCTCTCATTAATATTTGAAAAATATAAAGTACCCTTAAATGATACTTACAAAATATTTAGAAAAGACAAAACTAATCAAGTAAAAAATATACTCCCTAATGATAGATTGGAATTTATATCTGTAGATGAGAAGTTACAAAAAATTATTATTTATAAGGGGCCACTCCTCTCTTATCAGGTTGATTTATCTTCGGAAATTATCATAGTAAGAATTGATAAAAAACCTGATCTTATAAACTCCTTCAAAACAGGAGTTATCGAATCATCTTTCTATTTAGCGGGGTTAAAAAACGATATTCCTGAGAGTGTAATTATGGATCTTGCTTATATTTTTGGATGGGATATTGATTTTGTTTTTGATATAAGAGCAGGTGATAGATTTACACTCCTCTACGAAACTCCATTTGTTGACGGGCAGCAAATTGAAAACGGTAGTATCTTATTCGCAGAATTTTATAATCAAAATAATCGATACACTGCTATTAGATATAAAGGCAAAAATAAGAAATGGGAATACTTTAATGAGTCTGGTGGAAGTCTAGAAAAAGCTTTTTTAAGGGCTCCGCTTGATTTTACTTATGTAAGTTCGCACTTCAATCCAAATAGAAGACATCCAATTCTTAATACCATAAGGGCTCACAATGGTGTTGATTATGCCGCAAAAAGGGGAACGCCCATTAGGGCAACTGGCGAAGGGGTAATTCAATCTGTTGGATGGAAAAGCGGATATGGAAGAACTGCGGTCATTCGTCACGGTGGTGAAATAACAACTTTATATGCTCATATGGATAAATATCATCCTAGCATCGCTAAAGGAGTGAAAGTATCTCAAGGTCAAACCATAGGCTATGTTGGTGACTCAGGTTTAGCGACTGCCCCTCACCTACATTACGAATTTAAAATTGGAGAAAAAAGAACAGACCCCTTGAAAGTAGCGCTTCCTTCAGCAGCTCCACTAGATCAATCCAAAATGAATCAATTTAAAGTATTTAGAAATAATTACATGGAAATAGCAGATAAGTTATTATCTAAAGATCCTAATGAGAACCTCTTCAGATAAAATATTTATAGGCACCATGAGTGGCACCAGTCATGATGGAATTGATATCTGCGCTATAAACGTTTCTAATCAAATCAGTTTATTGAAATTTAGTTCTTATAAATATCCTACTAAATTAAGGAAAGATATTTCAAGGGTAATCCAAGAACAAGAATTAGGTCTTGAAAAATATTTTGAGCTCAATAAAAAGATTGGGGCTACATTTAGCAGATCAATAGAAGAATTCCTTATCCAAAATAAAATTAGCAAAAGAAATGTTGCGGCGATTGGTTTGTCAGGACAGACATTATTTCATCAACCAAATGGGAGATATCCATTCTCTATTCAGGCTGGTGATCCCAAAATAGTGGCAAATCAATGCGGAATAGATGTGGTGAGCGATTTTAGAAATGATCATATTAATCTTGGTGGAGAAGGTGCGCCACTTGTTCCAGAATTTCATCAAAAAATATTTTCAAAAAAGAACCT
>Ga0208411_1000378_pt1 | contig 34640 bp, 32 predicted proteins | sample ETN01SmetaG_4_FD_185793 | JGI IMG/M metagenome (GOLD analysis project Ga0208411, IMG submission 185793) | Marine microbial and viral communities from oxygen minimum zone, Eastern Pacific Ocean - ETNP2014F12-01SV261 (SPAdes) (version 2) | ecosystem: Environmental > Aquatic > Marine > Oceanic ... | reverse complement strand
GGAATGTAACTCAAGCTAAATGATTTCTTGTACAAAACCCTGACGAGAAACCTTTTGAATTGCGTTGGCAAAGATTTGAGTATCAGTAAAATCGAGACCTCTATTTCGAAGATGAAAACCAAAACCATGATTTATTTTTTTTAGAGCCTCCAATTTCTTGACTAGTTTTTTCCCATGTTGTTTTTTTAGATTTCTGTAATTCTTTAATGAATATATCCATAACCATTATCAACTTTCATTCTTTCAAAGCCTCCTCAATTGTCTGTAATGATGATAATTTTTTAGGAAAATAAAATGAGGCGACACTGATCATTAATTTCCCTATCAATTCCCTTCTAAAATAATTCATTAATTTTGAACGCTCTTAGCTTTTCTCAAAGAGATATTTCACGAAATTAATGTACTCATACCATCGTCCGATGGATCTATTTAGGAGCATGCATTGATTTGAATTAGAGGTCATCAGTTGTTGTTATTTTTTTCTCCATGAACACACTGAATGGATCTTCTACATAATTTCCGAATGGTTTTGTCTTCTGATATCCCAATTTTTCATAGAGGTGTATGGATGGCTGCTGATGGATTCCAGTTTCTAACCGAATCCATTGATAATTCTGATTCAACGCTTGGTCTTCTAGTGCCTGCATGAGCTTCATGGCAATTTTTTGTCCTCTATAATTTTCATCAACAAAGAGTCTTTTGATTTCTCCATAATTCAATTCTTCTTTTTTCACGATCATGGCCGCACAGCCAACAAGTTTTTCTCGAATGAATGCACCGATGAAAAAATTGTCCTGCATTAAAAGTTCCTTCATATCCACCAAATGATTGCTCTCTGCAGGATAAAGGCTTTCCATCAATTTATCCGAAGCATCCAGAAGAGGTTTTGCTTCGTTCCCATTAATTGCTCGAATCTCCAGTTCAGACATAATGAAGGCTCAACATTTTCTCACTCAATCCCCAATCCTTGTTTGTTGATTGTTGAGTTGAAGTTTCTTCCGCAGCCATCTTTGACAGGCTTTTTCCTGCAATGGAGTAGTTGGAAACACCGCCTTAAACGGTTTCCATTTTCGGCTCATGCAAACTCATCATTTTCCTCTCCAAACAGGTTTACGTTTTTCAGAAAACGCCAATGCTCCCTCTTTGATATCCTCAGAACGGTTCACCTTTTCAACCGTGGAACAGGCATCATGGACAGAGAAGGCTTCATTTTCAGAAATCGTCTCCGTCATCCTTAAGACCTGTTTGATGGCAGGGTAGAGCAGCGGAGGTCCTGCTTCGAGTTGATCTGCTATTTCACGGGCCTTGACCAGGCCTTCACCTTGTGGAACCACATGATTCACGAGTCCCCAATGTTTGGCTTCCTGGGCATCCATCCAGCGTCCTGTCATCATCAGTTCAACCGCAACATGGTATGGAATCCTACGTCTGAGTTTCACCACCCCACAATCAGGCAACACCCCGACGTTGATTTCAGGAAGGGCAAAAGTTGAGTGTTCCTCAGCAACAATGATGTCACATCCGAGCATCATTTCGAACCCACCTCCACAAGCAATGCCGTTGACTGCACAGATGATCGGTTTGTAGAGGTTACGCGGGTGGTTCAGTCCTCCGAATCCTCCGGAGCCGTAATCAGAATCGGAAACCTCTCCACTCTCTGCGACATTCTTAAGATCCCATCCTGCACTGAAGAACTTTTCCCCCTTCCCGGTGAGGATTGCAAAACGCTGGGTTGCGTTGTCACGAAACCCTTCCCACATCCGGTTGAGTTGACGGCTGTCTTCCGCAGTGATGGTATTGGCTTTACCTCGACAGAGGGTAACTTCCAGAACACTTTCATGTTCTTGTAATTCAAAGGCTTCCGGCATTCAGTTCTCCTTGATTTGGATCAATGCATCTAAAAGTATCACTCCCTTTCCTTCTGGTCGTATGGCAAGGGGATTGATTTCCGCATTGAGCACGTTTTGATGGTGGTTTTCAGCAAATTCTATAAAAGCCTGAACGGTTTTCAGCAAAGCTTCCAGATCCCCTTTGGGATTTCCCCGCCAACCCTGCAAAACCCTATAGATTTTCAATTTCTCCAGCGCCTGCAAGATCATCGATTCATTCATTGGAAAAAGGACCGTGACACTGTCATCCAGCAGTTCTGCGAAAATCCCCCCGGATCCTATTATGATCGAAAAACCAAACTGTGGGTCGTAGTGCAGACCGAGCAGCAACTCTGCCACCGTGTCTGTCACCATCTCTTCAAGGAGGAAGGAATCAGAGGTGCCTCTCATTTCTGCAACAGCGTTGGCCACTTCCTCTTGAGAGTAAAGCCCTAGTGCCACTCCTCCCTGATCTGTTTTGTGGAACAACTCTGGAGATGATGCCTTCAACACTAACGGGTAATTCATCGATTCCGCAGCCATGGGTGCCTCTTCAGCGGAAATCAGTTTCCCATAAGGTACCGGCAGGCCTGCATCCCGGAACATGCTCTTTGCTTGAAATTCTGTCAGCATCTTTTTGGAACTTGAGAAATCATCCGAAATCAGAAGTTTTGTTTGCAAACCCTGCTTCCAATTCTTTCCGATTAAGGATGCATGATTCATGGATCGAATTGCTTCTGGAAGTCCCTGAAGTGGAACCACTTCTGCTTTCAGGGCTTTTTCTCGTATTCTGCGTGAAAGACTTTCCGGAAGAGATGAAAGCAACCCCGCCTGAGATGCAAAACCTTCGGCAACTTCGAGAAACAATTCGATCACGCTATCGAAAGATTCGGTGTCCGATTCGATTTCATCGGGAGGGTCGAGCATCAAGGAAGTCAGTGAATAACCCGCACCAAGCATCGTCTTAAACATTTTTCTCAACCTGGGTGGATCAAACCAGGTGGCTGTTTGAAAATCCAAGGGATTGTCAATCAACACACGTTCACCGACCAAAGGACTCAGTTTGGCTTTAACACCATCTGAAGGAGGTTCTAAAACGAGATCATGGCCATTGATGTTATCCGCAATCAGGGCAACATCCCCACCTGATGCGCTCATCATCGACACACGATTACTTTGAAGTGGTCCGCAACAATGAAGGAGTTTCAAAGTCTCGACCAGAGTGCTCAGATCCTCACAACGGGCAATACCCAAACGTTCGAACAGAGCATCATGTAATTCTTCCGAACCGGTCATTGCCCCCGTATGCGTCAGGGCCACTTGCTTCCCTTTTTCACTGCGTCCTGCCTTGATCAGGGCAATCGGCTTTTTCAACTGCCTTGCTTCTTCCACGGCATCAATGAAGTTTGAGATATCCTTGATTCCTTCCATGTAAAGCCCTATGACGCTGACCCTATCATCTTGGGCGCAATAGCGGATCAAGTCCTCAGCCGCGAGACGCTGCTGATTGCCAACCGAAATCACATATCCCACCGGAAGCGATCGTCTTTGGGCCATGAGGGTGATGGAGATGGTTCCACTTTGACTGATGATCGCCACCCCACGTTCGATCACTTGGCCTACAACCTGATCGGGCCAGAGGGCAACTTGATCGAAAAAATTGATGAACCCGTAACAGTTGGGGCCTATGAAAGGCAGGTCTGAAGGAATTTGCTCCAATTCATCCCTCAATGAAAGTCCATCCTCCATCTCTCCAAAACCAGAGGCAAAGACTACGGCTCCACCCAGACCTTGGTGACTCAGGTCACGTAACACAGAAAGGGTCTGTTCCCGATTGATTCCCAGAAATGCAGAATCCGGAATGTCTGGAAGTTCCGAAAGTTCCCGAAAACATCCCTCTCGACTGGGATGGACACGCCATAGATTGCCTGAAAAACCGAGTTTTAAACATTGCTCGACCACAAAGTCCGACCACTTCCCTCCATAGACCACAACGTTTTTGGGACGAAAGAGACGATCCAGATTCATGAGTTAAAATAATTTAAGGTCACAGGATTTTATTTAAGTTATGGATATCTTTATATTCTTTTTGTTACACCAACCCAACCACAAATTCTCCAAAGGGATACTTAGGATCAATCACCAAATGGCTCATGCTACGACGGACAGGGAAAAGGCTCCATTGTTTTGAAAATTCTCAATCATCTCTCTCTTCAAAGGATTAATTTTTTTCTATTCGTTACAAAAACAGAACCAGCTCATTGAATCGATTTATGTATGAAGCATTCCATGATCAAACACCCTGGCAGGACGATCTAATTAATGAAGGATGAATCAATAAAAATACCTGCCCATGAAAACAGTTCCTAGCTTTCAATTTATTGATAGATTTCATATCACCAACCATGGTATTATCATTATCCTCATTGTTAGTTCTCCCTTTGATCTTAAAACAACTGACTCAAAAAAAATGCTTTCACCCAAAGAAATCGCTGAAGCGAACGAAGACATAGAAAAAGACGAAGACGAAGTGCAAGAAGACAAGCAAGAAAAGAAAGAAAAATAATGCCCCTCAAAGATTAAACACGCATATCGAATCTCAGCATTACATGACTGATTTTTTACAATGTCTCTGAGGCATAACACCATTTATGATTTATGCACCTAGAGGGCGTAGAAGTCCTCTGGAGATGATATGACGCTGAATTTCAGAAGTTCCGTCCCAAATACGTTCGATACGGGCGTCACGCCAGATGCGTTCAAGAGGAAGTTCTTCCATCAATCCCATCCCGCCTACTGTTTGTAAAGCCTGATCGGCGATCCTTGAGAGCATTTCCGAGCAGTACAGTTTGGCCATTGCACAGTCCTCTGCGGTAACCGTTCCCTGATCAATTTTCCAAGCCGTTTCGATGAGCATCAGGTTGGCCAATTTAATTTCGGTGGCCATGTCTGCAAGAGGAAAGGAAATGCCCTGGAACTTGCCGATTTTCTGTCCGAACTGCTCACGCTCCGACGCGTATTTCAAAGCAATCTCATAAGCCCGTTCTGCTCGGGCAACACAGGTTGCCGCCACCGTCAAACGTGTCGGGCCCAGCCATTCGTTGACCAATCGGAATCCGTCTCCTTCAGGCCCCATGATCCTCCAACCTGGAATCCTGACATCATTGAAACGCAAAATATTGTTGGTATAGGCCCGGTGTGAGACATTCCTGTATCCGGATGCGACTTCCACTCCAGGATCCTTGAAATCGACCAGGAATGCAGAAATACGCTTCTTGATTCCTTTCGAGGTTTCCTCTTCTCCAGTGGCAGCAAAAAGGACACAATAATCAGAAACCGATGCCTGGGAAATGAAATGTTTCTCTCCATTGATGTTCCATTCATCATCTGCCAATTCAGCACGACAACGCATGCTGCGGAGATCAGAACCTGCTCCGGGCTCCGTCATCGCAATACAATCACGTTTTTTCCCGGCCAGAGTCGGTTTGAGAAACTGTTCCACCTGCTCTCCCTCACATGCTGCCAGGATGTTCAGAGGACGGTGGGCGCATTCCGCCATCGCCAGCGAAGTCCGTCCAAGTTCCTTCTCAATCAGCATCACGGAAACCGCATCCAAACCGCCTCCTCCCACCTTTGTTGGAAGATTGCAGGCATGCAGCCCCAAATCCATTGATTTTTCTTTGAGAGAACTTGCCAATTGAGGAGAAAGTTGATTGGTCCTTTCCAATTCATCCTCATTCGGAACCATCTCCTTTTCGACGAAGGAGCGGGTCATTTCTATCAATAGTTTCTGTTCTTCGGAGAGAGTAAAATCAATCATCTTTATTTACTTCAAGCTACTTTAATTCTTTGGATTTGCTGATGTTGTTATCTGCTTATCATTCTTCCAATGTTAGGGACATCATTAGCACCCGCGACAGGAAGGAGCAATGTTAAATTATGAATAAAATATTATAATGATTTAAACCAACTGATCTATCATGCCCATGCCCGGACTTATGTTTGTAAAAGCTTCTTGCCATTTGTATAGATTCATTTTAAATAAAATGGGCAGGTATAAATTAAGATGAATTTTTCTAATGGGATGCATAAGAAATGATGATTGATTCAGGATCGTTGCCTCCCCTCAATACACTGAGGGTTTTCGAGGCCGTAGCACGACATCTGAGTTTCACTCAGGCCGCCAAGGAACTCCATGTCACTCAGGCAGCAGTCAGCCATCAGATCAAATCACTGGAAGATCATTTGGGGATCAAACTTTTCAGCCGTATCAAACGCAGGGTATTAATGACCGAAGAGGCGCAAATGTTGCTTCCTGCCGTCATTTCAGCATTCAGCAGTATCCAGGAAGCATTAGAGGTGATCCGGGAACATGATGCAGAACAAACCCTGACGGTGAGTTTGACCCCGCAATTTGCCTCAAATTGGCTGTCTTTCAGAATTGGCTCCTTCTACAAACGTCATCCTGACATCAATCTGCACCTTCAGATTTCAAGTCAGGAACCTGATTTTGTGTATGGAAAAACAGATCTTGGCGTGTACTGGGGAAGTGGAAACTGGGAAGGACTTCAGAGCGAAAGGCTGATGACCTTGGAATATACCCCTTTTTGCAGCCCGGAATTATTGGATCAGGAACAATCCCTCAAACACCCCTTACAACTTGCTAATTACCGGCTCCTCCATGAGTTCAATTATGAAAAATGGAAAGCCTGGCTCCGGCATGCTGGAGCAGATGAAGTCCGTTTTAAACGCGGGTCCATCTTTGAGGACACAAACCTGCTGATTCATGCTGCGATCGATGCCAAAGGCGTGGCACTTTGTGGATTAGAAATGGTCCAGGAACACCTGGAAAGCGGCCGATTGATTCGTCTTTTTGATGAATCCATCCTGAGCCAACAGGGGTATTATGTGGTCTTTCCCCGGGAAGCATTGGAAAGACCCTTGGTAAGTCTCTTCAGGGATTGGCTGATGGAGGAAACCTTAGGAAATCCCGAAGAAGAAAATATGGCAGAAACGGAAACAATGTCCAAAAACTCAATCATGGAACTCGCATGAATCATGAAGTTTTCATAACCTGTGCCCTCACTGGAGCCGGTGACACCTCGGGGAAGAGCGACCTGATACCCGTGACTCCTGAGCAAATTGCAGAAAGCGGAATCCAGGCAGCCAAGGCAGGCGCTGCGGTGATCCACATCCATGTCAGGGATCCTCAAAGCGGGGCTCCTGCCAGGGACCCGGAACTTTACCGACAGGTGGTGGATCGGGTTCGTGAATCTGGAGTGAACGTCGTGATCAACCTCACTGCAGGAATGGGGGGGGATCTCGTGCTTGGAGCACCCGAAAAACCACTTCCTCTGGTGCAGGAACAGACCGACATGGCAAGTGCTGAGGAACGATTGCGTCACGTCGAATTGATCCGTCCGGACATCTGCAGTCTGGATTGTGGAACCATGAATTTTGCCGAAGGCGACTACATCATGGTCAACACGACCTCAATGTTGAGAGACATGGCAGCCCGAATCCGTGATCTTGGTGTGAGGCCGGAGTTGGAGGTCTTTGACACCGGGCATCTAGTATTTGCCAAACAGTTGATCAAGGAAGGTCTCGTCGATGAACCCGCCCTGTTCCAGCTTTGCATGGGCATCCCTTATGGGGCTCCGGATGATCCACAGACGTTGCTTGCCTTTGCCAACAATCTTCCTGAGAACTCCATTTTTTCTGCATTCTCCATTGGACGGATGCAGCTTCCCTATGTGGCGATGGCGCCACTCGCAGGAGGAAACGTTCGGGTCGGATTGGAAGACAACATCTACCTCTCCCGAGGAGTACTTGCCACCAATGAACAATTGGTGGAGCGTGCCGTTACCATTCTGGAAGCCATGAACTGTAAAATCCTCGGCCCGGATGAAGTACGTGAGCGGCTTCAACTGAAACCACGAACCTGAGACTCATGCACAGCTTGAAACAGGGCCCTGTTGCCGTTATCGGCGGCGGTGTCATTGGAGGTGGCTGGGCCGCCCGTCTGCTTCTGAATGGGATCGATGTCCGTATCCATGACCCTCACCCCGAGGCCGGAAGGCGGGTGCGGGAGATGCTTGCCAATGCGGAGCGTGCCTGGGAAAGCCTGACATCGGCCCCTCTTCCTGCCAAAGGGTCCCTGAGCTTTTGCGGATCGATTGCCGAAGCCGTGGAAGGATCCGTATTCATCGAAGAATGCACTCCTGAAAATCTGGAATTGAAACAACGGATCCTGGCAGAGGTTGAGAACGATGCAGCATCTGATGCCCTGATAGGATCTTCCACTTCCGGGCTTCTGCCCAGTGACCTGCAGTCTGAAATGAAGCATCCTGAACGACTTCTCGTCACCCACCCTTTTAATCCTGTCTATCTTCTGCCTTTGGTGGAACTCTGTGGAGGTCTGCTTACCTCTCCTGAAGTATTGGATCAGGCGGCAGCATTGTTCGAATCCCTTGGGATGCGGCCACTGAAACTGAAAAAGGAAATCGATGGTTTCCTTGCAGACCGCCTGTTGGAGGCTATTTGGAGAGAATCATTGTGGCTGGTGCATGATGATGTCGCTTCGGTCGAGGATATGGATGATGCCTTTCGTTTTGGTCCCGGGCTACGCTTTGCCCTCATGGGTTCTTTTCTCATCTATCGCATCGCCGGCGGGGAAGAGGGCATGCGGCACTTCATGGCCCAGTTTGGCCCGGCACTCAAATGGCCCTGGACCAAACTGATGGACGTTCCGGAACTGACCGACACCTTCCTCGACAAAATCGCTTCACAGTCCGACGAACAGGCAGGAAATCTTTCCATCCGTGAACTTGAACAAATCCGTGACGATGGCCTGGTTGCTATCCTTCAGGGACTCAAAGGGGTCGATTGGGGTGCAGGATCCGTCTTCAGGAAGCAGGAAAAACAGTTATTTGAAAACTTCCATCAAAATGCAGTCCATAAGGACTTGGATGAAACCCAGCCTCTGGTACTTCACAGGGGATGGATCCGACCTTCGTGGATCGACTACAACGGGCATATGACAGAAAGCCGTTACCTACAGGTGTTCGGTGATGCCACCGATGCATTGCTGGGGTATCTTGGGCTTGATCAAGAGTACCTCGATTCAGGTTTTTCTGTCTTCACCGTCGAATCCCATATTCGTCATCTCGATGAAGGAGCACCGGGTTCCAATTTCGTTGTGAAAACCCAGTTGCTCGGTGGTGATGAAAAACGCCTGCATATCTGGCATGAACTCCTTGATCAAGAAAGCGGAAGCCTGTTTGCTACTGGAGAACACATGCTGCTTCATGTCGACACCCGTGCTGCTAAGAGCTGTACGATGCAGTCCCGGCTTCTGTCCAAAAGCCAACAACTGAGGTCCTTGCACCAATCCCTGAAACGTCCTGAAGCAGCAGGCCGTTCCATTGCTCTACCCTCAGGAAATTAGAATTTATCTAGGAGTTCCTGAACCGATCCGCGCTTCCACTTCGATCTCGACAAGGCAATCAGGAACGGCCAGAGCGGTGCAGACCGTAGTGTTCGCTGGGCGGGTGAATCCAATTCTTCGTTTCAGGACTGCGCTCACCGAAGGTACATGTTCAGGAGATGTTAAAAAAACCCTCGCGCGAACAACATCATGCATTCCTGAGTTTGCCTGCTCTAGAGCCTGTTCAATGGTATCCAAAGCCTGTTCAGCCTGATCTGATGCTTTTTCCGGCAATTCTCCACTTTGAAAATTGATGCCTACGGTTCCGGAAACATATACATGATCTCCAACAACAAGCGCTCTTGAATATCCTGCCAGTTCCTCAAAGGTAGATCCTGAATAAATATGGGTTCTTTTGATATTTTCCTGATTCATGGCCTTATGCATCCTCCACGATGGCTTCAGCTTCTATTTCAACCAGGTGATCTCCGATCAAATTAGAAACTTCAAGGGTTGTATTGGCAGGGTTCAGTCCTTCAAAATAACGTCCATGCACCCTGGACACTATTTCACAATGTTCACTGTTGCTCAGGTAGACCCTGGTTCTGATGATATCCGAACGCTTTCCTCCCAAAACACTGACAGCTGAGAGAATCTTATCCAGAATGTAGACCGTCTGTCCTCTAGGATCATTGCTGCAAATCACCCGGTCCTCTCCATGAATGGCAGTAGTCCCGCTGACAAGGATACGACCACCTTTCTTCACAGCACGGGAATAACCACAAACCGATTCCCAGAAACTTCCGGTTCCCAATTTTTGAACGTCCTGATCCTTGAAGAGGGTCAATCGGTGATCGCTTATACTCTGTTCTTCAAGATGATCACTCAAATCCCCCGCAGCCGTCAAAAAAGGAGGTTGCCTATATTCTGAACCACAGTCTCCTTTTAAACGACGAGTCCCACTCATGACTTCGTCGATGGCTTCATGGTCTTCTTGGTCCAAAGCAAATGAAAAAAGATTGGCATTATCAGAACGATGTTCACTTTCACTCAACCTAGCTCCGATGATAACGGCCCCCACAGCGGGTTGGTCCAAGACCCAACGGGTGGCAACATTGGTGATGGATGCCTTTTTTTTCTGGGCAATCCTATCCAGTGTAGCAAGGATCTGCTGAAACTTTTCCCACCCTCCTGTCTGCTCAATGAAGCGCTTGTACTTCATTTTACTCCAGTCATTAATCTGGGATAATGAAGGTTCTACTTTCCCCAACCATTTTTCAGAAAGAAACCCTCCAGCTACAGAACCATAAGCTAGTAGTTTGATTCCATGTTTGAGGCAAAGTTCGCTCATCTCTTCAAGAGCACGCCGATCCAACAAGGATACTACAACCTGATTGCTGATGATTTCATGTCCTTCCTGAAGCAAAAGGTGGAGATGATCCGTGTCAAAATTCGTCAAACCTATCTGGTTGATGATCCCTTCATCCCTGGCCAGTTGAAGTCCTTCCATCGCTTCCAGATAATCTGGATGTTCGTAATTCCACCAGTGAAACTGCATCATGTCGATTTGTTCAACAGCCAAACGTTCAGCACTCTGCAGGACTCCATCACGAACCTTTTGAGCAGTCATCTCTCCAGGTTTGGGACACCATTTGGTATGAAACCTTGCTTTAAGAGAAGATCCTTTTGACTGAGCATCTTTCAACAATTGCTTACGCGCATGACCTGCAATCAATTCTGCACTACCATAATGATCTGCCATGTCAAAGGTATCAAAACCTGTTTCTGCATATTCCACCAGCGATCTTGCAGCGGAATCCATATCCATGCTGTTTCCAGTTTTTTCAATATCTGCTACCTGCCAAAGACCCGTAATGATCCTACTAATTTGATAACCGGGAACCAGTTCAATTCGCTGGGGTTGTTTCATCGATGTTCCTTCATCAAACAGTGCACATTTTGATTCTGAATCTGATATTCATGTTGAATTTAATCTTTAAGAAAACTGACATTCTTTTTTTCAGGCAAGATCCCCGCCGGACGATAGAGCAGCATCAAGATCAGAACCAGGCCTATGACCACCAACCGCATTGCGGCAGCCTGGGTCTGAAAATCCGGAGTAACGAGCAACGCAATCAGACTGTCACTGGCCGACCAGAGTCCCCAAATCATCAACGCCCCCAGTATTGCTCCTAGGTTGTTGCCTTTACCTCCCGCAATCAACATCACATAAACCTGGATGGTAAAGATGGGCATGAAATCCTGAGGACTGATGAATCGCATGAAGTTGGCATACATTGCACCAGAAAGTCCCATGATCGCACATCCAAGCACAAAAGCCTGAAGCCTGTAACTGAAAACATCCTTGCCCATGCTCTCAGCTGCAAATTCATCTTCCCTGATTGAGCGTAGAACCCTGCCCCAGGGGGATTTGTATATCCTCTCAAGAGACAGGTAAAGGGCTAACAGAATGACAAAACAAATCATCAAGAAGAGGATGTTGTCTACAGCAGGATCCTCAGACCATCCTGAGAGTGGTTTCGGCAGTCCATAGAGTCCGTTAGGCCCTCGGGTGAAAGATTCCAGGTTCAGAGCAACCAGTTGTATGGTGATCGCAATCCCAAAGGTTGAGATGGCCAGGAAATCTTCTCTCAACCTCAATGTGATCAAACCCACCAGCAACCCAATTATTGCAGATGTCACCAGTGCAGCCAGCCAGGCTACCAGGATGGGCAATTCAAATCCCCCAATCAGTGTGTCAGGATATTTCGGACCAGAAAGAATTGCACTGGTGTAAGCGCCTATAGCAAAGAATCCAGCAACACCCACATTAAACAATCCAGTGAATCCATACTGAATGTTCAGCCCCAGACAGCTTATGGCATAAAATGAACAGATGATTAAAAAGAATACAGGAAAAGAAAGAAATTCAAGCATCTCGTTCCTTTTCTCCCAAAATGCCCTCAGGCCTCAGGACCAAAACCAGAATCAAAATTAAAAATGATACGGCCCCCCGATAGGACGACCATCCTACCGCGACGGCCAGAGCCTCTGAAATACCAATCAGCAAACCTCCCAGCACCGCTCCGTAAAGACTACTAACTCCTCCAACGATCAAAGCGGCAAACATGGGCAAGATCAGTTCAAAACCCATCTCAGGATCCAACTGAGTAATATGGGCATGAAGGGTTCCCGAGATCGCTGCGAGGGATGCCCCAAGCACCCAAGAACCCTTGATCACATGATCCACATTGATCCCAATCACTCTTGCCAGAGATGGATTTTCAGCAACGGATCGCATCTTTTTCCCCATCAAAGTTTGATTCAAGAAAGTGTGCAAACCTATCACGCAAAGCACGGTGATGAGGAGTATCAGCATGTCATCAGGCACAATTTTCACTCCTTCAAAGACTTCCACTGCCCGGGGTATGTAGAAACTGAGAAATTGCTGATCTCCTCCTGCAATAAGGGTGATCACATTTCTGGCAATCAGTGAAAGCCCAAAAGCAACAATGATGAAAGTGATTCTGGAGGATTCTTTTTCACGTAGCATTCGAAATACCAATTGATCCGTAACCAGTACCACTATTGCAGTGATCAAGATTGAAAACATCATGGAGACAAGAAGCGGCCACCCAAATGAGACCGGTCCTATCCGGCCAATCCCCAACCCCATCATTGCAACAAACGCAAGGGAGATATAGGCACCTACTGCCATCACTTCACCCTGGGCAAAATTAGCAAAACGCATGACATTGTAAGAGATGCTCAAGCCAACCGCCCCAAGGGCGATGATCGCCCCGTTGATCAATCCGTCGATGAGGAACTGAATCATTTCGAACTCATGGCCTGGGTTCCAAAATAGATTTCACCAATTTCTGGACTCTCCAGCAATTCATCAGCCGCTCCTTCCAACCGTAGTTTGCCATCTGATAGAATGATTCCCCGGTCAGAGACTTTTAACGCCGCTTTTGCATTCTGCTCGACCATCAAAACGGTCACACCCGATTCCTTGATTTTTTTCACATGTTCAAAAACCTGTCTTCGAAATAAAGGAGAAAGCCCCGCAGAAGGTTCGTCCAACAAAAGCATGGCCGGTGCAGACATTAAGGCTCTTGCAATTGCGAGCATTTGTCTCTGCCCTCCAGAAAGGATCCCTGCCTTTTTACCTAAGAACCGTTTGAGATCCGGAAAAAGTTCAAACACATGTTCAAGCCGCTGATCATGTATTTGGGGGTTGGCCAAACTTCCCAAATCGAGGTTATGTTCCACACTGAGGCGTGAAAACACATTATTCGTTTGAGGAACATAAGCGATGGACTGGCTGATGATCTGATGGGTCTTCAGGCCAATGATTTCATTTTGCCTGAACAGGATGCTCCCTGATGTGAATCTGAGGAGACCACAAAGGGATTTGATCAGAGTAGACTTGCCTGCACCGTTGGGCCCCAGGATGGTAAGGATTTCTCCTTCATTCACCCACAATGAAATATCCCTGATGATATTCACCTGGGAACTGTAGCCAGCGCTGAGGCTCTTGATTTCAAGAAGATTTTCTTTTGAAGTTTGGTTCATCTAGAAAATCTGCTTTCTTTTAGGATCTGGTAAGGACATGTTGGCTTTCAAAACTCGTTCTTTGGGAATGGATTCACTCTCCAAAAAAAGCTTCCAACAGCCTTTTGTCGGAACGGATCTCATCAGCATTACCCTGCATCAGGATGGAACCCTCAGCCATAACCAGGATGGGTGAACACAATTTCATCACCATTTCCATATTGTGTTCAATGATCAAAAACGTGATGCCCATCTGGTTGATTTCACGTATCTTTTGAATGATTTCCTCCAACAGCACCGGGTTGACTCCAGCAGCAGGTTCGTCCAACAGGATCAATTTAGGATCTGAAATCAGGGCCCTGCCCAACTCCAGGAGCTTCAACTGCCCTCCTGAGAGATTGGAAGCAGGTTCATTTTTCAGTTGGTCAAGTTTCAAAAACTCCATGATTTGTCCAGCCCTTTCCCTCAACACCCCTTCCTGTTCCAGGACGGATTGGAGCCTTAACCAGTTATTCCAGAATCTTTCTCCTAACTGGCCCCCTGGAACCATCATCAGGTTTTCTAGGACCGTCATTTTAGGAAAAGGCCTTGGAATCTGAAAAGTCCTGACGATTCCCAGATGAAACGTCTGATGAGGCTTTTTGCCTGTGATTTCATGATCATCAAACAAAATGCTTCCACTGCTGGGCTTGATGTTCCCTGCAATCATATTGAACATCGTGGTTTTTCCGGCCCCGTTCGGACCAATCAATCCCGTTATTGAACCCTGTTCAATGGAAAAGCTGGCTTGGCTTACAGCCTGAATTCCTTCGAATTCCTTTGAGAGGCTTTTGGCTTCGAGGATCATCACCTTGGATCAAAGGCGGGAGAATAAAATCCTGAATGGCTCTGGATCACAACAGGAGGGAAAAAACGGTGGGAAGTGAAGTGTTTGAAAAATAAAGATGGATTTCTATTGTTATAAGCAAGGGAGGTTGAAACCCGCCACCTCCCTTGTCAATCACAGGAAAGGTCAGTTCTTCAAACTTCGAACCTTGGCTTTAACCTCATTCACTTGGTCCAGACTGATGCCGCCGATTTCTTTGTAATCTCCATCAACCAACTTCATCTGAACGAAAGGTACCGCAACATCACCATAGGGATCGAAATTGATAGGACCCGTGGCCCCCACATACCAGATATCTTGCCCTTTCTGGATGGAAGCAATGGCATCTTTCATCCCAGATACCCCACCATAATGGTGTTTCCCGGTAGGGCCGGTCAATTCACGTATAATTTTTGCGAGTGTCGGTCCTTTGATATCCATTCCTCGAATGTCTGCAGTCACCATCGCGAGGCCAATCAACACCCCAGAATCATATCCTGAAGTTCGGCCAGGACCTTTGGGGCTTGCATCCCAGCGCTCCTGGAAATCGGATTCCATCTGTTTCAGAGAGGAATTTTCCGGAGTACCAGGGCTGATGAACCATGCATTTTTCAGTAAATCGGTTCCCACCGTATCAACAAACGAAGAATCGTTCATTCCCTGAGGCATGATGAAATTCTGTGGTCCATCAAATCGGATCCAATCACGGAAATGCTTCACCCCATCCTGGATATTGCTCAGCATGTAAAGGCTATCAGGATTTCCTTCCAGAGATTTCGTGATTTCCGCCCGGTAGGATGCTTGGTCGGGGTTGAATGAAACCGTTTGGGCAATTTCACCCCCTAGAGCTTTAAAAGCCTCCACAAATTCGGTCTTATTGTTTTTACCCCAGTCATTGTTCCAGTAAAGAATCGAGGGTCTCCTGAATCCTGCATTATAGGCCATGATCGCCGCGGCCACTGCCTGCAGAGAGTCTGCTGGTAGCGTCCTGAAAAACAAACCCTTTGTTTCTCCCCTTTTGCCCATATTCGTGAAAGTGGATGAAGTCGATGCGGTAGCCACAACAACCACATTTGTTTCGACTGTCACCGAACTCAACAAAGGAGCAGTGATCCCGGAGGAAATCGGTCCCACCAGTGCAGTCACTCCCTCAATGTCGATCAGTTTTCTTGCAGCATCTACAGCGACCGAGGCCTGAGTATTGGAATCGCGGACATCATAAACCAGATCACATCCGATCCCGAGTTGCTTACGTGCCTCGTTCACATGCTCCACCCCCATCTGGGCAGCTCTGGAAATTGGGACTCCATGGGCCCCATATGCACCAGTCAGTGAAAGCACCGATCCAATTTTATGCGTACAGTCTGCAGCAAATGTGTTCGCGGATCCCATCAAAAGGATGGAATAAAGAACCCACATAGTTTTTCTGATCATATCCATTCTGCACTCCTAATTGTTTTCAACAGTTGAGTCTTTTTGCTCGGTTAAACTTTAACCTAATCTAGAAAATTGAAGGTTACAACACATGCCAAGAATTTTGCAAATTATATTCAAACTAAGATTTTGGATCAAAAAGAAATCCCTAAGCTTTCATATTTAAATTCATTTCTAAATGAATGATTGAGTTCCATCCTGGACTGGTATCATCCTAATAATGGTCAAGTATAGAAATCTGATTTAAATGATTAAGGGATTAGCAAAACATTCTAAAACCTTTTCCTTTTAAGGCTTTCCGGTCAATTTTATTAATAATTTTTTTCCCTTAATTCCTGTTCTCGTTGAATCGCATGATGCTCCCATGCCGTCCTTTTTTGTCACGTTCCAGATCAAAGCAATCTCCCGAAAGCGGAAGAGATTGTTTTAAGATTTCTTCAAGCCCTTGAAGATCATCAGGATCAAAGGAAAAATCAAAGACTCCAAGATTTTCTTTCAGATGTTTGGTAGAAGTCGCACCGACGATCACGGCAGCGACTTGCGATTGATCCAAAGTCCATTTGAGGGCAACCTGAGAGAGGTTGACATGATGTTTTTTCGCGATTTGGGACATCCCTGCAAGAATCTGCTGGAATTGCCCCCACCCTCCTATGTCCTCAATGATCAGTTTGTATTTGGTCAAAGAGCGGTTGGATAAGGGGACCCCTGGTTCATCAGCCTTGAACCAATAATCTGAAAAAAAACCTCCCGCCAGAGAACCATAACAAAGCTGCATGATTTGCTTCTGCTGACAAAAAGGGACCAATTCTTTCTCGGGTCTTCTGTCGATGGGGGAATACTGAAGTTGGTTGGTCAAGACGGGTATCCCTGCTTCCACCATCGCCTTCAACTGCCTTGTATTGAAATTGGTGAGCCCAATGTGCCTGATTTTTCCTGCCTGTTTCAGTTTTAAGAGAGTCTCTGCCGTTTCCACGTATCCTGGAATTCCATCAGGATCCCACCAGTAGAACTGAACCAGATCCAACCTCTCGACCCGAAGACGTTTCAGAGAACGGTCTATTCCCCGCTCCACATCCTCAGGCCTGATGGTCCTCAAAAGGTCATAGTCCGGAACATATTTGGTATGAATCTGGATCTCTTTTGCCAGTTCAGGGAAGGATTTGCAAAATCCTCCAATCAGTTCTTCAACCCCAGTGTAAATATCAGCACAGTCGAAGGTAGTGACTCCCGCTTCTACAAATTCTGCCATATCCTTTATAGCCTGGTCTGGGTCTATCTCCCCATGACCGCCAGCCAAGTGCCATCCCCCTTTGATGATTCTTGAAATCGAGTAGCCTGAAGTAAACTCAATCCGTTCGACTCCTGATTTTCCCATCACTTATTCTTTACTTTCCTTGAGGGGGACCACCGTCGTTTCCGCGTGACTGAAAGTTCTCAATCCAAGCCTGCTGATTTTAAATTGCCCTCCACAGTGTGGGTCCGGACACGCAATAACGGCATCGGTGGTCATCCAGTCATTGGCTTCCGTAAAACGCTGTTTCGCAGGCAGAAGAGGTAACAAGGCAGCAAGGGAATAGAACGGGAATGATTTGCGGCCTTCTTCAGGAAAAACAATCTTTTCTCCAACCACATAAAAATACTCTCCTTGCTGATGATCACAGACCATCGGCTTCTCTCCTGACACTACTTCCACTTTTAAGTCATAAAGTTGAAACAGATCCGTTTCCAGGTTTTCCTCATCGCTTTGCATGGCACATAATGGTTGAATGTTTTTAAAAAAACTTGGCTAACTTGCCCGCAACACTTTCACACAGAAACTTTTTGAAATCTTTCTTCTTTCCAGATTTCATCTGAAAGAACTTTTCTCAATCGCTGGACCCCATTCAAAATATCCTGATGGGAATGGTAGAGGGGAGAGATTCCAAAACGGATCGAATCCGGTTTTCGGAAGGAAGAAACGACTCCATGCTCCAGAAGGGCTTCACTGACCGGTCCCGCTCCTTGATGCCTGATGGAAACATGTCCTCCCGCATTGGTATGGGTTGCAGGTGATGTCATTTCCGCCCCCAGGCTTCCACATTCTTGAAGGATCAGGTGGTGGAAGAGGCTGGTTAGAGATTCATGTTTGGAGTCCATTTCTTCCACCGAAACCTTTTTCCAGACATCTACCGCGGCAGCAAAGATTTCATTAGAGATGATCACAGGTGATCCGGTGGTTTGAGAGATGATTCTAGGATTGGGTTGATAGCGGTCTGCAAAGGCAAAAACATCAAAATGTCCCATCCAACCTGCGATGGAGGGCCATTTCTTGTTCTGATGTTTAGGATGAATGAACAGATAGGCTGGAGCCCCTGGGCCTCCGCAGAGGTACTTGTATCCGCAGCCAACAGCAAAATCAGCTTCATTGCCCATCAAATCCACTTTAACCGCTCCGGCAGCATGAGAAATATCCCAGACCACCAACGCCCCGACCTCTTTGGCTTTATTCATCAAATTAGCCATATCCCAGCGCAGGCTGGTTCGGTAATCAACATAAGAAACATTCACAACCGCCACATCCTTGTTCAGTGAATCCAGAAGCTGCTGGTGCGAATCCGCAAACTTGATTTCTGCATCAACTCCATATTCCTTCAAGGTCTTGATCCAACCCTCGGCAATATAGATGTCGGTGGGAAAATGCTTTGATTCCGTCAAAAGGACGTGACCTGATTGCCTGATCCCCCAGGCATAACTGAGAAGTTTATACAAATTGATCGACGTGTTGTCGCAGACGATCAGGTCCTCAGGTTCAGATCCCACCAGGTGAGCGATGCCGGCGCCCAACATTTTGGGTTTATCCAGCCAGTCCAATTTGGCCCAACCCTGTCGGCCCAAATTCCTCCATCCTTCATTCAGCATCCAGGCAACCCTTTGGGGCACTTCTTTGGGCATCGCTCCCATCGAGTTTGCATCAAAATGGATCGCCCCTGTTTCGGCCAGAGCGAACTTGGATCGAAAATCCTGGAGAGGATCCCTCGCATCAAGTTCAAGACACTCCTGAAGTTCAATCCGTTCGTTCAGCATTCCTTCGATTCCAGTATAGCCTTGATTTGCAGGATCTCGTATTCGTGGGCCGCCTTAAGTCCCCGCCATCTTTCCTCATCCATTCCGGCGACCTTCCAGGCAATCATTGTAATCACACAACCTGTTGTTGATTCCCCTTGAAACGAATGAGAAAGGACGCGGATCATGATTCTTGGAATCAGAGAATCCATGCTGTTTCCTAGATGGAAGTGAAGAATCCGCATTTCCTGATCCATCGAAAGACGGATCAGAATGGATTCTCCATTCAGTTTCAAGACTCCTCTTGCGAGGTTTTCACCCATCATCTGGATTTCCTTCAGATTAAAATTCCAATCCGTGAGCTGACTCAGATCAGAAAGACGTGCAAATGCTTTTTCCGGCATGCATGAGGAATGGACCGATGTGATGTGTGCAAATCCATCATCCATGGCAATGGCCCCTCTCTAAACTTATTTTGAATTTATTCTCCTTGTCCATAATCCTTCAAGACACCTTCATGAGTAACATATCCAGCTTCAAGATCCTCCTGGATTTTTTCTGCTTCTCGCATTTTAGGATCTCCCAGTCCCCCTCCTCCGGGGAGTTCAAGGATTAAACGTTCTTCTGGAGGAACCCGGTAAACTGCCTTGTCCTTGAAACACAAACCGTTCTCCAGACCTGCTTTCCCGGGCTTACCGGGAAGCCCCCCTTCCCTACCACGAGGAGGATTCTTCATCCGGTCAAAGGTTGCTGCTGAGATGGTGAAAACTTGATCATTTGACGAGCCAACCTCGATGACTTGCCCCAGCCCCCCCCTGAATTCTCCAGGACCTCCAGAATCCGGAAGGTATTCTTTTCTCCAGAAAACGATGGGAGAGTCAGATTCCGTCACTTCGATTGGAATCGATCCCACTCCACTTGGGAACGCAGTCACTGAGAGTCCATCTTTGCCAGGCCGTGCTCCAACACCCCCCATTCCGACATTCATCACATTGAAAGGTTGAGCAGTGTTCCCATCATCTGAAAAAGGCAGAACCCAGATGCTCCCTGCACTTTCAGCCGGGACCTTTCCTGGAAGTACCTGTGAAAGGCACCCAAAGGCCAGATCCGGAAGCATCTGACCGATCACATGTCTTGCAGTCACAGGGGAGGGAGGCAGGGGATGGACGGCGGAACCCTCCTCAGCAAGTATCCGGAAAAGACGAAGCGATCCGTGATTGTTTGGGACCTCTGGAGCAAGAATGCTTTTCAGGCCGAAAAAGGTATAGGCTTCGGTATAACAGAAGGGTGAATTGATGCCGAAATTAGAGGCTGCTGAAGAACCAGAATAATCGATCAGGATTTCTTCAGCCAATACGGACATTCTGGCCCGCAGAAGCAATTCCCTTTCATATCCGTCTAATTTCATTTCTGCCGCATAGTCTCCGGGAGGAACCTTGTTTATGGCTTTTTTCATTGCCGCATAAGACTGCTCAAGGATGTATTGCCCTAGTTCTTCCAGGGAGTCCAGATTAAATTCTCCCATCATTTCGTCCAACCGTTGTTGAGCCGTGTCATTGCAGGTAATGAGGGAGAGCAGGTCTCCTTTCATCTCGACCGGATTACGGCTGTTGGCTTCCAGAATGGAGAGGATGACCTCGTTCAAACGCTTTTCTTCGCGCAGTTTCATGTGAGGGATCCGAACCCCTTCTTCATAGATCGACCTTGCTTCAGCGGAAAAACCTCTTCCGCCGACATCGATCACATGGCAGGTTGAAGCAAACAGCGCGGTGGTTTGACCATGATAAAAGGCTGGAGATACGACAACAAAATCAAACAGATGCCCTGTTCCCATCCAAGGGTCATTGGTGACAAATACATCACCAGGCTTCATCGTCTTCAGTGGAAACCGATCCAGGAAATGCATGACTGCTTTGGCCATGGTGTTCACATGCCCAGGAGTTCCCGTAACTGCCTGGGCCAGCATCCTTCCTTCCAGGTCGTAAATTCCTGTGGAGAGATCACCCGCTTCACGGACGACCGAACCAAATGCGGTTCTCAAGATCGCCTGTGCCTGTTCTTCGACCACAGCTATCAAACGATCCCACATCAGCTGCAAACGTATTCGTTTTCGTGCGTTTTCAGACATCAGGTGCTTTCTTGTTCTGATCGTCCAGGATGATATGTCCCTGTGGGTTCATGAATGCGACAAATCCTTCAGGAATGATGACCGCCGTTTCTGCTTCCTGAATTACAGACAATCCCTGTACGGACTGTCCTGGGTTGAAGTGATCTCTTAAGTAAACAAGGGCATTCTGGATTTTTCCGGATTGTGTGTCAAAAACATCTCTATTACCAGCTGGTTCCGGTGGAGTTTGAACCGAAATTTGATCATCGCCTTCCGTCATGACTTCCTCGGTTTTCACAGTTACGGACCAAGAGATTCCTTCTACTTCCATGTCCGGGAGGGTCAACCCATAGATCTCAAGGTAGAGTTTTTCGAATTGTTCACGGAGCGTCCATGCATCATTCACAGTGAGTTTTCTTTCTGGAAGGGAGATCTTCAACTCATGGCCCTGCCCCAAATAACGAACATCAACCTTTTTTTCTTCTTTCATTTCCTCCGATAAAGCATTTTCCTGAAGGGTTAAACTACGTGCTTCACGGCCCATTTCTTCGAGTAGATGGTTAACCTCATCCACCTTGAAACGGTTGAATCCGGTTTTGAAAGAACGAACGACTTCAAAACTCATAGGAGCTCTGAGAAATCCGATTGCCGAACCTACTCCGGCCCCTTTTGGAATGATGACCCTTGCAATGCCAAGCTTTCTTGCAATTCTGCAGGCATGAAGCGGAGCCCCTCCCCCAAAAGCAATCATCGTATGCCTGTTCAGCACCCGGCCCCTTTCGACCGCATGGACTTTTGCGGCATTGGCCATGTTTTCCTCAACCGTTGCCAAAATACCCAGAGAGGACCAGTTGGTGTCCAGTTCCAATTTTTCTCCAATCTTTTCGGCCACCACTTTTTTTGCAAGAGAAGGTTCAAGGGGTATTTTCCCTCCTCCAAAATATTCAGGGTCCAGATGCCCCAGCATTAAATTCGCATCGGTCACGGTGGGGTCGTGCCCTCCTAAGGCGTAACATGCCGGACCCGGCTCCGAACCGGCACTCCTGGGTCCAACGCGTATCCGTTTCATCTCGTCGACCCGAGCGATTGATCCTCCTCCTGCACCGATTTCCACCAGTTCGATCACAGGAACCCTCAAAGGGAGACCACTCCCTTTTTGATCCCGGTAAACCCTTGCGGTTTCAAAACTTCTGGAGGTTTCCGGGATTCCATTCCGGATCATGCAGATCTTTGCAGTCGTTCCTCCCATATCCAGTGAAAGAGCATCTTCCACATCACATTGCCGGGCAACCCCTGACGCCATGATCGCTCCTCCTGCAGGACCGGATTCGAGCATGCGGATGGGAAATCTAGCGGCCGTCTCCAGATTCGTCCAACCACCCCCGGACAGCATCAGATGGATTGGACACCGATACCCCTCTTCTATAAACAGTTTTTTCAGACGGTTCAAATATCCTGAAACCAATGGACGGATATAGGCATTGGCGCAGGTCGTGGAAAAACGTTCATATTCCCGCATCTCAGGGCAGACTTCGCTCGATAGACAAACACTCATTTCCGGAAACTTCGTGGCAATGATCTTTTGCACTCGCTGTTCGTGTTCGGGGTGGGCATATGCATGGAGAAATCCTACTGCAACAGCTTCTATCTTTTCCCTTTTCAGAAATTCAAGGGCCTCCAGGATCTGGTCTTGATCCAATTCCTGCAGAATCTTGCCCTGAGAACTGATTCTTTCCCTCACTGGTAGTCTGTATTTTCTTGGAACCAGAGGAGGCGGTTTTTCGAGGTAAATGTCATAATGGTCGAAACGTTTTTCGTATCCCATCTCAAGGATGTCCCTAAACCCATCTGTCGTAAGAAATGCTGTTTTTGCCCCTGTACGTTCGATGATCGTGTTCGTCCCAAGCGTTGTCCCGTGAATGATATGCGTGATCTGGGAAGGCTCGGTGCGGGTCGACCGCATCAGTTCTTCGACCCCCTGCATGATCCCTTGTTCAGGCTGCTTCACGGTCGTCAGCACTTTGATCGAATGAATCCCGTTTTGTGATTCAAGGACCACATCGGTAAAAGTCCCCCCGATGTCTGCAGCCAGTCTTATTGGATGATTCATCAATTCAGTTAACGCTTCTTTGGCCAAAGTTCACGATTATCATGGTACGCCAAATGTCATAAATATCTGGAAACCTCTTCGATATTCCTTAGGAATGACGGATCGAAATAATACGCCCCTTTTTGTTTAAATGATTGTTGAATTCATATAATCAAATAGGGTAGACACTTGCTTTTCATATTTCAAACAGAGAGGATTCTAGAACCATCAGATTCGTCTCCATGGATGATCAATAGATTCTCTGTTTCAATGCACCTGAATAAAGTATTTGGATGACGGTTAAAGCTTTAATTCAAACTGCAGAAGTCATTCTTCCTGCGGGAGAGCTTCAGGAAACTATGGATTTTTTCAAGGAAATACTAGGGTTTCAACTGATTTCCATCTTCCCTGCAGATGCACCCCATACGGCGGTGATGGAGGGGTATGGAGTCCGCATCCGGTTCGATTCGTATTACAACGGAGCTGCTGGCTGTCTCAAACTTGCCTGTGAATCTGTTAAGGAAACGAAAGAAGGCATGGCGGTCATGACTGCACCCAACGGAACTCGCTTGATCTATGAAGAGGCAGAGTCTCCTCTGACAATTCCTCCGATGCAGGCTTCCCTGGTTCTGAGCCATGGTGGGGATCCCTCGAACTGGCACACAGGGCGTGCCGGGATGGAGTACCGTGATCTGATTCCGGATCGTCATGGAGGACGTTTCATTGCTTCCCACATCCGTATCCAGGAAGGAGGCCCCGTTCCTGATTATCTGCATCATCACAAAATCCACTTCCAGTTGATCTTTTGTTACAAAGGCTGGGTTCGTCTCGTTTATCAGGACCAGGGCCCTACTTTTGTGATGAAAGCTGGAGACTGTGTGCTTCAGCCTCCCCACATCCGGCATCAGGTTCTGGAATGCTCCGAGGGACTGGAAGTTGTCGAAGTCACCTGTCCGGCTGAACATGAAACCTTCACCGATCACATATTGAAACTGCCCAATCCGGAACGGAACCCTTCCCGGTCCTTTTCTGGACAGACGTTCCTTTTCCATCAGGTGGAAAAAGCCTCATGGGAAAAATGGGAAGCAGGAGGAACCTTCCGGGATACCGGCATTGCTTCCGCAACTGGAGGAATCGCTGGGGGCCGTGTGATGAGACCGACTTTTGCTGAATCCACCTCTATGATGAAACAAAAGGGGGAACTACTCTTCTATTTTATCCTCGATGGAAGAATGGACTTGGCCTGTGGGGAAAATACCCCTTATTCCCTTCAGGAAGGCGATTGCTTTTCCATCCCTCATGGAATGCCCTTTTCCTTCAAAGATGGTTCTCCATCTCTTGAACTCCTCGAAGTCAGCATGCCTCCAAAGCATTAATAGTACGAACCGATTCCATATCATGAATTAAAAAAAGTGCTGATCAACGATTTGCACCTTGAACAGTGAGACTATGAACGGAACTATCATGGTGACGAAGTCTGAAGGAGATTGAAGATTGTTTTTGGATTACTTCTACCCTTGAAGGAATTCTTACACTGTAATAAGTTGATGTATTTTTTAGGAATTATTTAAACAATTGGGATTTCGTTAATTTGTTTTTATGACTTTTTCACTTAAAGAACATTTGAAACGTTATGGTATCTACGAAATCAATAAAGATAAATATTGGACTTGGAGTGGAAAGAAGTTGGGTGAACGTAAAATTAAAAGGTTGAATATTTTGAGAGAACCAATAGTTAAAGGTTGTGCTACCGAAGAGGACTATCTTAGATTTGTTGAATATATAGCAAGCCCAAAAGTAGCTTCAGTTGTTCACACCATGAATTATGGTGGAATATATAAATGTTGTGAATATATTAATAATTATATAGAAGGTGCTACATCAATTTTAGATATAGGTTGTAATATAGGGTATGGTACCACATGGTTTTCATTGAATCATAAAAAATCACATTTTACTGGTTGTGACGTGTCTTCTAGTTCAATTAAAACCGCAAAAATGTTTTCAAATAAATTCAAAATAAATAATATACAATTTATTAATGAAAATGTAACTGATCTTGATTTAAACAAAAAATTTGATTTAGTAATTAGTTCTCAATGCTTGAAATATGTTGAGGACGGAAACAATGGATTGAATTCAATCAAAAGATTTATGAATGAAGATTCAAATCTGATATGTATTGAGCATCTTAATAGTAAAAGTCAGGCAAAAGAATTTATATCAAATATTAAAAAAAATAATTTATATTTAAATTATTTTAATTTTCCAATTATATATAATAGTTTTGATGGAATTGAACTCTATCCTGTAATGTTTATAAGCAAATCAAACAAAAATTATATTTTTGATTTAGATGATATTTTTGAAAAAAAATTAAATTTATTAGAAAAATTTAATGATGAAAATCAAATGCCAAACTCCTAAATGTCCCCCCTTCCGGTTCACATGGGCACCAGAGATGATCCAAAGGGACCCACAGGAGTGGACTGGTGGGACTTGGATTATGGAAGAGGACCCCCTTTTGGTATGTGAGTGAAGGACAGGATCAGATAAGAATGTTTAAGGATGGTTAGAAAGACTTAACGAATGGTTGGATCAGAGGAACGTCCTTAAGTTTGTTCTCTAATGAATTGTGAAGATTGTTCTTCCTTGTTTCTGATACATTTCCAAGATATGCAACAGGAACATCAATGCTCTGAGGTTCTTCTTGTTTTTGCTCTGATGAGAGAACCTAAGTATGATCCTCAGTTGTAGTTTTACGACTAAGAGAGAGGAATAGGATTGATACGATTGAAAATCAAAATTGAAATTTCATATTAACACCCTAAAATTTTGGACTAATTAGTGGGGCCTGAATATATCATCAACATATTCCACAGAATCAAAGCCACATAAAGTAAGTTTCCCGTTTTTCGAATTCTTAAATTCTCGGATGGACGGTCAACAGTTTCTAGCTATAGGGGCATCCGCAAATGCGACCCTTGGCGTTGTGATATTCAAAATAAAGGCGGTCGATATAATCTCTGGTGCTTTCCACCGATTGGATCGCACCAATCCCCTGCCCGGAACCCCAAATATTCTTCCACGCTTTGGCATCGGATTTGGCACCCGACCTGAAATCCATCATTGAAGGACTGCTTTCAGGTAGATTGTCCGGATCCAGCCCAGCCTGTTTTATCGACGAGCGCAGATAATTCCCGTGGACACCTGTGAACAGATTAGTGTAAACGATGTCCTCTGCACTACCCTCTGCGATACCCTGCTTGTATGCTTCGTGGGCACGTGCTTCTTTAGTCGCAATAAAGGCTGAACCGATATAAGCATAGTCAGCTCCCATTGCCCGTGCTGCGAGGACTCCTTCACCTGTAGAGATCGAACCTGAACAAAGGATCGGTCCCTCGAACCATGTTCGAGTTTCAGAGATAAAGGCGAAGGGCGACAGTGTACCTGCATGCCCCCCAGCCCCGGTAGACACACAGATCAACCCGGTAGCCCCCTTTTCGATGGCCTTATGAGCGAAGCGCTGATTGATCACATCATGCAAAGTGATCCCTCCCCAACCAATGACAGCCTGATTGACATCTTCGCGCGCACCTAGTGAGGTAATGATGATTGGAACCTTAAATTTCGCGCAGAGCTCAAGATCGGCTTCGAGTCGGTTGTTTGAACGGTGAACGATTAGATTGACCGCAAATGGTGCAGCCGGGTAAACCGGATTACTCCTGTTATGGCTTTTTAATTCAGACATGATCTGATCCAGCCATTCTTCTAATAGACTCGTCGGACGGGCATTCAGTGAAGGGAATGATCCAACTATACCAGCCTTGCATTGGGCAATGACCAACTCGGGATTGGAAATGGTGAAGAGTGGTGCACCAACAACGGGCAGTCGTAGTTTGCCTTTAAGGATCTCTGGTTCAGCCATAGATTTCTACTCTAATATCAGCACATGCAGTAATTTTAGTTTTTGCTCCCTATATCCATCAATTGTATTATTTTAACATTATAATACAAAGTGATAATTTTGAGAACTATGGTTAAAAATAAGGAAAACACTTGGTTAATTGAGATCCAAAAACAGATACTCAGGATGGATAACCCCCTCTTTAAATTGGGATACAAAAGTGAAGGCTAGGCAGAAAGAATAAAAATAAGATTTGTTAAGTATGAAAGATTTATGATTCTATTCCACGTGAATAAAATCACCTTTATTTATCTCACCACCCTGAAGTATGAATCCGTATACACCGATACATGGGAGAATTTCATCATCCAGAAGTGGAACAGATTGGCTGTTATGTTTAACGATAGTCTGGAGAATTTTTGATTCTTTAGCGATTCCTCCTTTTTGCGCGAGTGTTGGGATTACGCAACGAGGTGTTGGATCTGAAATATGGAGACGAACATCCGCCCCTATACTCAGTGTTTTTCCCACCCAATCGTTCTCAATAAATCCCTTACCAATGGCTGATGTATCAATGACTAAATTCGGGCGAAATCTTCGTGCATCATATGAGCATTCTGGATCAATTTCAGTAAGCCTGTCGAGAGAAGAAGTTGTAACCACATGCACTGCTGCATAATCAGAGAATCGTCCTTCCATCATGATATTTCCAATATCGAGAATGGTTTCTTCATCTTTAAGTGGATCTAGACGTTCAAGACTTATTTCTTTGGGTCTTTTGGAGGTCATTTTTACAGACCTTCCAACTGTTTTAGTGAATTTTCCCTTCGGGTCTCCTCCATCTGTTATGGCCTTTACTCCATCAGGCCAAGTAATTAAGACTGGAGGCAACTTTTTGTCAATCTTAGGGGCTTCATTAAAGACAACTTCGAGTTCTAACAAACCTCCCCAGAGCTTAGGCATTTTTGCACTAGCGATTTTACCTGTGGTTTGATCAATGAGAGCATACCCACGGTCTCCAAGAATTCCTCCCTCAATGATGGTAGTATTTTGTAGACTCTCGCCACCCATCGATTTTACAGGATAGCGCCATATTTCTTTAATACGACCAGCATTTATGGCCTGATTCGACACAAACTTCTCCACATGTTTTACAGTGTGTTATGATGGTATATATTTTAGAAACTTAAGAAGTATTATGACAAATAGTAGTTATTCATCAAATGCTTGCAGTATTAACGTTTAGGCAATTAAATTAATTCATTAATTTTCGCCTTATCGTTTGAAATTTTTTTGCAATATATGGATCAAATTACCAATATCAAATTACCAGAAAACTATTATTTTATCTTTAATGCTTTTTTCATAAGTCCCTAAACTCATCCTTATTGTCAATGTCCTACCATCCATGGATTATGTGAAACCTGATTGTGAGAGTGAGAGTGAGAGTGAGAATGGTGATTCTCTTGTTTTTGATTTATTGTTTCAACTCTTGGTGATTCTTGATTTTTCTCATTAATACCCCTCGCTTTCCTATAGTTAGGAGTTGTATTATATATATTAGGCGGTGAGTATTTTCTGTGAGAGTCATTATCACAAGTTGGACAATCAATAATATGTTCGTAATGTTTTATTGAAACAAATTGTTCAAATAATCCGCATTTATTACATTCATATTCGTAGAGAGGCATTTTTCTCCTTACATTTATAAAATACCTGTTTATGGATTTGGGGTCATTTCTAAATTGTCTATACTTAGATCTTGGTGATTAATAAATCAGAATGACCCCTCATGTACGATCAACTAATTAAGCCTTCGAGTAAAAGGAATCCTGGCAGCCATGCCGTGAAAATACCCTGAAGCAGAGTTACCCAACCTGTTATTTTGCCAATATCTTTTTTCATTACCAACAGGAGGAAAAACATGAACCAAAGGATACCCCACGCGTACCAATCTAAAGCCAACCACATTCCAAAAGTCGTAGTTGCTCCTTGTTGAACTATATAGCCGGTTGGAATTGCTGTTACTGCAACAAACAAACAAAACCACCCCAACCCACGTCCATCTGCTTCTGTTACCCTATTCCATGCAACCCATAGATAGGTAAAGGCAAAAAGCAGAAGTTGTGCTGCAAGCTTAAAATCTCCTGGAGTGCCTGCAAGTAGAAGCAACAAACAGATAACAAGGCCTAAACCACCAACAAATGTATCGATCACCTTGATTTCTTTGTCTTCAATTTGGCCGAGCAACCATAGACCATTGCAAAACAACACAGCACCTACATAAAACAGCATTACATTTGCCATATGAACCTTTCTGCGATTGATTTGTGAAAGGAGGGTTGCAAATAATAATGTGCTTTTCTAGTGACCTAAAAGGCACTGATATTATGGCTTAGAACAACCCCCCTGTTAATTAAGCAATATTAGCTGAAGTCCCAATGAACTTTTCTAATATTTATATGATCAACTACAAACCAGTGCACTTCCACGATTCCCCGATACAGGTCCATTGGAATTAGGACGGATATCAAAATCAAAAATTTCCGTCGGTAATGCAAGTGTGCAGACTGAGTTTGGAATGTCCACAATTCCACTAACCATTCCTATTACCGGAGCTGTACTAAGCAGCATATAGGCTTGTTCTCCTGAGTAACCAAATTTTTTCAAGTACTCAATACAGTTCAAGCAAGCCTGGCGATAGGCAACAGTTGCATCCATATAGTGCTGATCTCCCTGTTCATCAACAGAAATTCCTTCGAAGACAAGGTATTCTGAATAGCGTGGTTCAACGGGCCCCGGTTTGAAGATCGGGTTTTTGACGCCATATTTTTCAACACCTCCCTTGATCAATTCGACGTGGAAATCAATCCAACCCGCAGTTTCTATAGCACCGCAAAAAGATATCTCACCATCTCCTTGAGAAAAGTGTATGTCACCAAATGAAAGCTTGGCTCCTTCCACGTAAACCGGGAAATAAACTTTTGAACCACGTGAAAGATTTTTAATGTCGCAGTTGCCACCATGTTCCCTGCCAGGGACCGTTCGCGCAGCTATTTTCGCAGCATTTTCGGCATCGGAACCTTTCATCTGCCCCATCCATGCATTTTCTGTCGTTGGAGGCGCAGCCAAAGGTGGAACCCGATCAGGATTCGTCGCAATTAGTTTGGCTTCTCGACGATTCCATTCTTCAAGCAGTTCCATGGAAGGTGCACAGCCAATCAATCCAGGATGAGTCAATCCTGCAAATTTAACATTATCAATATGTCGTGTTTTGGCATACACGCCTTCGAAATTCCAACAGACTTTTCCCGCATCTCGATAATGATCGCAGAGAAAACCACCACCATTTTCAAAATCAAAAATTCCTGTGAAACCCCATTCTGAATCAGGCAACATCCCAATGTCAGCAATGTCGACCACTAACAAATCACCGGGTTGAGCTCCATTGACATGAACAGGCCCAGTGAGATAGTGAACCTGGGTCAATTGAACGTCACGTACGTCATTTGCAGATTCGTTATCTCCAATTTGGCCGCCAGTCCAATCAATCGATTCGCATCGATAGGTGTCTCCGGGATTGACTGATGCCATCGCTGGAATATCCGGATGCCATCGATTGTGTATCTGCGGAACTCTAGCATTGTTTAAATCTACATCTAATAAGGTTTTAGGCATGATATCTCCTTAAATTGTGTTGTAAGAGATTGATATACAAAATATGATCTGATTTAATTCATTGGCATTCTCCCTTCTAAGGTCTTGCATATAAGATTAACATGTAATATATTAGTATTTGTAATATAAGAAATTACAAATGTCAATATATTAATTACATTATTTTAATCTGACTAATCAAAGGGAGAATTTTAATGGAAAATCAATTATTTATAGGAACTCAGTGTCTGATCGGGCCCAGAATTGGGCAACCAACTCCAGACAAAGGAAACAGTAAGGACAAATTTTATGGATTTAGAACCGATATTGGAACGTGCGAAGCTACATCTAAATATTAAATCAGATGCTGATTTAGCACGTCATCTAGGAATAAACAGACAGGAATTGTATCAGTATAAAAAAAAAGAATCGATTCCTTATAAATATTTAATCAATTTTTGCAGGATTGAATCATTGTCTACAGATTGGCTAATTCTTGGCAGAGAGATTCCAAGTGATTCAGAATCGGAATACAAGGAGAAATATATAAAAAGGCTGGAGGCTGAAAATAAACGATATGAAATGATATTCAATTCTCTTCTTTCAGGAGATATGAATTTAACAGAATTAGGTAAATTGCACGAAGCAATAGAGTATAAAAAACTTGTTTAGCGATTCTTGATTTCACAATCGTTCTTTAAAACGGGTGATACTTAGTGGCTTGATGTTTATGAATGAGATTCTATAGCTTCATTTGATAAACCAATGAGACTCAAACTCATTCTAATTTAGATCACTATCTCCAATAGGTAGGTTCAAGGATCAGGTAATTTTTAGCGTTTAAGTTTCTTGAGGCCGTATATCAAAATTAAACATGATGTCTTTAAATGACATTGTTTTTCTTTGAGTATTCACTTTTTTCAACATAACGCTATGGATTTTTCTTCCTCCCCCTTCATAGTTACTTTTTAAAAGCATTTCAAGTAAATGGAGTGTTTATCTCTTAGGCTCCAGTTTATTCTCCGATAGAGCAATGAGAAAGACGATGATTTTTAAACTATAATCTCCAAAATATATAAGATTATTTGTTTCCTCATCCGTACTTTCCCTCTTTCCAACCCATTTTTATAATATTTTTTTATTCACATAAATATTGATAAAAGTAGAAGGAACTTGGATTGTTGAATTTATTGATTCCATAGTTGTGAAAATATTGATTTCTTTGACAGGTTGAATCTTAATCGTTCAAAAAGATCCAGTATATTTCAGGAATAATGAATAGTTCAGGACATATAAGTTTTCTGGTGGGGACGATGTGCCTCGCACAGATTTTGGGAATGGTGGGATACAATCTCTGGCCAGCAATGATTCCTGATTTTATAGAACGCTGGAACCTAACCAGTGGAGCTGCTGGGTGGATTGGTGGTATCTATTACTTCGGTTATTTGGTTGCCATCTGGCCGCTATCCAATCTCACTGACCGGATTGATCCTAAAAAAATCTATATGTTTTCTATGGTGTTAACCATCATTGCTCCCCTTGGGTTTGCATTAACTGCAGGAGGTTTTTGGTCAGCAGCCCTTTGGCGATGCGTTCAAGGGATTGGTTTGGCGGGAACTTATATGCCAGGTTTGAAACTTCTGACAGATATTGTTCCCAAATCAGCCCAAAGTCGAACTGTTGCATGGTATACCTCGTTTTTTTATGTTGGTGCTGCCTTATCTCTGAGTTATGGAACTAACTTAAACACATATTTAGGTTGGAGGTGGATTTGGATGTTTTCGGCAATCGGTCCTACCATCGCTGTGCTGATGGTTTGGGTGATCATACCTGAAGCACCATTTAAAACAGAGAGAAAAACTGACAGAAGTCTGTTTGATTTACTTCCTATTTTAGCAAATCGTAAAGTGATCGGTTTTACGATAGCTTATTCAGCCCACACTGCGGAAATTATGGGGTTTTATACCTGGATCATTGCATTTCTAACTTTCTCCCAAGGAATGCATCATTCAGGAATATTGGCAAATTCTCTTGGAATTGGAACGATTGCCTCTACAGTCACTTTGCTAGCGGTTCCGGCCTCCATCCTTGGCAATGAAGCGGCTAGGCGTTTTGGCAAGATCAAGGTATTACGGATTGTTATGTTTGGATCCGCTGTAGTATCAACCGCACTTGGTTTTTCAGCCTCACTTCCTTTTCTTTTGATTTTGGGTATCATAGTGGTTTATGGAATTACTGTAGCCGCAGATTCAGCTATCATTACCGCAGGAATGGTAGATGCTGCGGACCCCTCCCATAGGGGAACGGTGATGGCGTTCTATTCTCTGGTCGGATTTTTTGGCGGGTTCATTGGTCCAGTTATTTTTGGATATATGCTTGATCTTGGTGGAGGTGAAACAGCACCCTTTGGATGGAGATTAGGATTTATTTCACTTGCTTTAATGGTTTGTCTTGGTCCGGTTGCAATCTATTATGGCAATCGAGGGGCAAGAAAAATTGATTAATCAAGAAGTTGACTGCCTCATAAAATTACTCCCAGCGTGGTATGACAATCTCTTGTCCCACGGCCCAAGGGGTTGCCCTTCGATACATAATGTGGTTAGCCAAAAAACAGTCTGGAAGGGTTGCGAATCAAGGACCCTTAAGAACGCAAATACCCTAGGTTACCCTGTAAATTCCATAAGTTGTTGGGGAATAGCGTGGGGGAAGTAATAGATTTAGTGAGGTCCCCATGAAATATCTACCACTCAAATATTGATGGATTTTATTAGTACTGGGAAAAGGATTTTTTTCTTTGGGTCAACCCACAAAAAAAACGACTTAGGCATTTGATTCTTAAGAATATACATGACTTTTAATTTTTTCCACGAAAACCGTTTAATTTTCTCCTTCCTTCAGAACCGTATGCGCATCACGTCCCATCGCCAGCCTGGAAGATTTTCCTCCTGGAAGGCCAGACGGGGTAGGACGGGTTGAAGAATCAGACGTTTCCGTGAGGCATCGTATTCTGCCAAGGCAGGAGCAGGTTCCATCTCCGCACTCATGCTGCTGCTTCCCCGATTGACTTCCCATAAACCATAACCCACTCCAGCCAGGGCTCCAAAAGCCGAACCGCGGATGAGCCGGATTCGCAGTTCATTGGCCATCATATCCTCGGTCATCAGCCACGATGCAAGACCGAGCACCCCACCGATGCCTGCCCCCCAGAGGGAGTTTTTAAAGACCACCTCCAGCGACTGCGCCCGCAGGGGCTGGGAGATGCCCAGCAGCAGAATCGAAACAACGAGCAGGGTTTTTATTTTTTTCATGGGGGGTCCTTTCTTTATCCATCAATGAAGCAGTGATAAGGGATCCATTTCCTCTTTTCATTCACTTGGACGGACTATTTTCAGAATTTCTGAAGTTTCTACCGAACCCTGTGTTCGGTTCGGGAACTTTAAAATTTTAAAAATGGGGTCACTTCAGTTCCCTTGGAGTGGGTATGGCATCATGGCCTTTTTCAAAGCGTGATGCCTGAATCCCTTCTCACTCTGCCGGTGGAAAGGCTGAGGTGAACAGGTAGAGTTCCTTCACCTCATCTGCTGAGAGGGCACGGTTGTAGAGGCGGACTTCGTCGATGTCCCCATTCAATACTCTCTTCTCCCAATCGGATTCTTTTGGATACATTTTTCCCAAGGCCCAATTTTTTTCG
>Ga0208411_1000373_pt1 | contig 35128 bp, 27 predicted proteins | sample ETN01SmetaG_4_FD_185793 | JGI IMG/M metagenome (GOLD analysis project Ga0208411, IMG submission 185793) | Marine microbial and viral communities from oxygen minimum zone, Eastern Pacific Ocean - ETNP2014F12-01SV261 (SPAdes) (version 2) | ecosystem: Environmental > Aquatic > Marine > Oceanic ... | reverse complement strand
ACGGCGCCAGAGCAGCGTCTGTGCTCCAGGCAGTTGGTTGCCTTCACCAATGAAACGCTCCAGCAAGGGATTGATGCGTTGGAGACGTTTCAGGTCGATGCCTAAATCATTACCCATCAGAACATTTTTTCTATTTATGTTTCATTTCCAAAGCTGAAAAAAGATACAAAAGTCTGGCTCAACTGTTAAGGAGATCCAGAGTAACCGCTTCAGTTGGGAATGAAGTTTTTATGTTTTTATCTATTGACCTGTGCTGATAACGCAGCCGCTGGTCGTGTAGTAGGTCCGGATATGGGGTATGACAGCTCCGTTATTCGGATTGATCAAAGGACCAGACATATCATGCATGTCATAGGTGGGAGTCATGGCGTAAAGAAAATCTGTTACGGTTTTTTTGTCTCGGTTGCTGAGTTCCGTCACGGAGGTCGAATAGGGATACATGATGTCTTTGGCATCGAAACTGTGGGACCAGATCCCAAGCATGTGACCAAATTCATGGACCGCTGTGCTTTTATTGGTCCCTGAACCATAGCTGCTGTCCAGATCTTTTCTCATGTAAATGTTCTTATTAGAGCTGGCATAGCCTAAAACACTGGAACTGCCGGTTTTACTTTCCATTTCACTGGCAGTGTACCAGTGAACTTTGACATCTGGGGTTCCGGAATAACTGAGGGTGATCCCGATTTCACTGAGGGTGGATGACCATTGATTCAACCCGGCCTCAAACGAACTGACCAATGTACTTGAAGGGGAGCCTGATGAATCAGAATCGATGGTGATGCTGTTGTTTTTACCCCAGTGCAGAATGGTCCCCGAGGAAGAAACCGGGTAATAATCTTTTCCCTGATTGTATTTTTCAGAATCTCCGCATCCATAAAGTAATAATGCGGATGCTCCCAGTAACAGGTCGCGACGTTTGAGATCACACATAAACAATCCTTAAAATCTTATGGTAAAAGTTCCTATCAACCCCAGCCCTCCAAGGTCGAAATCCATGCCAGTGGGAATTCCCTTCGCGTCATATCCGGGCCGGACATCATCTTCCGGAATTTTGTGTTTGCTCATCGAATAGCGGGCTCCCGCCTCGAATCGAAATTTCTGACCAAACAAGCGGTAAAGTACTTGGAGCATCATGTTGGTACTGGTCGTGCTGGATTCTTGTGTGCCCAACTGTCCGGTGATATTGGAAGTGACGATGTCGGAAGATTGATATCCATAAAATTCACGCGTCAATTTTCCTGAACCATAACCCAAGTCGAATTCAAGGTTTGGGGAGCTTTTCGGGTAGATGGCGAGAAAGAGTAAAGTGTTCTTGAGCCCCATCTTGTTTTGTTGTTGATCTCCGTTGAGTGTCTTGTAATTGATGTTTCCGGAAAGATCGTCCATTTCCAGTCCGATGCCCCATCTGCTTGCCCTGGACTTGAAGGCTGCGGAAAGGGCGGTCCCGGCTAGTTGAGGACTGGAAGAACCATATCTTTCCTTGAGAAATTGGTTGTATCCCTCGGAGGTTGAAAGCATCTTGACCAGGTATCCCCCCCTGAAAATCAGTTCTGCATGGACTGAAGGTTGTATGAAGAAAAGAAAGCAAATCAAAGCCAGTATCCCGGCCATTGTGATTTTCTTAGAATGGGCAAGAGACATTATATTTCCTTGGATAATTTTTTCCCCGATACGAGACTTTGAAATAATGCAGAATAGGGCCCAATAAACTCCTTCCTGAAAATTCAACGGGATCAAGAGGACTATCGATCATTTTGGAACATCGTTTGCTTTACACCAAGGCAAACCAAAAGAATGATTGATATTCCAAGGACGGAAGATGAACAAACCTGAAACCGGGATGACCCCGGAAGTCAAGCAGGCACTGGTTTCAGTGAGTCTGCTGTCAGTATTCATATTGGTCATGTCTTCAATTTTCGGAGGCATTTTCCTTTCCATGTAACTCATCGGTGCATCGGTAACCGGCATTCATCCATTGAAGGAGTTTTAGATGATTTACTTTCTGCATAATTCCCAGACTGGACGTATCCAGCAGTCTCCCAGGCTTGAACAGTTTGAAGGGCCAGATCGTGTTGCATTCAAGAACATCCTGCGCAAGCAATGGCTGAATCGGGATGTGTTCAGTGGCAATGGTTCCACCGTCTACCGCATCAACCGTAGTTGAAGGAGGCAGGATGAAACCCCAACATATCAATATTTACCTTCCTGCAATGGATCCACTGGAAGCAGAATTGGAGCAACCCCCTTCCAGGCAAAGGGTTCCACTTATCGATTCAGCAATTCGTTGCATCCTTTACTGGTTGAAATACTGAAGTTCGACTCCCTGCAGAGAAGCGATTTCTTTTGGCAGCAAACCGCTTTTTCCATGATTTAAGTCTTTGACTCTGTCCTAGATTCGGACTAGCTTTTCCCCAAAAGCTAATAATCCTCTTTGATCCATGACAATTGAAACGGTTCGGTGGGCACATTCCACCTGCCCTCATGACTGTCCGAGCACCTGTGCCCTTGAGGTGGAAGTGCTGGATTCCAAGACCATTGGCAGGGTTCGTGGCCGGAAGGGACATGCCTACACCGACGGAGTGATCTGCGGTAAAGTGTCTCGCTATGCGGATCGAGTAAATCACCCCCAGAGGCTGATGCATCCGTTAAAAAGGGTTGGGCCCAAAGGTGTTGGTATGGAGTCCTTTACCCCGATCAGTTGGGAGCAGGCCTTAGACGAAACGGCTGCGGTTTTTAAAGGCGCAGCTCAAGAATTTGGAAGCGAAAGCGTCTGGCCCTATTTTTATGCGGGTACGATGGGGCATGTCCAGCGCGACGGTATCGAACGGCTGCGTCATGAAATGCGTTATTCCGGTCAGCATTCTACTTTCTGTGTGACATTGGCAGATGCAGGCTGGAATGCGGGAACCGGGAGAAAACGGGGAACCGCTGGATGTGAGATTGCCGATTGTGAACTGCTGGTTGTATGGGGTGGGAATCCGGTCAACACTCAGATCAATGTCATGCACAAATTCCAGCAGGCACGGAGAAGCCGAAATGCCAAGTTGGTGGTCATCGATCCATACTGCACTGACACTGCTGATAAAGCTGACCTCTTCCTGAACCTCCGTCCTGGTACTGATGGGGCACTGGCCTGTGCGGTAATGCATGTCCTTTTTGAAGAAGATTATGCGGATTGGGATTATCTCGAACGTTTCACAGACTGTCCGACGGAATTGCGTGAACACCTGAAAAGTCGTGATCCGCAATGGGCTTCGGAAAGGACCGGGATTCCTGTCTCCCAAATCCTTGAATTCGCCAGGCTTTATGGAAGCACCCGCCAGGCTTTCATACGCATCGGCTATGGCTTCACCCGTTCGCGGAACGGAGCAACCGCGATGCATTCCGTGAGCAGCCTGCCAGCAGTCACTGGGGCCTGGAAATACCGTGGTGGTGGAGCACTTTACGGTAATACGGAACTATACCTTCTGGACAAGACGATGATCTGCGGACTGGATCTGATCGATCCCAAAATCCGAATTCTCGACCAGTCTCGGATTGGTGCTGTCCTTTGTGGTGATGCAACTGATATTGGAGAAGGACCTCCCGTCAAGGCGATGCTGATCCAGAACACCAATCCGATGATGGTTGCTCCTGATACCAACAAGGTCCGTCAGGGATTCATGCGTGAAGACCTCTTTGTCTGTGTTCATGAACAGTTCATGACCGAAACTGCAGCAATGGCGGACATTGTGCTCCCGGCTACCAGTTTCCTTGAGCATGATGACTACTACACTGCCAGTGGCCACACCTACCTTCAAATCTCTCCAGCCGTTATCGAAGCCCCGGGGGAATGCCGTTCCAATCATGAGGTGTTGCAGCAACTCGGTCAAAGACTGGGTGCGAAACATCCTGGTTTTCAGATGAGTTCCTGGGAACTGATGATGAGAACCCTTGAAGACAGCGGCTTCGAAGAGGGACACAACCTGGAAAGACGAAGTTTTGAAATCGACTTTGAACCGGGTTTCGAAACCTCCCATTATCTGGACGGGTTCGAGCATCCCGACGGTCGATTTCATTTCCGTGCCGACTGGAATCAATGGCCCCAGGCTGCGGAAGGTATGCCTCAATTGCCGGACCAGTGGCAGGTGACCGATGAAGCAACCTCCGAAAAGCCTTTCCGGCTGGTGACCGCACCGGCGAGGTGGTTCCTTAATTCAACGTTCACCGAACTCGAAATCTCCCGGAAACGGCTCTCCAAACCCAGGGTGAAACTGCACCCTCAGGATTGTCAAGAACAAGGCCTGTCATCTGGACAACTGGTCAGGCTCGGGAATGATAGAGGGGAGGTGGAACTGGAGGTGGAACCTTTTGGAGGGATGCAGACTGGGGTCGCCGTAGTGGAAAGTATCTGGCCCAATGGTGCATTCCGCAACGGTCATGGAATCAACACACTGACCAGTGCCGAAGCCGCGGCTCCCAATGGAGGAGCGGTTTACCACGACACTGCCGTCTGGGTCCGTCCCGTTGATTGATTCTTCCCAAAGGGTTTCTTAAAGTCGGAAATCTTTCCTATTTGGCTTCTGAGAATCTCTTCAGATTGCTTGCTTCTTGTCATTCTGCACGAAGGGCATTGATGCCCGAAGTTGCAGAATCCAATGCTTAACAAGCCTCCCGCTATGGATTCTGTGACTCCGCCTTGTAGCTCCGAGCAGAATGACAGCATTGCTAGAGTTGTCTAAGTTTCAAATGGGAATGAAGGGAGAGTTCAGTCCTGCTCTTTTGCAGCAGATTCTGCGTTGAAATTGGATGTTGATCCGAGTTGCTCGAGCTGTTCGCTGCTATAGCCTGTGGCCGCGGAGGCGGCAGAGAAGCTGGGAAAAAGCTGGCCTTCGACCCGGACTGCCTGGGGATGGCTGCGTTTCCGGCGGGGTTTGGTCCTCATCGGAGGATTTTTGAATTCAGACTGACTTTGTTCCCGGCTCTGCTGCTGGATCAGGCTGATGTACTGTTGGAGCGCGGCAACACATTCGAACCACCCATTTCCTTCATGGCAAGCAGCGAACTGGCGATGAAGTTCACGCTCCCTGGTTTCTGCTCCTGACTGAGTTCCTCCCTCCAGAACCACAAGCAGTCTCAGGTTGACCGAGGAAGCCTGTTGCAAGGCATTGAAACTTTGATAAGGGTCAGTACTGCATCCAATCTTGACCCGGAAATTTCGGGTATCCTGGATGAAAAAGACCGCCCATGCTTCGCTTCCCAGATCTTCACGTCGTTTCTGTGCGGCCTGATAACGTATATCCGAACAACTCTTGCACCAACGAGCCTTACCGTCGACCGTGTGGGAATCCATAAAATAATCGTTGAGCGGTTTCATCATCCCGCAATCAGCACAAAGTTTGACGGTTTTTTCAGCGAGTTGAAATGATTCCGAGGAGGACCTTCCATTTCCAGGAACCTTGAATTGCGTACACTGCCTACAGACTGAGGACATTCCATCCTTGGTCCGGCCTTCCGGGAAAAAAGAACGGGTTCGGGGAAACTCCCTCCGGCATCGTGAACAGATGCGGGTGTATTGTTCTGGACTGAAAAGTTCTTCCTGGATGGGATGTGCCATTAAAGGCCTATTCGTGTTGAGGAATGCATTCAGAAAATAGTTTGAAACCCTTCACCCAATTCATTTGCTTATCAAGGATAATTCCATCCTAAGTTCATCCATTTTTTATTTCAACCATGTCTGAAAAATCATCCAATCCTGGGCCATTTTTTGGCCCAGATAACTTTCAGGAAAAGGTTGCATACTGCTCCACGCGTTTGTTCATCACCTTGAACCATAATAAAGGAAACCAGGCCAGGAGAATCATGGCAGCATAACTTGCAGGAAGTTGAGGGGCTTCATGCAGATGACGGAGGAGTTGGTAGCGGCGATTGGCTTTTTGATGATGATCTGAGTGCCGCTGAAGCTGGAACAGAAACATATTGGTCAGGAAACTACTGTAGTTCCAGGAATGTTCAGGGCCTGGAGATTCAAAAGTACCATTTTCTCGTGTCTTTCTCCGAAGCCCGTAATGTTCGATATAATTCACTGTTTCCAGAAGAAATATCCCGAATAAAGACTGACCGAGAAAGAACACAAGCCCGCTGAACCCGTATGCTATCGTCATCATGCATGCGATCAGGAAACTGACACTGCTCCAGATCAGAAATTCATTCTCACGATTCCAAAAACCGGATCCTTCTTTTGCGTGCCGTTCTTTTTCAATCTTGGCTGCACAGCAAATGTTCCGGATGATGGCTTGGGGAAGAAAGAGATAAAATGATTGCCCCTTTTCTGCGCTTGATGCGTCTTCTGGGGTGGCAACATTTTGATGGTGCCCAAGGATGTGTTCCGTCTTAAAACTGCCGTAACTCATGCTTGCCAGCAACAGACCTCCGGTTCCTTGAAGCCATCGGGAACGACGGTGAATGAGTTCGTGTGCCGAATTGATGGCCACCATGCTACCGACGACACCCACGGAGATGATCCAGGCTAATTTTCCTCCCGGGCTCAGATCGAGCGTATGAAACACTTCAATAGCCCAGATCAAGGTGAACCCCTGTAGAGGAAGCACCAACATAGGAAGCATCGTATACCAAAACCCTTCGTTCAACCTCTTTTTCTGGTTTTCATCCGGATTGGCATGGTCTAATCCGATCAACCTGTCCAGCAACGGGATGACGATGAAGATGACCGCGCAGGGAAAAAGCATCCAGAGATTTTGGAATTCGCTTTGCTGTCCTAAAAAGACGGAAAGGTAGAGCAGCAAATAAGGACTGAGGGCAAGCAGATAGAAAATACGTCTGAGGGAAAAAATCGAAATCAAGGGTTTTGAACTTTCGACTCTTGATTGCATCCCTGGATCCGTTCAGGTGATTTTTTTGTTTTTGGAATCTGGAGGCATTTCCAAAACCTGGTCCATTTCATCACCTCCTTCCAGAACTTCGTCTCCGAAAGTTTTTTTGGGTTGCACTCCCAGGACACGCAATGATTCGATCTGTCGGATGACACTGCCTCGCCCACTGGTCAGCCTTCCGTGGGCAATTTCATACTCTGCGCGTGCTTTGTCCAGATGCTTGCCGATGCCCTCCAGGGATTCCACGAAGCCTACCAGTTTGTCGTAGATCCCGGTAGCACGTTGGGCGATCTCCTGGGCATTTCGGTTCTGATCTTCATAACGCCAGAGATTCTTGACGATCCTTAAAGTGAGCAAAAGGTTGCTTGGACTGACGACCATGATCCCCTGGGCATTGGCATCGTAAAGAAGTTGTGGATCCTCATCGATGACCGTCAGCAGGGCAGACTCCACTGGGACAAACATGATTACATAGTCCAGGCTGCGGACGCCTTCCATCTTCTCGAAATTCTTTTCACGCAGACCACGGATATGACGCCTGAAAATCTGCAGGTGTTCCTGAAGGTGATCCTGCCGGGTTCCTTCTTCTTCCTGTGAACGGTAGTTCTGGTAGGAAACAAGGTTGATCTTGGAATCGATGACTACATCCCGTCCATCTGGAAGATGAACGATCACATCAGGCTGATAGGGCTGTTGCTGATCGTAGTAGCCACTTGAAACGATGTCGAATTCTCTCCCACGACTCAGACCGGATTCTTCCAGGATTTTTTCAAGCACCAGTTCTCCCCAATTTCCCTGGGCCTTAGAATCACGTGTCAGTGCTTTGGTCAGGTTGACTGCATCTTGGCTGATCTGTTGGTTGAGTTCCTTAAGACGGCTGATCTCGTTGAAAAGGACCGCACGGTCTTTGGTGTCACTGATGTAGGCTTCTTCCACCTTATGGCGGAAATCACCGATTTCTTTCTGAAGGGGGCTGAGCAGGTTGTCGATGTTGGTCTGGTTCTGTTCTGCGAAGCGATGGGTCTTGTCATCCAGGATTTCATTGGCAAGGTTCTGGAAATCCAGACGCATCTGTTCCTTGGCATCCCGGAGGATGCGCATTTTTTCATCTGCCTGTTCCCGGGCCTCGTCGAGCAGGGTTTGAAGCCTGGAGGCCTGGACCTTCAAATCGGTGGACTGACGGACCTGTTCGTCCAGTTCTGCTTCGAGCCGGGCATGATCCGCATTCAACCGGGAGAGTTCGTTTTCACGGGAAAACAGTTTTTCTTCCAATACTGCAAGATCACTCTCGTATTCGTGACTGACCCGTTCGGTCACCTGTGAAGCGGAGTTTTTGATCAGTGCCCAGGTGATGCCTGCACCCATCAGTACACCAACCACCAGGGCCAGGGGGATGATGGTCTCTAGATCGTACATGGGTTTCTAGGTCAGGTTGAAAAACTTGGGTGTATGAGCAAAAAGTTAACATCTTACTATTTATTGCAAATAAACAGCCAGATGCAAATATTTATGTTTGAATGAAGAAGGATGGTGATCAAACAGAGCGAACGATTTCAGTTTCAATGAGAACGGTAGGCGGAAAGCATGGTTTCCAGAAGGGTTTCCACATCACTGAATTGAGGACGCCATCCGAGAAGCCTTTCTGCTTTTTCCGCTGATGCGAGAACCACCGCCGGATCACCAGGACGCCGATTACTAAGGGTCACCGGGATCTCCACTCCAGAAACCCTTCTGGCCGCTTCAAGAACTTCCAGAACGCTGATTCCTTTGGAGGTTCCAAGATTGACGACCAGGTCCTGATCTTCCTTTTCCAGATAATCCAGGGCTTTGACATGGGCATCTGCAAGGTCACTCACGTGGATATAATCACGAATGCAACTGCCGTCGGTGGTATCGTAATCGGTGCCGTAGACTTCAAGTGTGTCACGCCATCCAAGGATGGTTTCAAGCACCAGGGGGAGTAAGTTGTTGGGTTCTTTTTCCAGACCCCTGACCTCTCCCTGCGGATCATACCCGGCAGCATTGAAATAACGCAAACTCGCATAACGCATGTTCTTGAGCCTACTGAACCACAGGAGGAGCGTTTCGATCTGGAGCTTGGTCTGTCCGTAAAAATTAGCAGGTTTGGTTGGATGATCTTCGTCCAGGGGCAGGTATTGGGGATCTCCATAGACTGCAGCACTTGAAGAGAAGACGAAATGTTGGACCCCTTCTGTTGTAACTGCATTGAGCAGATTTACCGTCCCATTCAAATTGTGAAGTGCGTAACGTTCAGGTTCGACCATCGAATCCCCGGCAGCCTTCAGTGCGGCAAGTTGGATTACTGCGCGGACGTCTTTCATCGCTTCATGGATCTGTTCCGGAATCATCAGATCTCCATGAATAAATGGAATCTCTGGGAACAGGTTTTCCCTGAGGCCTGTACTCAGGTTATCAAAAACAATGGGCTGACGTCCTGCGTCTCGGAGGGCCTTGACGACGTGTGAACCGATGTAGCCAGCACCCCCAACGACCAAAATATCAGGATTTGCCTGGGTCATCGGAATTCCGACGTGGTGGAGGGATCTGCTGGATCCTCGACGATTTCATAAAGGACGCCGAAGGGATGATTCGTCCGGGATTTTGGATGGACGAAGAATACTGTGGTACCCCGGGAACCGGGCCGTGGTGCATCATCAATGAGGTTGAATCCTTTTTCTTGGAGCCAGTCAAAGGCGGTCCGAGCGTTTTCAACACGGAAACCAACGTGGATCAGTCCTCCTCTTCCACCATTACGGTCAATTTGACGTTGAACAGGAGAGTTATTATTGAGTGGTTCCACCAATTGAATCAGATTCGGGCTTTCACCAATTCCTAAAAGCACTTCGCGTACCTGGTCCCTTCCTCCGAGTTCTTCCTGGTGAACTTCCCGGAATCCCATCATCCGATAAGCCTCTACCTGCCCTTCCAGTTCTCCCGGGAGCACCGATACGGCAACATGGTCGATGAACAGAAAGCCTGGAAGTTCACCGAGTTCTTCGGGTTGCTTGGAATTTTCCAAATCAGATGTCATTGACGCTTAGAGGTGAAATCCTCCATTTTCTTTAAGCATGCCGTGATAGATCCGAATTCCCTCTTCGAGACTGAGGAATTCTTCTTGGTAGCCTGCTTCACGAAGCTGTGTTGTATCAGCTTCGGTGAACTCCTGGTATTTGCCACGAAGATCCTCTGGAAACGGAATCGATTTCAACTCTCCGGAACCCTCGATGGCCTTCAAGCATTCTCCAATAGCCGTGAAATTTCTGGCCTGGCCGGTTCCAGCGTTGAATATTCCACTTTTGCCGGAATGAAGAAAATGGAGATTGATCTTGACCGTGTCCTGGACGTGGATGAAATCCCTGCGAAACCCCTCGCTTCCTTCAAACAGCTTCATGGAACCCTCTTTGCGCAGTTGGTGAAAGAGATGGAAGGCAACCGAAGCCATCCGTCCCTTATGAGATTCCTGTGGTCCATAGACGTTGAAATACCGAAGTCCGAGGATTTGAGACTCTGCCTCAGGCAACAGACGACGGACGTAGTTGTCGAATGAGAATTTGGAAAAGCCATAGACGTTCAGAGGGTATTCTGCTTCAGGATTCTCTGCGAAACCATTGGTTCCATTTCCGTAAACCGAAGCACTTGAGGCATAGAAGAATGGGATTTTCTGCTCCATGGCATAATGCAGCAGAATTTTCGAATATTCGTAATTGTTGGCCATCATGTAACGGCCGTCCGATTCGGTGGTGTCCGAACATGCACCCTGATGAAAGATGACTTTAGGTTTGGGAAGCGATTCGAGTTTGTCCGGTAAAAGTTCCTTGTCGAGATAATCGGAGTAACGAAGGCGGTTGAGATTGAGGTGTTTGGAAGCTCGGGTCAGGTTGTCCACGATCAGGATCTTCTCTTCTCCCATATCATTGAGACCCTTGACGAGGTTGCTGCCGATGAAACCTGCTCCTCCGGTGACGATGATCATCCCTGCTCCTTGATTTTTTCGATGATGCTACTGGTGGAATGGCCTTCCAGGAACGGAAGGACCTTAACGTTTCCGCCGTTTCTGGTAACGGTTTGATAACCCACAATCTCTTCCGCCCGGTAGTCACCCCCTTTGACCAGCACATCAGGAAGGACCTTTTCGATGAGCCTTGCGGGTGTCTCCTCACCGAAAAGAATCACCGCATCCACAACCCTCAGGGCAGCAAGCACACTGGCCCGGGAATTTTCTTCGACGATCGGCCGGGAGTTGCCTTTGAGTTTTCTGACCGATGCGTCATTGTTCAATCCGACCATCAGTGCGTCCCCGAGAAGCCGTGCTTTCTGGAGATAATCCACATGCCCTGAATGGAGGATGTCGAAACATCCGTTGGTGAAAACCAGCTTTCCAGGTTTTTGACGGAAGGCCAGAAGCCAGTGTTCCAGTTCAGCTTCCTCAAGAATTTCTCCCAAAAGCTGGCTCCTGTAGTTTAGTGTCCCTCGAATTCGATCAGAGAAAAAACCGGTTCCTGTAATCGTTCCCTGCCTTTTAAGTCGGTCAATTCGATGACGAAGGCATAACCCACGATCAGACCTCCTACCTTTTTAACCAGTTTGGTACTGCCTTCAATGGTACCTCCGGTTGCAATCAGATCATCCACCAACAGCACACGGCTTCCCTCAGGGATGGCGTCCTGATGCACCTCCACCCGATCTTTTCCATACTCCAGATCGTAATCCACCCCGTGAGTTGGTCCAGGCAGTTTTCCCGCTTTACGGATCGGGATAAAGCCTAGACCCATTCTGATCGCCAATGGAGTGCCTATGATGAATCCGCGTGATTCAACCCCAACCACCACATCGATCTTCTCATTCTTGTAATGCTCGGCGAACCGCTCAATTGTTTCATTCAGTGCTTCCGCGTCGCTGAGAAGGGTGGTGATGTCGCGGAAGAGGATGCCTGGTTCAGGAAAATCCGGGATGGTGCGTATCTTTTGTTTGAGGTCCATGATCGAGAAAGTTCTGAGTGTGTTCTGTGTTCCAATTGGAAAATGATCTTGAAAAAAACCTGTGATTCAAGGATATTAAAGGGTTTAATTATAGAAACTACATTGCACAGATTTATTTAGAAAAACAAATAATGATACAGGAACTTCGTGAATACTCCCAGAGCTTTTTGTTTAAGCTTCTGCTGGGGGTCATCTGCGTCACCTTCGTGATTTCCTTCGGGGTTGGCAGTTTTGGAGACCGCAAGGAAGTGATTGCCAAAGTCAATGGTCGGGAAATCCTGCTCAAGGAATATCGCAAGGCCTATCAAAACCGGTTGCAGTCCCTACGACAGCAATTTGGAGAGAATGCAGATGCTTTTGCCGAGCAAATCAATCTGAGGCAGCGTGTTTTTGAGCAGATGATTGACCAGGAGTTGTTGAAGATCGAAGCAGAAAACATGAATTTAGAAGCAACCGATCTTGAGTTGCAGGAAGAAATCCGGACTCAGCCCTATTTTCAAAAAAACGGGAATTTTGATTTCGAAACCTACAATACGGTGCTCAGTCAGAACAGGATCGTTCGTCAGGAATACGAAGACTCCCTCCGTGAGGAACTCAAAGTGAGGAAACTCCAGAAGTTGATGGGTGCGGGACTGTTGGTCAGTTCGAATGAAGTGGAGGAGATGTATCAACTTGAGAATGAGAAAATACAGATTGGTTACCTGCATTTTGATCCTCAAGTTTTCATTCCTGAAATTGAAATTAATGAAACGGAAGTCCGTCAATATTTTGATGAAAACCGAGATTCGTTCAAGACCGATAAAGCTTTCCGCATCGATTCGTTCATGCTCGGACTGCAAGATTTCCAGGACACGGTCAAGGTCCGTGAACGTGAGATCCGGCGTTACTATGAGAAAAACCTGGAAACCTATACTACTCCTCCCAAAGTCAAGGCTCGGCACATTCTTTTTAAACTCGACGCGAAGGCGGATGAAGAACAACTTCAGAAACGTCGTGAGGAACTCCAGAAACTCCTTGAAGAAATCAAAGAGGGTGGGGATTTTGAAGAATTGGCCAAACGTGTTTCTGAAGATGCAACGGCAGAAAAAGGTGGAGATCTGGGATGGTTCAAGCCTGGTGAAATGGTTCCAGCTTTTGAAGATGCAGCTTTCAGGCTTGCCATAGGAGAAGTTTCTGACATTGTTCAGTCTCCTTTCGGGCTCCACTTGATTCGTGTTGATGAGAGGCAGGATAAAGTTGAAAAGGATCTGGAGGAGGTTCGAGAAGAAATCACTGCTGTACTGACGGATAAACGTGCGGAAAAGAAGTTGGAAGAAGAACTAACAAGGATAGAAGCCGAAATTCCGGACAAGGAACTCTCTGAAGTGGCTGGTGAATTTTCTAAATCGGTTCTTTCCAGTAAAACCTTTTCCAAAAATGATGTGATACCTGGACTGGGCTCTGCCTTTGGACTTGTTACCGAATTGGAACAAAAACAAAACGAGGAAAAAGGGGTCTGGAAACGCAACTCACTTCAAGGGCATGTCGTTTACCAACTGAAGGAAATTAGTGAACCTGCGATCCAAGAGTTCTCTGATGTTCAGGAAGAAGTACGTGAAGCCTTGAAAATGAAACGTGCTGAGGAATTGGCACGAAAAAAGGCGAGCCAGGCTCTGTCACAGGCTCAAGGGGGAACACAACTGGAGGAACTGGCCACCGAGAATGGACTCCAAGTGCAAACGTTTGAATTTACTGCAACGACTCAGTATTTGCCTCAGTTGGGAAAGAATGAGACTTTTCGCAAAACAGCACTTTCCCTCAAGGAATCGAGTCCCTTTGCCCTCAGTGATGATGAAAACCGGATCGACCTGGTTCAACTGCAGGGAAAGAGGATGGAAGAAGCGGATCCCAAAACCCTCAAGCAGCAGATTCGTCTGAGGCTCCGACAACAGCTTCAGCAAACGGTACTGTCGAAAGAACTGGAAAGGCTCAGAGACACCGCGGATGTGGAAATCATTAATCCGGTCTTTCAGCAACTCCAGCAGACCAGCTGAGTTCAGGATCGGAAATTGGACACAGGATCAAAGGGATCAAGTACCATGGTTTTGTGAAACCCTGTTGAGGTTCGGGTGCCTGTTCTTTCTGCTGATTCTTTTTTCCCCGGCTCCCTCCAATTCCAAAGAAACACAGGTTCCTGTCTTACGAACCGGTTCTTTTCTGAGTGATGCATTTTCAGAATCCGGAACAGAAGCAGCAGTTCCGGAACTCCAGATCTTTGCAGAGTTCAATCAATTCCAAGTGGCTTCAGGAAGCCAACTGACCTTGGAGGTCAGGGTAATTATCCCGGAGGGTTGGCACCTTTATTCCATCCAGAGTTCAGAGTCCAAAGATTTTGTTCCTACCCGGCTGAAGGCAAGTTCCAGTGTGCATCTGTTGAAGGATTCCTTGCGTGAAAATACACCTCTCCTGCAGTGGGATGCAGTTCTAGAGAAGCAGGTTTACCTTCATCAAGGACAAATGCTGCTGGAACAGGATTATCGGATTTCTCCGGACGCATCCTTAGGAATCCAGGATTTGGAGGGAGAACTTATCTTCCAGGCCTGCAATAATAACGTCTGTGCCCCCTTGACCCGGCAGCCTTTTGCTGCGGCCCTAGTAATCCGACCCTGAATTTTGGGTTGAATCTGCTGTTTCCTCAATCATGCCTGAACTCCATTATTCCAACCGTCTCGACCGTCTGATTGAACCTTTGGCAGAAAATCTGGATGCCGAGGATCCTTTTGAAAAAGCAGAGATTGTGGTTCCGAATTTCAGCCTGCAGAAGTGGATTTCTCTTCAGTTGGCACAACGTGCCGGGATTGCCGCAAATCTTCGTTTCATCCCTCTCGAAAAAGCTCTTCAGGAGATGATTCAATTTCCCCTTCGCAAGCCTACCGGAAGGATCCTTATCAGCCGTATGATGCTTCAAAGACTGTTGCTGGAACGTCTCCGGGAAAATGCCGCAGATCGCTCACCGATCTGGGAACCGCTTCAGGATTATCTGAAAAAAAGCAGCAATATCTCTGATGCAGATCGAGAACAGCGGCTTTTTCAACTCTCAGAGAGGATGGCGAGGCTCTTTCAGGATTACGAATACTCACGCAACACTGAAATCCTAGGACGTTGGAAAGAAGGAAAATTTTTGTTTGGTTCGAATCCTTCTAAGCTTGAACATTGGCAGCGTGAACTCTGGCTGAGTCTTTTTGGTCCGGAGGGATGTCTGATGCGGTCAGATCATTCCAGTGACTCGAATTTAAAGGACCTGAGAACCCTGAGCCAGCTTTATGATGAATTGCCTGAAGAACCTGAGTTGGGCAAGGGTTATAAAAGACGCAAACTTCATATTTTCGGACTTTCCTATTTTTCACACTTTCATCAGCAGGCTCTGACTCAAAAGTGTTCACGGTTCCGGGATATCCATGTCTATGCTCTTAATCCCTGCATGGAATTTTGGGAAAACCTTCAGTCAGTCTGGGAGAAAAAACAGGAGATGCGGGAAAAACTGGAGCACTACCGTCTCCATTTCCAGCAGGACATCCTCATCAGCGAATCGGATCTGGAAGCCGGTGAACTGATCCGCAATGAAGAGGAAAACCCTTTTCTACAGGCCTGGGGCCGTCCTGGAAGAGAAAACATCCGTCTGCTCAACGAGTGGAGAGAATGGCAATTTGATGAACATTTCCACGATCCGCAGGAAGGATCAGCAGAGCCGACCAGCCTGCTCTGCCAGATTCAGCATGACATCCTTGTCCGGGAACCAAGACGGGAAAAAGGCCTGGAACTGGAGCAGGATCAAAGCCTACAACTTCTGGCCTGCACCAGCCCAAGGCGTGAGGCAGAGGCTGTCGGCAGCCTGATCTGGGAATGGGTTCACCAAGATCCGGAACTCCGATTCAATGAAATTGCCGTGGTTGCCTACGAGATCGAACGCTATCAGCACGAAGTCGAAGATGTATTTCAGTCTCTTCACGGCCTGCCCTGTCAACTGATCGATGGTGTCAGCGGCAGTGCCAGCCGTCTTCAGGAAGCAACGAAACGGCTCCTGGAACTCTGTGATGGAGATTACACCCGTGAGGAATTGTTCAGGCTGATCCTCAATCCCTGTTTCCTTCCGGTCTTTTCTGAACAGACAGGACCTCTGCTACGGGATCGAGATCAAGAATCCTTTAAGGAGCGCTGGCTGAAATGGACAGATGAATTGGGAATCCTCTTTGGTCTGGATCAAGACACACACAATGAAAAGGGATTCAGTCACCTTCCCGGCCACCTTTATCACTGGGATCAGGGTCTGCGTCGGTTGGCGATGGGGCGTTTTCTTGGAGAATCCCAGCCTCTACCCGGTCACCCCTCACCCAGATGGGCTCAAACTGGTGGAATTTCAGACCAGGCCAAAAATGATCCGGGTGAAGGACTTCCTCTACGTGCCTATGGAATCGATGCTGAGGATCATGAGGAGGCCGCACGCTTTGTGATGCTAATGCGCTCCCTGATGGCTGACACCCGTGATCTTTCAGGAATAAAACTTTGTGGAAAAGATTGGGGTCGTTTTTTTCGTAACCTGTTCAAAACCTATATAGGTCCTTCCGGAAAGGAAGGGGAATCAGAATTTCAGAAGCTTGGTGAACTGGCACTTTCTTTGGAAGAACTGGACCTGGGACGCAAAAAACCTCCGACCATTTCATTTCATGAGGCACGGCAATTCTTCCTGCAGCAGTTGGAAGGAATGAAGGTCAACCGCGGGCATTATTTGGCAGAAGGGGTGACACTTTCCTCCTACCTGCCGATGCGCCCAATTCCTTTCAAAGTAGTCTTTCTCTTGGGGATGGGTGAAGGACGATTCCCGACATCTTACCGCAAGGATCATCTGGATCTCCGGCATGTGCCTATTCCGATCCGAAAAACGTTGGAGGGACGTACTGTGAGAGAACGTCAAATCGGAGATGTTTCTGTTCCAGAAAGAGACCGCTACATGTTTCTGGAAACTTTGGTTTCCACTCAGGAACGGATGGTTCTGAGTTATGTCTGCCGGGATGATCGGACGGATGATGAACTGAAACCTTCTTCGGTCGTGCAGACACTGGTGGAGGAACTCAACCATGGGTATCTGAAAGAATCCTTTCAAACCGTTTTTCACCCCCTGAAAAATTATGCATTTCCTTACTTTTTCCCGGATGCTCTGAAAGATGCTAAGGACAAAACCGAAAAGAATCCTCCAAACTGGGATGAACACGCCTTCCGTCAGGCAACCGCCCTGGGACTGAGAAATAAACTGGAAGCAAACCATCCCGTCCCAGGAAGATTGGATTCTGAAACAATCAGTAGTGTTCAACTGCGGGAGTATTTCAGCCTTCCGCAAAGCGATTCAATTTATGAAGAAGAATTTGAGGGGAAGGGAAATTTTTCTCTGAACCAACTACGGGCTTTTCTGGAATGCCCTCTTCAGTCCAATGCAAAACGTCGATTGTTCCTGCCTGAAGACGAAGAGGACCTCACCCGCATGGTCCATGAACCAGTGAGTTTGGAACCTCTTTACGAATGGCAGTTGCTCCAGAAAACATTTGATCTGGGCCTTCTGGGCGCAACAGGTCCTGACTGGATACAGCTTTATCGGGAGATGCTGGACAGCAGCCTTTTGGGAGGAGCTTTACCCACGGCCCTTTTCGAAGATGCGATGAGGCGGAAGCACATCGAAATTCTCTCTTCATGGGAGAGGCATTTAAGAGATCTTTTCCAGGGAACGAATTGGTCTGAGATTCAAACTGCTGCTCGAAAATATCTTCAAGGTCCTCTGCGGGAAGACCATCCTCTGCTACAATTTGGAAAAATCTTTCCTGATAACAATCAAATTTTACAGCTCAAACCAGCCCTTCAGATTCCTGAGTGCAAGGTAGATGAGCAGCCAGGCATCAATATCCGCGGGGAAAGTGAATGGACCTTTGAAGATCCTCAGGATTCCTGGAAGATGGTCCATTTTCCCATCCGTGGAATCAGACCCAAGCATTGGATCCGACTCTTCCTGAACGGGGTCCATCTGGCTGCTGGAGGCATCATTCCGGAACACACCAACCTGCTGCTTTCCTGTGTTTCCGCAGAAAAATATGAAACTAAGGAATTCCTGCTTCCAGACCGGTTGACCTGCCGGGATTACCTGGCGAAGCTTGCTTATGACATGCGGGATCCTGCTTCTGCAGAATTATTTCCAGTTGAAGCTGTGCTTGAGCTTCAAAAAGATCATCTTTCAGCTGAAGATTGGCCTCAGAGGCTTGAACAATGGCTTGAGGAGGCCTTTGAAAATCCCCGCAGCAGGTTCAGCTCACAATATGGGCCTTTGGATTTTCCTGAAGAGGCAAAAAGACCAGACGACCCCAAAGGAACCATGGAGAATCGATTTGGGCTGCTGTTCAACACGATCGGCAACCCGGGAACATAAAGGAAGGGTTTATGAGCGTTCAGGCGGCATGCCTGGAGTAAAAGACATCCCGGCCATAATGGCTTTCAACCGAAAAACCCAGAAATAGCATCGACTGGCGTAACAGTCGTTCTTTCAGGGCTTCGTAATCATTTTCCGGCGGGAGCATCCCGGTCATCAACTCACGGCCTTCTGTCGTTTCAAGATGATCTTGAATCGCACAGGCCAGCAGGTTTGGATTGCATTGCACAGGAAACTGCCGACGGATGTTTTGTATTTTCTTTAATAATGTTTCCATTTCTTTGCCATTTCTCAAATTCATGCAAAGAATTTACCACACCTTTTGTTGGCACAGTATTAGCTTCAGGCATTCAGATGGTTTGGTTTGAACGCGTTTCAGTGTTCACGGCAGCAGTTCAGTGCATTGCAGAACGGGAGTGCCGTTGGAGGACTTCAGGAGTCTGCTGATAATGGAAGGCTGGTTTGAACCAAAGACGTTCTTCCTCGAATTCATCCATCAGAGCGGCATTGGCAGAGATTTTTTCCTCAAGACGGATACAGACTTGAGCTCCGGGACCCGGACGGACGATGACCTGAACCGGGATTTCGCCAGGATATTTTTGCAATATCCCTCGAAGGAGCCGAATCTGTTCCAGATTGCAGGTCTCGTTGTTTAACCATATGTCTAGAGTCCGCGCTTCCTGAGCACGCACCTCGGAAAGGTGTCTGATGCGGTCAACCATTAGGCTCATTCCTTCATCACGACGACTGACCCTGCCTGTGAATAGTAGGGGTTCATCCTGTTCCAGCAGTTCTGCGGCTTGAGAATAAACACGGGCGAACACAGGGATTTCTAGAGAACCACGAAGATCCTCAAGGACGATGATGGCGAATTTTTCAGAACTTCGGCTGAGCCGAATGGTTTTTGAAACGACAATTCCCGCCAGACTCACCACTTCCTGTTCGTTAAGCCCTCCTTCTTGGAGTTGCATCGTTGTCACAGCAAGTTCCTTTATTTCAGAGGCATAACGGTCGAGGGGATGCCCTGAAACATAAAAGCCCAGTGAATCCTTTTCCAATTTAAGACGTTGGTGGTGTTTCCAGTCACGGACATCGGGATAATCCAGTCTGGTTTCTGTAGACCTCACCTCGGTTTGATCCATCAATTCAAAGAGAGAATGTTGTCCGCTCTGCTGATTCCGTTGATGTTCCTGGGCGAGGTGCACTGCTTCATCAAGGACGGCTGAAAGTTTGGCGCGGTTGGGCTGCATCGAGTCGAATGCACCACAGTGTGCCAGTGTTTCCAGCATCCTGCGGTTGAGTCGATTGAGGTCCACGGTTTTCAGAAAATCCAGAAAATCATCAAGTTTCCCTGTCTGCTGACGGATATCGATAATTGCATCAACAGCGTTGCCGCCGACATTTTTCACCGCATTCAGTCCAAAACGAACGGATTCCACACGGCCTTCGCGTCTCAGCCACTGCAAAAATAAAGGTGCTTTCAGGCATTCAGAGGACGGACGGGGATCCCGGTTTTCAGATCCAGGAAGATTTTGTGAAACCGCCTCAAGCCATTCCTGTTCTGAAGAATATTTCTGGTTGATGACCTTTTTCAGTGCAGGCAATATTTCTTTGTAGTTCTCATGAGGAAGAGGAGATGTGCCGGAAAAAGGGCTGCCTGGGAATCCCTGATCCAGGTGAGTCAGTTTGGTCTCAGTCAAAAGGAATTCTGTAGCAGAAACACTGAAGTTTTTCTCGCTGAGATTAACATCCGGAGGAAGCACAGTGACTTCCATCTCCCGGCAGTCACTGATGTAACCCACAATTTTTTCAGGATTGTTGATCGAACCATTGAGCAGCGCGGCCATAAACTGCACCGGGTAATGGGCCTTGAGGTAAGCAGTCTGGTAGGAGATCAAACCGTAAGCGACGGTATGGGATTTGTTGAAACCATAGCCTGCGAAATAATCGATCAGGTCGAAGATGTCGTTGGCCTTGTCTTCCGGGGCCTTGACTCCACAGCCTTCGACAAATACCGGATTATCCAGACAACCCCTGATGAACCGGTCGCGCTGCTCCGCCATTTCCTCTGGGATTTTTTTCCCGATCGCACGGCGCAGCAAGTCCGCATGTCCAAGGGTGAAACGGGCCAGCACCTGAACGGCCTGCATGATCTGCTCCTGGTAAACCATTACCCCGTACGTTTCTTCGAGGATCGACTTGAGCAGTGGATGCGGATAAATCACCTGCTTGCGTCCGTGTTTGCACTGGACAAAGTCCTCGACCATGCCGGATCCCAGGGGACCTGGACGATAGAGTGCAAGGATGGCGACGATATCCTCAAAGCTTGAGGGCTGCATGTCGGAGACCAATCTTTTCATGCCCGATGATTCGAGTTGGAACACTCCTGCGGTGTCTGCAGCACAAAGCAATTTGAAAGTTGGAGGGTCATCCATAGGAATTCGACTGATGTCGAGTTGGTCATCGGATTCCCGGTCCTGATTGATTAGCTCCAGGGTGCCTTCAATGGTGGAGAGGTTCTGCAGTCCGAGGAAATCAAATTTGACGGCACCCTGATCCTCTGCATATTTCATTGGATACATCGACTGCAGCGTCCCTTCCTTTCCCGTACAGACGGGCATGACTTCACGCAGATCCTGATCCATGATGATCACCCCTGCCGCATGGGTGCCGAGATGGGTACTCAATCCCTCTAGTTTGCGGCTCAGATCCAGCAGTTGTCTTTCCTTGTCACTTCCTTCAGAGGCCAGTCTTGCCAGTTCAGACTCTTTGCGGATGGCCTCGTCGAGGGATATGTTGAGTTCATTGGGAACCAATTTGGCGATTTTGTCTGCATCGCCGTAAGAAAAATCCAGAACCCTGGCCACTCCTCTGACTGCTGCTTTCGCTTTCAGCGTCCCGAAGGTGGAAATCTGGCAAACGTTCAACTCACCATAACGTTCTCGGACGTAATCTATGACCCGGTCCCGTCCTTCCACATCAAAATCAATGTCGAAGTCGGGGAGGCTGATACGGTCCGGATTGAGAAAACGTTCAAACAGAAGCCCATAGCGCATGGGGTCAACATCGGTGATGCGCAGGGCATAGGCCACTAGGGATCCAGCTCCGGACCCACGTCCCGGGCCCACCGCGACGGAATGATCCTTGGCCCAGTTGATGAAATCCGCCACGATCAGGAAATAACCTGGGTAGTCCATCTTGATGACCACATCCAATTCGAAATCCAGACGCTCCTGATATGGTTTGGCAAATTCCAACTCCTCGCAATCAGGGGCATAAAGCTGGTAAAGTATCGAAAGACGATTCTTCAATCCCTCTTGAGCCTCATGCCGAAGCCAGGAATCGAGAGTGTGTTCCGGAGGAGTGTTGAAGCGCGGGAGGAAGAACTTTGAATTGTCCAGATCCAGTTCGCAGGCTTCCGCGATCCTGCCTGTGTTTTCCAGCGCTTGAGGATATTCTGGGAAAAGGGCCAGCATTTCCTCTTCACTGCGAAGATGGCGGGCCTGCCCTTGTTTTTCCGGAATGCCTTCATCGGTGATCCTCGCCTGCATGCCCATCAGCCATAGAATGTGCTGGGCTTCGGCCTCTTCACTTTCCAAATAAAAGCAGTCATTGGAGGCAACCAGGGGCAGCTGCATTTCCTCAGCGAGATCGTACAGCTTCCGGTTCAGTTCCTGCTGGCGTTCAAGACCGTTATCCTGAAGTTCCAGGTAGAAGCGTCCCTCGAACACATCACGATACCAGCCTGCCAGCCTTCGGGCTTCATCCATCCTGCCGTTGAGCAGGGGTTGGGAAATCACCCCTTCAAGGCCGCCGCTGAAGGCGACCAGTCCCTGGTGGTGCTTTTCGAGGGTGGATTCATCAACACATGGCAATCCATTCTGCTTGCCTTCCGAAAAGGCATGATGGGAAAGGTAGGTCAGGCTCCGGTATCCTTCCCGGTTGAGGCAGATCAACTGGGTTTGGGGGGGGCGCCGGGAGACACGAGACCGGCCGTTCTGCGGCTCCGTTCCGGATGCAAAAAGACCCATCCCGATCAAAGGTTTGAGGCCCGCCTTTTTCATGCCATGATAGAATTCCATTGCCCCGTACATGTTGCCGTGGTCGGTGATGGCACAGGCATCGAAACCCTTTTGCTTGAGGGCGGAGGTCAACTCTGGAATCTTGATTGCGCCTTCCAGCAGGGAATATTGGGTATGGAGGTGCAGGTGTGTGAACATCGTCAGCAGCTTATTTCCAGCGTAAGCAATTTCCGGGGTCAGGCAAGAACAAAGATTTGACTTGGCTCCGAGGGGACAGTCTAATCTTCGATGGGCGAAATGCTAGAGTGTGTTTCTTTTTCTTCATCGCAAAACCTTATTTTTTCTCTGACCTATGAACACCGGTTTCTATTCCCATCCGCTTTTTCTGGAGCATGACACCGGTTCCCACCCGGAAAACGCGGAGCGGCTGATAGCTATCCGGAATCGTCTTGAGTCCGAAAGAATTCTGGAGAACCTGGAACTTCGTCCGGGTCGACAGGCGACTTCCGGAGAAATTGCCATGCTTCACAACGAGACTCTTTTCGATGAAGTCCGGCAGGCATCTGAGGAAGGGATGCGCACGCTCCACAGTCCGGATTGTATCGTCTCGGAAAAAACCTTCTCTGCTGCTCTGCAGGCGGTCGGTTCGGTACTCGAAGCTGTTGAGGAGGTTTCGGAACAACGCCTCGACAATGCCTTCTGTGCCGTTCGTCCTCCCGGACATCATGCGGAACGGGACCAGGCGATGGGGTTCTGTTTTTTCAACAGCATCGCTCTGGCGGCTGAATACCTCACCCGCCGGCTTGGATACCGGAGGGTTCTGATTTTCGATTTCGATGTGCATCATGGAAATGGCACCCAGCATCTTTTTGAGGAACGGGATGATGTATTTTTTGTCAGCACCCATCAGGATCCTCGCAGCTGCTATCCAGGAACGGGTTACGCCCGTGAAACAGGCCGGGGCCCTGGCAGCGGTTTTACCCGGAATCTTCCCCTTCCGCCCTGGACCGAAGATGCAGCCTATCTCGACCAGGTCGAACATCAGCTGCTGCCGCTGCTGATCGAATACGCTCCAGATTTCATCCTGGTCTCGGCAGGTTTCGATGCGCACCGTGATGATCCATTGGCTTCATTGAACTTGACCGAGCGAGCTTTCACTAGCCTCAGCGAGAGGCTCAAACAACAGGCACTGGAAAGCGCTGAAGGAAGGCTGGTCAGCATTCTTGAAGGCGGTTACGAGCTCGAGGCCCTCTCCCTATGCGTTTCGGAGCATCTCAAGGTACTTTCCTCGGATTGAGACGTTTCAGTTCCCATTAACTTTTGTCAGTGAAACTTTTTCAGGAATCTTGTAGTTCCCACTGTAAAGAAAATACGGAATCCCGCCCAGCAGAAAAACGCTGAGTTGGACAATCACAAAGACATTGAAAATATCCGCACCTCCTGCAAAGCCCGCAAGCAGATAAAGTGACTCAAAAGCAGCATGGCCGATCCCGATCCCTCCCGGGGCAATCGGGATGGCAACTGTGATCAAACCGACCGGCATCAGGAAAAACTGGGTCGCCAGTCCCATTTCCTGAATTCCCATCATTTTTGAAACTTCATAAAAAATCAGTCCGATCAGCGTGTGGATGGTGATTGATAGCAATAATGTTATGACCAATGTCGGTTTGCGGTGCTGATAGCTTTTGAAAGCCAGGTAGACTTTGAGCAGAAATTCTTTCCCAGGTAGCCTTGAAAACAAACGAATGAATGGGTCCCGGCCTTCAGCAAAAGGATATAAGGCGATGCCGTAAAAGATCAGTGTTGTCACAAACAGGGCGGTGATGGACCAGGCCAGCGGGTGGAGAGAGGACTGGTTCCAAATCATTTCCAGATTGAATATCAAAGCAATGAAGGCCATCACCACCAGTCCGAAAAGGCCAACGAAGCGGTCAATCAATAATGTCATGAAAGCACGGGTCCGACCCTCTTCCCTTTCGGAACGGATCACATAATAACCCTTGACCACATCACCCGTGATGGCACCCGGAAGGGTCGTGTTGAAAAAATTGCCGATCCAGGTCAACAGAAACGTTCGTTTTGGTTCCACATTCAGTCCGATTGCCCGAAGCAGAAGCCACCAGCGAAAGGTGGCCATTGGCACTACCGCAACGATCAGGATCAGGTACATCATCAGCAGAATCCCTGGGGATTCCATCAGCAGCAGTAAACGTTCAAAATTCAGTCGTCCACTCTGAATCAGATAATAGAGTATCGCAGCAACGATCCCCATTTTCATCAGAGTTAGGAACGTGCGCTTCATCTCAACGTTTCAGCATCAGGAAAAGGATTGGATTCAGGCAAATCAAAATAAAAGCCCAGCCTTTTAACCTCCGACCTTGTTTTGGAAAGTGATGACATGATCCAAGCAGCCAGATCAAGGAAAAATCAAGAGCCAGTATAACGATTGCCGGCCATCTCTCCAGCCAAACAAAAAGTGCGCCGAAACAAAACCCATGCGTCAGCTCGACGAAAACACTGCGAATGCCATAGGCTGCGTCGCAGCTTCGGCATCGGCCCCTGGAAAATAAGTAGGAAAAGATGGGTATCAGTTCTGTCACGCTCAACCGATGACCGCAGAAAAAACAAAAAGAACGGGAAGGAATCAGAGGCGAAAACGTTTCCTGACGAAGATGATCCTTTAATTTTTTACTAAATCTAGGGTCCGTCAGAATGCTGTCCGGATCTTCACTATAACGGATTTTCCAGCGGTCTATGCATAGGTTGATGAAACTACCCCATACCGTTCCCAACAAAAACCCCGAGACCCCTGCCATCCAATTCATGCTTCTTCCTGATTCATCCCAAACTTCCTTTTTTCATGTAATTTCATTTTTTGCTTGCCAACCACCATAAATCAACATATTGATATATGGTGATTTAAATTATTTATCTGAAGGAGGGCCGTTGGAACAAGTTGCACAGGTTTTGAGATTGCTGGGAGATGAAACCCGTCTGAGGATCTTAGTGTTATTGTCACAGCATCCTTTGAACGTGAGTGAGTTGACTTCGATACTCGGGGTGGCCCAGTCAGGAGTTTCACGGCATTTGGGGCATTTACGCAAGCTCGGACTGATTCAGGAGCAGAAGGCTGGGATCTGGACCTATTATCAACTTTGCGGCCCGGAGATTGGAGATGAGCATCTGCAGTTGCTCTGGTCTTATGTTCACAGCCAGCTTGGGGAACTGGAAGATCCCTTCAATGATCAGGTTCGGCTTCAGGAAGTGATCCGTCAGCGTGAATTAGGAGGGCCAGGCCTCAACGAAAGGCTCTTGGAGCCAGGGCAGACGTGGTATGCGTGGTCTCGACTGCTCGGCATGCTGATTCGTTTTCACAAGCAGGAAAGAGTCCATAATCATGGAGAAAGGAAGGGGCTGGTGATGCTCGATCTCGGTTGTGGAGACGGTTCTCTGACGGTGGAGATGGGGCGTTTTGCGGAACGCGTGATCGGGGTCGATTACAATCCGGAATTGCTTGCATCGGCACGGCAGCGAATGGATCGGCTGGGGCTGGAACACATTGATTTGCTCGCCGAGGATGTCGTCAGTCTATCGCTTGAACCGCAAAGTGTGGATGTCGCCGTGTTCTCCCAGTCACTTCATCATCTAGATGATCCCTTCAGTGGCATCCAGCAGGCTTTTCGGCTGCTTCGTCCGGGCGGGCTGGTGGCCGTCATGGAACTGGCGGCGCATGACCAGCTCTGGGTCTTGGAAAAACTGAAACACAAGTGGCCCGGCTTTGAGCAGGAGCACTTGTTGAAGATGATGCAGGAAGCCGGTTTTTCGAACCTCAGAGAGGAAATTCTGCCTCAGAGTCGAGGTGAACTATTCCAGGTTATTTTGGCGATAGGGGCACGGGACTGAAGGATCGTCCCCGATGAAGAGAGACCCAATCAAGGGAGGAAAAAGGTCGACATGAGTTCTTTGGAAATGTTGTTTAAGAAACTTGACGAAGAAATTGTCCTGCTGGACGGAGCGATGGGCACCATGATTCAGCAGCACAAACTGGAAGAGAAGGATTTCAGGAATAAGGATTTTGAGGATCATCCAAAACCTTTGAAAGGCAACAACGACCTGCTCTCGATCACCCGTCCGCAACTCATCGAACAGATCCATGCCGATTATCTTGAGGCAGGAGCCCGGATCCTTGAAACCAACACATTCAACGCCAACCGAATATCCCAGCAGGATTACTCTCTCGGTGCTTATGTGGAGCAACTGAATCGTGCTTCCGTCGATGCAGCACGCCATGCAGTACATAGGTTTGAGCAGGACCATCCTGGAGAAAAGGTCTGGATCGCCGGGACAATCGGTCCCACCAATCGTACCTGCTCTCTGTCACCGGATGTTCAGGACCCTGCTTACCGGGCCCTTGAATTCGATGAAATCGCGGAGGCCTACCTGGAGCAGGCCCGAGCGCTTATGGATGCCGGCGCTGATCTGCTGCTGTTCGAGACCACGTTCGACACCCTCAATTTGAAGGCCGGCATTTACGCGGTCGAAAAGCTCAACGACGCAACCGGTCAGAGGACACCTGTCATGCTTTCGGTCACCATCACCGATGCTTCGGGAAGGACTCTCTCCGGCCAGACCCTTGAGGCGTTCTACCTCTCGGTGATGCATGCCCAGCCTCTGGCGGTTTGCATCAACTGCGCATTGGGTGCCATGGAAATGCGGCCCTTCGTCGAGGAACTTTCACGGATCAGCCGCTTTCGGGTCGGGGTCTATCCCAATGCGGGGCTGCCCAACTCGATGGGGGAATACGATCAGTCTCCCCGGGAATTTGTTGGGATCATGCAGGAGTTCGCATCCCAGGGTTGGGTCAACCTGATGGGCGGATGCTGCGGAACCACACCAGAACACATCCGCGTTCTTGGGGAAGCCCTAGCCGGTCTGAAACCCAGGAAGATTCCGGATCTTCCGAATGAGTCCTGCTACTCCGGACTGGAAGCACTGCGGATCACTGCCGACACGGGTTTTCTGATGATTGGCGAACGGACCAATGTGACAGGTTCTCCGAAATTCAAAAAACTGATCCTCAACCATGATTTCGAAACTGCACTCGCCGTTGCCCGGCAACAGGTGGAGGCCGGGGCCAATTTGATCGATATCAATTTCGACGAAGCCCTGCTGGACGGGGTGCAATCGATGAGGCATTTTCTCAACCTGGTCGCCTCCGAACCGGATATCTCCAGGGTTCCGGTGATACTCGACAGTTCCAAATGGGAGGTTTTGGAAGCCGGTCTCAAATGTCTGCAGGGCAAGGGGGTGGTCAATTCCATCAGCCTCAAGGAAGGAGAAACCGAATTTCTGCGTCAGGCGGAAATCATCCGCCGTTATGGTGCCGCGATGGTGGTGATGGCCTTCGACGAGCAAGGCCAAGCGACGACCTTCGAGGAAAAAGTCTCGGTCTGCTGCAGGGCCTATCAACTGCTTATCGGCCGGCTTGGGATTCCTGCAGAGGACATCATCTTCGACCCGAATATCCTGACGCTGGCGACGGGGATCGACGAGCACCGCGACTATGCGGTGGCCTTCATCGAAGCAGTGCGAGAGATCAAAAAGCAATGTCCAGGAGCGAAAGTCAGCGGCGGGGTGAGCAACATCTCCTTTTCCTTCCGGGGCAATAATCCTATCCGGGAAGCGATGCATTCGGCCTTCCTCTACCATGCGATCCAGGCGGGGCTCGACATGGCCATCGTCAATGCCGGAATGCTTGACGTCTATCAGGAGATTCCTGAAAACCTGCTGGAGCGGGTGGAGGACGTGCTTTTCAACCGCAGCCCGGAAGCCACCGAGAAACTGCTTGATTTTGCGGAAAGTTATCGTTCTGAACGACAGCAGAACACAGGCCGGGAACTGGAGTGGCGTCAGGGAAGCGTCGATATGCGTCTGCAGCATGCATTGATCAAGGGCATCACTGAATTCATCATCGAAGATACCGAGGAGGCACGCCGAAGTTTTGAGTTGCCGCTGGAAGTCATTGAAGGCCCGTTGATGAATGGAATGCAGGTGGTCGGCGATCTTTTTGGAGTCGGGAAGATGTTCCTGCCCCAGGTCGTCAAAAGTGCCCGGGTGATGAAACAGGCGGTGGCTTACCTGGAACCCTTCATGGAGGAGGCAAAACAGAATTCACAAACCCCTTCACGCCAGCCTTGCATCGTGCTTGCCACAGTGAAAGGCGATGTGCACGACATCGGCAAGAACATTGTCGGCGTCGTTCTGGGTTGCAACGGATATGAAGTGATTGATCTGGGGGTGATGACCTCCTGTGAAACGATCCTGAAAGCTGCGGAGCAGCACGAGGCGATGCTCATCGGGCTCTCAGGATTGATCACCCCATCCCTGGATGAAATGGTGCACGTTGCCTCGGAAATGCAGCGCCTCGGATGCCGGTGGCCCTTGCTGATCGGCGGCGCGACCACCAGCATCATCCACACAGCGGTCAGGATTTTTCCGGAATACGACCAACCGGTGGTCTATGTCCAGGATGCCTCCCGGGTGGTTGGAGTAGTGTCCAGTCTGCTCAATCCCAAAACCCGTGAGGATTTTGCAGAGCAAAACCGCAAGGACCAGGAACGCCGCCGCAGAGAATATCTGGAACACCAGCAAAATCGCAGGCTGTTGGCCCTGCAGCAGGCGAGAAAAAACAAAACCCCGATAGACTGGATGCGGTACCAGCCTCCAAAACCTTCTTTCGAAGGCATCCGCATTTATGGGAAAAGCCTGGAGAAACCAAATTCCGGATGCAGCCTCCCCGTTCAGGAATTTCCTCCAATTTCCGTGGAAAGCCTGAGGCCCTTCATTGACTGGACCCCCTTTTTCCAGGCCTGGGAACTGCGCGGACGTTATCCTTCCATCCTTGAGAATCCTCGCGTTGGAGAGGAAGCCCGCAGGCTGCACCGGGAAGCGGAATCGATGCTGGATGGATGGTCTCAAGAGGACCAGGTCAGGCCCCAGGCGGTATGCGGATTTTTCAAAGCCTTCAGCGAAGAAGATGACATAGTCCTGTTTGCGCCTGGTTCAGAAAAGAAAGTGCTCACGGTTTTCCACAGCTTGAGGCAGCAGGCCCAAAAAGATTCGGGCAAGCCCAATCGTGCACTGGCTGATTTCATTGCTCCCACTTCCTCAGGATTAAACGATTTTCTTGGTGTTTTTGTGGTGACAGCAGGGACCGAGATCGAAGAAATCAGCAGGGAATACGAAGCACGTGATGACGATTTCAACGCGATCCTCGCCAAGTCCCTGGGGGACAGGTTGGCCGAAGCGTATGCCGAATTCCTGCACCTTCAGATGCGTCGTGAGTGGGGTTACGGACTCTCCGAACAGTTCAACCCGCAGCAACTGATCCATGAAACTTATCAGGGCATTCGTCCAGCTCCGGGCTATCCGGCCCAGCCCGATCACAGCGAAAAGCCGACGCTTTTCAAACTCCTCCGTCCTGAAGAACGCATTGGGGTTTCACTCACCGAAAACTTCGCCATGCGCCCGGCCAGCTCGATCTGCGGACTCTACTTCAGTCATCCCGAGTCTTGCTACTTTGCGGTCGGTAAAATCGGACGTGACCAGACCCAGGATTACGCACGTCGTAAAGGTTGCAGTCTCGAGGAAGCGGAGAGCCTGCTGGGACCGGTGCTTGGCTATGAAACTGAAACAAAACCCACTCCGATAACCGAGCATGTCAATGCCTGAGGAAGACCATGAAAATTGCTGATTTGTACCAAAAGAAAACCTTTGTTTTTTCGATTGAAATCTTTCCTCCGAAAAATACGGAGAGCCTGGAGCGTCTTAAACTAAGGCTCGAAGAATTCAAGAGTTATCATCCTGATTTCATTTCCGTGACATACGGGGCAGGAGGTTCTACGCGGGAAAATACTCATGAACTCGCCTCCTTCATCCAGAACGATCTGGGCATCGAGACGATGGCCCATTTGACCTGTGTTTCGCACACACGCCAGGAAATCGAAGAGGTGCTGGAGCAGTTCCATCAATCCGGCATCGAAAACCTGATGGCCTTGCGGGGAGACCCTCCCTCGGGAGGAAAATGTTTTCAACGTCCTTCAGGAGGTTTTGCCTATGCCGTGGAACTGATTCAGGCGGTCCGCAGCCTGAACGGTTTCTGCATCGGTGCGGCAGGTTATCCGGAAGGTCATGTGGAGAATCCCGACAAAGAAGCAGACCTCCGACATCAGTTGGCCAAAGTCGAAGCGGGTGCGGACCTGCTGGTGTCCCAGTTTTTTCTTGAAAATGAACACTTCCTGAAATGGCGTGACCGGCTTCGTCGTGAAGGGGTAGAGATCCCGATCATCCCTGGACTGCTGCTTCCCTCCTCGCCAGATGCTTTATTTCGGATGGAAGAACTCTGCGGAGTCTTGATCCCTCTGTCCCTCAGACAAAAACTCGAGCGCTATGCCGGTGACCCGAATGCCCTCAAGGAAATCGGCTGGCTCCACCTGGCGGAACAGACCGAAGCACTGATTGGTGAAGGAATCGAAGGGGTTCATCTTTATGCCCTCAACTGTCTGGAGACCATCAGACGTTTCAGTGAACTAATCCAACCTTCTTTTAGTTTTCAACAAACATATCCTGAGAATCCAACAAGACCCTCATTCACCGAGAAAACGGAAATGCACGTGAAAGCCTGAACCCGGACTTGAGATTCGGAGGAGATTCCTTCATTTTTGATTCCCAAAAGATTCATTTCCAATAGGGGGTAGCCATGGATTCAAGGTTTATTGAAGGAATTCCTAAAGCAGAACTGCATCTGCACATTGAAGGTTCACTCGAACCGGAACTGATGTTTGCACTTGCAGAGCGTAATCAGGTGGCACTTCCATATTCGAGTGTTGAAGAGGTGCGGAAGGCCTATCAGTTCAACAATCTGCAGACGTTTCTAGACATTTACTATGCTGGAGCCAAGGTCCTTCTGGTCGAACAGGACTTCTATGATCTTACCTGGGCGTATCTGACACGCATGCAGGAACAGAATGTGAAGCATGTTGAAATCTTTTTTGACCCACAGACCCATACTGAACGGGGAGTGGCATTCCAAACCGTGGTCGAGGGCATCGATAATGCCTTGAAGGATGCAAGGCGAGAGTATGGGATTTCCTCCTACCTGATCCTCTGTTTTTTACGCCATCTCAGTGAAGAGGATGCCTTCAAAACTTTGGAGCAGGCTTTGCCTTTCCGAGAGAAGATCATCGGAGTCGGACTGGATTCTTCGGAAGTGGGACATCCTCCGGAAAAATTTAAACGCGTTTTTGCCCGTGCCTCTGAAGAAGGGTTCCGTCGTGTGGCCCATGCCGGGGAAGAGGGTCCTCCTGAATACATCATCGACGCACTGAACCTTCTGGGTGTGGAACGCATCGACCATGGTGTGAAGTGTGAAAAGGATTCTCAATTGGTCGCAAGGCTGGCCGAATCAAAGATGCCTCTCACGGTCTGCCCCCTCTCCAACACCCGGCTTTGTGTTTTTGCCAAAATGGAAGACCATAACCTCAAGCGCCTTTTGGACTTAGGACTCTGCGTGACGGTCAATTCGGATGACCCTGCCTATTTCGGAGGGTACATGAATGAAAACCTGAAGGCGGTTCAAGAAGCTCTGGATTTGTCAAAAGAGGATCTGGTGGAAGTGGTGAAGAATGGCTTCCGCGCCAGTTTTCTTCCCGAAGTTGCAGTCCAGTCACGGCTCCAGGCAGTGGATGATTATGCTTCCAAAACCTTTGATGGATAACGCCTTTTAAGAAAAGAGTAGGAAGTTTGGATTAATTTTGGGTGAAAAATCTTCTGGCCTGATCGAGAAGTTCACTGCTGACTTCGATCTTTTCTGCACTTTGGATGAGGTCTTTCCAGGCCGTTTGGGCTAAAGGTAGTCCGTTTTTCTGTCTCTCTTTCATCCGCCTCAATTCCGCTTCACCAGGAATCAGTACCTCACCTCCGGGACTGGAGGGTTTTGAGCTTTTGTAGAAATCAATGTAATTTCTGACCTCCTCGGCGAACCAGTTGTCGGAGTGAAAGAATTCGAGGGAAAAGTAGACTGAAAGCATTCCATTACAGAATCGGCGTTTGGAGGTATCCTGGATTCCCGCTGAAGTTCCGGAACCGGTCAGTGCTCCTGCAAACATTTCCATGAAAAAATTAAGTCCGGAACCCTTGTGTAATCCAAAGCCGGTGAGAGCTCCCGGGCCGATATTCGGATCCGGATAGCGGCCTTCCGGAATTGCTCCATAGAGCGGCAGAGGATCGTTGCCGAGTTTTCCGTCGAGTCCAATGATCGCACCTTCCGGCAGAGGGGTACCTCCTCGCAGGGCAACCAGAGCTTTGCCCTCGGCAACCAAGGAAGTTGCAAAATCAAGAATCACTGGAGGTTCATCCGCTCTTGGAATTCCGCAGCAGAAAGGGGAGGTGCTGCCTCGGCGTTCGACTCCTTCGAATGGGGCGACCAGCAAGCTCCCGCGCACATTGACCATGTGCAGAGAAGCAACATTGGATCCGGCAGCCAGTTCCGCCCAGTCACCAATTCGGCCGAGGTGTCCTGAATTCCTTAATGCGGTGACGGAAACTCCTTGAGTGAGGGATTTTTCGATCCCGATTTGAACGGCCTGTTCCCCGATCGATTGCCCGAATCCATGTCCTCCATCGAGGATGCTGATCACTTCATTTTCCTGAATCAGTTGGATCTGCTGATTTGGGATCAGCGTTCCATTCTGAACCCATTCGACATATCGCGGCATACGGGCGACACCGTGGCTTTCATGGCCTCTGAGGTTGGCTCCAATCAACCGTCGGGTTACTCTGACGGATTCTTCTTGAGAACAACCGATTTGTTCAAAACTTTCTTGAAGAAAGTCCTGCATGAAATCGACAGGTATGAATACCGGCGTTTCAGGTAAGGACATGCTTTAATTAAGGAAATTGATGAATCAAGGCCCAACTATTAACACAGTTGCCCTACTGAAAGCAACATGACGATGAAGCACTTAACGGGATTAGATCTGGAAGATGTTAAAAAAAATGCTTAGTATAATGCCTTTTTCGATGCATTTGGATCATCGAGGTCTTTGTTCCACATACTGAGTTAACATAGGGCAGGGTAAACATTTAGCGATGCTTCATTTTCTTCCTTCTTGGTTCCAGGGAATTCTTTCCACTTTTTTAGTTGTTCTCAACACCATGATTTGTGGAACGCTGGTCACTGTGATGGTGCCTCTGAAAATGATTTTTCCGTGGAGAAAATGGAGGAATTTTTGGACCAAGGTGATGCTGGGTATTGGCAGTCTGTTTATTTGGATCAACAAAGGCATTGTCCTGTTGGTCCATCGTGTTGTTTGGGAAATCAGCGGATTGAAGAAATTGGATCTGAATCGGCAGTATCTGGTTCTTTCCAATCACCAGTCTTCAGTGGACATTCCGGTGATTCAAGGAATGTTTCACAAAGTAATCCCCTTTCCACGTTTTTTCATCAAACAGCAATTGTTGTGGGTTCCCTTTTTGGGACTGGCTCTTTGGGCCCTAGACATGCCAGTGATGAAGCGTTATTCCAAATCCAAACTCAAGAAACGTCCTGATTTGCGAGGAAAAGATTTGGAACGTTCCCGTAAAGCCTGCGAGCAATTGAGGGATCAACCCCTGACCCTTCTCAATTTTGTGGAAGGAACTCGAATCGATCCTAGTAAACACAGTGATCAGAATTCACCCTTTCAATATCTCCTGCGTCCGAAATCAGGTGGAATTCATGCGGTCTTGCAAGCATTGGGAGATCAACTTGAGGCGATCCTTGATGTGACCATCATCTACCCTGGATTTCAGTCTCCTGGATTATCAGACCTGGTCTTTGGGCGTCTCCGCCGTATCCGAGTGGATGTAGATCAACTCTGTATCGGTGAGGATGGGGTTCCAACCCTGGAACAAATTCGGAGCCGTGAAGCGGGAGTTCATATACGAAAATGGCTCAATGAGCGATGGCAACGTAAGGAACAGTTGATCAAGCAGTACCTTGAAGAACAAGGAGAGCAAGAATTTTCTGAAATTATGGAAACTCAGGCTGCTGTTCCTGACCCGGTTTGATCATTAATGCGTTACTTTCTTTATTTTCAGAAAAGCTTCCTTTAACGTTTTTCCTGAATGATTGTCATCAGTAAAAAATAATTTTTTCACGAATTCGGATTTTTTAAGCAGAATTTCATTGAACTCTCAGTTAAGGAGTGGTTTTGGTCGCAAAAAAAATATTCAAAGTTAAGACTTTTTTTATTCTTCTGATCCTGGGGTTGTTGTACCACCCTTTGCACGCACAGCAGGAGTTGATGCTTTTTTTTGATTTTCAGGATGAAGTCTGGAAGCAGGATGGGAATCCTGAGGTTGACGGTGTTTATTTTGGAACTCTGAAGAGCCAACTTCCGGATGGAAACGGAAATTTCAAGTTTCCTGACGGAAGGCTTTATGAAGGCCAATGGGTCGAAGGCTGGATTGATGGTGAGGGCAGCCTCAGCCTATCTTCCGGAGAGCAGTATACTGGAAATTTCAAAAAAGGCGTTTTCCATGGCAATGGTTCTTACCGTTGGCCTGTCGGAGATGAATACAACGGAGAATACCTGAAAGGCCTCAAGCATGGCCGTGGCAGGCTCACATTTCCGAATGGGGATCGTTATGTAGGATCTTTTGAAAAAGGTCTTTATCATGGAGAAGGTGTATTCAGCTTCAGCAACGGGGCCGAGTTTCAGGGAAGATACCGAAACGGGCTACGAG
>Ga0208411_1000372_pt1 | contig 35166 bp, 47 predicted proteins | sample ETN01SmetaG_4_FD_185793 | JGI IMG/M metagenome (GOLD analysis project Ga0208411, IMG submission 185793) | Marine microbial and viral communities from oxygen minimum zone, Eastern Pacific Ocean - ETNP2014F12-01SV261 (SPAdes) (version 2) | ecosystem: Environmental > Aquatic > Marine > Oceanic ... | reverse complement strand
CATTCCCCAATTACCACCGATGAATATTTTAAACAGACACTAGCTCAACACAATATCGAACAGAGTTGGGAACAACAGATTAATTAAAAAGGAATATTATGATGCCCTTAGCAATTGGATTATTTAATGTCATTTCTGGATTAGTAGTTGACAGAGCCACAGACTTAGCAAAAGAACATGTGGATAAAATGATAAATGATGTCCTACCAAAAGATACAAAAAAAGCTTTAGATAAAATTATTAAAGAAGATCCCGCGCATGCATTTAAAGATGCAAAATCAGCATTACAGGGTGCAGTAGAAGGAAAATTGCCCGTCATTAAAGCTGACGGAACAGTCTTACCAATAGAATTTACAGTAAAAGTTTCATATGACCCTGGCACTGGTAAAATTGACATTAAAAAGTCTTGATTTTTTTTATTGGTTATATTATAATAGAAGTTTATATAATGATTAAGTGAAAGGTGATATGAGTGATTATTTCGGAGAAATGTTAAAAGTAACTTCAAACGAGTTCGGATCAATTGTGAAGGATGGTGTTGAAGCAGGCGATGTAGAAAGTTTTATTGATTCAGGTTCATATATTTTAAACGCATTACTTTCAGGGAGTATTTACGGTGGGCTACCTTCTAACAAGATTACAGCATTCGCAGGTGAAAGTTCTACTGGAAAAACCTTTTTTGTATTGGGTTGCGTCAGACAGTTTCTCGCAGATAATCCTACTGGTGGGGTTATATATTTTGAAAGTGAATCTGCCTTAACTAGAGATATGATAGAATCAAGAGGAATTGATTCGTCTAGAATGGTTATCTTACCTGTTGCAACAGTTCAGGAATTCAGGACACAAGCAACGAAAGTTTTAGAAAGACATTTAGAAGAACCTGAAAAGAATCGGCCGCCGATGATGATATGCCTTGATTCATTAGGCAATCTATCTACCACTAAAGAAATGGAAGATGTTAGTGACGGTAAAGATACTAGAGATATGACCAGAGCACAAATGGTTAAAGGAACGTTTAGAGTTCTCACTCTATTAGGTGGTAAAGCGAAGGTTCCCCTTGTTGTTACCAATCACACATATGATCAAATAGGAACACTGTTTCCACAAAAAATAATGGGTGGGGGAACCGGCCTACACTATGCTGCTTCATCTATTGTTTTTCTTTCTAAGAAAAAAGAAAAAGATGGCACTGAGGTAATTGGGAATATAGTTCATTGTAGAACATATAAATCCCGACTTACAAAAGAACATAAAATGGTTGATGTCCTTCTTACATTTAAAGAGGGATTGAATAGATATTATGGACTAGCTGAATTAGCTGAGAAGTATGGAATCTTTAAAAAGGTTTCAACTAGATTAGAAATGCCGGATGGTGAAAAAGTATTTTTGAAATCCGTTTTAAAAAATCCTACAAAATATTTTACAAAAGAAATTCTCGATCAGATTGATGATGTCGCTAAAAAAGAATTTTTATATGGTGAAATGGGAATAGAAGAAGACTTAACTCTTGAAAATGATAGTAAAGAAAGTTAAAGTAGTGGAATTAACATTAGAAGATGGTTCTAAAATGATTTGTCGTGGAGGTGAAGAAGCGGTTTTTAGAGCTTGGAATATTTACCCAATAGTTTCTGCTAGATGGACTGGAGAAGAAGAAACAATGCAATGGGTATCGGAAACACAAAATGATAATGAGGAGTAATAATGTCTAATGGACTTATGGAAGTCTTAGGTGAAGATCTGAAGACATCTAGAACAAGTGATTTAAGTATAGCTGAACAAACGCGGCAAAATAGAGCACGCAATATCCCAAAGCCCGCATTTAATGAAAATGGAAAACCAATTTTAACATCTGTCTGGATACCAAGTACAGAACAACTACACGAATATAGGACTGATCCATTTTTAAAATCTATAAAACTTACAGGAAGAACATTTCCACACGTTGTTGAAAATCTTGTTTTATTATATTCTGATAAAGGGGATATAGTTTATGATCCTATGATGGGTACAGGAACTACTTTATATGTTGGACATAAACTAAACAGAGATGTGCGAGGAAGTGATTTAAATTCAGATCGCGTAAGATTATTCGAAGAACGATGGCGCAATTATGTTGGTGGTGAAATGCCATCAGCTGTTCCAGCATCAGCAGAAGAAATACCAATGGAGGATAATAGCGTGCAGTTGTTGATAATGTCTTTTCCTTGGTTTGATAGTTGGACTTTTGGAGAATCGAAAACAGATGCTAGTATGGAAAACAGAAAATCATTTGATGAGTTTTTAGAACAAGCAAAGAAGGTTTATGTTGAATGCGGTCGTGTAGTAAAACCGGGTGGTTATATAGCTAATATTTTAGGCAATGCATATCACAAAGGTGTATTTTATCCTGTGTGTATGAGGATGCCTCAAGTAATGTTAGATGCTGGATTGGAATTACATTATCAATTTTGGAATTTACGAAACACCGCAGAACATTTGAAAGTGCCTTTCAATAGAAGTGGAAGAGATACTAAAGTCAAAAAGGCTGATAAAGGACATGCTTGGGATGTTCACGAAGATATAATGATTGCGAGGGTTCCTGAATGACTAATGAATTAACCAAAGAAGATTACGACAGAATTGATAGTTATTATAGTTTAGTTCCTCATCCGGAATTTCCCGATGAAGTTGAGCAAATGTGTGTTCAATTAAAAACGGGCCCTTTTGAAGGAACTATTATAAAATATGGTAAGTTTCAAATAGCACCTCCGGATGAAGAGGGAGAAAGTAATGCGAAATATGAATACGACGTTGTCTCAGTTCCACCTGAATTACAAGACGTTGAACATTCTGATGAAGAAGGTGTTGAATTTGAATATATGATCGGAGAAATCTTAGTTAAACTATTGTGGGATAGACACATAGAAACATTAAAAGAAGAAAATAAGGAGATTAAAACTAATGACGGGATCGTTGGAGAGGATAGAGAGACTGATACTATCACATTTAATACACAATGAGAATTTTTCACGTAAAGTCGTTCCCTATGTAAAAGCTGAATATTTTGAAGATACATCTGAAAGGATGGTCTTTAAATTAATACAAGAATATATTTTAAAGCATAACGATCTTCCTACCAAACAAAGTTTATCAATCGATCTAGATCAGCTAGATGGTGTTCATGAAAGTGACTATACTAAATCTAGTGAAATAATCCATTCCTTAAATAAGCCAGAGAGTACAGATATCACACCTTGGCTTGTAGAACAATCAGAAACATTTTGTCAAGATAAAGCAATATATAATGCTGTAGTAAATGCTATTGCTATTCTTGAAGGTAATGAAAAGACACATCTTTCTAAAGGAGCAATTCCTACTGTCTTATCAGATGCATTGGCTGTTTCATTCGATCCACATGTCGGTCATGATTTTATTGAAGACGCTGAAAATAGATTTGAATTTTATCATAGGGTAGAAGAAAAACTTGAGTATGATCTTGAGATGTTTAATAAGATCACTAAAGGCGGGTTACCTAAGAAGACTTTAAATATTTGTTTAGCAGGCACCGGTGTAGGTAAATCTTTATTCATGTGTCATCAAGCGGCCGCGGCACTTTCAGTTAATAAAAATGTATTGTATATTACGTTGGAGATGGCTGAAGAAAGGATCGCTGAAAGAATAGATGCAAATCTTTTAGATATTCCTATGAGTCAATTAGAAGAAATTCCAAGAGATATGTATAAAAAGAAAATTGATAAGCTCAAAGGGAAAACTAAAGGTAAGGTGATTATTAAGGAATATCCTACTGCATCTGCCAGTGCTATGCATTTTAAAAACTTATTAGGTGAATTAAACTTGAAACGTAATTTCGTTCCTGATATAATATTCATAGATTATTTGAATATATGTACTTCTTCTAGAATAAAGGCGGGGGCTAATGTTAATTCGTACACCTATATTAAATCCATTGCAGAAGAACTGAGAGGATTAGCTGTAGAATATGATGTGCCAATTGTATCCGCAACTCAAACAACAAGAACAGGATTTACAAGTACCGATATTGGATTAGAAGATACTTCTGAGAGTTTTGGTTTACCAGCAACGGCTGATTTTATGTTTGCACTTATATCTTCTGAGGAAATGGAAGAATTGAATCAATTGCTTGTAAAACAATTAAAAAACAGATATAATGATCCTACATCATATAGAAAGTTCATAATAGGAGTAGATAGAAGTAAAATGAGATTATATGATGTAGAACAAAAAGCTCAGGAGGATATATCAGATAGCGGACAAGATGATGAACCATTATTTGATACATCTACAGGTAATAGGATGAGAAACAAAGCAGACTTCGGTGGATTTCAATATGAATGATTTAGAATTTGTTAAAGCCTCATTAAGTTGTTTAGACCCAGTTTTTAAAGAATTTAAAAAAGCTTATAATTTGAAATCTAATCGTTATATTAGAAATTGGCATGCATGTGCTAATAAAATGGAAAGTCTTTTGGAAAAGGATTTGGGGTTCTCATGTTACGTTACCATACGAAAAGATAAAGATCATGCATTATATGATATGACTTTTGATGGCGCAGCCAATGTTCCGGAAGAACATTTTTCAGAATCAGAATTGGAGATAACAGTTAACCTATCTCCAGAGATGTATACACAGCAATTATTTGTACCAGAATCAACTTGGAAAAAATATAAACAACATTTCACACTTACCTTTATACATGAACTAACACATTCTTTACAATTCGATAACGGAGACACACAAAATGATTATGAGGATTATTTTTCTAGCCCGTTTGAAATAGATGCATATAGTTCAGAATTAGCCTTCGATATGTTTCTTTATGCCAAGCCAAAAACACAATGTGAGGCATTTATGAGATATTCTAAAATAAAAGACCGAAAAATATTTGAAAAGTTCACGAATCTAACCGAAAAGAAATACGGTTATCTTAAAAATAATAAATAAGATCATACTACTTTTTTGAGGAGAAACTAATGGACAATATAAAGAATTTGCACGAAACTGCCAACGAAGTTCTAGCAGAAGCTGCCGTAAGTCAGTTGGCTGTAAAATCAATGGAAGACGTTGCTAAACGTGCAAACAGTATTGCGAGATGGGCTCGTAATAATGCCGACATGGAAAGTTCCGATACCAAGACACTCAAAGCTATGGCCAAAGAAGTTCAGAAACTAATGGACAAATGGGTAAAAGGTTCTTGGGAAATGAAACATCTATAAGAGGTTAAATGAGAAGATTCAAGACATATCTTACTGTAGAACATATTAAAGAAAATCAGCGTATCAGTGAAATGATAGATCTGATCCGAGAGTATATTGAAAAATTCGTTGATCTAAACGAAGATACAGAATATTATGAAAGGATTAAGAATATGTTACCACGAATGCAAAAAATGGATAAAGATAGAGTCAAAGCGATTTATCAATCTATTAGTGCTCCTATGCTTAGAGAAACTTGTAGAGAGTTATTTAAAGATCATGATATGGATCCGAATTCAGATTCTAAAGCGGCTATTGCTGCAGATCAATTATATCAAAAAATATTAGATAGTACAGATGAACCCGGATTCGGAATAGCCTTAGTTAAACAAATGCAAAATGGTCAAGCCATTAATACAAAAGGATTAATGGAAGATGCACAAAAGAAATTTATTGAAATGGATAGCCCAGCATATATTGATGCAAAAGGTGCTGCTAAACCATTACTAGAAAAAATTTATAAGTGGTTTTGGTCTTGGGAACCAGCAATGGGTGGTAGAGCTGTAGGTGGTGGAGAGATGGCACTTATATTATGTCATATTGGTGGAAGGAAGGGTGGAGAAAAAGGAACGGGTGGTGATGTTCATTGGCCAAAGGAAAAGATGATGATTGAAATGAAAAAAGCAGGAAGTGCCGGAGCCGGTTGGGGAGGAGACTCCAATTTTAAAACCGCATTTGCATATTTTAAAAACCAATGCGAGGATGCAGGATTGAGTTTGACCGATGACGAATACAAAGAATTAGGGTTAGGTAAAAAGTTCAAGAAAGGAGAAGGTGGTGGTTCTATGGCAGCAGAAAAATTAGCCGCGTCATTGAATGAAGCTTCTATACTGCTTTCTACAGCACCAAAGAAAATGTCGGATGTTGATATTAATAGTATGTGGGATACTATTTGTGAAATGTGCACATCATATAAAGGAACCCTAAAATTCAAGTGTGTTAAGCAAGGTAAAACAAACGTTAATGATTTTATGCATACTTGGGTTGCAAATGGTATAGACGCATATGCTGCTAAAGAAGGACATAATGTTATATTTTTATTTAATCCACAAACTTTGAAGGGCGGTGCAATTGCAGGGAAAGCCGGCGCAGCAGGCGCAAAGTTTTATCAATTACAATCAGGCAATAAAGGACCATTTGATTATGATTGGGATGTGTCTTGGACTCAGATGGGTTATCACCAATATGTGCCGAGATTACAATTAATAGATAAAGGATATTCTCAAATTACTCCAAATTTAAATCTTGCAGATGTTAAAGTAAGAGCAGCGATGTCACCTTATCTTTCATCTATTAAAGCATATACAACCGACTCAAAAGGTGAGGCAAGAAAGGCGCTGCCGGGTGGAGCATTTACAGCTGTTCTTAAGAAACTGAAGCCCATCATCGGAGTTACGAATCACAATACCGATAAAAACAAAATAGCAATTGTTAAAGCTTTAGACTCATATTATAAAGGTGATAACACCAAAGCTGGAAGACTTTCTCCAAAGGGAGGATTTACAGGTTTAACAAATAGTCAATTATCCCAGAATGAAAAAACAGCAATTAAAACGGCCATAGATAACTTTAAGAAAATATTAGAAATAAAGTAATTTGATGAAATCTTATAAGCAGTTTCTTGTAGAAGCTTCAGGAAAAAATCTTCATATGGAACATCTCGAAGATGAGGTGTTGAATGGTGGTGTTAATGGTACTAGAGGTGCTATTAATTTTTTAAGATCACTAAGAGATATGTTGGCTGGTAATAATAGAGAAGCTGTTAATGTTACAGTTAAATGGGATGGTGCACCCGCTATATGCGCAGGCATTCATCCTAATGGTAAATTCTTCGTTGATTATAAATCGATGAGGCGTCCATGTTTTACTCAATCGGACATAGACGAACACTTTGTTGGAAGTCCACTTCATCCTAAAATGAGTGCTTTATTAGAACACTTACCTAAGTTAAATATTCCAGGTAATATTTTTCAAGGCGATGTTCTTTGGACCACCAATAAAGAAAAGAAGATACAGACAATTGATAATGAAAAGAGTATTACTTTTACACCTAATACTATAACATATGCGGTTCCTTTAAATACTGAATTGGCTAAACAAATTATTGCCGCAGAAGTTGGGATTGTTTTTCATACAACATATAGAACAGCGGGGCAAGAAGACTTAACTGATCTTAAAGCTGAATTTGGAGCAGATATAAATCAATGGTCATCACATAAAGATGTTTGGGCAGTTAATGCCGACTTTACTGATTTAAGTGGGACCGCGACATTTACTGAATCAGATACTACCAAAGTTACTAAAATGCTTTCCGAATTAGGAAAAGATTTTAATAAAGTTAATGGAAGATTTTTAGATAATATATCAAAAGATAATATTATTAGAACACACATTAAAACTTTCATGAACACAAAAGTTAGAGAAGGCGAATTTGTTGACAATTATAAAAAATCAGCAAAAGATTGTGTTAAATGGATTGAGAATAAAATGCAGAAAGAGGTTGGGAAGTTAAAGTCTGAAAGAGGTAGGCAAAGAAAACAAATGACTGTTGATGGATATATGAAAACCTTAAACGGTTCCATGGATCAAATAGAGATCATATTTCGATTAATGTCATTAATAAACAATATAAAACTTTTTATAGTTGAGAAGTTAGAAGAAGTCAAAGGTATAACAAAAACCTTTATAAGAACACCATATGGTTATAAAGTAACTAAGCCAGAAGGTTTTGTAGCTATTGATACTTTTGATAATCAAAAGGGTTTAAAATTAGTTAACCGGATGGAATTTAGTAGAATAAATTTCACCGCAGAAAAGGATTGGGACCAATGAGACCTATTTTTACAAAACAATCTGAACCATTAGAAGAGGGATCTCAATGGTCAGAAAAATTAACAGATGCTCTGATGGAATGCATTGAAAAAAGTCCAGATCGGTATAAAAATAAATTAGCCCAAATTTACGAAGACTATATGGAGAAGTTTGGTAAGCAATCTAATATGCGAAGGATTCCCCCAATGTTGCAAGATATGTTCCGCGCAATAGAAGAGGGTTCTGATGCGAGAGTTAACCGCGATCAATAATGAAATCTTTTTTACAATATCTGGAAGAATCAGCGAATAAGGGATTAACTATTTTTGATATAGATGATACCCTTTTTCATACAAAGGCAAAGGTCTTTGTAAAAAAGAATGATGAGATTATTCATACATTAAATAATCAAGAGTTTAATACATATAAACTCAAAGCGGGTGAAGAGTTTGATTTTGGGGAGTTCAGATCAGCAAAGCTTTTTAGACAAACTTCTACACCAATTGGAAAGATGATTGCAAAGGCTAAGGCTATAGTAAAAAATGCCATACCGAGAGGTTCTAAAGTTATAATGGCTACTGCGAGATCAGATTTTGACGACAGGGATACTTTTTTAGATACATTCAGAGCCCATGGAATAGATATCGATAAGATATACGTAGAACGAGCAGGAAATTTAAATTTAGGTTCTGCAGCAAAGAATAAAAAAGTTATTTTTCAAAAATATTTAAAGTCAGGGATGTATAAAAGAATTAGGTTGTTTGATGATTCTAAAGAAAATTTAAATTCTTTTATGTCTCTCTCAAAAAAATATCCGGATGTAGACTTTGAAGCATATTTAGTAAAAAAGAATGGAAATACTTCGACTTTTAAAGCATAAAATATTATGAAAGAAACTTCTGGTCAAGGCCGGATCAAGAAAATAATTGATAAGTCACCGGAATTAATAAATGGTTTAGAATTTAGTGAGATACTAGATAATTTATTTCCTAGGCTAAAAGATCATGGTTTTAGTAGGAACTATATAAGTATATTAATACATAAATTAGTTGCTAATAATCCGAAAAGAGCCACTCTGGGAGACGCGGGAGATTTTTTTTATATTAAGGATGAACGATATTTTGTTTATACTGGAAATGAAGATGTTGAAACTTTTTATTATGATAAGGAATTAGCAAAAAAGACTACAAAGGCGTATCAAGATAGTCGAGCTATTAAATATGAAGAATTTATTAATGGGTATAAAGAATTAGATTTTGAATTACCAAAAATTGAAGAAACTGGTAAAAAGATTTTAATAGTAGCTCAATGTTCTAAATCTAAACGATTATCAGAAAATAAACAAAGTGCCATAGATTTATATGATGGCAAAGAAATGAGAATTTATAAGAAATTCTTAGATAGTCCGTTAAAAGGAACAACGCTTTTTGAATCTAATGAAGTATATAAAAATAAAATAGATTTTTATATTTTATCTGCTGGTTATGGGTTAATTGAAGGATTTACTAAAATTAATCATTATAATAATTCCTATAATAGCATAGATAAACGTGATGCTGTTAGATTCGGTAGAGATACGAAAGTACGAGAAACATTAGATAAGTTGATAACAACGAATGAGTATGATATAGTTTTTATATGTTTGGCGAGATCATATTTAAATATTTTAGATTTGAAAATCGATTTTAGTTATAAAAACACAAATATCATATTTTTAACATCGCCAAAGGTTTTAAATTGTACTATACAAAGACCTATGGGAGATAATGTAAATTTTATGTTTGTTAAGCACCCAGAACATACTGGTGTGCATTCAGTTCCTCAAATAGCATTAAAGGGGAAAGTTTTAACAACATTTATAAAAAATAATGGATTAGATAATCTATTAAATAATTTAAATCATTTTCAAGAATATATAGATAATGGTTCGGTGAAATAGGAGAAAAAATGTCATTATGGACAAGATTCACTTCATGGTTAGCAGGATGGCCAGAAGGTGCACCAAGAAAAGATCACAGGAGTGATAAAGATGAAGATATGTTGTTTCAAGCACAGGAACAATTATCAAAACAACATCCTCCGACTAAACCTTTAAAGTTGATGAATAAACGTGAACTAGAGGAATATGGAAGAACTATTGGTCTTGAATTGGATAGACGAAAAACTAAAGCATATTTAATTAAAGAAATAGGAGAACATAGTGGCTGAGAAGATTAATTATTTTGGTGATGGTCCTTTTTCAGGAGAGTATAGTAATTTAGCACAATCCGTGAAAAGAATCGCAGATAAAAAAGCCCAAGGATTCCTGGCTGGATGGGATCAAAAACAAGTTACAGATATGAAAGAGCAAAGCGCGAATAAATCCGTTGCTGATGCTTATATAACTAAAGTTGTAAATCCAGAACAAGAACTCAAGAAAGAGATCGAAGAGAAAGAATGACAACATTCTCCAGATTACGCGAAGGAAATTTACAGACCGCTGTATTTACTTTTGGAAGATTTAATCCGCCCACTATCGGGCATGAGATTTTGGTTGATAAAGTAGCGACTGTAGCTAAACGAAATAGATCAGATGCATTTGTTTTCGCAAGTTCCACGCAGGATAAAAAAAAGAATCCATTAGATTATAAAGAAAAAATCAAATGGATGAAGAAAATGTTCAAAGTAAAGGGTCAAAACATTTTCAATTATTCAAATAAAAAACCTGCAGATGTATTGCAAGTTCTTTCATTATTACATGATGAAGGATTCGAACATGTTGTTATGATTGTAGGTAGTGATAGAGTAAATCAATTTAAAAAGCTATTACCTCAATATAATAATGTTGAAGATAAGCCTCATGGTTTTTATAATTTTAAGCAGATAGATGTAGAAAGTGCTGGTGAAAGAGACCCCGATGCAGATGACGCTTCCGGTATGTCAGCATCTAAACTAAGATCTCTTGCTGTAGATAGCGATTTCGACGCATTTAAAACGGGTTTACCAGATACTTTAAGCGAAAGAGATAAAAGAAGCTTGTATCAAGCATTAAGAAAACAAATGAAACTAAGTGTTATGGAAAAACAGATAAAAGAAAAACTTGATCACGTTGGTGTTCCCAATGCAGATATAAAGCGACCACAATGGAAGACTAAGAAATTACCTAGTCCGAGTAAGAAGGATAGCACAGCACAGTCGAATGCTTTTATAGGTAAAATGATGCCAAAACAAAAGCCCGTCACGTTGCCGAAGACGGATGTTGATGAATCTCTATGGATAGAAAAAGTTGAATTTGAAGGAGAAGTATATCATGTAGATGATAAGGCTGCTAAAATATTTGAATATATTAAAACGTTACCGTATAGCTCAAGAGAAGTTGATTATATTAAAGGATGTTTAAAAGAATGTAATGAGTTTTTTGATAGTCTTACAGAGATAACAGAAAGGGCTCGGCTTTGGCAACTTTCGAAATTGAGAGAAAACATCAAAAAGACAAATGATTATATTGTAGTATTAGATGAAGGATCTGGAATGATTGATTTTAACAGGGCGGATTTTTCATATCTACATGAAATGGTAGATAAATTACCTGTAAATGAAGTTGATTTAAAAGATCCTGTTAGCAATAAATTACAAAAGCTTCTTGGATTAAAGGAATGGAATAAAGAACGGGCCGGAGAAGGCCAACAGTTAGAAATCGGAACAGATAAATATAAAAGATACTGCGTAGATTTGACTCCGGGACAGGAGTTGGAATCAGAGTTAGATAAAAAAAGAATACAACAAACAGAAAGATATAATAAAATTCTTTCTAAAATAATTGCAAGTAGGAGCAAGTAATGGATTGGTCAAAATATTATCCCGCAAATTATAGTGCGATAACAGCTGAAGATGTTAAACAGATTCTGGAAAAGAAAATCGCTCCTGTTGAAGATAACGCCAATGATACATCAGTTAATGAAGTTGATTCATCCGGCATAGATATGTATGATAATAAAAGAAAAGAATCAGAGAGAAGGAAGAAGGCTAGAGAAACTCCTTCTTCTCCAGAAACTCAAGCTAAGCTTAAAAGGGCAAGAGCAGGAGAAGTTGTTGATGAACTCTCAAAAGAACCCGGCGGTATATTACAACGCGCAGCAGGTGCAGCAAAGAAGGATGCTGCATTACAAAGAGACGCACAAGATTGGGCAAAAAGACGAGGAACAGACACAGGATTCCACGGTAAAAAGGCAGCAAAGAGAGAGAAACAAGCCGGAAAATTCAGTGCCGCTGTCGATGTCAACCAACGGAATACAGCTTTTAAAAAGGAAGATAACACCGATATTGAACCTGTCGATGAAATAAGTGCTGCAATGGCAGATAGAGCCGCTTCAGGAGTAGACAGAAGTGACGGTACAGCGTCAGATCCAAGGCCATCAGCAGGAGCAAAGCGAGGAAGAAAATTCGATGCTTATGCTGATAGAAAGCAGAACCCTAAGAAAGGCGATAAACCAGGATCAGCCGCAAAAGCCGCAAGTGCTGCTGCTGATAGAACGGAAGATGCGCAAGATGATGCAAGAGCAGCTTTTGCTCAAGGTGATGATGCATATGCATATCATCAAGCAGGGAAGAAAAAAGAACCCGAAAAGAAAAAAGTAAATATACCAGCGCCAAAAGATAAGCAAGAAAGAGACCGAGATGCTTGGCGCGCTAAAAGAGAAAGTTGGTACCCAGTTGATGAAAAAAGATTGAATCAGAAAAGGAAACATAATAGAAAAGATTACAGAGATGATAATTTGAAGAAGAAGGTAAAAGGAATAGAAGAGCCAGATTTTTCCAAGGAACAAGATACAGTAACTACTATGGAATGGGCTACAAAAGTATTTAATAATTATCATAATATCGAAGAACATTGTGGATGGTGTGATCAAACAGAATCTAAAGAAATGCCTACATCACAAGCAATGGCGGGACAAATTAAAGAATTAGCTAAAGCCATTAGAGGAAAAGATAAGCTCTCAATTGAAGGCGCAGCTTCGTTAGTAGCTAAAAAACAATATGATAAATTAGCACCTTACTTAGATAAGATGTCAGAAGATGCACGACAAAGTATTCTAATGGTTTTGATGACCGATCAGAAAATTGCTAATTCGGTTATGAAGAAAATGAAAACCGAAGAATATGATACATGTGAAATCCCTTCTCACAGATTCATTCTTGCTGAGATGTATAAAAAATATCAAGGAATGACATGGGGAGAAATTGGAGAGAGATTAATTAAAAATACAGAACGTAGATTGGTTTCTCTTGCTTATGCTACTAAGATGGGAACAATTGACGCACCCTCACCTGAAGTTCAAAAATTAGCAGATGAGTGTGAGTTGGAAGATTTAGAGAAAGCTTCAAAAACATTCATTGAAGATGATTCAGATTTAACAGAACAATTAGAGAATGAAACCATCGATGAAATTGTCAGAGTTTATAATTCTTTTAACGAAGACGAACAAGCAGCAGTTGATGCTCTTTTCAATCAAAATTTGGATGAAGATGAATTGCTAGCGGAATTACCAGATGCCATCACGAGGCCAGTTGACAGTTGGAAGCAGAGAAGGGCTCAGAAAGATGCCGATAAAAGGCGGAACAGGGAAGCTAAAGCACAACAACATGATAAGAATGTTTCCGATATTGCAGATTTGAAAAAGAAAGATGCTGAAAGGCAGGCCAAAAAGGGCCCTGGTTTATTAAAAAAGGCGTGGAATAAAGTCACCAAAGACAAGTTGGGTAAGAAGCAGAAAGAAGATCCGAAGAAGAAAGAAGATCCTACTGCAGCCGCAAGGGAAAAACAAGATGCCGCGGAAAAAGGTGCGAAGGATTCATCTGATACAGCTACGGCTATAAAAAAAGATAAACCGATTGCAGATCCGAAAAAGAATGATAAGGGAAAACCAGTACAAGATGATCCCTCTCTTAAACAGGGTGTAAAAACTTCGACAAGAGGAAAATTATTGAACGTTGGTGGAACAGCTCTTTCCGCCCTCGCAGGAAGTTACGAACCAGGAAGTCCGAGTATTGAAGAAGAAGAATCAATCGAAAGACTCGATGCTAGACGTAGAATCTTCAAAGAAAAGATTAAAAAATTAGCCTATGAAAAGGCTAAAGAAATTCTAGGTAAGAGACAACCAGTAGAGGTCGATATAACTAATGAAACCAATAAGAATAATAAGTCAGATGATGGTGATGGATTAGATGCGGTTCAACCTATGGCTTTGAAAAAGAAATCAGTAAAAGACAGAAAAGATCCAGACATCGACAACGATGGTGATACTGATGATTCTGATGAGTTTTTACATAAAAAAAGAAAAGCAATTTCTAAAGCAATGGAAGACAAAGAAGAAGATTCTTCCAAAGTAAAAGAAAGCGGCAAAGTCAACAATAAAGTTGAAATGAATCCAGATGAGGATAAAATGAAAAAAGAAAGTACAGGACTTGCTTTTGTACGAAAATACAAAAGTAAAATGAACGAAGGTAACACTAATCCTTTACATGATCAGATTTTGGAATTGTTCCGTAGTTCTTATGCTAGCATTGATGGGGAGCCTGCGGGTGCTGAATTTGCTGTTGATGATAAGCCTGCTTCGGCTTCATCTATCGCCAGAGCTTTGAGATGTAGTCCAATGGAAGTCCAAAAAATGTTAGATGACATGGTGGAAGCCGGTCAAATTTCAAGAGTTGGAGATGCTTATTCATATGCGTCACCTAGACCAGCAGTACCTATGGGATCTAAGCCAGCAGAGGCGCAGCAATAAACAAATATGCATATAGTGATTGGAAATGGGGAAAGTCGTAAAGACTTAAACCTCGATATATTATTAGAACATACGACTTACGGTTGCAATGCAATGTACAGAGATTGGAATCCATCCCATCTCATTTGTATTGATAATAAGATGCTACATGAAATAGTAGAATCCCAATATCCAAAGTCAAATCATTGTTGGTTTAGAAATTTTACATTACTGGATCCCGAAATGTATCCAGTTTTTCGGCAATCAATAATTCCGGGAAGAAAAGTAGAAGAAAACGCGAACACAGGTTATAAATTCGCTCACTACGGACAAGAGATCAGTAGAGTTTTTCATGATGATACCCAGACAATGGATTTAGCTGAAGAACCTTGTTATTGGTTCACATGGGTATCAGAAGAAGATAAGATAGATGTGGTGGATGATAAAAAACATATACCTATGTTAGATTCAGGGCCACTTGCAACTTGGTTATGTTGTGAGAATGAAAAACCCGACAAGGTATACTTAGTTGGCTTTGATTTTAACATAAATAAAGGAAAAGTAAACAACATTTATAAAGATACAGATTGTTATGCTCCGAGTTATGCTTTACCGGTTCAGGCTAAGGGATGGATTCAGAATTTTGAAGTAATGTTTACCGAACATTTTCCTGAAATAGATTTTATACATGTTCAGGAAGAGAAATGCTTTAATAAAGATATTTCTAACATAGATACGATATCTATGAATGAATTTAAAAAATTGTTATAAATATTTTATAAATTAATAAGGAGAATTCATGCCTCTATGGGGAAAAGCCGCTGCTGGTACACAGGCGCAAAAACCAAAATATATAGGTACCACAGAAGGTGCAATATACAATAAACAAGATATCTATGGCGCTGACAATGGCTGGGTTATTAATACTAAAGCCAGTAAAAATGCTTCAGCATCCCCAGAGATTCTAGTTGCAATGGGTGGTCTTGGTACCGCACTTGCCGCACCATCTATTACATCAATGAGATTTACAGCTTCTGCAATCACAGGTGGATCACGAACAATATCTGTTCAGATCACTTGGGATGAAAGAGTTACAGTTGTCGGATCACCTACAGTTTCCATTGCTAATGGAAACCAAGGAACCGGATCAGGTCGAGGACCACATGTTTGTGTTTATGCTTCAGGTTCCGGAACGAATAGACTTACGTTCACCAAAGCATCTGAAACAGTTGCAACAAGCGATGTTCTTACATTAGGTGGAGCTAACGTTTTACTTGCTGGCGGAACAATTTCTGATACTACAGTTGGTGGAACTACTACAGCTGCATTATTAGTTCTTTCAGGATTAACTGCGGTAACATTAACAGTAACTTAATAGTTAAATAATATTATGGAATATATTGAAAATGTAAATGTGAGCACAATTATTGAACGCCGTGAAGGCCACGTTAAAGCGAAAGCTGAGTTAGAATCTCGGCTTTCGCATATGCTTCAAGAAGTTGAGCAAACGAAAAATAATATACATGTTTATCAAGGTGCAATTAGTGCTTGTGATGATATTTTAACTACAGCTGAATCTAAAGAAGTTGAAATACCAGAATTGCAAGGACTTGAATCAGAGAAAAAGAATTAGATGGCAGATAAAACAATACCAGCTTTAAATACTCACGAATCGCCTACCTCTGAAGATTTATTGATCATAGTTGATGATCCAATAGGTAATCCAGTTAATAAAAAGATTAGATTGGATAATCTGTTGTCAGCATTATCTACAGATACAACCACGCGCAGTGTTGCAAATAAAGTTCAATCTCGTGCCGATACAAATGTTGCCAGAGATTTAAATCTAAGAAATCATCCGACTGTCTTACAGCCCGAAGTTTTAAAGGGTGAACAAGATGATATGACAGTTATTTTGGGAACTTTAGATATGGCAGAAAATTCGGTATGGCATGTTGAAATTGATGGTACTTCTGTTTCCGCTAATGATACTTTTAAATGGTGGAGAGATGGTAATACATCAACCGGAGCAACAACAGTTGATATTACAGGCGGAACACAAGCTCTTGCTAATGGTATTAGTGTTAAATTCGACGACGTCACTGGCCATAAGACAACTGATCGATGGCAAATTGTTGGATTATTGGAATCAAGAATAGATTTTCAAGGTAGTTTATTAATAGAAGATAGTGTACCAGACAATGGTACTTTTACTAGTAATTTTTCAGAAACTGGAAACTTACAATTAGAATCCGGAATGGATATGGCACTGGAAGATGGTGTTGAGAAAGATATGTATATTTCGGCTAATACTACGGTAATGAGATTTAGAGGCGCTATGCAAATAGGAAGCGCTACAGATACGGTGGGGTTTTATGGTACTGCCCCTGTATCACAAAATACTTCGTTTGTGGCTGGTGCTAGTACAGCAGCGCACATAATTACGGAGTTAACCCGTTTAGGGATAGTATCATAAATATTCGGATGTCTGAGAAACACCCTTCGCATAAGAGAGCGATTCTCAGCATGATTTTAACTGGTGGTGAGTCCCACCTTCAAAGCCAGCAAGGAGATAAGAGATGGCTGATAAGAAAATAACCGCGTTAACGCCCGCGTCAGAAGCGGCGTCAGAAGATTTACTTCATGTTATTGATGATCCTAGTGGATCACCTGTGAATAAGAAACTCTCAGTTAAAGATTTCTTAGCAAACGTTACTCATACCATTACCGGTACAGCGGCGGCTACTGAAGAGATAATTCACAAAACAACCCACACCGCAAATATCACACCTTCATCAACAGATGTTTTTAATACTATTACTACATCACAAATTATCGTTGATGCAAAAGGTGCAGGTGCAACACAAGCTAATGTTGGAACATTAACATGTTCAGCAGCAACAGTTAAAATTCACGACGCTAATGTTGCTTATACTGCAGAAACATCAGCCATGAAAGGAACACTCGATTTAAATACATTTGATAGTGCCGATTCAGGTAATTCATATGTTATGATCTTGTCTCATGCTAACACTGCGGCAGCCCCAAGTGCTTCACCAACAGCATTTATCAAATTTGATGTTGCTAGCACATTGACAGGAGCATCACAGAATGTTTCCTTTGCTTTTGATGCAACTCCAGGTGGAGGTTATGGTGCGGCAGCTGGTGCAAACGTAGGAGCTTTCTTTACAACCGGTGCAAACACTACTGGTTCGTATACATCACCTGCTAACGGCGCAATTAAATGTTGTGTATCTGGCGTAACTAAATATATTCTATTGTGGGATAATATTGGTTAATAAAAACTAATTAATGGTATATTATGATTGAACAAAGTGAAGTACAAAAACAATTGGACTTCCTGACAAAAGACAGGGAACAAGTTCAAAAAAGATTAGATCAAGCGTCCGAGGAGATCCAAAATTTGGAGCGGACGCTTAATCATCTTGATGGCGCGATTCAAGTTTCTAATCATTATTTAAGTATGATTAATAATAAAGAAACTGATAACAAAGATAATGGGGAGAAAACCAAAACTCCCAAAAGTGAGAAAAAAGATAAAAAGTGAATTTTGATGATATAAGTGAAAATAATATAGAATTATATTGCATGAAATATTATGATAATCCACAGTGTATCGGTACAGAGGATTATAGAGATGATATGAAAAGGTTTAAATATCTAAAAAGACTTTTAAATCATTATCTAACAACTCATGAGTTAAAACAAAGGTTAATTCTTAACCATTTGATTATGATATATAATTTATTCGATAATGAAGCTGCTACTCGAATATTATTTTACAAAATTGACGAAAACAGTTGGCAAGTATTAAAGCCTTTTTTAATTTATTTAAAGAGGATGCCGAAAATCGTTCGCAGTATAAGAAGTAAAGATATTCGCGACACCGATATAATACTTGACCAGAACGTAGTAAAGCAATTAAGGTCTCTATAGGATTTTCATGGGTTTAAGTTTTAAATCAGCCGTTATACAAGGCTCAGAATTATATTTTTTATTTTCCTTCCTAAAGCGATTAGTCACCAAATTCGAAAAAACAGACGCATATAAATTAGGCATCATCGATAAGAATGGTAAAGTTCTTATTAAGAAAAAAGACTTTACCACTATAGAACAAAAAAATGCCTATACTATGATGGATACACTTATCTTCAATTTGAAAAAATTGTTAGGTAAGATACCTTTTGGTAAAACAACTATTGCTTCTTATGCAGCAGCTTTGTTACTTCTTCGCGAAGAAAAGAATCTGAAAATGTTAACAGATGAAAATTTACTAGAAGAAAATTTTAATGCATTATATGAAGATTTGTTAAAAGATTGGGGAGAAGCTGGTTTATTGACAGAAGGTGATATAGAGGCTGATAAAAAAGCCGGCATTAAATGGGCCGAAGATCATGATTGGAAATTACTGCATGATATGGATCTCCAGATGATTAAGGATTTTATTAAACATAAAGAAGATGTTAAAGAAGATGCACCTGCAATGTCTATGAGTGCAGGGGGAATTGCTGGTAGTGCTGAAGCTGGCGATGATCCACCAGTAAGAAAAAAGAAAAAGAAGGGTGATGTTATGAGGAGAATAGAGCCAATGGGAATTGGCGAACAAAGACGTATATTTCCTTCACATCCTAATCACAAAAACATATAGAAAGGTAATTATGGCAGGAATAAAGGAAACGAAAGAAGTGCTATCTTTTGTTTTTTCATTAGGTAAAGCAACTGCTTCCGCGGTGGAAGATGGTGATATTGGATGGTCTGATGCAATGAAATTCATTGATCCTTTAAAAAGATTAGGACCAGCTATAGAGAATATTGAAGATGTTTTAGTAGAATTACAGGATTTAGATGATGAAGAGTTTGCGGAATTAGTTCAGTTTGCCAAAGATGAATTTGACCTGGGTAATCTTACTGATGACATCGAAGTTCAAGTTGAAGAAGCACTTAACGCAGGTGTGGAAATTATGAAAATTATAAGAATGTTTTCGTAATTAATATCCTCGGTGGATAAAGAAGGGACTTAGCGGTCCCTTTTTTTTTCTTTATTTTCTTGACATTATCATTGAAATACATTATAATACTATATTATTAATTAAACCAATCCCCTAGTTATAGAGTAAGATGAGCTTATACATTGACCACAAATATACCAATTTACTTTCCTCCCGCTTATCCCGCTTCGCCAGAAAATCAAGAGACTTATATAACTTCAGATGCCCATTATGTGGTGATTCTCAAAAGAACTTATATAAAGCAAGAGGTTATCTCTTCAATAAGAAAAATCATTTAATTTTTAAATGTCATAATTGTAGTGCTGGCGGACCATTAAAATGGTTACTAGACAAAATAGATCCTACATTATCAAAACAGTATTCATTTGAAAATTATAAAGAAGAAAATGGTGAGCCGATAACAGAAGAGAAGGTTCCTATTTTTAGAAAACCCAAATTTACAAAAATAGAAGCCCCTAAGATAAGTGATCTCGATTCAGAACATCCCGCCGTAAAATTTTGTGATGTAAGAAAGTTGCCTAAAACTCGATATCATGATATGTATTTTGCAGATTGTTTTAAGACTTGGGTGAGTAAATATGATACAGAATTAGCATCGCGATTAAAAGAAAAAGACCCTAGAATAATAATTCCATTTTTTGATAAAGATAGAAATTTAATCGCGGCGCAGGGAAGAAGTTTAGAAAATAATACACTAAGATATTTTACTATTAAAATAGATAAGAATGCTCCTAAAATATTCGGATTAGATAGAAATGATCCGAAGCAATTAACATATATTGTTGAGGGACCATTTGATAGCATGTTTCTTCCGAATGCCTTAGCTATGGCAGGAAGTGACTTAGATGATGCCAGTATGTTCTATGCAAAAGAGGTTACTTTTGTCTATGATAATGAGCCAAGAAATCAGGAAATTGTACATAAAGTTGAGAATACTATTAAAAAAGGTTTCGCAATTTGCATCTGGCCTGACACTGTTAAATTTAAAGATATCAATGATATGGTTTTAGGTGATATGGATATTTTGGAAATTATCGATATAATAAATACCAATACTTATCGCGGTCTTCCCGCAAGATTAAAATTTAACCAGTGGAAAAGAACATGAATGAGGAAGTGAAGGTTCATGAAGATGGACTCGTTAGATTATTAGATATAATGGGAAGTGACGATGATGTAGTCGATGCTGCTAGGATAAGTTACGGCAAAGGCACTAAAAAAAATAGTGAAACTCGTAACTTAATTCGATATTTAATGAGACATAAACACACATCACCTTTTGAGATGTGTGAAGTAAAGTTTTATTTGAAATTACCTATTTTCGTTATGAGGCAAATAGTTCGACATCGGACGGCGAATTTAAATGAATATTCCGGGCGTTATTCGATAATGAGTGAGGATTTTTATGTCCCTCAAGATGATTATATACAAAAACAATCGACTCAGAATAATCAAGGAAGAGGTGAAGAAATTGAAGAAAAAGGCCTTGTTAAATTTGAATTTAATCGCATATATGATAATGCAATTCATTCTTATCACAATCTATTAGAATTAGATGTCGCGAGAGAATTAGCTCGCTCTGTGTTGCCAGTAGGCAACTATACTGAAGTTATATGGAAAGTAGATTTAAATAACTTTTTTAAATTTTGCAAGTTAAGAATGGATAGCCACGCCCAAAAAGAAGTTCAAGATTTTGCTAACGCCATGTATGGATTAGTAAAACCTGAATTTCCTCTATGTTGTGAAGCGTACGAAGATTATATTCAAAACTCGGTTACGTTTACGCAAAAAGAAATGGATATCATAAGGGACAATTTAAACGGAAGCTGGATAATGTCTAAGTACGGACTATCGGAGAGAGAATCAACCGAATTTTTAGAGAAAATACGAAAGGAAAATGAATGAACTTACCCACAGAATATCAATCATTTATTCATCTTTCTAGATACGCAAGATGGAAATGGGATCAAGAAAGAAGAGAAACATGGGAAGAAACAATCGGAAGATATTTTGATTTTTTTAAGGAAGACCTAAAAGAAAAATGTAAATATAATCTTCCTGATGAGGATAGAAAGGTATTAGAGGATGCTGTTTTAAATTTAGAAGTTATGCCTTCTATGAGATGTTTGATGACAGCAGGAGAACCTCTTAAAAAAGAAAATGTTGCCGGGTATAATTGTTCATATTTAAAGTGTGATAATCAAAGAACGTTTGATGAAATAATGTATGTTCTAATGAATGGAACTGGAGTAGGTTTTTCAGTTGAAGAACAACATGTAAAACAGATGCCGATAGTTGCAGAAGAATTTTATCCAACAGACACAACTATAATTGTTGCGGATAGTAAATTAGGTTGGTGTAGATCTTATAAAGAATTAATATCATTATTATATCAAGGACTTATTCCTAAATGGGATGTTAGTAAAGTTAGACCTGCCGGAATGCCATTAAAGACATTTGGTGGTCGCGCATCAGGACCGGAACCGCTAGTAGAACTATTTCACTTTGTAACGGATATATTTAAAACGTCTGCCGGAAGAAAACTTAAACCACTTGAATGTCATGATATTATATGTAAAACTGCGGAAGTGGTTGTTGTAGGTGGTGTACGAAGAAGTGCTCTAATTAGTTTAAGTGATCTTAATGATCGAGAAATGAGATTTGCTAAACACGGAGAATGGTGGAAGCGAAATGTACAACGAGCTTTATCGAATAATTCAGTTAACTATAAAGAAAGACCAGACACCGGAACATTTATGAGAGAATGGTTATCTCTTTATGATTCTAAATCCGGTGAACGTGGAATTTATAATGGTGATTCAGCTAGTAGACAAGTCCAGAAACTAAACGAAAGGGAACGCGATGCAGAGACAGGAGATTATATACGAAGACGAGATACCAGAGATGACTTTGGTACAAATCCATGCAGCGAGATCATTTTACGGTCGCGAGAATTCTGCAACTTATCTGAAGTCGTTGTCAGAGGACGGGACACTAGGGAGTCTCTTAAAAGTAAAGTGCGCAATGCAACAATACTTGGAACATTCCAATCTACCCTTACAAACTTCAAATACCTCACTAAAGAATGGGCCCGAAATTGCGAAGAAGAACGACTTTTGGGAGTTTCTCTTACCGGAATAATGGATAATGAATTAACTAATGGTAAAAAAGGAAAAGATAAAACAGGTAAACTTTTGGAGGAGCTCCGGAATGTTGCTATTGAAACTAATAAAGAATGGTCAGAAAAACTTGGTGTCCCTCGTAGTGCAGCTATTACTTGTGTTAAGCCTAGCGGCACTGTTAGTCAGCTTGTTGATTCTTCAAGTGGAATTCATGCGCGCCATAATCCCTATTATATTCGCACAGTGAGAGCGGACAATAAAGATCCTTTGTGTCAATTTATGAAGGACGCCGGGTTCCCAAATGAACCAGATGTAACTAAACCACAACATACTACAGTATTTTCTTTTCCACAAAAAAGTCCAAAGAGTGCGGTATGTCGACAAGACATGACGGCTATGGAACAATTGGAATTATGGAAGATATATCAAGATCATTGGTGTGAGCATAAACCTTCCGTTACAGTATCTGTTAAAGAAGAAGAATGGATGACAGTTGGATCGTGGGTATATGATAACTTTGATTCAATTAGTGGTATTTCATTTTTACCTTTTAGTGAACATACGTATAAACAAGCACCTTATCAGGATTGCGAAGAAAAAGAATATAAAGAACTGTTAACTAAAATGCCAAAAAATGTAGTATGGGATAAATTAGGAGATTATGAAAAAGAGGACCACACTGCTGGAGCACAAACTGCAGCATGCGCGGCTCCTGGTGGATGTGAGGTTGTAGATTTAATTTAATTTTTTCGTTGAAATTTGTTTAATAATGATATATAATAGGGATTATATGAAAACAGCATTTGAAAAATATGTTGATGATTGTGTTGTTGTTATAGAAAAACACACAGAATCGTTAGGTGTTACCGCAATTCAAGAATTGTGGAAAGAAATAGAAAATGCTCCGGAGTTTACTGGTAAACTTTGGATTGAAGACATTTTAGATAAAAAATATAAGGAAAAATTCGGTCACGAAGGTGAAATGAATTTTGTATATGATTGATTATGATAGTATTTTTAGATATGGATGGTGTTCTATCAGATTTTGATGGATCCATTATCAAACAATGTGGGAGTAAACAGGAATGGGCAGATGATTGGAGCAAATTGCCTTCTAATTTTTTTGAAACTCTACCCAAATTACCTGACGCCGATTTATTAGTTGATTATGTTAAAGGATTATTTGATATTCACATCCTTACAGCTATTCCCAAAAGAGGTCAATTTGATAGCGCCCGCGTTCAAAAATATAAATGGTGTTTAAACCATTTAAAAATATACCCTTCGAAAATTCATGTTTGTTTTTGGGAAGAGAAGCAATATTTCGCAGTCGAAGAAAATTTATCACCAAATCTTTTAATTGATGATAATGTGAATAATATAGAAGCCTTTAGGGCTAAAGGTGGAATTGCAATTCAACATACTTCCGCAGAGAATAGTATAAAAGAATTACAACAGTTAGGATTTTAATTGGTTTGCGCAGGCATTGATTATTCAACACTCAGCCCATGTATTTGTGTATTTAAAAAAGATGGAACAATTACTCCTTCTAATTGTACTTTTAGTTTTTTTGCTTTGGATAAGTGGAGGCCTCGGTGGTCCGCCCTTCAAAATGTAAATGCTTATAAATTCCCGAAAGAATTAAAAGATATAGATAGATATGATTACTTAGCGGAATGGACAGTAGAACAATTACGTTGGTATACGGGCAGAGTGGAGAAAGCTATATTAGAAGATTATTCATTTGGTTCAACCGGCAGAGTTTTTCATATAGCGGAAAACGCTGGCATTTTAAAACATGTTTTAAAAGCTAATAAATTCCAATATGAAACTATTGCGCCAACTAGTATCAAGAAATTCGCTACAGGTAAGGGAAATTCGAACAAAGAAGCAATGTTAGAAGCTTGGAAAAATGAACCGGGCACATTCGATCTAGTTCAAGAAACTGGTAACCCGGCTGGTGATATAGTTGATTCCTACTTCCTTTGTAAATATGGAGTTACTCAGTGAATATATTAATATCTCGAGTATGTTTAGTAATTTTCTCAATTTGTGCTTCTAGAATCTCTCGCCTATTAGGCCAATATATGTATTCGTTAGTTGAAGACTTTGCTAAGTTGTTTAGAAGAGGAACTATCATATTCTCAACTTCTTTCATTTGCCTTTCATACTCTTTGTTCAACTTTTCTTTATGCTTATCAATATCCTCATAATGATAATCGAGCAACTGCCATATTTTATTTACAGTTCCTTCAACTTCTTTAATTTGTCCGGCTTTGGCTTTTTCTACCGCAGCAGAAACTACTTTCTCTTCAGGTTCTTTTGCAGCCGAAGTAAATTCTTGTTCACTTACCGTACTAAAACCAAAATCATTTAAATCCATGTTAATACCTTTTCTATGAAATTACAGTTTACCAATATATTTAGGACAGATGAAACTAACATAGGGGACTGGTATAGCACTCCTACAAAATACTTTGATTTACCTGGTAATCAAAAAGATATTTTTAAATTAAACCATGATTATATGCCCGAGCATGAAAATGTTATATATGGAGGAGGTGGACTTATAGGTCAATTCCGGCCAATGCCTCATGTTGTAAAATATCAGAAAAATGCAAATTATAAAATATTCGGATGGGGATTAGGTGAGCATACTTATGTTTGTCTCGATGAACAAACACAAATTATTCCTCCTGTGAATATAACTTATCCAGCTTATGTAAGGGATTTTGATTTATTAGGTATACGCGATTATCATCCAGATTTATATACTTCAATACCTTCCTCAAGATGGGTACCGTGTGCGAGTTGCATGCATGAAGCTTTTGATAAAGAATATGAAGTAAAACAAGATGTCGTGTTTTTCCTTCACGGTGCACTTCCAATGAATATTATTCACGGTATGCCAAAAGAAACATGGGATTATCCGCATAAGGCAAACAGTGAAATGAATTTTGAAGAAACAATAGAATTTTTAGGTAGTGCTGATGTCGTAGTTACAAATTCTTTTCACGGGGCTTATTGGGGAACACTTTTAGGAAAGGTTGTTATAGCTTTTCCATGGTCTTCTAAATTTTATGGTTTAAAACATAAACCCTTATATTGTGTTACAACTGATTGGTGGAAATGTATTAATGAGAAAGAACAAAGGCAATATAAGAGCTCTTTAAGTGAGTGTAGAGAAGCAAATATAAATTTTCATAAAGAAGTAATAGAACATGTTGAGAATATTCCAAGAACATTTAAGGTTGAAATATGAAAGACATTTATAAAGATCAAACAATACCTCAAAGAGGAAATAAGAACGTAGCTAAAAATTCTTTTGGTGGAACGGAATTAACAACTTTAGAATTATGGTCACATTTACCTAAAAAATATAAAAAAGGATATCAATGGATAATTTCGAGGTTATATAACGATGATTTACAATCTCTTTTACCTAAACTTTGGTGGTTTCATGATTTAGCAAAAGATTCCAGCGGAGGACATGATTTTTTAAAAAACAAAGAAGGACAATTACAATTTGAAAAATTTATTTTTTCAAGTTTTTGGCAACTTCATACATTTTTAGAAAAATATGATTTACCAATGGAGCGCTGTGAAGTAATGAAAACAGCAATCTTTCCTCACGAACATAATGAAAAGCCCAAAGATGGTAACCTTAATCTAATTTACGCATCTACTCCTCAAAGAGGATTGCATGTGTTATGTAATGCTTTACATTTACTTGAAAGAAAAGATTGGCATTTACATGTTTATTCAAGTTTTGAAATATATGGTTGGCCAGAAAACAATGAACCATTCAAAGAGCTGTTTGAACATATTAAAGAGAATCCTAATATGACCTTACACCCTATTGTTAAGGGTAAGCCTTTAAGAGATGAGTGGAAAGATATGCATATTTGGCCTTATCCATGTATATGGGAGGAAACTTCTTGTAGAACGGCCATGGAAGCAATGTCTTCCCGAACTTTAATGCTTACAAATAGTTTAGGAGCATTACCAGAAACATGTTCTGATCATGCTATTATGTATCCGTATATCAAAGACGAAATAGAGCATTGTGAAAGAATAGCAGATGAGATAGATAAAATATTGGATACATATTGGGATGATGAAAATCAAAAGATAATAGATTTAGCTAAAGTCCACGCAGACAAATATTATAGTTGGGATTATAGAGCACCTAAGTGGTTAGAAATGTTTGGGTTAATGGATATAGAAGATGAACTTGATGAAAAGGAGGAAGATGAAACCGTGGTTTAATACAACATTAATTCTTATGCTTACATTAATATGGATTATAATTGGATGGCAATTACATAAAAGACTATCCAACGTAGAAATGATACAAAAAGTCAAACAAGTATCAGAAATCAACAGGATCCAGACGGAGAAATAATGAAAGTAAATGGGTTCGCTGCTTCCAGCTTTGATCTATTACATGCAGGCCATATCTTAATGTTACAAGAGGCGAGAAAAAAATGCGACTATTTAATTGTCGGGCTTCATACTAGTCCACTACATAAAAATAATTTAATACAGACTGTTTTCGAACGATACACCCAATTAAAAGGGTGTAGATATGTTAATGAAATTATTCCTTATGAATCAGAAGAAGATCTTAAAAGTATATTAAAAACATCAGAAATACACATTAGATTTTTAGGTGAAGATTATTTACGTGACAAAAAGTTTATAACAGGTTATAATACTTGTAAAGAACGAAACATTAAACTTCATTATTGTAAGAGATTACATCATTATTCATCAACAGAATTGAAGAAGAGAATTGTTAGTATGTCAAACACCCCTGCGGATTAGTTTTTTCGGCGGCGGAACGGATATTCCAGAATATTATACCTCATCACCTAGAGGCGGCCAGGTTATAAGTGCTGCTATCGATAAATCTACTTATGTTATATTAAATAGATTATATCGAGATCAATTTGTATGTAATTATACTAAAAAGGAAACAGCTAATTATATTGATGATATCGAACATGAATATATTCGCGAAGTCCTCAGGTATTTTAAAGTAAAACCGGGTCTCGAAATAACCACTTTAGCCGACATACCTTCTGAAGGATCTGGCTTGGCATCATCTTCGAGTATTTTGGTCGGATTAATAAACGCTGTGAGTACTTGGATTGAGAAGCCAATGAATCAGATTGATATAGCGCATCTAGCATGCCATATTGAGCTCGAAATCTTAGATAAGCCAATTGGGAAACAAGATCAGTTTGCTGTCAGCTACGGCGGATTTAACCATTTTCAGTTTTTTGAAGATGGTGCAGTAAATATTAAAGAATTACAATATGATAGCGAGTTTGAAAAAAAGTTCGTTTTAATTAACACTGGAATCTCTAGACAATCATCTTCAATCCTTTCCTCACAAAAAGAAACTATCGAAAAAAAGATTAAAAAGTATGACGGAATATATGATTTTTGTACTCAAGCTTTAGAATTTTATAAAAATAAAGAATATGAGGATTTTGGATTGTCTATGAGTCAATCTATGCAAATTAAAAATACTCTTGCCAAAGGAATTACTAATAAAGCAATTAATAACATTGTTCAATCTTCAATTCCTTGGGCTTATGGATATAAAATATGTGGAGCAGGTGGAGGAGGGTATTTGCTTTTTATGTCTGACAATGTAAATGAGATACATATGAGAAATAGGATTTTTGATACGTTCGATGTTAAATTCGATGATCAAGGAACTAGAATAGTATTTTACAATGACTAATAAAAATATAGATATAAACTGGAATCGAAAGATCGAAGAAAATAAAATGTTCGCAATAACAGCGGGTACTGAAATAGAAATAAAAGATAAAGTAGGATGGTTAGGACACGCGACTTCTATATATAATTCCTTACAAGAAGTTGAGGAAAGCTCTATAAAATACCTAATAGAATGTATTTGGAGCATATATATAAACGAAAAACAATTTTTTATATGTGGGAATGGTGGCAGTGCGTGCAACTCTAATCATTTTGCGCAAGATTTGACAAAAGGAACTATTGAAAATGGAATTTCAAAGCCCCGGATTAAAGCTATATCTCTTTGCAACGATATCGGCTTCATTACTGCTACATCTAACGATGATTCATACGATAATATATTTAAGCACCAGTTAGTATCTTATGCTAATGAAGGTGATGGATTATTCGTTATAAGTGGTAGTGGGAACAGTGACAATCTTATAAATGCCGTTGAATGGGCCCATTTAAACGGGATGGAAACTTATGGTATTTTGGGATATGATGGAGGAATTTTAAAAGATAAACTCTCAAGTTATATACATATTAATTTAAATCATATGGAAAAGTGTGAAGGTATAATGTCGATCATTTTACACTACATAATGTGTCAATTAAAGGAACGAATTAATAATAAGAGTTAAAATGGCTTTTCAGAAAAGATCACTTGAAGCAAAACATATGGGTGAAGAACCCGATCCTAGAGATTGGGATGGTTTAGAGGATGAGAAGTTAGAAGAAGAAGTTCATAATGCATTCAGATGGTATTATAAATTTTATGATTTCAAAGAATGCATGGATTTTGTTCAAGAATATTATAAGAAGAATAAGGTAAAAAGTAAATCACCTAAAAAGATTAAACCAATAGATTTAGAATCAGTAGGAATGCATGTTGGTTATATTGCGCGGTTAAAAACACGGGGGATTGATCATTTACCAGAACACCTCGAAACCCTCTTTATCGATAAGTTAAAAAAGATAGAAGAGATTGCTAATGTACGCAAAGTAGTAAATGATTCCAAGCCCGATAAAATAAAACCAGATATTCAAAAAAGAATCCGGGAAGCTGCGAGAAGATTGAGGTATGATATAGAAGAAGTTATCGATGAACAAATCGATGATGAATTTAAAAAGAAATTTAATTTCAAACAATTTTTAGAACGTAATAAAGTCACAAGGCCTGTTGCTAAACATTTAAAAGTAGAAATTTCTGAGTTAGCTAGTGAAATAATATTAGCTAAAAAGGGAGATCCGGATTTTAAAGAAGCATATAGCCATTTAAGCGGTCACCAACAAAATAGGTTAATAAAATTTTATGAAAAAATGACAGAAGAGTGTGAAACAATAATAACCACTAAAAAATCTAAAAAAAAGATAGTTAAAAAGGTGGTGAGACTTAAACGAAAAAAATAATATGATATTAATTGATTACAATCAAATGATAATTGCAAACTTTATGCAATTTCAAAAACATTTTGAACCAGGAAAAGAAAATGATGTAATGAGGCACATGGTTCTTAATAATATTAAAATGATTAAAACAAAATTTAGTGCCAAGTATGGAAAAGATATTGTCTTTTGTTGTGATAGCAAAAATAATTGGAGAAAAGAGTTTTTCCCACAATATAAGGCTAATAGAAAGAAAGCGAGAGAAGAAAATAAACAAAATGTTGATTGGCCAGCGCTATTTGGGATTCTTGATGGAATACGAGATGAAATGGCGGAAAATATGCCTTATAGAGTAGTTGCTCTGGATGGTTGTGAAGCTGATGACATTATAGGTGTTATTTGTAAGGATTATTCTTCTAGAGATTATAATATATTAATAGTTTCCTCTGATAAGGATTTTATTCAATTACAACGATATCCTAACGTTTATCAATGGTCTCCTCGAACTAAAAAATTCATTAAAGAACCGGAACCGGAAAAACAATTGCGTGCCTTGATAGTAAAAGGTGATAGAACTGACGGTATCCCTAATATTCTTTCAGGTGATACTTGCCTTGTAGAAGGCCTAAGACAGAAGCCATTATCTAAGAGAAAAATCCTTGATTGGCTAAATATAACACCGGAAAAAGCATTCGAGGGAGAGATTCTTAGAAACTTTAAACGCAACGAAACATTGATTGATTTGGGTTGTATCCCAGATAAAATCGAGATAAATATAAGAACACGTTATGAAAGCGACCAATTTTTAGGTCGCGATAGAATGCTTAATTATTTCATTAAGCATCGATTAAAAGATATGACTGAATCGATACAGGAGTTTTAGATTATGGCTACATCATTATTAGAATTATTAGAATTAGTAGATAAGGCAAAGAGCCAGGAAGAGAGAGGAGAGCTACTTAAGAACAATCAAACAGACCATCTGGAAAATTTATTGTGGTATACATTTCATCCAGATGTAAAATTTTTGTTGCCTAAGGGGAAGCCACCTTTTAACGCGGGTGCTGAAGATCCATCATCAACTATGTTGTATCAACAAATACGAAAATTAAGATATTTTGTTGACGGCCCAGGTGGAGAAGCTTTTTGCGTAGGAAGAAATATTAATTCTGTAAAAAGAGAGACTATGTATATACAAATGCTAGAAGGCGTTACACCCAGAGAAGCAGAGTTCCTTGTTAATATAAAAGCAAAGGATCTTGGTGTTAAAGGTTTAACGTATCAGCTCGTAGTTGAAACTTTCCCCCATTTGCTACCACCGATACAAAAAGAGGTTCTTAAGGAAGAGCCTAAAGAAAAGAAAAAGCAAAAGAAATCAAGCAACATATAAAAATTGTATAATTATGGAAGTGTGAATTAACATTTCGGAGTAACTATATGAAGATTTTATTAGCTTTTGTTATGGCGGTAATAATAACATTTTACCCAGCAAAAATAGTCATCCAAACGACTGAAGCGGATGCGGCGAAGATTGTACCTTCAACGCTTAACCAACCGGCAGATTCGTTCACAATGGCGAATGCAAAGAGGCATTTGCCTGGCATGACTAATGCAAATCATACTGGAGGATTCAGCTTACAAAGAGTTGTCGATCCGAGTACATTAATATCACCAGCCAATAAAGCATATCAAGAAATCGCTTGTCTGGCTAAGAATATATATTTTGAAGCCGCAGTAGAAAGTACAGCAGGAAAACTGGCAGTAGCTCACGTTACACATAATAGAGTAACAAGCAATTATTTTCCTAATACTTACTGTAACGTCATTTATGAGGGTAGGCATCACGCAAACGGGTTCCCTAAGAGGGATCAATGCCAGTTTTCGTGGTACTGCGATGGTAAACATGATGAACCATTTCAAGGCAGAAATTGGAGATCAATTCAATCGCTAGCCACATGGTTCTATCATAATGATGATATGAGAGATATAACAGATGGAGCAACACATTACCATGCTGATTATATTAATGATCCCCGTTGGGCGTCATATAAGCGAAAAACGGTTAAAATAGATACACACATTTTTTATAGGTAAATTATGCCAACATATGATTATGGTTGCGTGGATTGTGATTACGAATTCGAAGATATTCTCCCCATTGCAAGAAGGCATGAGCCTTTGGAAAGCCCTTGTCCGAAATGCAGTGGGAGAATTCAACAGAAAGTTGCATGTCCAAGCTTTGTTTATGATAATATTTCAGGTACTACAGCAAAGGGTCATAAGAAGAAGCCAGATGAGGCTTTCACTGACCACCTGAAACAAATGAAAAGGAATTATCCTGGGAGTAATATGAATGTTTGATCATGTAGAACTTGAATTTGAAGAATTGAAATCTAAAACCACAAACGGTGCCCGTGTTTATGAAACACCAGATGGATCCTTTCCATCAATTACAACAGTGTTGGGTAGAAAGAAAGCCCAATTTTTTAAAGAATGGAGAGCTAGAATTGGTGAAGAAGAAGCAAATAAAATAACAACTCAAGCTACTCGCCGTGGAACAAAAGTGCACAAAGTTGTAGAAAATTATATCGATAATAAAGAAAATTATTTCGAAGATTCACAACCAAATGTTCGTGCAATGTTCAATTCAATTAAACCCTTCCTAGATAATAATCTTTCTAATATTGCAGGAATCGAAATTCCATTATGGAGTAAACAATTAGGTGTTGCTGGTCGCTGTGACTGTGTCGCAGATTGGAAAGGTCAAAAAGCAATTATAGATTGGAAGACTTCCGGAAAACCTAAAAAGAAAGAATGGGTTGAAGAATATTTTCTTCAAGCAACAGCTTATTCAATAATGTTTGAAGAAAGAACAGAAATTCCTATTAATAATATTGTTATAGTAATTGGGGTTGAAAACGAAGAACCACAAATCTTCGAAGAGAAATCTTTTAATTATTGGAAGACTCTCGAAACAACATTACAAGAATGGCTATGAGCGAAAGTAGATGTAGAACAATTTTAATTACTGGCGTTAAAGGATTTATTGGTCATCACTTATATAATTTTTTAACTGAACAAGGACATGAAGTTCACGGTATTGATAATTGTTCAGGATTAGGGTGGGAAGATCGAGATGTACCTCATGAAGATTGTGATATCACTAAAGATCCTTTACCGCATGATGATGTTGACGTTGTTGTTCATTTAGCTGCTAAAGCAGGCGTTCGAGAAAGTTGGGATCCAAAACATTTACGAAAATATAGTGATACAAACATAAAAGGCACCAAACGTATTTTCGAAACTTATAAAAATTCTAGAATCTTTTACGCATCAAGTTCTTCTGTTTCAGATATGAAAAGTCCTTATGCAATGACAAAATTTGCATGCGAAGCTATGGCACCACAAAATGCTATAGGAATGAGATTCTTTACAGTATGGGGTCCTCAATCTCGGCCTGATATGTTTTATAGGCAACTACAAGAAGGAAATATTGGATATTTAACAACACATACGAGAGATTGGTTATATGTGGGTGATTGTGTAAAAGCAATATACTTACTTATGAGAAAAACATTTATATCATATCAACATTTTCAAAGGGTTTATGATATTGGATACGGTACTCCTAAATCCGTTTATGATTTTGCTAAAGAACATGCACCTGAAGGTGTTGATATTAATTCAATTGAATTTAAAAATGTAGAAGGCGAGAGTGAAGAAACATGCGCTGACCCTACCGAGATTAAAAGATTGGGTTGGAAACCTGGAATTCCAGATGATGATTTTTATGTAAACTAATGTTATGCAGTTATCCTTTTAAGCAAATAACTATTAGAGATTGGGATGGTGATAGAATTAAATGGTTCCATCCCTGCTGTAATATGTCGCGACCAGATTGGGAAGATCCAATGGATTGGCAGAATACAGATTTCACACCTGAAGAAGCTTTTAATTCTAAACAGTTTAAAGAATTACGAGAAGCCCTTTCCAATAATAAAAAACACCCGTTTTGTAAAACTTGTTGGGATATGGAAGATAGAGGTATCGAATCTTTCAGAATCCATAATGATGATACTAAGCCCAGAGGAAAATTAGATGTAGTAGATTTCATTGCTTCTAATAAATGTAATCTTGCTTGCAGGATGTGTGATCCTCAAACAAGTCATAGATTAATGTTAGACTTTGAATTCTTTAGTAAAGAACATTTGCTTCACGAAGTCGAAGAAGCCACGTGTGGTAAATTTAGAGGGCGGATGACAATTCCAAAAACTATCAATACCAAACAATATCAATGGCTCTTAAATAATCCTGTAAAGGAACTTAGATTTAGCGGTGGGGAACCGTTCTTTGATAATCAAATTATAAAACTTCTTGATAAATATATCGCTGAAGGTTGGGCTAAAGATACAATTCTCGCGTATCATACAAACGGTACGATGTTTAATCCTCTTTTAATTGAAAAGTTAAATAAGTTTAAAAAACAACATCCTAAATTAAGTATAGATGCCGTTGAAGAATGTTACGAATATATAAGATATCCTCAATCGTTTGATGAGCTTGATAGGTCTGTAAGATTATTTTTAAAAGCATCAACAAATTTAGGAAGAGTAAATATTGCGGTTGTTGTTTCCGCTCTAAATATTTTAGAATTACACGACCATTGGCAGTGGTGTTGTACTCTCCCGAAGAAAGTTTATATTTCATATTGTGAAGTGTATCCAGATCAACGAGGCATAAGCCCAATATATTTAAGTAGACAATTATTAGAACATATTCCTTGGTTAGATTCGAAAAAATTTACTCAAATTCGTAATTCATATTTTAGAAGAAATGTAGAAGATAAAGAAAAAATGCTTAGAGAAATAACTCTATTTGATTATTCTAGGAATCAGCAATATAAAAATTATTTACATCCTCATTTAATATCATGGTTAGATTCGTAGTAGTTGGTGGAGGCGCCGCAGGATGGATTACATCTCATTATCTAAAAAGAAATTTAGATTGTGAATTAACAGTTGTCCA
>Ga0208411_1000371_pt1 | contig 35245 bp, 26 predicted proteins | sample ETN01SmetaG_4_FD_185793 | JGI IMG/M metagenome (GOLD analysis project Ga0208411, IMG submission 185793) | Marine microbial and viral communities from oxygen minimum zone, Eastern Pacific Ocean - ETNP2014F12-01SV261 (SPAdes) (version 2) | ecosystem: Environmental > Aquatic > Marine > Oceanic ... | reverse complement strand
GCACAGCAAACGTGCCCCTGATTGAAAAAGATACCGTTGATGATCCCTTCTACCGCTTGGTCAATGGCAGCGTCTTCAAAGATGATATTGGCCGCTTTTCCGCCCAGTTCCAGAGTGTAGCTTTTGCCTGTTCCGGCCAGTGACTTCTGGATGATCTTCCCCACTTCCGTCGAGCCGGTGAAGGCAATTTTGTTTACCTTCGGGTGATTCACAAGGTGCGCTCCTGTCTCTCCCGCGCCGGTGATGATGTTTACCACTCCCGGCGGCAGGTCAGCTTCCTGAATCACTTCCGCCAGTTTAAGTGCTGTCAGCGGTGTCGTCTCAGCCGGTTTGAGTACGACAGTATTTCCTGTAGCGATTGCCGGCGCAATTTTCCATGCTGCCATCAGTAACGGAAAGTTCCACGGAATGATCTGTCCGGCTACACCCAGCGGTTTTGTTTTCCTGCCGGGGAAAGCGTAATCGAGTTTATCTGCCCAGCCGGCATAGTAGAAGAAGTGGGCCGCCGCCAGCGGAATGTCAATATCCCGAGACTCCCGGATAGGCTTCCCGCCGTCCATAGTTTCTATGACAGCAAACTCCCGTGCTCTCTCCTGAATCAGTCGGGCTATGCGATAGACATACTTCCCACGCTCCTTGGGCGATATCTTGGACCACACTTTCTCGTACGCTTCTTTCGCAGACCGGACGGCCCGGTTCACATCCTTCTCTGATGCCTCAGAAACTTCAGCCAGTTTCTCCTCGGTGGCAGGGTTGATGGTATGAAAACTACGACCGTTCTCAGACGGTTTAAACTTCCCGTTGATATACAGGCCGTACCGTTCCTGAAGTTTTATGAAATCGGTGGCTTGAGGAGCCGGATTGTAGCTCCAGTCAGAATCGAAATTGATTTTTGTTTTAGCTTGTCCCATGTCTAATCGATAGAAAAATAGTTGATGGACTGATAGACGCCGGTAGACTGTTTCATGATCTGCATCAAAACATCATTAGCGAGACTGCTGGCGCCGATGCGATAGAGATCGGGAGTCAGCCAACTCTTCCCTAGCGTTTCCCGGAGCATGACCAGATACTGGATCGCCTGTTTGGCGGTTGATATTCCACCTGCCGGTTTCATCCCCACTTTTCTTCCCGTCCGGTAGTAATAATCGCGGATAGCTTCAAGCATTACTAATACGACGGGCGGCGTCGCTGCGGGCTTCACTTTTCCGGTAGACGTCTTGATGAAGTCGGCTCCTGCCTCCATGGCAATATCACTGGCTCGCCTCACTTTATCTAAAGTCTGCAGCTCTCCGGTCTCGAGGATCACTTTCAATTCTGTGTTTCCGCACGCTTTTTTCACGGCTGCGATTTCGTCATAAACATATTGATAATCCCCTTTCAAGAAATGTCCTCGAGAGATGACCATGTCAACTTCATCCGCTCCGTCACTTACTACCTTCCGCACTTCATTGAGCTTTACATCCTGTGAAGTCATCCCGCTGGGAAATCCTGTTGCAACTGATGCCGTTCTGATTCCGGTTCCTTTGAGTTCATTTTTTGCCACAGCTACCATTGTTGGATAGACACAGATCGCTGCTACTGAGGGCAATCCAGGGAACTTGTCGTGGAGATGTGCGGCCTTATAGCAGAGCTGTTTTACTTTTCCGGGAGAGTCCTTTCCTTCCAGCGTGGTAAGATCAATCATGCTCAGAGCCATTTGTAGAGCCGCCATTTTTGACTCCTTTTTTATGCTCCGTTTGAAGAGTCTGGAAACACGTTCTTCAGCCCCAATTTGATCAACAGATCGTGCATTGTCCAGAATGGACGCTACAGTTCTTACTCCCGATTTAATGGCAACTGTCATTTATTTTATTCTGAAATCTGAATGTACGTACTCACAGAATTTAACCTGATAAATGACTTCTTTCAAGACAAGTCACCTATCCCGTAAAATGTCCAATTTCCTGACACTATCCACCAATGACTCAGCTTCGCCAATAGTGGATGCTTCAGCGTAAATCCTGACGATTGGCTCTGTATTCGACTTCCGGACGTGAATCCACCGATCCGACCAGATGAGTTTCAGTCCATCATCCATATTTTTTTCTGTTTCTGGAAACTGCTCGGCGATTGTTGAGAGAAGTTCATCGGAATCCAAACCGGAGATGTCAACTTTATCTTTCACGATTGTGAATTGAGGCAATGAGGCGTAAATGCTACTTAAAGGGTTCTCTTCTTTCGCCAATCGATTCAAAATCATGGCCGCTCCAACCAGCGAATCCCGCCCTAGGTGGACATCTTTCAGGATAACTCCGCCGTTCCCTTCGCCGCCAAGCCGGGCGCCCGATGCCTTCATCCGTTCAACCACGTTGATTTCACCCACAGCAGTTCGCTCCACATGTCCGCCATGCAGTTTTGCTACCTCTTCCACAGCCAATGTAGTAGAAAGATTGGTAACGATAGTTTCCGGGAGCTCTCCACGGGAAAGAAAATCATCCGTAGCCAAAACCAAAGTGTATTCCTCTCCCAACGGATCACCTCTCTCATCTACTACTGCAAGCCGGTCACCATCAGGGTCCGTGGCAAATCCAAGATCACATTCATGCTCCCTTACTGCGTTGCACAGATCCTCCAGATTTTCCGGCAACGGCTCAGTTCCTCTTGGAAATCCTCCTTGGGGATCACAATGTACTGGAATCACCTCACATCCCAGCTTCTTCAATAAGTACGGTAAGGCATCACTTGCAGCCCCATTCACTGTATCCACAGCTATTCTAAACTGCCGCTCTCGAATAGTATCAACTTTAATAAAATCAATATGCAGAACTCTATCAACATGTCGTCTTTCGGCTTGCTCAAATCCGTTGTAAACGCCTTTAAACTCAGGTTTACCATCTTCGTCACTTTCCAAATGTGAAAGGAGATCAGCAAACTGCTGAGCATTCAAGAAACATCCGTCTTTAGCAACAAATTTGAGTCCGTTCCACTTAGAAGGATTATGACTGGCAGTTACCATGATACCTCCCACCGCATCCGTATCTTCAACAACAAATTGTAGCGTAGGCGTTGTGCAAATTCCACAATCGAGGACATCTCGACCTTTAGAAATAAGTTGTTCTGTGAGTGAAGAAATAAGTTCAAAACCTGACGGACGTGTATCACGACCAAGAATTACTGAGCCTTCCGGCAGTAAGAGATGAAACGCTGAGGCGTATGCTGAGACTAAATCGTTGTTTATATCTGTAGGTACAATTCCACGTACTCCGGATATGCTCTCTATAAGCATTACAAAGCTCCGTTGTTAATAACTTAAATTCATAATCACAACCATGTGTCAATCTAAAAAAGAAAATCCAGACCGAAGCCTGGATTTCTTATTTTTTATGGATTTAATGAAAGGTTAGTAGCGACGACTCTTACTAACGCGCCTTGCTGCACTAGGTTTGAGGTAATATGATTTATTCCGTACCTCACGCAGGATCCCCGCCTTCTCGTATTTCTTTTTGAAGCGGCGCAAAGCCCTTTCCAAAGTTTCACCTTTTCTGATATCAACTGAAATCAACGATTACACCCCCTCCCTTATCCAAGATACGTCCGCAAGCTTTTGCTTCGGGATTTGTGACGGAGCCGACGGATTGCTTTTTCTTTTATCTGCCGTACACGCTCGCGAGTTAAACTGAACTCTTCCCCGATCTCATTCAATGTCAGGGCATAGTCTCGCTCAATTCCAAAGTACATCTTGATTACATCGCGTTCCCGATCCTTAAGAGAGTCCAGACACTCTTTAATCTCCTCTTTTAGAGATTCAGACATTAGTTTGGTGTCCGGAGGACGCTGATTCCTATCCTCAATCACGTCCATGAGGGAGTTCTTATCACCATCACGGAACGGAGCATTAAGAGAATGATGCCGACGGGAAATCCGAATTGCATCCGTGACCTCTTCAGAATGCATTTCCAGCTGCTTAGCAATCTCGTCTTCATTAGGCGGCCGCTCGTATTCAGACTCAAGATCTTCCGCTGTCTTGGTAATCTTGCTGATTGTACCCACACGATTCAGCGGCAGACGCACTATTCGAGAATGCTCTGCAAGTGCCTGTAAAATCGATTGGCGAATCCACCAAACTGCATAGGAAATGAATTTAAATCCGCGAGTTTCATCAAACCGCTCAGCAGCTTTAATCAATCCGAGGTTCCCTTCATTGATAAGATCCGTGAGTGGTAAACCCTGTCCCTGGTAATCCTTAGCTACAGAGACTACAAAACGGAGATTTGCTTCAGTAAGTTCATTTAAAGCAATCTGATCTCCCTGCTTTACCCGTTGTGCCAGCTCAATTTCACGGACTGGCGGAAGCGGTTCATATTTTCCGATCTCTTCAAGATAACGGCTTAAACTTCTATTGGAATCACTAGGCATTAAGTTTCCCCCTTTTCCCTCGTGTTTTGATAACCATAAAGCAAAGAATATTACACCTTATAATTTTACCAATCAAGGGGCAGAGTAATTATTTTTTCTAGGAATATTTTCTGAACTCAGCTAGGTATTTCGACCGGATTAATCCGACCAATTTTATTTGATAATAAAACGAATTCATCCACGGAAAGCGTCTCCGGTCTGCGGTCGAAATCGATGGATTTAACTTTGGTCAGATCAAAGTCAGCAAGCGAATTCCGTAACATCTTCCTTCGCTGACCAAATGCCGCCCGGACAACAGCATCAAACCGGGCATACATATTTTTGTCCATTTCATATCGACTATGAGGCTTTATGCAGATGAAGATAGAATCTACTTTCGGTTTAGGTACAAAAACATCCGGTGGAATGCTGATAAGCTTTTCCACGTCTGCCTGGGATTGGACCATTACTGTAAGTCTTCCGTACTCTTTACCTCCCGACTTAGCAGCTAGCCGGTCTGCTACCTCTTTCTGGACCATCAGGTGAGCATCTTTCCATTTTGACCGATTTTCGAGTAATTCGAAAATAATGGGAGAAGTGATGTTGTAAGGAATATTACCGACGACCCTAATTCCATGGCTTCCAAGCCCATATTCACTCCAAGAAGTCTTCAAAAAATCATCATTGATAAATGTACAATTTTTTAGCTCCTTTTGACTGACAAGAGTTGAGTACAGTCTCTCATCTATCTCAACCGCAGTGAGTTTAGAGACTTTCTGAGATAACTTTTTGGTTAACGCTCCTTCACCAGGACCAATTTCCAAGATTAAGTCCTCTGGCTCCGGATCAATGAGAGCAACCAGTTTGTTGAGGAGATTGCTGTCTTTCAGAAAGTTCTGTCCCCACTGTTTGCGAGCACGGTGTTTCATCTTGGAAGTCTGAAAAATTGTTGTGCTGTGCGTGTTGTCTTTTCAGCAACTTCTTCGACTGAGACACCTATGATCTCTGCTATCTGCTGAGCGATATGTGGGATATTAGCCGGCTCATTCAATTTTCCTCGATTGGGTATAGGTGCCAGGAATGGACAGTCGGTCTCCAACATGAAATCTTTCAGGTCAATAGCTTTCAGCACCGATTCATTATGGTTCTTCCCAAACGTGACCGTACCGGTAAATGATATTATCACTCCTAAATCGAGAATCGACCTTGCTGTTTCCACGCCACTAGAGAAACAGTGGACTACGCCACGTTTCGGTGTGACTTCTTTCAAAATAGCCAACAGTGCTTCGTCAGCATCACGATTATGAATTACTGCCGGGAGATCTAGTTCATTGGCCAGTTCGAGCTGTTGGCAAAAGACAACACTCTGCACATCCGGTGGCGAAAGATTCCTAAAGAAATCGAGTCCCATCTCACCGATTGCCACCACCTTTTCGTGCGCTGCCAACTTCCTCAATTCTTCGATGAAATCAGCTGAAACATCTTTAGCATCGTGAGGATGAACTCCTACAGTTGCAAAAACAGTGGGATACTTTTCAGCGATAGCGATGGATTTCTTTGATGAATCCAAGTCAGTTCCTACACAGATAATTTGTTCTACACCAACCCCGCCGGCACGGAAGATTACATCATCAAGTTGACTTTTTAAATCAGGATAGTAAAGGTGAGCGTGAGTGTCGATCAGCAATTTTTGTTTTTCGATTTACTATTTTTGATTAAAGAAAAATTCACCTGTACCATATATTTACAATCATAAATTAAAATAGAAAATCACGAAACTTTAAGTCCGCTTGGCACGTCAGTATCTTCGGGAGTTACCAATACCACAGAATCATTTGTGCTGACTGCGAGTAGCATCCCATTAGATTCTACACCTCGAATGACTGCTGGTTTTAGATTGGCTACCACAACAATCTTCTTCCCTACTAATTCTTCCAGGGAGTAATGCTCTGCTATCCCAGCAACAATCTGACGGTTTTCTTCTCCAATTTTAATCTGGAGCCTAAGCAATTTATCTGCCCCTTCCACTTTCTCTACTTCTAAAACCTTAGCAGTTTTAAGCTCCACCTTGGCAAAATCATCTATGGAAATACGATCGTCGGACATCTCTTACTCCTTCGCTTGTTTTGTTTTTTGATTCAATTCTATTCTCGGAAAAGGAACTTCAAATTCACTCAATTTACTTCCGGACTTCAGTTGTCCCCATGGTGATTTCAATTCGGTAACTGAGGCACCGATCATACCCAGAATTTTGGCCGTCCTCACCGGCATGATGGGATGCAAAAGCTGCAAGGAAATCCGGAGTGACTCTGCCGCGTGATAGAGAACGGTTCCTGCCGCAGCCTTGTCTGACTTTATCAGTTTCCACGGCATTAGTTTCTCCATATAACGGTTGATAGAACGGACATACTCCATCACCGTTTCCACAGCATCATTCATCTTCATTTCGTGAATGAGTTCAATCGCCTCGACGGCAAGAGTACTACCCGATTCTACTAGTTGAGTCTCTTCTCTGCTCTGCTCTCCCGGTTCGGGGATTTTCCCGTCAAAGTGGCGGCGAACAAGTGTACTGATCCTCCCGACTAAATTCCCTAAATCGTTAGCCAAATCGCTATTGTAGCGCAACGCAAATCCATCCGGAGAAAAGTTGCTGTCTTGTCCAAGAACCATGTCACGCATCAGAAAATAGCGGACAGGATCCACTCCATATCGGTCGATAAGATCGAGCGGCTTAACAACGTTACCAAGTGACTTAGACATCTTGAACTCATCACTAAGCCACCAGCCGTGAGCGAAGATAGTCCTCGGTTGGGGAATCCCCGCAGCGAAAAGCATAGTGGGCCAGTAAACACAATGCGTCGTCAAAATATCTTTACCGATGAGGTGATAATCGGCAGGCCACCACTTGGCAAACTGCTTATCATTTTTTTTTGCGCCGATTCCGCTAACATAGTTCAGCAGCGCATCAAACCAGACATAAGTGACGTAATCTGAATCGAATGGTAGTTCAATCCCCCATGACAAGCGCGATTTCGGACGGGAAATGCAGAGATCGCCTAACGGCTGGCGCAGAAAGCCGAGAACTTCATTACGCCGAGTTTTGGGTAAAATAAACTCTGGATGTTCATTGATGTAGTCAATCAGCTGCTGCTGATATTTGCTCATGCGGAAAAAGTAATTTGTCTCCTTAATCTCTTTCAGCGACTTCTGATGTTGAGGACATTTCTCATCTACCAATTCTTTCTCGGTATAAAAACGTTCACAACCGACGCAATAGAGTCCGGTGTATTCATCAAAATAGATATCGCCGCTGTCGTAAATCTGTTGAAGGATTTCTTTTACTACCTCTTGGTGATCTTTATCTGTCGTCCGGATAAAATGGTCGTTCTCTATATGGAGCTTTTTCCACATGTTCTGGAACCGGACCACCATCTCATCACAGTGCTTCTTTGGTTCAACTCCCCGCTCGCTGGCGGCTTGAGAAACTTTCTGGCCATGCTCGTCGGTCCCGGTCAGGAAGAAGACCTCGTCCCCGGCTTCTCGATGGTAGCGCGAAAGGACATCCGCCAGTATGGTCGTGTAGGCGTGACCGATATGCGGCTCATCATTGACGTAATAGATAGGTGTGGTGATGTAGAATTTTTTCATTTCTCTATCCCGCTGCCCCTTGCAGACTTTCCTGAATATCGAACAGCAAATTAGTAATCACTAAATTTAGGCTATAGTTACGGGAAAGCGAACTGGAACACGTCTCCAATTCTTTTACAATACTTGCGAAGTCACCGGCAGGAAAACTTTTCACAAATTTCCTTAATGACTTCTCCATTCCTTCCATAATAATATGAGCATCCCCATTCATTTTCTGGATAAGTTGGGCATCTCGGAACCAATAGCTGAGAAGCTGAAAGTGAAAATTCAATTCCTGAGGATTGGTTCGGTAGGTTGAGGCAGCATGATGCGTAAATGAGCGCCAGTTTTCCTCAGAAGGTTGTGTCAACCATTTTACAAGGGATAACAGTTGGTTTTGCACTTCCTCCAAGTCCTGTTTTGCGAGATGTTTTGCCATCCGGGTATTCCCCTGTGCAAGATGAGCAATCAACTTGGCTTCTTCGGCAGGTTTAGCTAAAGATTCTTGTAGATGCTTTGCCACTGTTTCTGTTTGAACCGGAGGGAAAAAGACCTGCTGACATCGTGATCCAATAGTTTCCACCAATCGTTCAGGAAAATCTGTTGTCAATATAAAGGAAGTCTCTTGTGGCGGTTCCTCAAGTATTTTCAAAAGAGCATTTGCGGATGAACCATCTCCAGTCATCAACAGATCTGCATCAAAGATTACTACCATTTTCCTACCGGGTTCCATCGCCTTTAGATATATTTTTTCTCTTACTTCTCGAACGGAATTAATTAAAATTGTATTGGATCGAGGCAGCCGGATTTTTTCATAAGGATCTTTTGCTTTGGCTGCGATGAGCTCTGCTAATGCAGTAATCGTTTCATCTTTTAGAGCCTTCGCAGGAGGATCTTTTTTATTAATAACTCTGTCTTTAGGCAGCGGTACGATGAGGGTCAAATTGGGATGCTGTAATGTGTTAAACTTTGCACACGATGAACATTCTCCACAAAGAGCACTTCCCTCTGCCTTGCAATTAACCAGTCCGGAAAAGCGTAAGGCAGTCCCTTCTTTGCCGACTCCTGAAGGACCGTGAAACAGATAAGCTCCTGCTATATGATCGTTCTCATACGCAGTCACCAGGCGCTCCCAGATTTTCTCTTGTCCTATCAGCTTATTCAAAATCATCCTTTACCCAACCAATGCTCCGGATTCAATTTTTCTCGGTTACTCCATATCTCAAAGTGAAGTTTCGAACCGCTTCCAGAATCTAGTTTACCGACATGAGCGATGATCTGCCTGGCTCGAACGAATGCATTCTCATCAACTTCCACATCTTCCACATGGGTATAAACCGTATAGAAACCTCCTCCATGATCTATTATAACTGTGTTACCGTAACCACGAATGTAGGTTACAGTTGTAACAATCCCGCTAAAGACGGCTTGAACTTCACTGCCCGCATTGCTTTTGATGTCAACACCTGTGTTTTCGGTAATAGTCTTCAACGTTGGATTCTTATGGCTTCCAAATTTTGAAATAACGGGTCCATCAACTGGCCAGGGGAGACTTCCTTTCATAGCAGAAAAATCTCCGCCAGCCAGAAGAGAATCTTCTCTTCGTCTCCGTTCAAGTTCCTTTATGCGGTTTTCTTTCTCACGTTCCAGTCGAGCGATAATCGTTTCCATCTGTCTGGCAGCTTCCTGGCGATCCTCCAATTCCTGAAATAATTCCTGCTTATTTCTTTTCAGATTCGCAAGTTCTCGATTTCGCATACTTCTCTTTTTTTCCAACCACAATTTCTGCGATGTTTTTTCAGAATCTATTTTTTGGATATCTTCCAGCGCCCTCTCCAGAGTTTTTTTCTCTGCGTCTATCTGAGCTATGACTTGTTGAATCTTAGACGCTAGCTCACGATCATATTGTGAGATGACCTTTAGATACTCTTCCCGATAGACCCGATCACGCCAGCTATCACGGTTGATTATCATTTCCAGATCTGAAGGTCTGCCGGTTTTATAAATATTCACTACCCGACGTGTGTATTTGTCACGAAGCTCATCAAACTCTTTTTCTTTCTCTTGAATCAGCGCTTCAGCTTTTTTTATCGCCGATTCCTTTGACTTCTCTTCTTTCCTTAAACGATATAAGAGATTTCGAATCAAAGAGATCTCTTCATCTAACTCTTGTATCTTGGTCTCAGTACTCTTTTCCTGATCGGCTGTACTCTTAATTCGATGTCGGAAATTCTCAATCTCCTGTCTCAGTCGATCTAATTCCCTAGAACGGAACTGAATATCTTCATCAATGTCCTCAGATTGAGCGGAAACAATCAATGGAGTCAGCACCAATAGTAGAATAAGAGACGTAATTTTGATAGTTTTCACGAGAAGAAAATAGGTGGAAGAAGCTGTCAGTAGCAATCGTTTTAACATGTTTCTATAATACGGATCCCCACAGAACTACTGACCTTAGTTATTTTTCTTCTATTTTAAATAGTAGATAATCTTCAAAAGAAAAATACGCCTCCCCCCTTTCCGGGAATCGATAGATCCAAAGTTGGTAATTTAGACCTTTCTCATCTACCTTTTCGATGATCTCCGCAGGCTCGCCAAGGATTTTGCTCACTTCTGACACCAGCATTCCGATCTCCACTTTCGGCATTCGGCGCCAGGCGAGATCAACTCTCGCTTCATTAGCGTACGATTCCTTCAATTGATCAATTCTCAGCCTGTCTAAGCTAAATAGCTGGGCTTCCAACTGTTCACGAACGTTTTCAAACTCCTCGTCCTTTTTCCCTAGAATCTCCTGTGCCTTATAAAAGGAGAGGATAGCTAGCCGTAAACCGGCCTCATCTTGAGCTTGATTCACATCCTCCAGCATTCCCACGGCTGTTTTCAATTCCAAACCTCGTATCTCAACTCCTAATTCCGGTGCCATGGTAAGGGCTTTGGAGTACTTTTCCAGCGCCAGCGAATAAACTCCCCGTGAAGCAAGATCCTTCCCATGCTGGATGGTAATCCGTGCCTCAAGTTTGCGCAGGAATTCCTTTCCTTTAAGAGAAATTACAGCTGCTCGCCGGGCGTAACTGAGAGCATCATCATCCCTGCCCAGAGAAAAAAGAGAATCAGCGATCTCGATGTAAAATCCGGCAATGGTCTCAATTTTCATCTGGAGTTTTTTCTTAAAAGGTTCCACTGCCGTCCGTTCAGCTTCAATATATTTGTCCAGCGCTTCCACCAGCATATCCCGAGCTTCCAGCCTCTTCCCTTCAGAGTAAAGCTGCTCCGGAATGCGGAGATTGCAGATTTCGATAAGCTTTTCCGCTCTACGTACACGGGCGTGCCGAGGATGCTGATCAATGAACTGATTAAACTTACGTTTGGCAGTTACGTAATCGGAATCCAGATAATACTTCTTCGCTTCATCGCCGATGGTCTTACCGCCGCCGTAGAACGCTCCGAAGCTGAAATAAATTCCCACTTGCGGAAGCTGCATCCCGGTAATGGGAGTGACTTCCTGCGGATCGCTGATGTTATCCACTTTGGCAAAGTAGTGGCGTAGTTCAAATCCCCAAGCGTATCGGGCGGCCGTATCCGACTCACGAATGAACTTGATGCCCACGCCGTACATGGAAGTTGCTCCAGTTCCTGATGGCTCATCTTCCAAGCTGTCACCCCTATAAAACTGAACCTTTCCCACGCCGTAGCCGTAGCGGAGCTGGACAAACCATTTCGGTCTCCACTGCATTATCATCGTTGTTGAAAGGTTTACTTCCATGAAAGTGGGCGTGAATGTTTTGGTGACTCCCCAAGAAGTGGGTACACTTGGAGGACCGCTAAGAATTGTACTCTCAGAAAAATCGATGGATGGGATATTGAACACAGCCGCACGACGAACTCCCACTCCCGCAAAAATATCATAATAACTCTTCTTGAAAAAGAGGTAGGAGAGGTTGGTCTGAACAGCATCAAACTCCATATTGGAACCGAGCCGGCCCGATAGTGCAATATTCTGAAAAATGTCCTGGGTGGTATCCGCATACGTTATAAGATTCGGATCGAAGTTGTACGGATTGTAGCTCTTCCAACCGTAGAAACCTAAACCGTAGCGACCCTCAGCTGGAATACTGACAATAGGTTGGCGAAACTCCATTGGTCGGACAATGGCTTCGAACATTCGATTATCACCGTTTTGAATATTAGAAATGAACGTCCGGAAGAATTGAAAACGTGATTTCTTCTTCTTTTCCACTTCCTGATCAAAAGCAGCAGTTAATGTCACCAAAAAAATTAAGAGGCAAATCAGCTTGTTTAGTGGTCGAGATGTAAATGGTTTGGAAGTCATCGGATTTGAAAATTGGTTGAGTTAGATCAATTATTCAAGATAATTCACGCACATTTAACAAAAGTCTCTTTTTAACAACAATGGAACAAATCGCTTTCGTAACTTTTCAACACTGTAACAAAGATGATATGAAGATAATCTGCAAAGTCATATTTCTCATCACTTCACTACTCATGTTCTCTGTAGACACATTCGCTGTTGAGCCTGATAGCGAAGATTTCACCATCTGCCGGGTGAAGTATTCCGGCGGCGGGGACTGGTACAGCGATCCCAGTTCGCTCCCCAACCTGCTGACGTTCATCCAGAAGAATACCAATATTAAGGTGGGCGATGAGGAAGCCCGATACTCTCTCGATGATGAAGAGATTTTCGGCCATCCCTACCTCTATATTACCGGCCACGGCAACATTCGCTTCTCAGATAAGGAAGTCACCAACATGCGGACGCTCCTTTTAGGCGGCGGATTCCTGCACGCAGATGACAACTACGGAATGGACGATTCATTTCGCCGGGAGATGAAGCGCGTCTTTCCCAATAAGGAGTGGGTAGAGTTGCCGCACGATCATCCCATTTATCACTGCTACTACAATTTTGATAACGGCCTGCCGAAAATCCACGAACACGACGGTAAGCCCTCTCAAGGACTGGCTCTGTTTGAAGATGACCGAATGCTTGTTTTCTACTCTTACGAGAGTGATTTGGGCGACGGCTGGGAAGATCCTGATGTTCATAATGATCCGAAAGAAAAACACCAGGCCGCATTGAGAATGGGCATCAATATATTCTTCTACGCACTTACTCACTGACATGACCAAGATCGCTACGCAACTCATCCGTTTCCGTCAACGCAAAATCATGACTGATATCCTTACTGTGGGATGGACAACTCTGATAGTCGGCACGATTGCAGTCACATTCCTTCTGGCGCTGGAAGCGGTCTTCTGGCTGTCACCGGCTGTCCGTTACGGGGTATGGCAGTCAGGATTGGTACTTCTGGTGGGAATAGTTGTAATGGGAACCGTAGTGGGATTTTTCATTCGCCAAGACAGTGTCCGGCGCTATAAGCTGGATACAATCGCTCATGAAACGGGAAGAGCGGCACTTTCTAAGGGTGACGAAATTATCAACGCCCTCCAACTGGAGAAAGGCGACAGCGGCAGTTATGATACTTCTCAGGAACTGGCTGATGAATTCGTAACCGAGACTGCCGGGAAACTCAGCTCACTCTCGCCGACTCACGTTTATTCCACTAAAGATAAAAAGAGACTGAAGTTTTCTGCCTTCGGTACAATTGTGCTGACAGTTCTGCTGATCATTTTGTTTCGCTCTTCATTTTCCGGTGCCGCCCAAAGATGGATTCACCCCCGGACGGATTTCCCTGTTCCGCATCCCTTTAAATTGAAAAGTGACTCCGGTAATCTCTCGCTCATGGGTGGAGACGACGCTGTGCTTCAATTCTCTTCCGAAGGGAAAAACCTCCCCTCTTATATTCAGCTTGAATTGATGAGCGACAAAGGGGATGCGACAGTATCGATCGAAATCACTGAACAAGGGATATTTACATACGAGTTGAAGAGTGTACTCCAAAACTATCGCTATCGGGTATTTACCTCCTCCACTCATTTCTGGGAGCCGTGGGAAGAAATCTCGTCCCCGATCTACAGGATTGATGTGACCGACCGGCCCACAATCGAACAGTTCACCGCAACGGTGGTTCCTCCTACTTACACCGGACTATCATCATCCAGACAGAAAGGTAATATTGCGGAAATCCGAGGGATCAAAGGTTCGGAATTGAGTATCTCTCTCAAGACCGACAAAAATATAGATAACGGGTATTTGAGCGTTTCGATTGGGAATAAAACGGACGGTAAAGAAAAAATTTCTATGGCTGTAAACAAGCGAAAAGCAAACGGAACTGTCTCCATGATGAAAGATGCCTCACTGACTGCGCATGTGTACGATACCCGGGGAATCGGAAACCTGGACCCAATTGAATACCGACTAGTGGTGCTGCAAGATCTATCACCACAGCTTCAGGTGTTGAGCCCGCCCGAAGTGACAGAACTCGGCAGTGATTTTACTATTCCAATCAAACTTCATATCGAGGACGATTTCGGCTTCAGCACTCTGCAGATCGCCCATGAAGTGAAACATCCGGAATATCTTCAGCAGGAGGAATCAGTTAGCATCCACGTACTGAAAAACTTTTCCCGAACGACTACCGCTCAAGATGTTCACTACCTTTGGGATGTGAGTGATCTAGGCCTCATGCCGGATGATGAACTTCAATTCCATTTTGAAGTGTACGATAATGACATCATCTCAGGGCCGAAGAAAGCCGTATCATCTACGTTTTATGCTCAATTCCCATCTCTCGCCGATCTGTTCGCCCGAACGGAAGAGCAGGAAGAAGAAGTACAATCAGCTGCAGAGGAAATTGTAAAAGATCTCGAAAATCTAACTGAGTCTCTGGAAGAAATACAGTTGGAGCTTCTGAAAGACGATAAGTTGGAGTGGGAAAAACATCAACTTTTGGAAGAGTCTCTGAAGGACGTACAAGAAAAGCTGAAGGAGATAGAAGAACTCCGGGAGCAGATAGATGCCATTACAGAGGAAGCGGAAAAACACGAACTATTTTCACCGGATTTGCTGGAGAAATTCCAGACTCTAAATGATCTTCTTCAAGATCTAATGTCTCCGGAGATGATGGCTGCAATGGAGCGAATGCAGTCTGCATTAGAAGAGATTTCGCAGGAGGATATACAAGCAGCGTTGGAAGATTTTTCTCTGAATGTAGAGGAGCTGGAATCTCAGCTCGACCGATTCATTGATATTTTCGAGCGAATTCAGGCCGAGCAGCTGATGGAAGAGCTCACTCGCCGAATGGAGCAGTTAGCAAAAGATCAGGAAAATTTAGCATCCCAACTGGGATTAGAATCTGCAGAAGAGAACGCCGCTCGGCTGGCTGAAGATGAGCTGCGAAATCAGCAAGAATACAAAAATCTTCTGGATCTGATGGCGGAAACTGCAGAAAAGATTGAGCAATATACCCAATCGTCTTCAGAAGAGTTGAAAGATATGGCGGAGTCTGAACTGGCACAAGAGACGTCCAACTTACTGGAACACGCCGCTCAGCAATTGAAACAGTCGGACATGAGCCAAGCTTCACTATCAGCAGAGAATGCCAGTCAAAATCTCAAACAGATGAGCCAGATGATGCAGAATATACAGATGGGTTTCCAATCGCAGTCAACGGGTGAAATGGCAGAACATTTTAGAAGCATCCTCAGAAAAACATTAACCATCTCGAAAGAACAAGAGCGGTTGCAAGACGAAACAGCAGACCTCCCACGAAACAGTCCCAGACTGAGAGAGAAAGCAGTCGAACAACAGCTGTTAAAAGATAAGCTGACTCAGCTCATTGGCGAAATGATGGAGCTGTCTCACCAGACGTTTGCCGTCTCACCGGAGATGGGCAAGGCGATAGGTCGAGCAGTAGCAGGAATGACCGAATCACTTAATCAGATGGAAGAGCGCAATGCGTCATCCGCAGCTAACAAACAGTCGGAAACTGTAGCTGCCTTGAACGAAGCCGCTCTCGCCACCATCTCGGCAATGGATGCCATGCAGCAGTCAGGAATGGCGTCCGGTATGCAGCAGTTTATGGAACGAATGCAACAGATGTCAGGTCAGCAGCAAGGGATCAACAGTCAAACGCTCCAAATGATGATGGGGCAAATGTCAGCTTCCGCTCAGCAGGAGATGATGCGCCGGCTTGGACAGCAACAAGGACAGCTTAAGAAATCACTTCAGGAGCTAATCAATGAAACACGAGGGTCGCGGCAGTCAGGCGAACTCCAAGGTATCGCCGAACAGATGGAGGAAGTGCTGAAGGATTTCCGACGGAAGAAGGTAACTCGAAAAACAATCGATCGCCAGGAACGGATCATGTCGCGGATGCTGAACTCACAGAAATCGCTCAAACAGCGCGACCTCTCTGAGAAGCGGAAATCGAGAACGTCTGTTGAAGTAGTTTCTGATGGTCCAGCAGGGCTTCCGGCAGACTTGGGACAGCGGAGGAATCTCGCCATCGAAGCGCTGAACGAAGCGCTTAAAGCCGGCTTCCCCCGGGATTATCAGGAGATGATTCGACGATACTTCAATTCACTCATTCAAGATGAATTTAATGAGGAAAGTGAATGAATAGAGCACTTCTCATATTACTTTTGATTTCCGCAGTTTCTGCTCAGCAGACCGTTCGTCCCAATGTAGCGACAGATAAAACTGCTTTCCGGCGGGCGTTGAAATATGAACGGTCAAATCAAACAGATGAAGCCGTTAAAATTTACAGGGAACTTCTGGAAGTAAATCCAAAGAATTCTCGCGCTTATTCACAGCTTAAGTCACTTTTCCGGCGGTTGAAAAAGTACGAAGATTTGGAGTTACTCATCCAAACTCGATTGGAGACGTATCCTCAAGACATCCAGAGCATGGCTGAGTTGGGAGAAGTTTATTTACTTATGGGAGACGAATCTGCAGCTGTGGATCATTGGGAACAGATTATCGCCGAGAATCAGTCTTCCAAGACCGGATATCGCGTGGTTCTTCAAGAGTATATCAGGCACGGCATGGAAAACCGAATGGATAAATTGGTTTCAGAAGGAAGAGAAGCATTCGGTGAAGCTGACTTATTTTCTCTCGAATTGGCTGGATTCTATTCACGTAAACAAAATTTTAGTAAGGCGACAAACGAATATCTCACTTATTTACAGTTTAATCCGAAGCAATTTAAATCCGTCTCCCGGCAGTTGCTTCGAATGTCAGATGATGCGGAAAGTCACGAAGAGATCGAAGCGAAGCTGTCAAGCCGGTTGGAGTCCGGAAACAGCTCAGTCAAAATGCTCTACGCCGATTTCCTTTTCAAAATTGGACGCCATTCTGATGCGGTTCAACAGCACCGAGACATGGGTACCTCTTCTGAAAGCGATCTCAATAGATGGCTCACTCTAGCCGGCAACTTGAGAAAGGAAGTTGAATTGTCGCTGGCATCCGATGCTTACATTACCGTTCTCCGCTCTCTACCTCACGACGTTAGTCAGAGACTGACTCTCCGGCAGCGGAAAATCATGGGAGAAGCACTCTATGGACTGGCGATGACATCAGAGCTTCAAATTGCGCCAACGGAAAATGTGCGATCATTGGCGGATTATTTCCCCGATAACCAGTTTTTCAGAAATCCCTTTGTGAGCCGAAGCTCCATTGTTACAGAATCTCTTCAGGAGACTTTTGCTCTCTACGACTCTATTCTCACCACTCTTCCTGCTACCACTTTCTCACCTCAAGCGCATTTCCGCTTAGGTGAAATCAAATATCGTATCACCCGAGATTTCGACGGCGCTCTTACCTCTTTCAGAGCTGCCGAAACAGGAACGGACAACCGAGCATTAAACTTGGCGGCAACATCCCGCCTCGCTGATGTCCTTATCGCCAAAGGTGATCCGGAATCCGCTTTGAATATCTTGAACGACAAGATCGCTTCACTTCCCGATCGACAACAGGATGATTTGAAGGTGAAAAGGTGCTACGTGCTGCTGCTAAGCGGTGCCATAGATTCTGCTGAATACAATCTGACAGAACTCGTGAATGATCTGGCTGTAAAGGATGATGCCTTTAATGATGTGCTGGAACTAAAAGGATTTGTGGATGAACATTTTAGTAGAACAAATGAAGAAGGTAAGGAAGCTTTTCGATATTACATCTCGGCTGAACTGCTTCTCCGGCAGGCGAAAAAAACGGAGGCACAGGCACTTTTTCGACAAGCTGCGGAACAATATCCGGATGTACCTATCGCCCACGAATGTCTCTTCCGAGCGGCGGAGATTGATCAACAGTTAGGACGCTATGAAGGTGCCATTACAGCCTTCAGTGAACTGTCAACCGGCGATTGGGGCGACAGGGCCTCAACAAGAATCGCAGAAATCTACGATCTTGAGCTGGCGGATAGTGAAAACGCCCTAACGTGGTATCTTACCGTCTTGAATGAATATGAGAACAGTCTCCTCGCCGAGCCGGTTCGATACAGAATCCGTGAACTGACAAAAGAACAGGAACTCAATTGAAGAAAGTCATACTGACGGTTTTTCTGGCTGCGCAACTGTTGCCGGCAAATAAGATTCTGATCCCAATGGATTTATCACAGAAAGATCACCTGAAAGCCTACGGTATAGCTTATTGGGTGCTGACCCAAGATGTGAACGTGGAGTGGCTGCTGAACTATCGCGGCGGTTCGTTCATGATTGACAATTATTCTAATATTGAACAAGAGTGCCGAATCCGAGGGGTGACGGTTCAGATTATTTCCGACGGCGATGCAGTGAATATTTACGGTGAAATTGACTTGAATAACATGGAAGTCATACTATTGGAAAAGACGCCGAAAATCGCCATCTATACGCCACCGAATAAACAGCCGTGGGACGATGCGGTGACAATGGCTCTCACTTACGCTGAGGTGAAATATGAGACGCTTTGGGATGAGGATGTCTTGTTGGGGAAGCTGGAGAAATATGACTGGCTCCATCTCCATCACGAAGACTTCACCGGGCAGTACGGTAAGTTCTACCGCAACTACCACAACGCTCCATGGTACAAACTTCAACAGGCTGAGTCCGAAGCAATGGCGTACCGTTTGGGGTTCTCTAACGTCTCAGAAGAGAAGAAAGCGGTCGCTTGGAAAATCAGAGATTACGTTGGCACCGGCGGATTTCTTTTCGCCATGTGCTCCGCCACAGATTCATGGGATATCGCTCTTGCGGCAAAAGGTGTGGACATCGTGGAGAGCGTATTCGACAGTTCGCCCGCAGAACCTAATGCCCAGCAGCTTCTCAACTATGAGAATTCCCTAGTTTTTGAAAGCTTTACTCTTCTCACTGATCCCTTTGTGTATGAATTCTCAAATATAGATTATCCACCCAGTAATAATCCCGTTTTGAGAGGAGCAGAAGCCGATTACTTCACTCTTTTCGAATTTTCAGCCAAATACGATCCGGTTCCAACCATGCTCACACAGGATCATGTGGGAGTAGTCTCAGGTTTCATGGGACAAACCACCGGTTTTCGGCGTGATCTGATCAAGAAGCACGTTGTGATCATGGGTGAAGTGGAAGATGGACAGCAAGTAAAATACATCCACGGTAATTTCGGTAAAGGAACTTACACTTTCCTCGGTGGTCACGATCCCGAGGACTACCAGCACTTCGTGGGCGACCCTCCAACTGATCTATCTCTCCACCGGAATTCACCGGGCTACCGGCTGATACTAAACAACATTCTATTCCCGGCAGCGAGAAAGAAAGAGAGGAAGACATGAAAATAACCAACATCTACGCTGTAGGCCGCAACTACGCTGCTCACGCTCAGGAAATGGGCAATAAAGTTTTGAAAGAACCCATCTTCTTCCAGAAGTCGTCCGCTTCCCTTTCGGATGATTCCGTTATCACTCTTCCCCGTGGACGGGAGATTCACCACGAATTAGAAATTGTGACTTCCATTGGTAAGGGTGGCAATAATATTCAAGTGGATGATGCGTGGACTCACGTAGATGGTCTCTGTTTGGGCCTCGATCTCACTGATCGTCCTCTACAGCACAAGTTCAAGGAAGGGCGGCTGCCGTGGTTCCTCGCCAAGTCGTTCCCTGGGTCGGCGGTCATCACTCAGTTTGATCCACTTGACCTGAACGTCTGGAGCCGAGATTTCTGGCTCACCATTAACGATATGGAAGTCCAGCGGGGGAACATGGATCAGATGGTATTTGACATCCCTGCCCTCATCGCTTATCTCTCTGCTCGACTTCCCCTCACAGCCGGCGACCTCATCTACACGGGAACGCCCAGCGGCGTGGGACCGCTTGAATCCGGAGATGAAATGATCTTGGGATTGGGAGAGGAGATTAAAGGTAAGTTTCGTGTAAAGTCAGCTGATAAATAGATCAAGATAAGATCCTTTCACAAATGATCGAAGATGAAATGCGATTTCTTGAAGAAGTAGCCAAATAGTTTGCTCCAATTCCGTGTCACCTTTCGTGGCATCTCTTGCTAGAGTGATAATGTAATTATTTTAGGTGGAGAAGCGACTTTATATAAACAGATATTTCTTGACACATCAACGCTAATCGGCTAAATTGATAAATAGTGATATAAGGGTCTCTTAAATGATATTTTCAAAATCAGCAGAGTATGCTATACAGGCGATGGTTTATCTAACTTCTAAGAATGATCCTGGATACGTCATGATCGCGAAAATCGCCGAAAGCTACAATATTCCAAAACAGTTTCTCGCCAAAATCACGCAGATTCTCAGCAATCACCACTTACTGAAAACAGTAAGGGGAAGGAAAGGCGGTGTAAAATTAGCAAGACCTGCAAGCGAGATCTATCTCCCTGAGATTATTCATGCCATTGATGGACCACCTCCGGCAGAAAACCCATGTATTTTTGGACTGGACGTATGCACTGAGGAACAGCCGTGCCCCTTGCATCATCGCTGGGGTCCCATCCGGGATGAAATAAATGACATGCTCTCACGAGAATCACTGGAAGAACTAGCCGAAAGAATAACTGAAAAGCATAAGATTATGGAAGAACTTGGGTTGAAATAACTGTTTTTTTGTGTTTATACATGATAACACCCTCTAATCCTACCCGGCAATAATAGCCGAGAGTTGAAAATAGGTACCCTGTTAATCTGATATTCTCGTAGTGCCGAAAAGGTCATTCGGTAGATTTTGGGCACCGGCCTCCCCCCTTTTAATACTTAATCTTTCATCCAAAACGGCTTGATTTCCCTCAGAGTCAAATGTAATTTGATCTGTTAATTCCCAAGGTAAAAGAATGCCATTAAACATTGATATTCGAAATGCTATGCAGACCGCCCTTAAGCAAGGAGCCAAGGACAGAGTCCGTACGCTTCGACTACTACTTTCCAAGTTGAAAGAGAAATCCATTGCCACCGGAGAAGATCTTACTGATGCTGAGTCACTAAAAGTACTACAGACTGCCGCCAAGCAGAGGCGAGAAGCGATCGAACAATACCTCAAAGGAGGTAGAGAAGACCTTGTTCGGCAAGAAGAGATAGAGTTGAAGATCATTGAAGAATATCTTCCCTCACAGTTGAACGAAGATGATATGCGTAAGATTATAGTAGCCGTGATTGAGGATATGGGTGCCGCTTCTATGGAAGAAATGGGTAAAGTGATGGGACAGGTCATGAAAAAGATCGCCGGGCGGGGTGAAGGTAAAATTGCTCAGCAGCTGGTTCGTGAACACCTCTCATCGTGAGTCACCCTTTCGATTGGCTCAGCATTCCGGTTTTGCTCGTATCAGGATATGTGGGTTACAGACGAGGATTTCTTGAAGAAGTAGCCAGATTTGTTGAACTCATTATCGCTACACTTATTTCAGTTAGATTTTATGGAGTTCTCACTGCCTGGCTCAAGGACTTTCTTGCCGCAGATGATGTGTTTCTGAGAGTCATCAGTTTTCTTATCATCCTGCTCATCTGCCTATTCATGATTCGCTATTTCACTCGATGGATTCAAGATACAATCCTTGATAAGGGAGTTGATTTGGCCAACAACGCGGTAGGATTTCTCTTTGGCCTTCTCCGAGGCTGTCTGATAATTCTAGTTCTCCTATGGCTGGTAGAAATAGTGCCCACTACAAAAACTGTTGGAGATTTCAGAGAGCGTTCTTATCTATTTAATCATCTTAGTGGTTATAGAGAGTGGATTATAAACTATTCAGGCATAGAACCGTTTGCAAACAAAAGCGAAAAGTGGTTTAAGAAAAAGTTGAATTATACGGTACCCGAAAGATCACGAACTTTAATTTCTTCCAAGGATAATTAGTTATATGGCTCTTATTCCACAAGAAACTATAGATCAGATCCGAGACACTGCTGATATTCTGGACATAGTTTCAGATTACGTTGATTTGAAGCGGCGTGGTCGCAATTTCTTTGGACTCTGTCCATTTCATGCAGAAAAAACCCCATCCTTTAGCGTAGCACCTGAGAAACAGATTTTTCACTGTTTCGGGTGCGGAAAAGGAGGTAACGTGATCTCTTTTGTCATGGAGTACGAAAAAATTGAATTCGTAGATGCAGTTCGACAACTTGGAAAGCGATATGGAGTTGAGATCAAAGCTGAGCAGGGTGACCGATCTAATAAGATTTTCACACTACTCTATGATATACATGAACTTGCAGTAGAACATTACGAAGGAAACCTCCACTCAAAAAAAGGGACAAAAGCTCTCGAATACCTTTCTGAACGAGGATTCTCCGAAGAAACTGTAAGAAAGTTTAGATTGGGATTTGCGAGTGATGAATGGGATACACTCCTAACTAAAGTTAAGGGAGCTAACTTCCCAATGGAAGTTTTAGATAAGAGTGGTCTCTTTGCTAAAAGCAGCAAAGGACGATTTGACCGTTTCCGAGACCGCATCCTCTTCCCCATTGTAAATCTTTCCGGGCGGACAGTAGCATTTGGCGGTCGGGACTTTTCCGGAGAGAGTGACGCTAAATACCTGAATTCGCCGGAAACGCCTATCTACAATAAAAGTGATATTCTCTTCGGTCTCGAAATCACCAGAGACTTCATCAGAAAAGAACGATCCATTGTCATTCTGGAGGGTTACACCGATTTTCTCCAGTTATTTCAGCATGGCATCTCTAACATCGTGGCAACCAGCGGTACCGCCCTCACTAATGGACACGTAAACCAGATTCGCAGATTCGCAGATTCAGCACACCTGGTATATGATGGTGATGAAGCCGGGAGAAAAGCAGCTATCCGTGCCGGCTATACACTTACCCGCGGTGGAGTGAAACCTTCACTTGTTGAGCTACCTGATGAAACCGATCCTGATAGCTGGATTCGCGAGATAGGTAAGGAAGCTTTCGAAAAAGCAATTTATGATGGTATTGATGTTCTTGATTTCCATATCATACATTCCGGTTATGATCTTAACAAACCGGCAGATAGATCCAATCTTGCTCAAGATATTTCCGTTGAGTTGGCGGGAATAAAAGATCCTATTATACAGCAGCATACCATTCGCAGAGTTTCTAATCTACTTACTGTAGAAGATAACGTTCTCATCAATATGATTAAACGCAGATCTCGAAGACAGCGGGATCAAACCAATCCAGATGATTATAACTCCACAAACTTCTCTTCACCAGCAGATAAAGCTCAGTTGGAACTCATCAGACTGCTGGCTATGGGTGACGAAGCTATACTGTCACCTCTGAAAGAACATATTTCAACAGATCATTTCAACCACCCTATATTACGAAAACTGGCAGACCAACTTATGATAGATGAAAAAATGAATTTTTCCCAACTGCTGGAAAATTTTGAAGAGACAGAACATCGAAATCTTGTTTCGAAAATTCTCTTCGAAGCTGAAAATCACACAACAACCTTCCAGGCTACTGTGGACTGTATCATCACCTTGGAGAAAGCTCCCCTGAAAGAGCAGATTTCAGAACAACGCATCAAGCTACGCAAACTAGAACAAAAGGGTGACGATGCTTCCCATTTACTAAAGGAAGTTATCTCTCTTCAATCTAAACTCAATTCGCTTAATAACAGGCGGGATGAACTCCTGAACCTGGAACCGTGAGCCGTATAACGAGATTATTATTTTTAATTATCTGGTCATTTCTTCTGACCGAAACCGTAGCAAAACAAGATTCTAAAGAAAAAGCAAATACTATCAAGTATTTCGACACTAATCTTAAAAGAAAAGATATCCTCGGTAATGAAATCTCATCAAAAGATGCTCGGCGGATAAATCATTTCAAAGTTACTTATGATGCTCAAGGTAAAGTGGTATCAATGGAGTTTGTTCCTCCTGAAAAGCGGCGGAGTAAAAAGATAGAGAAGCGTGAACTTTTCCCAAAACCGCGACCTCCCTACCGCTACTTTGAAAAGTGGGATCCACACGCCCGTACATTTGATGAGGAAGTACCTGAGTTCAAAATAGGATCACGTCCTTTTTACCGAGCAACTTTTGTGGATGATGATCATGTGCGAACTATGGAATTTTTCCGAAAACAAAATAACTTACTTTGGACATATTTTGTTGATTGGGATGAACAGATGAAAGATTCAAAGCTATCGGTTCTCTTCAATTCGCACCTCCCGCTAACGGCTCTTGACCCTCACTTATTCCACCCATCATTAAGCGAAATGAAGCCCGGGTGGATCGCTCAATTCAAACACAACCGACTGGGCCGTCCTCTCAACACCACAGTTAAAGATGACGTAGGGAATATCTATTATTTTTACGATTTTGTTTACCGATTTAAGACAGTGGGTGACTCTCTTAACCCTATTAACTTTAAAATCACAACCTCCAACTATTATCGAGCTGACAGTACTTCTATGGGAAAGCATGAGCTGACTTTCGATGATAATAATTCTCTTCTGAAAAAAAGTTTCTTCGATGCCCGGGGTAACATAACAGAAACTATAGAATATGACTTCGACCCTGAACTGAACGAGGTTACCATCCTCATCCGTGATCCAAAGGGAAGCATCATTCACCGGCAGGTGATGGGTAAATAATAAATGTGCCAAGCACCTTGGAGGTACGTGGCACATACACATCAATAAAAAAGCCCCCAGCCGAAGCCGGGGGCTTTTCATTACACTTGTTTATACGAAGCTAGAAGCTAACTGTCAGACCTGCGTTGAAGTATCTTGGTGCCCCAAGGAATACCTCAGCATTATGTGCAGCGTGCTCTTTATCGCCGTAGCTGTTGTACTGACTATGATCTACAGCATCCTGCACATAAACCTCATCCGTTGCATTGAATAAATGGGCAAAAGCCTGAAGTTTTAAACCAGCAATTTCTGGCAGGTCGTAGAAAAGGTGGATATCCATTTTTGAATATCCCGGTGCCTGCCAGACTTGCTCAGTATCTGGTACATCTTCTGGATCCGTTGAATCATATTCACGAGCATCCGGGCTCCAGTCTGAGTAGTTATTATCATACATATTGTACAAGACTTGCGCTTTTAACCCAGGTATCGGAGAAAGCGTTATACCTACAACATATGCTGTTTGCGGCATATCACCTACATACAATCCATCCAGTGCGTAGTCGTATGGAGTTGTAGTTTGTCCCATTAAATTTCCAAGACTATCAAATTCATCTTCTTGATAATTTCCGGAGGCATCTCCAGTAAATTGCCAATCACCGATACTGACAGCAGCATCAAGACGCAGCATAGACATTAACTGTGCTGATGCTTCAACCTCAAGACCGCTATGGTTTTGGTTAACACCCGACAGGAAGATGACATCTGTGTCACCGCTGGAACCTTGACCTGATGTAACATTTTTTGTCATGTTACGGTCAATCCAGTCTGTCATGTAATAACTGGCCTTGACAGCCATGTTGCCCGCACGATAATTCACACCAGCTTCAAGACTCTGGAATTTTTCATTCGCAGGGTCTGATGCAACTGTACCATCAATATAAATGACGTTATCCATGATGGGCGGTTTCTCAACAATACCAAAGTTGGCAAATACGCTCATGTCATCATTGATGTCAAACATGGCGCCACCTTTGAATTGTGTCGCTGAAATGGCGTCTGCATAGATTACTTCATCTGCAACCGTGAAATGATCCTGATAGGTGTAGGCAATGGATGACATTCCAACCATACCGTAAGCGGATATGGCACCGGATGTATAATTACCTTGGCCAAAAAAGCCTGACCAATCAACAGTGGTTTCGTTATGATAAGCAATGATATCACCGAGACCTACCTCTTTCCCGTCTGCAAAATTATCATCGGCAAAATCTACGTAATAATCACCACCCATAAGGTCACGTACTTCACGTGCATGCTCAATACCAGCTGTCCGCAAATCAATGCCAAACTGCAGTTTCAAGGCATCACTCATATCGAAGTTGAGCTTGGAAATAACCCCGTATGTGTTTTGGCGGTTAATACTGTTTCTTAAGATACCAATGGACTGGTTATTTCCTGCACCATGTGTGCGAGCAAGAGCAGATTTATCTACATAAACAGTATCTTCATCGCCTGAGTTATAATCAACGAGAGTATTCCAGTCTCTGACCCAGGGACCACGGCCATAATAGAATTTATAGTCGTCATCACCCAAATTACCGTCAGCGTCCATCGTTGGAATCTTTCCATACGTACCGGTACCACCACCGGAACCACCGGACCAGTATAAAACTGTAGAGAGTCTCATGTTATCACTGAGCGTTAAATAATGGTTCAGGTTTACCAGAGGTTTATGGAAGTAGTTCTCCCGTTCATTCAGGAAGTCAGGATTATGCCGAGCTACTGTATTCGCACCATACATGTACCAGTACTGTTTACCTTCATATGATGCATCGATGGGCGCCCAGTTCTGGTTAAACAAACGACCGAATCCAACACCTCCTGCTTCGCCACTGTCACGAAATTGACCAGTATCACTGACTGCTACAGCATCGTAACCTTCAACTGAAGCTGCAAATTCTGCATCATAGGCACCCAGGTTTTGTTTATAGAGGTTCTGACCATGACGCTGTGGAGCACCGATAGCATACAGTTCAAAGCGATTTGCATCGTTCATCTGGTAACTGGCACCAAAATAATATGCCCAAGCATCGGTCCATGTTTTATCAATGACTCCATCACCAACTTTACGAACTATGGTTGTGCTGAAAGCCATTTTATCGTTGATCAGGCCGGTATTGTAACTGAAGGTACCTTTTAGAAAACTACCGTCACCAATTTCGGTTTTGAATCTTCCACCGCGCGAAAGGGCTGTAGGATCGGTAATGATATTCATGGTTCCGCCAATGGAAGGGGTAGCCAAATTGACAGCACTTAAACCACGCTGCATCTGGATGGACTGTGAGGCATCGCCTACACCGTCCCAGTTGGACCAGTAGACCCAGCCGTTTTCCATATCATTCTGAGGTACACCGTTGATCATTACGGCAACGTTTCGCTGGTTAAAACCACGAACATTGATACGAGCATCGCCAGCTCCGCCGCCTTGTTGAGTTGCATAAACACTAGGTGTTGTATTTAAAATCATGGGGATATCTTGCGAACCCATTCTAAACTCCATCTCTTCTTTATCCACGTTTGTATATGCAACCGGTGTCCTACTAGTGGCGCGACTGGCCAGAACTTCTAAACCAGAGAGTGCAATTGCACCTGAACTAAGCGAAAAGTTAACGGTAACTGAGCCGGAAGCCGGCACAGAGACTGATGAACTTGACGACTCATAACCGACAAAAGATGCCGTAACCGTAACGTTACCTGCCGATACACCATTGATATTATAGTTACCGCTTGCATCTGCCGCGGCGCCTAAAGATGTCCCTTCGACTATTACGTTTGCACCTGCCAAAGCTGATCCATCTTCCGAAGTTACTGAACCGGTAATGGTGGCTTGCGCCATCAGGCTCAGAGGAAGAATCAGAGTCAGCACAGACAGGTATAGTTTTGATTTCCTTGTCATTGCTCTTGTCTCCTATTTGAAATTAGGGAATAGATCGCTAAAGTTAACTTGTATTGTTTTTCGAGGTTAATCAAGTTTATTTATTGGGAATTACCCTACCTGTGGATTCCCACATTCATTAGTTGCATAGAAGTTCACAACGCAGAGCAAGAATTGCAAGGTATTTTGACAGTTATTTAATTAAAATCGTAATAGATTTCCAAACCTAATTAGTAACACTTTCAGTTAGAAGAAAAGTATAGATGAAGAAAATTAAAGATAAAACTCCTTAATAAATCTGTTATAAATTTTGACAGGGCCCTTAGCTCAACGGTTAGAGCACCGCACTCATAATGCGTAGGTTCCAGGTTCGAATCCTGGAGGGCCCACAACAAATTTTCAATCGATTATTTTTTATTGACTATTGTTAAGTTCTGACACAAGAGCAATCGAAATGAAATTAACTGAATTTTATAAAACTCTTCTTACCTTACTCTTCTTCTGCATGCTTCTTTGTGCATCAGGCCCAACTCAAGGAGCCAAATATCTCCGTGGATCTGGTAAAATAGACTTCGGTATGAACTCTAAAGATGTAATTGCATCATATCCAGACTTAAAACCTCAAGTTGAGAAGAGGGACAATCTTACAATTCTGGAATTCCAGGAGGTTCCGAGAAAAAAGAGACTGATAGATAAATTGAGAATATTTTTTGTCAATAGTGAGGGGGTATTCTGGATCGAAGAACAATTCTTCCTTAAATGGGATCTGCAGAAGGAAAATATCACCAATTTGGAAAATCATCAGAGAGTATTTCAAAAAATTATGGGTCAGCTACGAAAAAAATATGGGCAAGAAAACCTAGCAGAACCAGCGGAATTTGATCAGAGAGTTGTTGAATACGATTTTGTTACAGCCGTGTGGCAATTCGAAAATAACCGCTGGATACATGTTATTTTTGAGCCTCAAGACTGGACTGTTTATCCAGAAATAAATAAAATAATAGTGATATATAGAGACTCCGAGCTGGATCCGCGTAAAACATTCTCCTACTAACCCTCAGATTCTGAATTTTCTAACTTCCTAATTAGTTCAAAACGGTAAATCCCGGTATTGTGTCCATCTCCCCAAAATGACTGCAACACGTAATAACCCACCGGTCTAAGATTAATCAATTGATAGCTAGATCAGACATGTTCCCCCTCCTTGTTTACTCCGAATTATTCCGTTAAATTTGCTTCGCTTATTTACAAAGTAGTAAAGGTTTTGGGTCCGTAGCTCAGTTGGTCAGAGCGCTACGTTCACATCGTAGAAGTCGCAGGTTCAAGTCCTGCTGGGCCCACATAATGAAACAGATCAATAATACTTTAAAGCAAATGTTAAAGGATACTCAAAACAATCCCTACTTAGCTCTTAAGGAGTGGGTTGAATAAACCCTAAAGGACATGGAATTGTCACACGAATCCAGTCCTTACAAAGACCGAACAGACAACATGCACCTATGGGTGCATTTTTTTATGGAGAGATAAAATGACTGCAATAAACTCACTAGTTCAACTACAAGATATTGACTCTCAACTGATGGATCTTGAGGAACTTCAAGGTGACCTTCCTTCAAAAGTAGAAGATTTATCGTTTCGACTTGAAGAACTCAAAAGTTCTATTCATGCAGCAAAAACAAGAATAGCAGAAATAGATGCTGAAATTCGACAATTGGAAGGTCATGAGAGTGATCGAAGAACAAAAGTTGATAAACTACGTGATCAACTCTATCTAGTAAAGACCAACCGGGAATACGATGCGTTGATGAGTGAGATTGATCATTTGGAAGAAGAAATAGACACTGAAGAAAACCGTGAACTAGATCTAATGCAGGAAAAAGAGCAATTAGAAGAGCAGTTGAAATTTGATGAATCTCAAATAGGTGAACTTGATGTTCAATTAAAAACCCAAGCAGGAGAATTAGAGAAAAGAGTTGCCAGCTCCAAGGAAGAAGAGATACGCCTATCTCAAAATAGAGAAGAGATACTACCAACCATCGAATCAAGATTTATTTCTAAGTATGATCGCGTAAGACAAGCGAAAAATGGTATTGCAGTGGTTCCCATTGTAAATCACAGTTGCGGTGGTTGCCATTCGAAAATTACACCTCAGCATGAGACTGAAGTTCGTAAAGGTGAAGGTGTTCATCAGTGTTCAACTTGTCGAAGAATTCTTCACTGGATCAACACTGCTTAAGTGTAAATTCGGACAGTCAGTTAACTGTTGATTGATATTTGATAATGGAGCCGGTCGGGTGATCGCTCCGATAATTGGAGAGGAAAGTCCGAACACCGCAGAGCAGGATGCCTCCTAACGGGAGGGATTTCGATCCGCCAGCTGGCGGAAAGGATACGGCAAGTGCAGCAGAAAGTAGACTACCTCAACACTTGTGTTGGGGAAAAGGTGAAACGGTGGTGTAAGAGACCACCAGTTCTGGTGGAAACATCAGAAGCTGGGTAAACCCCATCCGGTGCAAGATCAAGCAGCTCCGAGATGTTGCTCGCATCATTATAAGGAGCGGGTAGATCGCGTGAACCCGATCGTGAGGTCGAGTCCAGATGAATGATCACCGTCCGTCAACCGGCGGATACAGAATTCGGCTTATAGACCGGCTCCAATATTTCTCTTCAATATGTCCACTTGGAAGATAAAAAAACCTGATCCTCAACTCGTCTCCCTAATTCAACAGGAATTCAACTGCTCGCTCATTATAGCGAGCGTTATGGCTAACCGAAATATCCTTTCAAAAGAAGAAGCTCAAAAGTTCTTTTCCCCCACACTTGAAAGTTTGCACGATCCGTTTCTCATGCAAGATATGGATAAAGCAGCTGATCGTCTGGCTGATTGCATCAAAAACAGACAGAATATTCTGGTATTTGGCGACTACGATGTGGATGGAACTACAGGCGCTTCAACTCTTGGGTTGTTCATAAACTCGGCCGGCGGAAACTCGGAGGTTTACGTACCAGATCGGGAAACCGAAGGATATGGATTGTCTACCCAAGGTGTAGATAGGGCTGAAAAAATAGGTGCCGAACTTATCATCACTAGTGACTGTGGCATTACCGGTCATGATTCTGTGGATTATGCCAACTCAAGAGATATAGATGTCATTATAACTGATCATCATATGCCGAGCCCTGAACTCCCTAATGCCTACGCAGTCCTTAACCCTAAACGGGATGACTGCTCTTATCCCTTCAAAGGTCTTTGTGGAGGAGGTGTAACCCTTAAGCTGGCGGAAGCTGCAGCAAAATTGCTGGAAATTGATCCTGAATTAGTCTACAGCCATTTAGATCTGATTACGCTCGGTACATCAGCAGATTTAGTCCCCATACTGGATGAGAATCGAGCCATTGTGCATCACGGTCTTAAATCTCTTAAAAAAACTGAAAAACCGGGCCTGCACGCACTTCTCGAAGTGAGCAACCTTTTGGAAAAGGAACTAACGGTTGGACGACTAATTTTCGGGGTAGCTCCTCGAATAAATGCAGCCGGTAGACTCGGTGATGCCAATCGGGCTGTGGCTCTTTTCTCTACTGATAATCCCATAGAGGCTGCAGAAATCGCCAGAAATTTAGACGAGGAAAATCGAAACCGGCAAGATATTCAGCAGACCATCGTTGACGAAGCACTCCTGAAGGTAAACTCAGAATGTGACCTACAGAACGAAAATGCTATCGTTCTATGGGAAGAAGGTTGGCATCAAGGTGTTATAGGAATTGTTGCTTCTCGCATCAAAGAGGAATTTCACCGGCCTACAGTCATCATTGCTATGGAAAATGGTGTAGGAAAAGGCTCTGCAAGGAGTATCTACAATTTTGACCTCTACGAAAATTTTACAAACTGTGCTGCACATCTTGACGGTTTCGGCGGGCATCCAATGGCAGCAGGAATGACCATTTCGAAATCCAATCTACCTCTCTTCCGAGAAACTTTTATTAATCTTGCCAACAATGCCCTTTCTGAGTCAGATTTAGTTGGTACTCTTACTATCGAAACAGAGATGAAACTGAGTGATATCAATGGAAGATTCATGGAATTTCTAGACAAGCTGGCACCCTTTGGTCCGGGCAATATGAGGCCTCAATTCGTCTCTCGAAAAGTAGAGATTGCCGGAAAGCCACGTTTGGTAGGTAACGGCGATCATCTTAAATTTAGGGCCAAGCAAAATAGTAAGACTTTCGATGCCATTGCCTTCAATATGGGAAAACATTACTCAGATCTTCTAAGTGGAAAACCGTTCGATCTCGCTTTCGTAGTTGAGGAAAATGAATGGCAAGGCCGGAAATCAATTCAGCTGAATATCCGTGATATTAAGTTGCGAGGAGGTTTGACTTGAATATAACTAAGATCACAGGTATTGGTCACTACGTACCGGAAAATGTTGTCACCAATGCTGATATGGAAAAAATTATGGATACATCGGATGAGTGGATTACTACTCGCACTGGCATCAAGGAACGACGGCATGTGGTTGATGAAACCACATCGGACCTCGGCGTTAAGGCGGCAGAGAAAGCTCTCATCATGGCGGGGATAGATCCAAAAGATATAGATCTGATTATTTTCTCCACAATTTCATCAGACCATTACTTCCCCGGATGTGCTACTCAAATTCAGGATAGAATGGGGATGAAAAACATTGGGGCTTTCGACCTAAAAGCTGCGTGTTCAGGCTTTATCTATGGCCTGAGTGTAGCAGACCAATTCATCAAATCCGGCGTACATGAAAAAATCCTATTAGTAGGTGCTGAAGCACAGAGTGTTGCGATTAAATTTGATTCTGAGCACCGAGATTTAGCCGTCCTATTCGGTGATGGTGCAGGAGCAGTGGTCCTCCAGCCTAGCGATGATGATACAGGAGTTCTTTCTACTCACCTTCATTCAGATGGATCTCATGTGGAAGATCTCTGGATGCCTGCACCCGGCAGCAGTTTTAGACCCTTTATTTCCAAGGAAATAATCGATGATGAAAAGCATATTCCATACATGAATGGTCGAGAAGTTTTTAAGAATGCTTCCATCCGTTTCCCTGAGGTCATTCAAGAAGCATTAACACATAACAATCTTGCTCTAGAAGATATAAAACTCGTCATTCCTCATCAGGCTAATCTGCGAATTTCTCAGATGGTTGCCAAACGACTTGGAGTAGCATTAGAAAAAATTTACAGTAACATTCACAGATACGGTAATACAACTGCTGCTTCTATCCCTATCGCTATGTCGGAAGCTTTGGATGAAGGGAAATTCAGCCAAGGGGACACGATTATCTTAGCGGCCTTCGGATCTGGATTTACATGGGCATCCGCTGCAATCAAGTGGTAGAGCTCTTTTATTGCGCAACATAAGGTTGTACGGTAAATTATCAATCCATTGATAACACAATCTTCAATGCTGGTATGATCGACCTATTGTTTACTGACGAGCATCTGATGCTCCGCGAAATGGTTCGGGAATTTGCCGCCAATGAAGTGGAACCTTTGGCTGCTGAGCTGGATCACGAGGCACGGTTCCCCAGCGAAATCATAGAAAAAATGGCCGAGCTGGGACTCATGGGAATTCCTATCCCTGAGGAATACGGTGGTGCCGGGATGGACTTCGTTGCTTATATCACTGCTGTTTACGAATTAGGTAAAGTATGTGCTTCAACTGCCATTACAATGGCCGCTCACACATCTCTTGGGACGACACCGATCCTATTAGCTGGGTCAGAAGAACAAAAAGAAAAGTATCTGCCGCGTCTTGCCTCAGGAGACATTATTGGCGCCTTTGGACTAACAGAACCAGAAGCCGGAAGTGACGCTGGCGCAACCAAAACCACGGCTGTTCTTGATGGCGACGAATGGATTATCAACGGCGGTAAAATCTTCACCACAAATGCAGGGGTAGCTGGCCTCATAACTGTCACAGCGAAAACGATAATAGATGGCAAAGAAAAAGGAATCGGCGCATTTATTATTGAAGCAGAAAATCCCGGACTCTCCATAGCTCCATTGGAGAAAAAGATGGGATGGAAAGCGTCTGACACTCGGCAAATTTTCTTTGAAGATCTTCGGATTCCTAAAGAAAATCTCCTCGGTAAACCAGCTGACGGCTTTAAAACATTTCTAAAGACTTTAACAGGAGGAAGAATTTCTGTGGGTGCTTTATCAGTTGGCACAGCTGAAGGTGCTTATGAGGCAGCTTTGAAATACAGCATAGAACGAGAGGCATTTGGCAAACCCATCCATAGGTTTCAGTCTGTAGGATTCAAATTAGCGGATATAGCCACTGAAATTGAAGCTTCTAAACTGCTGGTTTATAACGCTGCTCACAAATATAACTCAGGAGAGGATGTTACCAAAGAAGCTGCAATGGCAAAACTTTTTGCCTCTGAAACTGCAATGAGAAGTGCAACAGAAGCCATTCAGGTTTTTGGCGGATACGGTTATATTAAGGAGTATCCCGTAGAGCGATACTTCCGCGATGCAAAAGTGCTGACTATCGGTGAAGGAACAAGTGAAATCCAAAAAATTATCATCTCCCGGGAAATCACCAAAAAATTCCTTGATAATCTTCCCGAGTCGTAAACCATGCCTCTTAATAGAAAACAAAAACTTTTCACTGATTCTATAAAACGGATTGATTTCCGAAATCGTATCATCATATTTGTTATCTTGGCAATTCTTATTTCGCTGTTTTTACCTAGGGGGATAGGATTGGAATTCAATTACGAACTTGGTGATATCACCGAAGAAGAGATTGTTGCTGAATTCGACTTTCCCATTTACAAAGACGATGCAAAATATCGAGCTGATCAAAAAGCAGCTATAAGGGAAGTTCCATACTACTTTGAACGAAAGGATGAAATCAAGGAAGAACAATCTTCCCGCATCCATGAATTCCTTAGTCACCTTCAAAGGGTTAGACGTGCTCAGCAGAATCTGAAAGAAGCGCAGCAGCAATGGTGGGAAGCCGGCGGGCAGGATGGTGGCCACGATCCCGATTACTTTGCTAGAGTGCAGGCAAGAGTTAAAACCGATAGTGCCTCTCTTTCTCAGGAACTTTCAAACTTCAATGCATCATATCCATTTGATTTGTCAAATTCAGAATGGCGTGAATTTCTTGGAAATGGTGAACCAAGAGCTGATAGGATCAATTATGAGGAGTTTGCTACATCTATTGTAAACATATCCCGTGGACTTTGGACGTATGGAATCCTCTCAACAAACAAAAAAAATATCCAATCAGATGTTATTGACATCGTTTACAAAGGTATTCATGATGAAAATCTGAATAAAAATGATTTTCTTGACATACCGGAAGCTCTAGGTAAAGCACGAA
>Ga0208411_1000368_pt1 | contig 35339 bp, 31 predicted proteins | sample ETN01SmetaG_4_FD_185793 | JGI IMG/M metagenome (GOLD analysis project Ga0208411, IMG submission 185793) | Marine microbial and viral communities from oxygen minimum zone, Eastern Pacific Ocean - ETNP2014F12-01SV261 (SPAdes) (version 2) | ecosystem: Environmental > Aquatic > Marine > Oceanic ... | reverse complement strand
ACAGACCCTGCAAAGCTGCCGCGAAAAAAAGCCTGCGGGGACCGTCCCCGCACACGAGGCTTTCCTTTATCCTAGGGCGTTCGGTTATGGCGAAGTGTGGCGGCGCATGGGGGATCAGCTGGGTGAGAATTTTTGTCCCGGCACGAAAGTAACGTCAGTAGATGTGGAAGCCGGTGTGGTCAATGACAAGTTCCGGGGGAAGCGGATCATCAATACTATTCCCTGGCCCTTGTGGCGAAAGCTGGCCACACTTCCTGGCGACGTGGCGGAAGCCGTGGACCGTTTGCGCCATACCTCCGTGGATGTGGACTACGTGGGCCGGAGTGAGGCCAGCGACGCCCATTGGATCTACATTCCAGACGAGGACGTGCCCCACCACCGGCTGTTATGCCGCAATAATTTCATTGCCGGGGCGCGTGGCGGCTGGACTGAAACCAACAGTGCTAGAAGCGGCCCTCCGGGGGAGTGGCGTCATCACAACACCTTCGCCTATCCCTTAAACACCATCGGCAAGCCTAGGGAGATAGAGCTGGTTCTGACCTGGGCGCGCTCGCAGGAGATTTATGGACTCGGCCGCTGGGGTGAATGGGAATACATGAATTCCGATGTGGCAGTAGCCCATGCCCTGGACCTTGCCGGGGAACTGTTATCAAGAGAACAGGAGGCCCCGTGACGGATAAGGGGAAAACCGTCGCCTTGTGCCTTCTGGTGATGAACGAACGCAGGGGCTGTGAGCACGATGTGCCTCTGATAAAGCGCGAGGCCTTCGACGAGGTGTTCGCCGTTGATGGGAACAGCACCGACGGCACGGTGGAATATCTGGAGGCTGCGGGCATCCCCGTTCACCAGCAGCCTGAAAAGGGATACAGCGCAGGCTGCCGCCATGGCTTCCGCATGTGCAAGTCGGGTGCGCTTGTCTTTTATTTCCCGACCGGAAGTGTACCCGTGGAAGAAACACTGAAATTCCAAGCCTATTTCGACGCAGGCGCCGATCTGATCATCCCCAGCCGTAATATGAAGGGCGCGCGTAATGAAGAGGATGTCAGTTTTTTACGGCCGCGGAAATGGTTCGTGCTTGGCCTGTCGTTTCTTACCGCACTTTTGTGGCGGCGCGAGGGGCCGGTGGTCTGGGACGTGCTTCATGGTTTCAGGGGGATGACGGCAGAGGCCTTTAAGCGTATCGGACCCAGGGATACAGGCGTATCCATTGATCTGGAAATGATAGCCCGCGCCTACAAGATGGGCCTGGCCATAGAGCAGTTCCCCACCTCCGAGACTGGCAGGATCGAGGGCACCACCCATTTTCCAGCATTTAAGACCGGATCGCGACTGTTGGGATATCTTTGTCGCGAAATCTTGCGCCGGGACTAGGTCCGCCCCTCGCATCCTTGTGTCGGGCATGGTTTGTCTGTATGAATTTTCCCATCACATGCCCCTTAAGTTCTTGAAAAGAAGACAGGATGACAAGCGCACGCGAGATTGCCTTCGAGGATCTTTCTCCCGGTGTTTCGGCGGATATTTCCTGGACCGCCGAGGTGGCGGAGATAGAATCGTTCGCCAACCTCAGCGGCGACCGCAATCCCCTGCATATGGACGGGGCTTACGCCCGTGAACGGGGATTTGCCGATCGCGTGGCCCACGGTTTTCTTCTTGGCGCCAAGGTTTCGGCCCTGATCGGCATGTTCCTGCCGGGGCGACGCTGTTTGTTGGTGGAGGAAAGCCTTAATTTTCCCAACCCTGTTTATCCCGGAGATGAAGTAACCTTGTCCGGAGAGGTGGTGGATACGCACACCGACCTCGCCCTGGTCAACCTTAAGATCAGAGGTGAAAAGAAAGACGAGGGTGGAGCGCAAAGCGTAGTCAGAGGGAATGTCCTATGCAAAATCCTGTCCTGATACTGGGTGCTTCTGGCGTCATCGGCGCGGCTATCACACGGCGGCTTTGCGGGGACGGGCCGGTGGTCCTGCACGGACATGAGGGGACAAGCCGGCTGGAATCCCTGGCTGGGGAAATAGACGGGGCGGCGACGGTGAACGCCGACCTTTGCGATCCCGGGCAGGTGTCGGCCATGTTCGAAAGACTCGCGGCAGATCATGGCGCCCTGCGCGGGGTGGTGTTCGCCGTGGCCAGCCCTTTTCCCCACAAACTGACCCATAAGACGGACTGGTCCGTGTTCGAGGCCCAGCTAGACACCCAGTTGAAGGCTTTGCATCTCAGCCTGTCAGCGGCTCTGTCTCTTCTGGAGGCCCATGAGGGAACGGCCCGCGCCCTGGTGCTAAGCACCGAATACGTGTTAGGCGCACCACCGGTGAAGATTGCGCCCTATGTGGCCGCCAAAGCCGCGCTCACCGCCTATGTCCGTATTCTGGCGCAGGAATGGATAGATCGTGGCGTACGGGTCCATATCCTTGCACCGGGCATGGTGGAATCCGCGCTGACTGCCGAATTGCCGGAGATGTATCTGCAACAGGTGGCCGAGGCCATGCCGGAGAAACGCCTTACCTCGGCTGAAGATGTGGCGGCGGCGGCGGCTTTCCTTATGAGCGAGGCGGGCGACGCGCTCTATGGCACGGTGGTGCCGGTAAGCCGCGCCCAAAGGCGATGAAAAACACAGGGAAGATGCCGGCCCGAGCCAGGACATCCCCACCCAAAGAAGACATCCCGTCTTTCTATGGCGGCGCCGACCTGTTGTCGCGCCCGGCGGAAGAGATCACCCGGCTCGCCAAGCGGCTGAACAAGGACAAGGCTGCTCTGGCCGCGGTGGGCCCGGGGATCAGGGTCACAGTGCTGTCCTCTTTTCTTACCGATTACCTGGCGGAGATGCTGCCGCTCATGTTCGCCCGCAGGGGGATGGCCGCCACCGTCACCACGGGAGATTACGGCGCCATAGCCCCGGCGCTTCTCGAGAAGAAAGGAGTGCTATTTGCCGATACGCCGGATTTCCTTATTCTGCTGCCTACCCACCGCGACCTGGCGCATCTTCCCGCTCCCGGTTGCGACGCCCGGGCGGCGGAAAAGGCAGTGAAAAAGGAAGTGGCGCTGTGGATGGATTTATGGGCGCATCTGCCCTGTCCGGCGGTGCAGTTAAGTTTCGATCCGCCGCTGCTGCGCCCTCGTGGCGATCAGGATGGGTTGGCGCCAGGGGGACTGGTCCGCCATGTGAGGCGGGTTAATATGGAACTTTCCGACCAGGCACCGCCCCAGGTAACGCTGTTGGATTGTGAGCACTTGGTGCAGCGTCTGGGCCAGGACAAATGGCATGACCCCCGCCTTTATCACATGTGCAAGCAGCCTTTTTCTTTCGAGGCGCTACCTGAACTGGCGGACAGTCTCGCCGCGACCCTATCGGCCCGCGCCGGGCATGGACGCAAGGTGCTGGTGCTTGACCTCGACAATACGTTGTGGGGCGGTGTGGTGGGCGATGTGGGTCTGGAAGGGCTGGAGCTTGGTCCGGAAACGCCAGAAGGCGAGGCCTTCACCGCCTTTCAGGAATACGTAGCGGCCCTTAGCCAGCGTGGCGTGATCTTGGCCGTGTGTTCCAAGAATACGGAAAAAATGGCGCGGCTGCCTTTCCGGGAACATTCGGGTATGGTTCTGGGCGAGTCCGATATTGCCTGTTTCATCGCCAATTTCGAAGACAAAGCCAGCAATCTTCTGGCTATCGCCGAAGAGCTTAACCTGGGGCTCAATGCCCTGGTTCTGGCCGATGACAGTCCGGTGGAGCGGGCCTGGGTGAGGGAGCAATTGCCCGAGGTTCTGGTGCTTGACCTTCCTGAGGAGCCGGCCGATTTCCCCCGCGCCATTGACGAGGCCAAAGCCTTTCCTTCGGGCAGGCTGACACAGGAGGACCTGGAGCGCGCCGCTTCCTATCAGGCGCGGGCTCAAACCCGGGGGGCCATGAGCCGGGCGGTAGATATGGAGGCCTTTCTTGCAGGTCTTGAACCGCAGGCCACCATCGAGCCTGTGGGGCCGGGGTCTCTGGACAGGATTGTGCAGCTTATCGCCAAGACCAACCAGTTCAAGCTCAACCCCAGGGTTTTTTCCACCGACGAAATTTCAAAACGGGCGGAACATGTCCTCGCTCTTCGTCTGCGTGACAGACTCCAGGACTACGGGATTGTCTCCGTGGCTGTTCTGGAGCCCGGCGACGAAGTGCTTACCATCGAAAACTGGGTCATGAGCTGTCGTGTGTTTTCGCGAAGACTGGAATATGTTATGCGCCATCTTATCTCTGAGCGGGCGCGAAAGGCGGGCGTGGAACACCTGCATCTGGTCTATCAGCAGTCTGACCGCAACGGTTTGTTGGTGGATTTGTTGCCGGAACTAGGCTTTGCTTCCGGGGGGGAGAGTGGAGAGGGAGCGGCATGGGTTTCCGCCGCCGATTCCCCCGACGGTATGCCTGCACACCATATGACAATCATCTGTTCTTGAAGAGCTTGAGATCATGATGCTTATTTCCCCAGATCAGGCCCTGACGATCCTGACCGAGGTTTTCCGGGAGGTTTTCGATGAGGAGGGCCTTGTTCTCACGCTGGAGACAACGGCGGACGATATCGAGGAATGGGACAGCCTCAACCAGATCAAGCTCATCATTGGCTGTGAGAAGGCCTTTGATATTCGTCTCAAACCACGAGAGATCAACGGCTTGCAGAATGTGGGCGAGATGGTGGACCACCTGGTCCGTCATTTCTCCAGCGTCTGACTGATTTTCTCTGTCCTTCAGACCCTAGATAGCTGATCAAATGAATACAGGCGCGTATGCTTTTCAGTAGTCCGGAATTTCTTTTTGTCTTTCTGCCCCTGTGCCTTCTGGCCTTTCACCTGACCTTATGGAAAGCCGGGGGGGCGGCGGCCATGGGCGTCTCGGTGCTGTTTTCGGTGTTCTTCTACGGCTGGTGGAATCCACCCTATCTGGCGCTTCTTCTGGGTTCCATTGGGGGAAATTTTCTCTTTGCGAAGCGGCTTGCCTTCACTCCCTCGCGCCTTCTTCTGGGCATGGCTATCGTCCTCAATCTGGCGGTTCTGGGCTATTTCAAATACCGCAATTTTTTCCTTGAGAATGTGGGTCTGGCCATGGGGGAGACGTGGTCTTTCGGGGCCATTTTTATCCCGTTGGGGATTTCCTTTTTCACCTTCCAGCAAATAGCCCTTCTCATCGACGCCAATGACGGAGAGATTCCCCATCCACCCGGAGCGCTGAATTACACCCAGTTCGTGATTTTCTTTCCCCAGCTGATTGCCGGACCCATCATTCTCTTTCGTGAGTTGTCGGGCCAACTGGTGGATTTGCGGGCCGGTAAGGGGGCGGGCCTGGCCTTGTTTGGTCCCGGCCTGGTGGTGTTTCTGGTGGGTTTGTTCAAGAAGGTCTGTCTAGCTGACAACATAGCACCCTTCGCCGATATTGTGTTTTCCCATGCCACGGAACTGACCATGCTAGAAGCCTGGGCCGGCGCCGTGGCCTACGCCTTGCAGCTTTATTTCGATTTCTCCGGTTATTCGGATATGGCAGTGGGGCTGGGGCTGTTGTTCGGGCTGCGTTTGCCCATCAATTTCGATACGCCATTCCGTGCCGTTTCCATGGTCGATTTCTGGAAGCGCTGGCACATGACCATGACCCGGTTCTTCATGATGTATCTCTATGCGCCCGTGGCGCTTTCCCTCAACCGCTTTGGGCTGGCGCGGTTTACAACCCAGACCATTTTGTTTCCCCTGACCGTGGCGGCGCCCATCCTGCTTACCTTTCTGGTGGCCGGATTATGGCATGGCGCGGGGTGGACATTTATCCTGTTCGGCGTCGTTAACGGGGTGGGGCTGGTGATCGACCATTTGTGGAGGGAGGCAAAGTGCCCGGCACCACCGCGATGGTTGGGCTGGGCGTTGACCATGCTGACGGTGCTTGTTTCCCTGGTCTATTTCCGGGCCGCAAGCGTGGCCGATGCCCACGCCATTCTGGCCGCGTTCGTTTCCCCCAGCGCTTTGGTCCTGCCCAGCTGGCTTTCCTGGATGTCCGCACCCCTTGGCCTTCCCTGGGCCACGCTGGTGGTCTTTACTACCGGTGTTTTTACGGTGAAATTTATGACCTGGGTCGCCGCGCTCGGGGTTTTGTCGCTGGTGATGCCGAACCCAGCCAAGGACTATGACCACATGGTTCCCACGCCGTTTCTGGCCGTTATCAGCGCGATTCTTGTTTGGATGGTGCTGGGTTGGCTAGATGAGCCGCGAACCTTCCTTTACTTTCAGTTCTAGGTGGAACCATGTTTTTTGTCTGGCGGCGCTTTCTTCTGGTTCATCTTCCCCTGGCCTTGCTGGGGGTCGCCCTTGCCGCCGAGGGGATAGCTACTCTTTTGAAAGATATTCCCCTGCGACGGCATGATCTCGACAAGATCACCATCGCCTTGGAGCAAGGCGGCCAGTCCGCGGATGTGCTGGTGTTCGGCGACAGCGTCACTCAGGATGTTCTCAAGACGTACAGGATTGCGCCTGCCGGACGGGTGGCTAATCTCACCACCAACCTGGCGAGCGGCATTGTTGGGGTTATGTTCCTCCTGAAGCGTTATTTGGAGATCAATCCCCCACCGCGCCACCTTGTTCTGGTGGCAAGTCCAGAGTTCCTCAGCTATGACCCGAAGGGCAAGACGGCCGAGATTTACGTCGCGTCGGTCTTTCGTGAAGAAGGCGAGGTGGCGTGGCTGTCCCGCCACATGCCGGAGGTGTTGGAGAAAACCAGGGAACTGGCGGTTTTCAACCTAGAAGGAAAAATCGGATATCCCTTGCTTGCTGTGATGGCACCGCGGCCAGACGGGATACCGGAAGGGGAAGTTCTACCGGCTCCGGACTTGGCCCCAGAGGGGGGGGGCATATCCGAGGCGGTGTTACAAAGCGTGAGGGGCCGTATTGGCAAGAAACTTGGCCTAACGCCTGTCGTGAAGATAGCGTTGGGAGAAATCTGCGGTTTGGCGCGAGAACATGGTTTCCGGGCCCATGTGCTGCGCGCGCCTATTCCTGCGGAAGTTCTGGAAGGATGGCGCGCCAGCGGCAAGCTGGCGGAGTTTGAAAATCAGATGGACTCCACGCTTGCCAATTCCTGTGCGGGGGCACGGTTCGGCAATTTCGGGGCCAAGGGAGAACTTCCCACCGTGGCCATGCGCGAGGCTGACCATTTGCGCCGCCCAGGGTGGACCAACCACTATGCCCTGATGCTGAAGGCGCTCATCGCATCTCTCCCCTAGAGCATATCTTTCCCCTGTGGTGTAAATCGGTCCACCCCGAGACTCTGTGGATGCGTTGCGACGCTTGCCCGATGTCCCCACATTGTGCCGCACGCCGCGTCTGCCCGAATGAACCGGTTTACATCCATCAAATGATTCCGTAGGGGAAAGATATGCTCTCAGGAAGAGGCCTGGAGCCGCGCCATTACCCGATGTCTGTGGCCGTGGCATTCTCTACATAAACGGTGCGGCTGGGGAAGGCGAAGGCCGCCCCTTCGTCCTCGACGATTTTCTTGATGTCGATGATATTGGCATTGACCACGTCGCGCCAGTTCAGCCAGTCCGTAATCTTGGTGAAATAGTAAAGATTGAGGTTGATGGAGGAATCCCCGAATCCCACAAGATGAACCATCTGTGTCGTGTCCTGGGCAATGTCGGGATGCTCGGCAAGATAGGCCCTGATCTTTGCAACGATTGCCTCCAGCTGTGCGGCGGTGGTGCCGTATTCCAGACCGATGGTCATTTTGATCCGCCGGTGGGTCATGTGTGACCAGTTGACCACGGGGGCATCGGCAAGCTTGGCGTTAGGCACCGTAATCAGGGCCTTGGCAAAAGAACGGATTTTCGTCGCCCGCAGTCCGATGGATTCCACGGTGCCCTCCACGAAGGGGGTCTCGATCCAGTCGCCCTTGGCAAAGGTCTGATCCATGAAGATGGTGAGGCCGCCGAACATGTTGGAGACGGTGTCCTTAGCGGCCAGCGCCACGGCCATACCTGCTAGGCCTAACCCGCCTAGAAAGGCCGCTACGTTAATCCCCCATTCCTGAAGGATCGCCATAAGGCCGAGAAAGGCGATGACAATTTTACAGGCGCGGATGAAAAAATGTTTGAGGTCCTCGGTAAGGGAGGTTCCAAAAGCGTCTGAGAGGTGATCGAAGAAAAAGGAAAGTGGCTCCACCAGATTGTAGACTATCCAGAAAACCAGGAAGGTGGTCAGGGAGCCGGCCACTGCAAGGTGAAAGGCGTGGGCCTGGGGGTCCAGAGGGAGAAGGTTGATGGCGGTCAGGAATCCGAGAATGATGAAGAGAAAACGCAACGGACCCTGCAACGCATCGATGATGTGGTCGTCAAAATCGGTGCGGGTCTTCTTTGCCAGCCGTTTGGAAAAATCTATGACGATGGTGGAGAGCAGCTTGCGCAGGAGCATGAAGGCTACGAAAACGGAAACGGCCAGCGTCCAGTCAGACAGAGAAATCCCCTGGATGGAATCACCGGATAGGATTTCATTCAGATTTTGCAGCCAATGTTCCATGTGCTTCACGCTGTAAGACGTTTCCATGCGATGGTGGCGTGCCGGTTATGGGAGAAGGAGACGTGGCAAAACGCCGCCATCTATTTTTTCCCACCTCACCGCAATAGGGGATTCCTTAAACTATTACAAGGGCATAAGTAAGATAATTGGAAAAATCCACGGGTTTTTATCTAGTTGGTTCCCCAGTCTTTGTTGCATAAAAGTGACTATTTATTTACTAAATCGTGTATAATGGCGATTCGGTTGCCGCTTTATGGGGCCGAGTGTGCCGGTTCGATGCGCTTAATGGACGGGCCGTTGAAATGTCATGTTGCTCATCAAGGAGGATGTGATCATGTGTATGACTGTTCGTATTTCATAATCTTTAGGATGATTCCGTCCGGTTTGGCGTGTCTTTCGTGCGGCGTTTTCCGGCGCCCGACGGCGGACTGCTTCTCCGGTGGATCGATACCCCTTGGCGGTTAGACATGTAGCGTTGCCGCGGAAGCAATAAGATCGGCGTACAGAGGCGCCGGATTGCAGAGTGGCTCCAGAAGGAGGAAGATTATGACCAGTTTTTCATTACCCGTTATTTCCCAGAACGGTGGGCTACACAGCTATCTTCGGGAAATCCAGACCTTTCCGATGTTGGAACGGGAGGAGGAGTTCATGCTTGCCAAGCGTTGGCGCGAGTATGACGATACCGAAGCCGCCCACCAGCTCGTTACCAGCCATCTTCGCCTCGTGGCGAAAATTGCCCGCAGCTATCAGGGCTATGGCCTGCCTCTGGCCGACCTGATCTCGGAAGGCAATGTGGGGCTTATGCGTGCGGTTAAGGGGTTCGATCCCGATCGCGGTTTCCGGCTTGCCACCTATGCCATGTGGTGGATCAGGGCGGCGATTACGGAATATGTCCTGCGTTCGTGGTCCATGGTTAAGATCGGGACTGTGGCGGCGCAGAAGAAGCTGTTTTTCGGTCTGCGCAAGATCAAGGACAAGCTTAAGATAATCGACGCCGGGGAATTGTCGCCGGAGCAGACGGCGCAGATTGCCGAAGCAATGGATGTGCCCGAAGCGGATGTGACCGTTATGAACCGCCGTCTTACGGCCGGTGATGTGTCCCTTAACGCGCCGTTGACCGGAGAGGACGCTACCGAACATCTAGATCTTTTGGTGGATGACAGGGCGGATCAGGAAACGCTTCTTCAGGAAAGCGAGGAAGGACAGTTGCGCAGCCGTATGCTGACCACCGCTCTGACGACGCTGAAAGACCGGGAACGCCACATTATTACCGAGCGTCGTTTGAAAGAGGAGCCCTCCACCCTGGAGGACCTTGCAAAGATCTATGGCATCAGCCGCGAACGGGTACGTCAGATCGAAGTACGCGCTTTTGAGAAGTTGCAAAAGACGATGCTTCATGATGCGCTTGAATCCGGAGCGCCGGCTGCTTCCTGAGCCAGCGTTGAACCTTTTCTTTCTTCGGTTGTAACGGCTTTTGCCGCGAATGCGATTCCAGATTTTTCTGCCAATAGTTCTGGGTTTTATTCTCTTGTCGGGCGATCTGTCCGCCATTGAAATACCGCAGGAGATGCCACGGGAGATACCGCAAGGCATTTCTGAATCCGTCACCGAGGATTCACAAGGGGAGCCCACGACCGTTTCTGAACCCCCTTCCTGGGGAAAGGGCATGCCCAAGGCGGGCATTCTTCGTGTGATTGATGTTTACAGCTGGCTGTTCGGTGATGAGGACGAGGAGAAGGATGAAACCGAGGATTCCGAAGCTCTCTCTTTCTTCGGCGCCACCGGAAACCTGCGCTCCTTCGATCTGATTGGGTGGCTGTTCGACAATGGCGATGACGAGCCGGAAAGTGAAGAAAGCGGTAATGATAAGTCACAGGAAAATACCGTTGCTGCCCTTCCCGATGACGAAAATATCCAGGTGTTCCCGCCACCCGTAACGGCGCCGTATTATGAGATTCTCTTCACGCCGTTGCGTTCTCCCCTGACGGCGGAAGGAAGGGGGGAAAACTTTGATCTTTATCTATGGTTTCTCACCGAATTGCCCGCGCGCCGGATAAACGCCAAACTGCGGGAGCTGACCGAAAAACAGCAGCGCTGAAAGTGGGTTTATGAAACAGGCAAGCCATGGTTTCACCATCCGCACGCCCGGCCGTGGCCTGACGGAAATCACAGGGGAAGTTGCCGGCTGGGTCACAGAGCAATCCATGAAAAACGGTTTGCTGACGGTTTTTTGCCGCCATACCTCGGCATCACTCGTCATCCAAGAAAATGCGGACCCGTCCGTTCTTCATGATCTCAATGATTTTTTTGAACGGGCGGTGGCCGATGATCTTTCTCTTTACCGACATACGGCGGAAGGGGCCGATGACATGCCCGCCCATATCCGCTCGGCATTGACCCAGAGTCAGCTTTCCATTCCCGTGGCCCAGGGCCGCATGGCTTTGGGTACGTGGCAGGGAATCTATCTGTTTGAACACCGCACCCACGGCCACGAGCGCAGTTTGGCGCTGCATCTGATGGGGGAATAGTTCAGAGCGGGTTAGCCCTGACCCGCTCTAGGCCCAGGGAAAGGGCTGAGGACCGCCGTAATCCCCGATATAGCTGATATGTGTGACAAGGCCGGTCTCAGGCCGCCAGAGATGGAGGCAGCAGGCCGGAGGCTCGTGGGTCCATTGCGCCAGAGATTCCCCCCCTAGGTTCAGGGCTACTTGGAAGCCGGGAGACGGCGCCGTGCACACCACCGTTGCATGCCAGCGCAGATGTACCGGTCGGTGCAGGTGGCCGCAGATGATGCGCTCCACCTGGGGATGACGCTCCACCACGGCTCCCAGAGCATCGGCATTACCGCACATCATGGCGTCCATATGGGCGATGCCGGAAACATAAGGTGGGTGATGCATCATGATCATTGTCGGTCGCGAGGGGGATTCGCCCAGGCGTTCATCGAGCCAGGCGATCTGGGCATCGTCCAGCCATCCCCCGGGTTCGCCGGGCACCAAGGTGTCGAGGGCGATGAGACGGAGCGGATAGTCTTCCACGGTGTAGCTTAGGAAATCTCCATCCCCGCCCGCGGATTCGGGAAAATATCCCTGGTCCGCGAAGGTCGCCCGCAGGGCGATGCGGTCGTCGTGATTACCCGGGATGAGAAAAACCGGACAATGGAGAGGCGCCAGAAGCTCGCGCAGATAGGCATATTCCTCCCGGCTGCCCTTATCGGTCAGGTCACCGGTGGCGACAACAATGTCGGAGTGCGGATCAAGGGAGGAAAGATGGTCTATACAGTTACGCAGCAACGCGCCCGTATCAATTTTAGCGAAGGGCTGGTCTCCCTTCACATCCGAGGGGAGCTTGAGATGCATATCGCTGATCTGGGCGATAATCATGAGCAGGGAAGGGGCGGCCGCGCCAGCTTCTATTTGTCGTAGGAGACGATGGAAGTAAAGGGGACATCGAGTTTGTCCCGGCCGTTGAGGAAGGTCAGCTCGATCAGACAGACCGCACCCATGACTTCCGCACCCACCTGACGGAACAGGTCGACACTGGCGGCCATGGTGCCCCCGGTGGCTAGAAGGTCGTCAAGGACAACAATCTTTTGCCCGGGCTCCACACAGTCGGCCTGCACCTCGATGGTGTCGGTGCCGTATTCAAGGTCATAGGTGAAGGGAATGGTTTCTCCGGGGAGCTTCCCCTGTTTACGCACCATGGTGAACCCGCAACCCAGTTTCAGCGCCAGCGGCGCCGCCATAAGAAAACCGCGAGATTCGATTCCGGCCAGAATATCTGGATTGTACTGCCGCACAGAGGCCGCCATCCGTCCCATGGCCACCTGCCAGGCATCGGGATGCGCCAGAAGGGTGGAAATATCATAGAAGAGAACCCCCGGCTTGGGAAAATCAGGAATTGCGCGGATATGGTCTTTCAGGTCCATGTAAGGGAAATTCCACCGGCTGTGATTGAGATCACGGGATTATGCGGGAGCATGGTAGCCTCTGAGCGGCTTCCAGGCAATTTCCGGAAGAGGGGGTAATTGCGGAAAACCGGGGCTACAGCAAACCCAAACGCCTCCTATTTGCAGTGCGTACCGGAATCGGGCAGGCTCTGGGGCGATTTTTCGGGAAACGGGAACCCTTATGATGGATGAACAGAAAACAACCCTGACCACGAGAATCATGGCGGCCATGATCGTCGGTGCGCTGCTTGGCGTCTTTCTCAGTCTCCAGAGCCCTGAATCGCCGTTTGTTCAGGAGTTCCTCGTGGAAGGCGTATTCAGCGTCATCGGTACCGTTTTCATTTCCGCCCTAAAGATGCTGGTGGTTCCCCTGGTTTTCGTTTCCCTTGTCTGCGGGGTCACTTCGCTCGGAGATATAGGCGCGCTGGGCCGTATCGGGTGCAAGGCACTGGTTTTGTATCTGCTGACCACAGCTCTTGCCATTACCATCGCCCTGGTCTTGGCGGTGTCAGTTTCGCCTGGAGGGGATTTCATCATCAGCGGCAGGGGAGAAAGCTTCATACTAAGTCCGCCGCCGCCTCTTTCCCAAGTGCTGACGGATCTGGTGCCCAGCAATCCCATCGCCGCTCTGGCGGACGGCAACATGTTGCAAATCATTGTCTTTGCCATCCTCTTCGGGATTTCCATGACTCTTGCCAGGGAACACAGTGGCCGGATCATAGATTTTTTCGGTGATCTTAATGGCATCATCATGAAAATGGTGGAGCTGATCATGCATCTGGCCCCGATCGGGGTTTTCTGCCTGATCGCAAGGACATTTACTCTTCAGGGGGTCGATGTGATCACGCCCCTGGCAGGGTATTTCATGGTTGTCATAGCCGCCCTGCTGCTTCACGCCGGGGGTAGTTTCAGCTTGTTGCTAAGGCTGGCCGGAGACCTCGACCCCCTGATTTTTTTCAAGAAACTGCGCGCTGCCATGGCCTTTGCCTTCAGCACCGCCAGCAGCAACGCCACCATTCCGGCGACCCTGAGGGCAGTCGAAACCAGGCTGGGGGTGAAAAATTCCGTTGCCGCCTTCACCGTGCCGCTGGGCGCCACTATCAATATGGACGGCACCGCCATCATGCAGGGAGTGGCGACAGTGTTTATCGCTAATGTTTATGGTATCGGGCTGGGGATGGGTGATTTCGTTACCATCGTCCTGACCGCGACCCTAGCTTCCATCGGCACCGCGGGGGTGCCTGGAGTGGGGCTGATCATGCTGACCATGGTGCTGACCCAGGTGGGGCTTCCGGTGGAGGGCATTGCCCTGATCATCGGCGTCGACCGTTTGTTGGACATGGTCCGCACGGCGGTGAACATCACCGGCGACGCCACCGTGACCTGCCTTATCGCTAAAAGCGAGAATGCCCTTGACCGGGACATGTTCAACGACCCGGCGGCAGGCGTGGCAAGGGATTGATTCCAGGTGATGGCCCGCGGGTCTTTCCGGACGGCTGGCTCAAACAAAACCCGCAGCCTTTCAGGGCTGCGGGTTATTTTTGCTTTTATCGTAGTCGCAAAGCTACTGCGTCACCGACTTAAGATAAGCGATGATATCCTTGCGTTTGTTTTCTTTTTTGATGCCGGGGAACTGCATCTTGGTGCCCTTGACCATTTTCTTTGGATTGGCGATCCATTCATCCATGGTGGCGTCGTCCCAGGTGATGCCGGATCCTTTCAGGGCACCGGAAAACTTATATCCCTCTGAACTACCGGCCACGCTACCGAAAACGCCGTGCAGGTTGGGTCCGACCTTTTTCTTTTTATTATCGGCTTTGACGGCGTGACATATCGCACATTTCTTGAAGGCCTTCTTGCCTTTCGCCACGTCTCCGTCGGCCAGGGCGGGGCCCACGCCGCTCGCCATCAACATGGCGCCAGCGAAGGCAATAGTTATAATTTTTACTTTGGACATCAATCACTCCACATTGAATGTTAGCTGTATGAACAAAATCTGCGGTCACTATCGCATGCGCATCCGCCGGGGCACAACCGGTCTTGGGGCGACTTTACGACGCAGTCAAACGGTTTCGCTAACATCCCACGTTTTCATAATATTATGGCATTTTTGCGACCTTTTCCTTGCATCTGGTGCGGCACGCACCTAACTCTTGACAGTTGGATAACTAGTTTTTTATGGTCTTGTTCCCTTGCCCCATGTGCCTACGAAAATTGAGGGTTTCCAAGCATCTCGGGTCCGATGTGTGAGGTGTATTTTAGCATCATGCATGTTTGAATCGACATCACGTAAGCCAAGGAGTTCCAGCAATGGCTTTGATTATCACTGAGGAATGCACGAACTGCGATGCATGCGTGCCGGTTTGTCCTAACGAAGCGATCAGCGAGGGGGATGACATCTATGTGATTGAACCCGATCTCTGCACCGAATGCGTGGGACATTTTGAGGAATCGCAATGTGTCGAGGTCTGTCCAGCCGATTGCATTCCCAAGGACCCCAATCACGTTGAGACCCAGGAAGCACTGATGGCGAAATACGAGAAACTTACCAGTTGACACAAATCCCGCCGGGTTTTCCCTGCGGGGGAAACAATTTTCTTGTTTTTTAACCGGTGGAACGGGATAAGGGAGGCCGCTTTCCGGCAAGGAACAGACGATTCAGACCGCAGATATCAGATTACGGAAATTTTAATCCGGCAGACGCATCCGGATGCAGTACACACTCCCGACACAGGTTGATCCAGGCTACGGGCACCATAGGGCCTCGTTATTCTTGTGTTCATATGGCCACGGCTGGTACGGAATGAAAGGGGGAGCCTAATATATGACAAAATGGGTTTACAGCTTTGGAGACGGCTCGGCCGAGGGCGAGACGACCATGCGCAATCTGCTCGGCGGCAAGGGCGCTAACCTTGCCGAAATGAGCAATCTCGGCCTTCCCGTGCCTCCGGGGTTTACCATTACGACGGAGGTTTGCACCTATTACACAGAAAACGACGGAGCCTATCCCGAAGGCCTGAGGGAGGAGATGGACAGTATGATAGGGGGGATCGAAAAGATCACCGGCTGTGTCTTCGGTGATCCTGAAAATCCGCTTCTTCTGTCGGTGCGTTCCGGCGCCAGGGTTTCCATGCCGGGGATGATGGATACCGTGCTTAATCTCGGCCTCAATGACGAAACCGTCAAAGGACTGGTGGAGCGTTCTGGCGATTCCCGTTTCGCCTATGACAGCTATCGCCGTTTTATCCAGATGTATGGCGACGTGGTGATGGGGGTTAAGCACGAGCATTTCGAGGAAATTCTCGACCAGCATAAGAAAAAACACGGCCTCAACCAGGACACGGAGTTGAGCGGCGAGATTTGGCGGGATGTGGTTAAGGATTACGAGGCCCTGGTGGAGAAGGACCTAGGAAAGCCTTTTCCCCAGGATGTAAATGACCAACTCTGGGGCGCCATCGGCGCCGTTTTTGGAAGTTGGATGATCCCCAGGGCCGTGGAATACCGGCGTATCCATGACATCTCCGGCGATTGGGGCACGGCGGTCAACGTCCAGGCCATGGTGTTCGGAAACATGGGTGATGACTGCGCCACGGGCGTGGCCTTTACCAGAAATCCCTCCCATGGCGGCAAGGAATTCTACGGTGAGTTTCTAATTAACGCCCAGGGCGAGGACGTGGTGGCTGGCATCCGTACGCCTAACCCGCTGACCGATCACGCCAAGAATTCCCACGACTCTGATTTGCCCTCCATGGAAGAGAGCATGCCCGATATTTTTGCTCAGCTGAACGAGGTGCGCAGCAAGCTCGAACTCCATTACCGCGAGATGCAGGACGTGGAGTTCACGGTTCAGAAACACAAGCTGTGGATGCTCCAGACCCGTACCGGAAAGCGCACCGCGGCTGCGGCACTGAAGATCGCCGTGGACATGGAAGAGGAAGGACTGATCTCGAAAAGCGAGGCCCTGAAGCGCGTCGACCCCGTTTCCCTGGAGCAGCTTCTCCATCCCATGATCGACCCCAAGGCCGATCGCAACGTCATTTCCAAGGGCATGCCGGCCTCCCCCGGCGCCGCTCATGGCGCGGTCATGTTCACCGCCGACGCGGCCGAGGCCCATGCTGCCAAGGAGCCGGTGATTCTGGTCCGCGTGGAAACCAGCCCCGACGATATCCACGGCATGAACGCGGCCAAGGGTATTCTCACCACCCGTGGCGGCATGACCAGCCACGCCGCAGTGGTTGCCAGGGGCATGGGTCGCGCCTGTATCTGTTCGGCCCAGGGTATCGTCATTGACGCCAAGGCCGGATCCATGACGGTCCATGGCGCCACCATCAAGGAGGGCGACAAGATCACCATCGACGGCAGCACCGGCGAGGTTATGCTGGGCGAGGTGGAGACCATCGAGCCCGAGCTTTCCGGTGATTTTAGCAAGATCATCGAATGGGCCGATGAGGTGCGCCGCATGAAGGTGCGCACCAACGCAGAAACCCCGACCGATGCCAAGACCGCTCGCCATTACGGCGCCGAAGGGATCGGACTGTGCCGCACCGAGCACATGTTCTTCGACAAGGACCGTATCATCGCTGTGCGCGAGATGATTATGGCCGAGGATGAGGAAGGCCGCCGTGAGGCGCTGTTCCGGCTGTTGCCCATGCAGCGCCAGGACTTCATCGAACTGTTCGAGATCATGGACGGCCTGCCGGTGACGATCCGGCTGCTCGACCCACCGCTCCATGAGTTTCTGCCCCATGAGGCCGAGGACATCACGGCCTTTTCCAAGGCCACCGGCGTCACCCCCGAGACCGTGGCGCAGCATGTGGAGCGACTCAAGGAGTCCAATCCCATGCTCGGCCACCGTGGCTGCCGTCTCGCCATCACCTATCCCGAAATCAGCGAAATGCAGGCCCGGGCCATCTTCGAAGCCATCAGGGAAGTGACCAAGGACGGCGGCGTGGCGGTGGAGCCCGAGATCATGATCCCCCTGGTGGTGGACGAAAAGGAGTTCAACCTCTTGAAGAACGTGATCGACGCCGTGGCTGAAGAAGTCTTCCCCGATGCGGATTCACGCCCCCCCTACAAGGTGGGCACCATGATCGAAATTCCGCGCGCCGCCCTGCGTGCCGGCCAGATTGCAGAGACCGCTGAATTTTTTAGCTTCGGCACCAACGACCTGACCCAGACCACGTTTGGCCTGTCCCGTGACGATTCGGGCAATTTCATCCCCGCCTACCGCGACAAGGGGGTTTTCGAGCGCGACCCCTTCGTCAGTCTCGACGTGGATGGCGTGGGCGAGCTGGTTGCCATCGCCGCCGAACGCGGCTGCGCCACGCGCAAGGACCTCAAGCTCGGCATCTGCGGCGAACATGGTGGCGATCCCGATTCCATTGCTTTTTGCGAAAAGGTGGGTCTCGATTACGTTTCCTGTTCGCCGTTTCGCGTTCCTACCGCCCGTCTAGCGGCGGCCCAGGCGGTGCTGGAGCAAGAGGACGAGAAGGCCTAGTCGCCTTCTCCTTCTCCCTCTCCTTCCTCGCCTTCAATGGGCAGGCAGAGCTCCGCCATTTTGTCGTAGACGGCGTGGCGTTTGCGCAGGTTGTATTCGGCTGCGGCTACCAGCTTATCGAAGCGTTCGGGATCGCGCCGCTTGACCATGGCGAACCGGTTTTCTGTCAGGAGGTAGTCGGTGAGAGAGATGGTGGGCGGCTTGCTGTCGATCTTGAGTGGTTTCTCGCCGCTCTCAAACCGCCGCGGATCGAAGCGGTAGAGAGGCCAGTAGCCGCTCTGTACCGCCAGTTCCATCTGGCCCAGGCTCTCCGACAATTCGTAGCCATGTTCGATACAAGGCGAGTAGGCGATAACCAGCGAGACACCGTCGTAGGATTCGGCTTCCTTGATGGCGTTGACGGTCTGGGTGTCGCGGGCGCCGTAGGCGCATGAGGCCACATAGACGTTGCCGTAGGCCATGGCCATGAGGCCGAGGTCCTTCTTGGGCAGCAGCTTGCCGGCGGTGGCGAACTTGGCCGCCGCTCCCATGGCAGTGGCCTTGGACTGTTGGCCGCCGGTATTGGAATAGACCTCGGTATCCATGACCAGGATGTTCACGTCCTGGCCTGAGGCGATAACGTGGTCGAGGCCGCCATAGCCGATGTCGTAGGCCCAGCCGTCGCCGCCGAAGATCCACACGTTCTTGCGCACCAGATAATCGGCGAGCTGGGTGAGGCGGGTGGCGTCCTGGCTCTTGATCTTGGAAATTTTCGAGCGCAGGGCCTCCACGCGCTTACGCTGTTCGATGATGCCGGCCTCGTCGCTCATGTCGGCTTCGAGAATCTCGGTCACCAGCTTGTCGCCAATCTTCGAGGCCAGCTTGGTGGCCAGCCGGGCGGCCTGGCCGGCGTGCTGGTCCAGCGCCAGCCGCATGCCCATGCCAAACTCGGCATTGTCCTCGAATAGCGAGTTAGACCAAGCTGGGCCGCGTCCCTCGCAGTTAGTTGTATAGGGCGTGGTCGGTAGGTTCCCGCCGTAAATAGTCGAACATCCGGTGGCGTTGGCGATGATGGAGCGATCACCGTAGAGTTGTGTAATTAATTTTATATACGGTGTTTCACCACAGCCGGCACAGGCTCCGGAGAATTCGAACAGGGGTTCGGCAAACTGCGACATCTTCACATTGCGCTTGAGAAGGGTGCGGTCGGCCTCGGGGATGTCGAGAAAGAAGTCCCAGTTTTCCGCTTCCGGTTCGCGCAGCGGCGCATGGGGCACCATTTCCAGCGACAGGCGCTCGGGATTTTCCTTGTCCTTGCCGGGGCAGATTTTGACACAGAGCTCGCAGCCGGTGCAGTCCTCGGGCGCCACCTGGATGGAATATTTGATGTTGTCGCCGAATTCTTTGCCCTTGTAATCCATGGCCTGGAATGTTTCGGGCTGGTCCTCGAGTTTGTCCTCGCCATAGACCTTGATACGGATGGCGGCATGGGGACAGACGAAGGCACATTTGTTGCACTGGATACAGAGTTCGGGAATCCAGGTGGGAATTTCTGTGGCCAGGTTGCGCTTTTCCCATTGGGTGGTTCCAGACGGCCAGGTGCCGTCGGTGGGGAAGGCGCTGACCGGCAGAAGGTCGCCCTTACCGGCGATCATCATGGCCGTCACCTGTTTGACGAACTTGGGTGCCTTGTCTGGCACAACTGGCGGAATATCAAACTTAGAGGTGGCCTGTTTGGGAATGGAAACCCGCTGCAGATGAGCCAGGGTCTGGTCCACGGCAGCAAAGTTCTGGTCCACCACCTTTTTGCCTTTCTTGCCGTATGTCTTTTCAATAGCGCCCTTAATCTGAGCGATGGCTTCTTCACGGGGCAGGACGCCGGATATGGCAAAAAAACAGGTCTGCATAATGGTATTGATGCGCCGCCCCATACCGGTTTTTTCGGCTACCTTATGGGCGTCGATGACATAGAGCTTGAGCTTTTTGTCGATGATGGTCTGTTGGATCGACCTGGGCAGCTGGCCCCAGGCGTCCGTCTTGCCGTGGGTGGTGTTGAGCAGGAAGGTGGCGCCGGTGGCGGCGCGTTCCAGCACGTCGATGGTGTTGAGGAATGAAAACACATGGCAGGCCACGAATTCGGCCTTGTCGATCAGGTACGAGGACTGGATCGGGTTGGGGCTGAAACGCACATGGGAGGTGGTGACCGAGCCTGCCTTCTTTGAATCATAGACGAAATAGCCCTGAGCAAAATTGTCGGTATTTTCAGCAATGATCTTGATGGAGTTCTTGTTGGCGCTGACCGTGCCGTCGGACCCAAGGCCGAAGAATACCGCCCGCCTCACGCCCTCGGGCTCAGTGTTGAAGGATTCGTCCACCTTCAGAGAGAGATGGGTCACATCGTCGGTAATGCCGACTGTGAAGTGAGGCTTGGGCTTGTTCTCGTTAAGCTCGTCGAAGATAGCCTTGACCATGGCGGGGGTAAATTCCTTGGAAGACAGCCCATAGCGTCCACCGATGACCACCGGGTCCGTGGCGGCGGGACGCTGTCCGGCGGCCTTGGCCTTGGCCAACGCCGTGATAACGTCCATGTAGAGGGGTTCGCCAAGTGCACCTTGCTCTTTTGTCCTGTCAAGCACGGCGATGGAGCGAACGGTAGGCGGCAGGGAGGCGATGAAACTGTCCAGCGGGAAGGGCCGGAAGAGGCGGACCTTAAGCACACCAACTTTGCCAAGTCGGTGGTGGTCAGACCTCCGCCGATCACTTTTTTTCCCTTCCTTGTTAAGGTAGTCTACTGTTTCATGAACGGTCTCGGCACCCGAACCCATGATTATTATTATGCGCTCGGCTTCCGGATCGCCTGTATAATCGAACAGGTTGTAGCGCCGTCCGGTCAGGGTGGCAAACTGGTCCATGACCTCTTGGACGTGGTCGGGGCAGACGGTGTAAAAGGAATTGCGCGATTCCTGCATCTGGAAAAAGGTGTCAGGATTATGGGCGGTCCCACGTACTACCGGTTTGTCGGGATTTAGGGCCCTGTCACGGTGGGCGGTGATCAGCTTTTCGTCCATCATGGCGCGCAAGTCGTCGTTGCTAAGTTCCTCGATCTTGGCCACTTCGTGAGAGGTACGGAAACCATCGAAGAAATGGAGGAAAGGGATGCGCGAGCGCAGGGACGCGGCCTGGCCGATGCAGGTCATGTCGTGGGCTTCCTGGACCGAGCCGGAAGCCAGCAGGGCGAAGCCGGTCTGGCGGCAGGCCATGACGTCGGACTGGTCACCGAAAATGGAGAGACCGTGGGTGGCCACGGTGCGGGCCGAGACGTGCATGCAGTAGGACGTCATTTCGCCGGCGATCTTGTACATGTTGGGGATATAGAGGAGCAGGCCCTGGGAGGCGGTAAACGAGGTAGTGAGCGCGCCGGTTTGGAGCGCGCCGTGAACCGCACCCGCGGCGCCGCCTTCGGACTGCATTTCGATAACGGTTGGAACCGAGCCCCAGATGTTCTTGCGCCCGTTGGCCGACCACAGATCGGCCATTTCTCCCATGCCGGACGACGGCGTGATGGGATAGATGGCGATGACCTCGTTGGTGCGGTGGGCCACCGAGGTGACGGCTTCGGCGCCCTCGAAGGTGGCTACATTGGGTTTGACTGCCGCCTTGGCCTTGCGGGAGCCTTTTTTGAGTGCCTTTTTACCCGTGGATGGCTTGGTGTTTCCGTTTTCGGCGGCGCTTCTTTTCTTTGCCATTTACCCCCTACTTTCTTTTTTACGAGTTTCTGGTAGAGATCATGGGGAAGATGTTTCTAGCATATTTTCTGGGATTTTTACCAGTCAGCTGAACTTCTCGTGAGAAGTGATGATGGGAAATCTGATGTCTGCGATGCAATGACATATTCGTCTGGACGCTGATGAAACCATGCGTAAAATGCGTCTTACCAAAAGCCATTCTTTAAAGCCATTCTAAGGAATGACAAGATACTACATTATTTTTTGCATCGCAACATAAATGTTCAGTGTGATCGGTAAAATAACAGGTAAAATGACATTGCAATTGCACAAATTTTGTCAATAAAGGCTGAGAATGAAGAAAAAACATAGGAAAAATTAACTATGACAAAAATATTACTTGGCCACGATCTGGCCTTCGAGGACCTTTACGACCGTGAGGGACTGCAGCGGGTCGATGCGTTGTTCCTGGAACATCTGGGCGCGGTGGACAAGGAACTGTGCAAGCGGTTGCTGGCCGCCCGCGCCGCGCCGGACAAGCTGGAACGACCCGACGAATCCAACCTTCTTGTGGAGGTGGCGCCCCATCTCGAGGATTTTCTGAGCGATCTCTTTTCCGTTACTCCCGCCCTGCGGGAACTGGCCAAGCGCGACAATGCGCTGGCGGGGGTCCAGACCTGCAAGCGCCAGTTCGTGCAGCGCCGCGCCGCCAAGGCCCATAGCACCGAAGACGCAGAGGGATTCGATGGGCCGGCGCTGGGGGCTGAACTGGCCGGGAAATTCGGCTGCACCGGCGGCGACTTCGACCAAATAACCTTCGCCAAGAACGTGCTCGACTGGCTCGAGGACGAGGAGGCCAACGCCGAAGCCATCGATCTGGCCGAACGCTACGCCGCCTGGGCCGGACATACCAGGGCCGGGCAGAAGCGCCACGAGAAAGATGTTCTGTTCCATCTCATTGAAAAACTTGATCATTTCAATCTGGTGTCGACGTCGAACGAAACCATGGACAGCGTCACCGCCATGAAACAGCCCGAGGGCAAGCCGCTCTACCGCCGCGACGGGTTTTCCCTGACCGATGAGGGCATGGATTACGTAGGTGCCTATGATCACGCCAATTACTGTGTCATCTGCCACGACCGCGGACGCGATTCCTGTTGCGTCGGTGCCCGCGATAAGAAGACCGGAGATTTCAAGGATAACCCGCTGGGGGTCTCGCTTATCGGCTGTCCCTTAGACGAGCGCATTTCCGAGATGCATCAGGTCAAGATCGACGGCTATACCTTGGCTGCCCTGTCCATCATTGCCGTGGACAATCCCCTGGTGGCGGGTACCGGGCATCGTATCTGCAACGAGTGTTCCAAGGCCTGCATCTTCCAGAAACAGGAGCCGGTGGAAATTCCCCAGGTGGAAACCCGTATCGTCAAGGACGTTCTGGCCCTGCCCTGGGGATTCGAGATTTACAGCCTGTTGACGCGCTGGAACCCGCTTAATTTCAAACAGCCCCTGCCGCTGCCCGAGACCGGGTACAAGATTTTGATTGTGGGGCTGGGGCCGGCGGGATTCACGCTGGGGCATCATCTGATGAATGCCGGCCACAGGGTGGTGGCCGTGGATGGCCTCAAGATCGAACCCGTGGACCCGGATATTTCAGGCGTGACCGCCGCTGGCGAACACACGGCCTTCAAGCCGATCGAGGATATTTCCGAGCTTTACGAGAACCTCGACGAGCGCGCTATGGCCGGGTTCGGCGGCGTTGCTGAATATGGAATCACCGTGCGTTGGGACAAGAATTTCCTCAAAGTGCTGCGCCTGTTGGTAGAGCGGCGCGGGCTCTTCACTATGTTCGGCGGCGTGCGTTTCGGCAGTTCCATCACCGAAGAATCGGCCTTCGCCATGGGATTCGACCATATCGCTATGTGCGCGGGCGCTGGCAAGCCCACTTATCTTTCCGTTCCCAACGGCCTTGCCCGCGGCGTGCGCCAGGCCTCCGACTTTTTGATGGCTTTGCAGTTGACCGGCGCCGCCAAGAAGGCAACCGTCGCCAATCTGCAGCTGCGGCTGCCCGCGGTGGTGATCGGCGGCGGTCTAACGGCTATCGATTCGGCCACCGAAGCCATGGCCTATTACGTACGCCAGGTGGAGAAATTCCGCGAGCGCTATGATGTTCTGGTGAGGGAAAATGGTGAAAAGGCGGTGCGCAGCCTTTACAACAAGGAAGAGGCGGAAATTGCTGACGAATTTCTGGCCCACGCCAAGGACGTGGAGGAAGAACGCAAAACGGCGGAAAAGGAGAGGCGCGAGGTCCATTTCGCCGAGTTGGTCAAACAGTGGGGCGGTGTCACCATCGCCTATCGCCGGCGCATGATCGACTCGCCCAGCTATACCCTCAACCATGACGAGATCAAATATGCCTTACGCGAGGGCATCCGCTTTGCTGAGTTGTTGGCGCCGGCAGCCGTCGAGGTGGACGATCACGGCCATACCAAGGCGATCCGCCTGGCGCGTCAGGAAATCGGTGAGGACGGACGGCCCAAGCCCACGGGCGAGGAAGTAACCCTGCCTGCTCGCGCCATTTTGGTGGCTGCTGGCACCCAGCCCAACACCACCCTGGCCCGCGAACATCCCGGCTTCGCTGAGATGAACGGTAAATACTATCAAGCTCTGGACGAGTCGGGGAAACCGGTGGAGCCCGAATGGTCGGCCAAGCCGAGCGAGGTCCACTCATTGATTAAGATCACCGGGGACAACCATTCCATCAGCTTCTTCGGCGACCTTCACCCTTCTTTCGCCGGCAACGTGGTAAGCGCCATGGCCAGCGCCAAGAAGGGATTTCCAGTGGTGCAGAGGGCCCTGGAGCGCAATCTCCCTTCCAAGGTGGAAGCGGGCGCCTTGATGGCCGATCTCAATGCCGGACTGCGCGCCACCGTGCATGAGGTTCTCCGCCTCACGCCTAATATTGTCGAGGTGGTGGTGTATGCGCCCATGGCCGCGCAGGCATTCAAGCCAGGGCAGTTCTTCCGCCTCCAGAACTACGAGAGCCACGCCCTGCGGGCCAACGGCACGACCCTGACCATGGAAGGGATCGCCCTGACCGGGGCCTGGGTCGACCGCGACAAGGGGCTGGTTTCGGTGATCGTTCTCGAAATGGGCGGATCATCGAATCTGTGTATCCATCTCAAGCCTGGCGAGCCAGTAGTCCTGATGGGTCCCACGGGCGCGCCCACGGAAACGCCGAAAGACGAGACGGTGATGCTAGTGGGCGGCGGCCTCGGCAATGCGGTGCTGTTTTCCATCGGCCAGGCCTTGCGCGAGGCCGGTTCCCGTGTGCTCTATTTCGGTGGCTACAAGAAGATGGTGGACCGCTATCACGTGGAAAACATTCTCAAGGCCGGCGACACCATCGTCTGGTGCTGTGACGAGGAACCCGGATTCGAGCCCACCCGCCCTCAGGACAAGGCAGTGGTCGCCAATATCGTCGAATCCATCAAGGCCTATGGCGACGGTAGCCTGGGTGAGACCGATATCCCCCTGGGCGAGGTCGATCGTATTATCGTCATCGGCTCGGACATGATGATGAATGCGGTGGGCAAGGCCCGCTATGGCGTTCTTGGGGGACTCTTCAAGCCCGAACACGTGGCCATCGGCAGCATTAACTCGCCCATGCAGTGCATGATGAAGGAAATCTGCGCCCAGTGCCTGCAGCGCCACGAAAATCCCAAAAGCGGCGAGGAGGAGATCGTTTTTTCCTGTTTCAACCAGGACCAGGAGCTGGACCAGGTGGATTTCGAATGCCTCCATTCACGCCTGTTGCAGAACGGCGTTCACGAGAAGCTGACGCGGCAATGGATATCCCATTGCTTCGAGCTTCTAGAAGAGGGTAAAGGCGAAAGAGCGGCGTCTTAGAACCGCTCATGGCACCGGGTCAAACAGTACGCGCCTGCGTGCCTCGCGCCGGACAACTGGCGGGACGCTTTGCGGCCTGGCATGACTTTCGGCGATTTCAGGGGAATAAGCGCCCTGGGGAACAAATACCCTGAAACGAAACCGCTCTAGCGGTCGAAGATCAGGGCCTCGCCGCGATTGAGTTCGATGGAATCACCGCTCCAGCGGTGATAGCTCCCACCGATCCAGGAATCCTTGATTGGCAGGCCGAGATCGTGCAGATGGCGCAGATACAGCCGCAGGAAGTTGGGGCGATAGCTGCAGGCATAGGTGAAGGTGGGCAGCATTTCCGCATCCTCCATGGAGACAATGGTGCCGCGCTTCATGGCTGCGCCGTTGCGCTGGCCCATTTTCCCGAGAACGATAACAGTGCCCGCCAGCATGCCGACTCCGGTGAAATCACCGGAATTACCGCCGATGGCGATAAGACCGTCGCGCATGGTGTTGCCTATCTCGTTTCCGGCATTGCCGTGGACGATGATCTCGCCGCCGGTGACGCCAACCTGGCCGCCACGATAGGCACAGCCCACCATATGGCCGGCATTGCCCTTGACGATAATGCGGCCGCCCGACATTTCCGGCCCCACCCAGTTATCGGCGTTCTTGGTGACGACAATCTCGCCGCCCGACATGGCCACGCCTACGTGCTGGCCGATACTTCCCTTGATGAGGATACGCCCCTTCGACATGGCGGCGCCCACCATCTTGAAGCGCGAGGTGTCACCTTCGAGTCGAATTTCGCCGTTGCTTTTGCCTGTGACCTTGAAGAAATCGCCCACAGTGGTGGTTTCGTTGCCGTGATGGACGGGCAGTGCGGCGATATCCTTAAGCCCGAGGCCCTCCATTTTATCGGGACAGATGGATTCAGCCTCCACCGGCACGGTGGGTTTCTTCTTCAGGGTCAGTTTCAGACTCATGAGGGGTTCTCCTAAGCCACCTTGCCGCCCACCAGCCCATGCAGGCCGATGTGGTACTTGCCGAGGTCGCCGCCGTAATTGCCGGCGCTGATCTGTTTGATTCCAGGTTTGACGGCGGCGTGCAACCCGCGCTGCATGGCCTCTTCCACGGCTTTCAGGTCGAGCCCATCGATGACGATCTCGAGCACGCAGCCGACGCCCTTGGCCACGTTGGTCTGTGGGACAAAGCCGCGCAGGGTGGGGCAGTAGGCCTGGTTGGAGGAGGCGGGTAGTTCCTTGTATTTGGAGCCCACCTTGGAGCCCGAACGCACCACGCCGCCGGGGAAGGGCAGGATCACGCCCGGCACCTCACGCATGGCCGCGGTAGCTGCCTTCGCCGCGCTCAGGCAGGCGGCGGAACTGGCTCCCGAGATAAGGATGTTGCCGCCGCCAACGGCCGCCTGGACGCCGAAACGGTCGGCCACCACGAATTCCCCATCCATCACCGGAATCCGCCAGAAGCGGGCACCGTCGAGGCGTTTGCCGATCTGGTAGCCGTCGCCGAAATAGCGCAGCTTGCCGCCGACGACGATGTTTTTCTTGGCTTCGAGGCCGTTGAAACAGGCCGTGGTGGGGCAGGTCATGACGCATTGGCCGATACGCTCCACCAGTCGGTTGGCAACCCCGTCGGGGTCGAAGGCGAACAGCAATACGCTAACCCCGGGGCGTCCGTCGGGGGTTTCGTCTGGTGACAGCACGCGCTCCACACCGGCCTCGCACTTGCAGCCGATGACCGAGGTGGCGAATCCGGTAACCGACCGCGCCGCCGCGTCGGCCCATTCCGGGGCGTCGGCGGTGATGATCATCCGCGTGCCCCACATTTCAAAGGCTTCCGCGAAGGTGTCGACGATTTCGGTGCTTTTGATACGCATGTTGCCTGTTGTCCGGGTTATCTACTGTTTTGCGGTGGGAACGACTTCGTGGCGGGGGATGTAATGGTCGCTCACCGCGTAGTTATCGAATTTGATGGTGTAGAAATCCTCCACGAAGGGACGGATCACGTCCTTGATGCCCTCGTCATAGCCGGGGGCCACGTGAAGAATCTTGCCCTCGTGATTATTCCTGAATTCGTGGTTGTCGATGATGAGGTGGCCACTCTTGAGGACATAGCGCGGGGCGCTGAACATGAGTTCCTTGTCCTCGTGTTCGTCATAGATGGTGATATCGGCGTCGGCGCCCGGCCCGAGGTGGCCCTTGTTTTTGAGGCCGAGGATGCGCGCCGGCCCGGCGCGGGTGACGATGGCGATTTCCTGGAGGGTGTATTCGCGCTCCATATGGTGGCCACGCTTGATCTTGGCCACCGCCTTCTGGTTCACCGAATCCATCTGTTGTTTGCGGAACTCGCGGTCCATCAAAGTGCGAATTAGGCGCGGGTAGCTGGTGAAGGTGCCACCGTTGGGATGGTCGGTGGATAGCACCATGCGCCACGGGTCCTTCGACAGCAGGAACAGCTCGAGCCCGATGGCCCATTGCAGGGCATGGGTATAGACCTGTTCCTGGTAGGCGAAGGGGATGATGCCGCAGCCGCTCTCGCATTCGGTGTCGGCGTTGACCCAGCGCTGGTCGTTGCTGTAGCGGGTTAGCATCCACGCCAGGGGCGCGTCCGCCGTCATGCTTGTGGAACGGCCGAACATGACCTGCCCCACATCGGCGGTGATGTTGGGGTTGTTGTTGATGTATTCGGCGATTTGAGGTGCCTTGGAGGTGGGATTTTCATTCGGCTTTCCGCCATAGCTGTGGAACTGGATATGGGTGATGTGGATACGGCGCCCACCGGTGGCCTTCATGGTCTCCAGCGTGGTTTTGTAGTTACCGCTGTGTCCCAGATTATTGCAATGGATATGCACGGGATGGGGCAGGCCAAGATCCTCCACGGTATTGACCATGGAGGTAATGATCTTGCGCGGGGTGAGCTGTTCGTAGCCGTCGATTTTATCGTTCAACTGCGTGATGGTGGCGTTGCGGTGCCCCTTCCAGGGCTCGTCGCCGCCGGGATTGACCAGCTTCGTGGTATAGGACTTGGTAGCGTTGAGCCACCAGGCCACGGCGTTGCGTATTTCCTCGTGGCGCCCCTCCTGAAGCATCTGGTAGAGCAGCACGTTGTTGCCCATGAGGATATAGAACCCCTTGTCTATGACGGGCGTATCATCGAATTCATCCAGCGTATGACGGGCGAGTAAAGGCGGCACGGCGGCTTCCATGGCCGTGGTGTAACCCATGGTGGCGTAACGGTATCCGGTGGTGAAGGTGGAGGGCACGGTGCCGCCGGTTCCCGAACGGGTGTTGATCTTTTTCAGATCGAGACGGTGGTGGACATCACGGCGGTGATCGTCGGGCTGGAGCTTGCGGGCGATATTGGCTTTGGCGCCGGCAATGTGGCAGTGGATATCGACACCGCCAGGCATGACCACCATGCCCTTGGCGTCGATGCATTTTGTCTTCGGTGGCACGCTTTTAACGATCTTGCCGTCCTTGATGCAAATATCGCGCGTTTTGCCATCTACATCATTGGCAGGGTCGTACACCCTTCCGTTGACGATACGGAGCGTAGATCCCATTTACGGTCTCTCTCTGATGATCTTGCTGATGGTTTTCCGGGGTAGGTGTAACCGTTATGCGGCTTTACGCCTCTTGTTGTTAGTGCCCTTGGTTTTTTTCCTGGTTTTGAGGAGTTGTTCAACGCGCTTGTAAATGGCGCGGATAACCTCTTCGTCGCTTGGGTATTTCGAGTCAAGGCAAGGCCGCAGTTCAATGGGCACGCCGTCGGAGCGATAGGCCGTGCCGCCGGTGTTGATGCCGTAATGGGACGTGGTAAAGGCGACCCGGGCCAGTTTGGCGGTATGGGTGAGTTTGGGGTCAAGCACGATCATAGGAATTTTCTTCATATGATCGATGGCGGCCTGGGTAAAATTGGAGCCCGGGTCGCTGGCCAGGATCAGCCCGGCATCGGCGTCGCCACGCACGAACATGTCGGTGGCCGTGAACTCGCCGGGATTGAATTTGGGATAGCCGCGGCTGAAATTCACACCAAAGGGATATCCGGTCTGCCAGGAAACCACTATATCAGCGCCGGTGACATTGCCGTGGCCGCGCATGGGGGTGGCGATGAAATGGGTATATTCATTGAGATCGGATGCCAGTGACAGTATGGCGGCGGAATTGAAATGGCGGCCACGGGTCATGGACAGTCCCATGCCGAAGAACAGCACGCCATAGCGGCAATTTTTCATGCGCTCCACGAGGTCTTTCATGGTTTCCAGGGAGACGCCGGTCCTCTTCTCGATATTGGGGTCCACATGGCGCCCCTTGACCAGGGCGCGCAACGCCCACAGCAGTTCGAAATCGGCGCCTATCTTGACCTGGATGAAAATATCGGCGACCGGTACGCTCTTGGTGCGGCGCACGTCAACGTTAACGATGGTGCGGTCTTTCTTGCGGTTGGGGGTGTACATGCCCTTGGCGGTGACGGCGTAGCGGGCGAAATGGCGGGGCAGGGATTCCGCCGGGTTGCCACCCCAATAGATGACCAGATCGGCGCGGTTCTTGATTTCGCCCAGGGTCGCCGTGCTTTCGCCTACACCCTGGAGCGCCATGCCTGTGGGGCCATGGCAGACTGAGGTTGTGGAATCAATGGTGCCGCCCACCATATCCACAAGGGCTACATTCTGGCGTTGCGCCTCGCAGGTGGTGTCGCTCATTCCGTAGAACATGGGAAAGCGCGCATTGGCCAGAATTTGCGCGGCTTCCTCCACACCTTCTTTCAGGGTAGCAGGCTTGCCGTCGATGAGGGCGAAGGGGCGGTCCTCTTCTTCGTGACTGAGGAACAAGGCCTTGCCCAGAACACAGGCGTTTTTGGCCTTAGTAATCTTCTTGGCGTCCATGTCCACGGTCAGAACCATGTCATCGCACAAACACCCGCAAAATGTACAGGTGGCATTCTCCACGGTTTTGATGTTGGCTTCCGATTTGGCTTCCGTTGCTGCGCCCATCTTTTCCAACCCCTTGTGAGTAAAATCCGCAAAATAATTTAGCGGCACGCGTCATTCGCGTCACCTCTAATTGACGCGCTCTAACTCCACTTCCAGATGCTTGGAGAGAGGCATGCCGCTCGCCCCTGTATCAGTGCCCATCAGTTTGCTGGTGGGAGGGCCATAGGCAATGAATAGAACGCCGGTGGGCAGGTCTTCGGTTTTGCGCCCCGTGCATTTTACCGTCGTCACGCCATTGGCCGAACGTAGCCTGACCTTGCAGCCGTCCTTCAGACCCAGCCGCGCCATATCCTCGACGTTGATTTCAACGGTGGTGGTGGCGTCGCGGTATTGTTTCTTGAACTTGCTTTCAAGTAGGCCCACACCCTGTTTCGTGGTGCGGCCCGGAATCAGTGTCATGGTTTCGGCCATGAATGTGCTCTCTCTACTATCCAATACAGGCTCCTTCAGGACATATAAAAGATATATGCCTTAAAGGACAAAATGCTGGGCATATTTTTGATATAGCCCCTCCCGCTACGGGAGAGAGTTATAGCGTCTGTTGCCCCGTTCGCAAAGGGCGCAAATGCATAGTGTGCCTTAAGAATTTTTCTGGCTAATATGGCCCCGCTCTGATGGCACGTGGCTTGGCGGTCCGCCAGGCGCGCCGCGTCTGTCCGGATGAACCGATTTACACCCATCAAAAGTTTCCGTAGGGGAAAGATATGCTCTTGGCTTAGGTTATGGGTATTCTGCGGAAATTCTACGAACAGAGAAAATGGCTGGAGGCAATGTCATGGAAATGGACGAAGAACTTAAGGCCAATGTCAAAAGGCAGAGCACATGGGTCAGATTGTTTTACATGATCCTTTTCGTTGTCTTCTTCAATGTGGCCGAACTGATGGCCGGGGTTGTGGTGGTGGTGCAGTTCCTGTCCAAGCTTCTGACGGGCGAGGCCAATGAACATCTCAGTGCTTTTGGGAAGAGTCTTGGTATCTATCTTTCCGAGACGACGTGGTTCCTCACTTTCCACAGCGAAAACATGCCCTATCCCTTCCGTCCCTGGCCCAGTAAGGTCGGGGGCAAGGCAAAGGTCACGGCGACCCGGAAAAAGGCGCCCGCCCGCAAGTCTGCGAAGAAGAAAAAATAAGACCATGAGCGGCGAGAACATCTCTGTTTCAGGTGGGGAAAACGCCCCCGGCGAGGTGCCGTCCCCGGAGTTGTCCATGGACGCGCCCGAACCGTGGGAGGACTGGGAAACCCGGCTCTGTCTGTGGAGCCTGGGGCTCGGCTTTACCGGTCTGGTGGTGCTGGGCGTTCTGGTCAACGTCTTTATTCTGTAAGGCGAAGCGCGCACTGGGGGATTATGGGGACGGAGATGGAGATGAGTCTCGGCCATGACGGCACACGCTGGGTTGCGCGGGGAGATTCGTTTGCGGTCAGCGGGCGCACCCTTGCTGATCTCGACGCGGAAGTGGCGGATGCCCTGCGCGCGGGGAATTGTGGGAAAGGAGCGCCGGTCACGGTGGCCATGGCTTTCGACTTCGCGGCCTTTCCGGTGTGGATGCGGCAATACGCCTCCCATTATTTCAACCGCAACGTAACCTTCGATCTGTGAGCGGGGGGGCGGCATGGTGATGAACCGAAGCTGGACCGCCGGCATGAGGGATAGCGAGGACTGGTGGGCGGTGTGGCTGGGGCTGGTCATGTTTGCTGCGGGGCTGGTTTCACTGGGCGGCGTCGACCTTGTGGGTTGGATGGCCAAGACCAAGACCTGGACTGATTTGGGCGAGGCCGTGGTGGTCAGCGGCAAGACCTATAGCGACTGGAACCCGTGGGCGGCGCTGGTCATGACCTATGCCATCTTTACCGGCCTGACCTGTGCCGGGGCCAGATCCATGGGTCTCGACGTGGGGCGCTTCCTCAAGGGCTGGACCGTGCTGTTCGTGATTACCTGGGCGGCGTGGATCATCGGCCACGAGGCCCATCTCGCCGCGCCCGTCAACAAGTGGGAGAAATACGGCATCACCTGGGGGCTCTCTTTGGGCGGCGGCGCATCCTATATCCTGGCGCTTATCATCGGGCTGATGATTGGCAATTTCTTCAAGCCTTTAGCGGCGTTCCTTTCTGAGGCGGCGAAGCCCGAATGGTTCATCAAGACCGCCATCGTCTATCTCGGAATCAAAGTGGGTCTGATGACCATGAAAGCCGCGGGGTTTGCCTTCGAGCTAGCGCTGGCCGGGGCCTGCGCCACCTTCGTCGCCTATATGCTGTTCTGGCCCATCGTCTATGCCGCCGCGCGGCGGCTGTTCCGCCTGCCCAGGGACTGGTCGGCGGTGCTGTCCTCTGGCATTTCTATCTGTGGCGTCTCGGCGGCCATCGCCACCGGTGGGGCAATCCGCGCCAGGCCGGTGATCGCCGTCATGGTGTCCATGCTTATCGTGGTCTACGCCATGCTGGAACTGATCGTTCTTCCCGGTTTCTACACGGCCGTGGCCCCGGATCAGCCCATCGTCAACGGCGCGGCCATGGGCATGACGGTGAAGACCGACGGTGCTGACGCGGCCGCCGGCGCCATCCTCGACGAACTGATGCGTGCCCGTGCCTCGCTTGGCGGTACCAACTGGGAGGAAGGGTGGATTCTCACCGCTTCGATCATGACCAAGCTGTGGATCGACATGTTCATCGGCGTCTGGGCCTTCGTTCTGGCCCTGATCTGGGTCTATCGGGTGGAGCGGTCTCCCGGTCAACCCACGGTGGGGCTGTCGGAAATCTGGTTCAGGTTTCCAAAATTCGTCCTGGGGTATGTTCTTTGTTGGTTCACCTATACCGGCATTGCCGTGTTCTGGCCCGACCTTATCGACGCTGCTAAGGTGGGGGCGGGCACGGTGCAAAGCTCCATGCGCAAGATGATGTTCATGCTCACCTTCGTCGCCATGGGGGTGATGACTGATTTTAGCAAGCTGCGGGGCATGGGGCGGCTGGCGCTGCTCTATGGGCTGGCGCTTGTGGTGGTGATCGCGCCGGTGGCCTATTTCGTGGCCTGGCTGTTCCATCACGGTATGGTGCCGCCGCTGGTGACGGAGTAGCCCTTCGCTGTGTGAGCGAAGGAGAGGGCATGGTGGTCATGTTCCACAACTACAAGATCGCCTATGGCGACGAAAAGGACGTGGCGGTGTTGGTGCTGGCGGACGATCCCCGGGGCTATACCATGGAAGTTGGCCCCCAAAATCTGATGCCGGTGGCGGTGGGCCCGGCGGTGCCAAAAAAGGCCATCGCCATCACCCAGACCGCTTATGCCACGTTCTATGAACGGTGCTATCATAACCTTGTCGGGGACCTTTTCAGGGACGAGGTGTCCCTGGCCAGGGCGCGATGACGCACCCGCAACTGGAGGCGGTAAGCACATGGGTGGCAAGGTGACCAAGTCCAATGACCAGTGGCGTGCGGAGCTGACGCCAGAGCAATACGGCGTCAGCCGCGAGAAGGGCACCGAGGCCCCCTTCAGCGGCGACTATGCCGAGAGTAAGACGCCAGGGATTTATGTCTGTGTCTGTTGTGGCCAGGAGCTGTTTTCGTCACAGACAAAATATGATTCGGGAAGCGGCTGGCCTAGCTTCTGGCAGCCTTTGTCCCCCGACAGCACGGCCACGAAGGTGGACGCCAGCCACGGCATGCGCCGCACCGAGGTTACATGCAGCCGTTGTGACGCCCATCTCGGCCATGTGTTCGATGACGGGCCGGCACCTACCCATCTGCGCTATTGTATCAACTCCGTCTCGCTCGACCTCAACCCCGGTCCTGAGACTGATACTGAAGAGGGCTAGCCCGCCATGTGCTCCATGATGTGTAGGGCCGTTCGCATCCACGAAACCGGCGGTGCGGAGGTTCTCAAATGGGAGGAGGTGCCGGTGGGCAAGCCCGGCCCCGGAGAGGCGCTGGTGCATCATGCGGCGGTGGGGCTTAACTATATCGACATTTATCACCGCAGCGGGCTCTACCCGCTGCCGGCGCTGCCCGCGGTTATCGGCATGGAAGGGGCCGGCATAGTAGAGGCCGTAGGCGAGGGTGTTGACGAGGTGGCGATAGGTGAGAGGGTGGCCTATGCCGCGCCGCCAGTGGGGGCCTATGCCGAGAAGCGCGTCATGGCGGCGGACCGGCTGGTGGCGGTGCCGGAGAGTATTGATGATGTGAGCGCCGCGGCCATGATGCTGAAGGGTATGACGGCGCAGTACCTTCTGCGCCGCACTCATGCCGCCAAGGCCGGTGAAACCATTCTGGTCCATGCCGCCGCCGGGGGGGTGGGGCTGATTTTATGCCAATGGGCGAACCATCTCGGGGTACGAGTCATCGGCACCGTCAGCAGCGAGGCCAAGGCGGAGCAGGCAAGGGCCCATGGCTGCGACCATGCCCTGCTTTATGAAGGCGGTGGTTATGCTAAAGAAATCGAGGCGATTACAGAGGGGCGCGGCGTGGATGTGGTCTATGACGGTGTCGGCCGCGATACTTTTGCCGGTTCGCTGGAATGCCTCGCCATGCTGGGGCATCTGGTCAGTTTTGGCCAGGCCTCGGGCGCGGTGCCACCGGTGGAGCTGGGCCTTCTCAGCGCTAAATCGGCGACCCTGACCCGTCCCGTTCTCTTTCATTATACCGAGGCGCGAGAAGACCTGGTAGCCATGGCGGGCGAGCTCTTCCATATAGTGGGGCAGGGCGTGGTGAAGATCGAGGTTACCACCACCCGGCCACTGGCCGAGGCGGCGCAGGCCCATCTCGATCTCGAGGCGCGGCGGACTGTGGGTT